>Ga0209099_1000474_pt1 | contig 47850 bp, 29 predicted proteins | sample AD_JPNHW2_MetaG_FD_184430 | JGI IMG/M metagenome (GOLD analysis project Ga0209099, IMG submission 184430) | Active sludge microbial communities of municipal wastewater-treating anaerobic digesters from Japan - AD_JPNHW2_MetaG (SPAdes) (version 2) | ecosystem: Engineered > Bioreactor > Anaerobic...
AAGCCGACGAGTCCTAATAGTAATCCATACGACTACAGATTGGATAATCTTAAAAAGATTGACCCATCTAAGGTCTGCTATACTGAGATAAACAAGATAAAACCTGATATCGAACAGATTCATGGAATTTCTATCGATAAAGCGGATAATATCTACATTACAGGGAAAGGAAAGGTTGCCGTTTTTGATGGTCAATTTACCCTTAAAACATCTTTTAAAATAGATAACGAAGCGAAATGTATCGCGATTGGAGAAGATGGTAAAATTTATCTAGGAATTCAGGATCATATAGAGGTCTTCGAACCCAATGGGAAGTTGGTTAAATCATGGAATGCAGTCAACAATAAGTCGATAATTACAAGTATTGCCATTTCAGAGAAGTATATTTACGTTGCTGATGCTGGTAATCGGATAGTTTATCAATACAAAAAGGATGGAGATTTAGTTAAGGAGATTGGCAGGAAGAATCCTGAAAAAGGAATCCTTGGTTTTGTAATACCTAGCCCTTATTTCGATCTGCTTATTGGTCGCGAAGGAGAACTTTGGGTGGTTAATCCAGGGCGTCACGCCCTTGAATCGTACAACGAGAATGGCGATCAGATTTCATCATGGGCTAAAGCATCGATGGGTATTGATGGTTTCTGCGGATGCTGCAATCCATCGAATATTGCTATGCTCTCCAATGGTTCGTTTGTAACAAGCGAGAAGGCAATTGAACGCGTTAAGGTTCATCTTCCAAATGGCGATTTTAAGTGTGTAGTTGCTACTCCCGAGAATTTCGAATCGGGAACCAAGGGTATTGATTTAGCTGTTGATTCAAAGGATAATATCTATGTTTTAGATCCAGTTAAAAACATTGTTAGCGTATTTGAGCAAAAGAAGTAGATAAAAGGAATTATGATGAAACAGAACTTTCAACAGAATTTGGTTAGATTTTCATTGCTGATGCTGGTTGTTGGCCTTAGCGGTTATCTGGTTTACAGAAGCAGCAAAAGCGGTTCTTGCTCTGTATGCTCCTTTTGTGGAAAGTGTAGTAAATTGAACTCGTGCTCACAGCCTGCAGCAAAGGAGTATCGGGTGGTTGAAAAGACTAGTAAATAGATTTTTAAATGGATAATTCGGAGAAGAGCAATAAAATTTCTCGTAGGGAGTTTATCAGCACTGGGATAAGAGTTTCTATTCTTATTGGTGTTGGAGCAATGGCTGGCCGACTTCTGACCCGATCACAAGGACGGCAGATGGTATGGCAGCTCGATCCATCTAAATGTATTCAATGCGGTCGTTGTGCAACCAGTTGCGTTAAAACTCCGTCGGCGGTAAAGTGTACCCACGTATACAGCATGTGTGGGTATTGTGATTTGTGTGGCGGATATTTTCGACCTGAGACAAAGGAGCTAACCACTGCTGCTGAGAATCAGCTCTGCCCAACAAGCGCCATTAAACGTAAATACATTGAGGACCCCTATTTTCAGTATGATATAGATGAGGATTTGTGTATAGGGTGCGGTAAGTGTGTAAAGGGTTGTGGTTCGTTTGGGAATGGGTCGCTACAGTTGCAGATTCGACAAAACCTATGCGACAACTGTAACGAGTGCGCTATTGCACGCGATTGCCCCTCTGGAGCGTTTAGCCGAGTTCCTTCGGATGCCCCATACCTGTTCTCGGGATTTGATAGTAAAAGGAAAGGATAAATAATATTATAGAACATTGTGAGACTTTGTGCATCCTTTGAGTCCTTTGTGGTAAAAAACTTAAACACGAAGAACACAAAGTACATCACAAAGGAGCACTAAGTAAAATGACATAATTAATGAAAAAAGTAGCAGCATATATTATCTTAATTCTTATAGTTTCTTTTCAACTCTTTAACTCATTTGCCATTCAGCGATTCCCAAAACCTGAGTTTGAATCGGGGTATGTAACACCTCCAACGCTAACACCCAATCCTCGTGCAGAGGCATTAGCTATTTTGGATGTTGTTTTACTAATTGCGACTTTGGCTGTTGCTAGTTGGATGGTAATTAATAAGCGTTCACGTAACGGTGTTTTCTGGATTTCAATTTTCTCCATTGCTTACTTTGGGTTTTTCCGCGAGGGTTGCATTTGTGCTGTTGGATCGGTTCAAAATATTACTTACGCCTTATTTAACCCTTCGTACAGCATACCCATATCGGTAGTTCTGTTCTTTGCGCTGCCAATAATTTTTACCCTGTTTTTTGGCCGGACGTTCTGCGCAGCCGTTTGCCCTCTTGGGGCAATTCAAGATGTTTTCGTGCTCAAGCCTGTGAGCCTTAAATCATGGTTGCTTAAGGTACTTGGTTTAATTCCATACATCTACCTTGGGTTGGCTATTCTTTATGCTGCAACATCAACAGATTTTGTAATCTGTCGTTACGATCCGTTTGTCGGATTCTTTAGATTGAATGCATCTTTCATGATGTTTTCGATTGGTGCAGTATTGCTTTTTATTGGAGTTTTTGTCGCTCGTCCATACTGTCGATTCCTTTGCCCTTACGGAGTTATTCTAAACTTGGTAAGTAGAGTTTCAAAGAAGCATTTGACAATAACTCCCGCAAAGTGTATTCAGTGCAAACTTTGCGAGGATTCATGCCCGTTCGATGCTATCGAAAAGCCAGTTCTGGCAAAGGAAAAGGAGGAGGGCCCCAAAGCGGTTAAGCGAATAATTCTGTTGACTGTGATTATCCCTCTGCTGGTTCTGGTTGGAGGATATGTTGGTTCACGGTTCCATGAGAATTTAGCTAGAGTAAACCATAAGGTTCAGCTTGCACAGCAGATAATGAATCCCGATAAAACACAACCCGAAAGCTTTGAGGTGACTGCCTTTAAATCCTCAGGACAATCAACCGAAGACCTTTATAAAGAGGCTGCTTCAATTGTTGATCAATTCTACGTTGGAGGTTGGATTCTAGGTGGCTTTTTAGGGTTGGTTTTTGGATTGACTTTGGCTAGCTTATCAATTTTTAAATATCAGGAGGATTATCTCCCAAATAAAGGCCGATGCCTTAGTTGTGCTAGGTGTATTGACTTTTGTCCCGTAAAAGCAGAAAATAGTTTAATTGAAAATAGTAAAACATAGTTTTCTTTTATATGCACTTAGTGTTCTTTGTGTTTAATTCTTACCACAAAGGACTCGAAAGATAACACAAAGGTTCACAAAGTAAAGAATATATAAAATGAGTCAAATATTAAAAAAGTACATCGAAAATGTTCGCCTTTGGCGAGGGGTGGCAATAACTGCAGGAGTTTTTTCATTTATATTCTGCGTACTGATTATTGCAAACTTTGCTCAGATAAATCGAGTTGACCCAGTCAACACAAAGGTTTTAAATGCCCTTGTTGAGCGACTAAAGGAGAATCCCAACGATAATCAGCTTAGGGAAGAAATCCGCGAGTTAGACCTTCTTGCTCGAAAAGCCTACTTTACAAACCAATGGCAAGTTCGAAATGGCGGGTATATGCTAATGATTGGCGTCTTGGTGCTAATAATTTCAATGCAATTCATAAGACTAGCAACCAAAAGCCTTCCAGAGGTTAAGAATGATGATAAAGTTAAATATCTGATTGCGCAGAAGAAGGCTCGTTTCTGGGTATCGGTTGGAGGAATAACATTGATTGTTGTTGCGCTGGTGTTTGCCTTTATCACAAAAAATCAGCTTAAATCTACCTTTGAGAATGCTGCTTTAGCAAAGAATGTTGATGAAAAAACTACCGAGCAAAGCGAACAGGTTAATCAACAAAAGGTTGATACTATAAAATCAGTAGTTGCGAAGGAGGAAGAGACTACCAAAACTGAAACTGAAAAGAAGGAGAATGCTGAAGTTTCTACTTCAAAGGAAGAGGTTAAGCAAACTCAAGTTGTTGCTACAACAACCTCGAGTTATCCTTCAGATAATGAACTAAGGAACAACTTCCCCAATTTCCGTGGTTATGGGGGATGCGGGATTGCATATCAGAAGAATATCCCAACAAGTTGGGATGGGCCATCAGGGCAGAATATTCTTTGGAAAGTAGCGATACCACTTCCTGGGTATAACTCGCCTATTATTTGGGACGATAAAATTTTTGTTGCTGGGGCAAATACAACCAAACGTGAGGTCTTCTGCTATGATAGAAACACCGGAAAACTATTGTGGACTGCGAATGCCGATAATATTCAAGGCTCTCCTACCGCTGCGCCAAAGGTGCAAGGAGATACGGGACAATCAGCCCCTACTATATCAACCGATGGTAGAAGAGTTTATGTGGTTTTCGCCAATGGCGATATAATTGCCGTTGATATGAATGGCAACAGAGTTTGGGCTAAAAACCTTGGAGTTCCTCAGAACCATTATGGTCACTCATCTTCATTGATTTGCTATAAAAACCTTGTGATTGTTCAGTACGATCAGCGAATAAACCCAAGAGTTATGGCTCTATCTTCCACAACAGGCGATGAGGTATGGAGCACTCCGCGTCAGGTTAAGATTTCATGGTCATCACCAATTATTGTAAATACTGGTAGCAGAGAAGAACTGATGCTTGTTGCAGATCCTTCGGTAGCATCATATGATCCAGCCACTGGTGCACAGCTATGGAGTATCGATTGCATAACAGGCGAGGTAGGTCCTTCGCTTGCATACGCCGATGGCGTTGTGTTTGCATTGAATGAGTATGCAACCCTAACTGCAATCAAGATAGGTTTTACTCCTGAAAAGTTTTGGGAAAGTACCGATTACCTTTCCGATGTTCCTAGTCCCGTTGCAACAGATAAATACCTGTTTGTGGTAACTAGCTACGGAACTGTTGTTTGTTACGATGCAAAGAATGGTACGAACTACTGGACTAAAGAGTTTTCGGAGGGATTCTACTCGTCGCCAATTATTGCAGAAGGGAAAGTTTATTTAATGGACAAGCAGGGAACAATGCATATTTTCAATGCTGATAAAACCTTTACTTTGGTTGGTGAAGCAAAACTTGGCGAAAAATCGGTTTGCACGCCAGCCTTTGCAAACGGAAGAATTTATATTCGTGGTGATAAGAACCTATACTGTATTGGAAAATAAGTTTATAAGTTAACAAGTAGATAAGTTAAAAAGAGAATTAGTAAATCTGCCAAACCAAAAAACTTATAAACTTATCTTCTTATCAACTTATTATCTTGATAATTGAATATTATGTCAAATGATATAAACGAAATAGTAGATAGAATAGTCGCGGAGAAGGGACGATCGGTTGAGGCGGTAATACCAATTTTACAAGCGATTCAGAATCATTTTAATTACCTTCCCAAAGACGCTCTTGAGAGGGTTTGTGATACCACAGATATTACCCCTTCATGGATTTATGGGATTTCTACTTTCTATACCCAGTTTAGGCATAAACCCGTTGGAAAGCATATAATCAGGGTTTGTGTTGGCACTGCTTGCCATGTAAAGGGTGCCATGCTGGTTTACGATTCGTTTCGTCGGAATCTAAATCTCAAGGATAACGAGGATACTGATGATGAAGGTCTTTTTACTATTGAAAAGGTTGCCTGTCTTGGCTGTTGTACCATTGCACCTGTGGTGCAAATTGGGAGCATAACCTATGGGCATGTTACTTCCGAAACCGTTCCTGAGGTTATTGATGATTACCTAAACGTTAAGAATGGTCAACTGGCATCTGGCTCAATTCCTTTTGTTGATAGTAAGGATATTCAAGGGGAGATTAGAATTGGCTTAGGTTCATGTTGCGTAGCAAGCGGTAGTTCTGGAGTGAAGGAGGAACTAGAGAAAACGCTTGTCAAAAGCAAAATCAACGTAAATGTAAAGCATGTTGGTTGTGTTGGTATCTGCAATCAGGTGCCAATGCTTGAGGTTCATAAACCAAACGAAGCACCCGTATTTTATACCAAAATAAAACCCGACGAGGTAAAAGAGGTAATTCATCGTCACTTTAAACCTAAAAGCCCTTTTACAAGATTTAGAAATAATATTTATGACTTTTTCGAGAACCTAGTATTTGATAGCGTTCCAAAATCAATAAAAAGATATTCCTCAGAGAATACTGTGACTCCTGTAGCCGAATTCTTGAATGGTCAGATAAGCATTGCAACCGAGCATAGAGGAGTTGTTAAGCCTACCGATATCGCCGAGTATAAAAGGCTAGGTGGTTTTTCAGCCTTGAGCATCTGCTTAAAAGTTAAAACTCGCGCCGAGGTTATTAATATTATTAAGGAGAGCGGTTTGAGAGGCAGAGGTGGAGCAGGTTTTCCGACGGGAACGAAGTGGCAGCTTGTTGCAAACGCAGATGGCGATAAGAAGTATGTTATATGTAACGGCGATGAGGGTGACCCCGGGGCATTTATGGATAGAATGCTTCTTGAATCTTACCCATTTAGGGTTATTGAAGGGATTATAATTGCTGCCTATGCCGTTGGTGCGAATGAGGGATTGTTTTACATCCGTGCCGAGTACCCCTTGGCACTCATTCGTATTCGCGAGGCGCTTAGTATTTGCGAAAAGGAAGGTTTGATTGGCGATAATATCCTTGGAACGGGTTTCTCATTCCATTTAAAAATATTTGAGGGTGCTGGTGCGTTTGTCTGTGGTGAGGAGACTGCACTGATTGCATCAGTTGAGGGGAAACGCGGTTATCCGACCATGCGCCCACCGTACCCTGCAAGTAATGGTCTTTGGGGTAAACCAACTCTTATCAATAACGTGGAGACCTATTCGCAGGTATCGTGGATTATTCGTAATAGTGCCGAGGCGTTTCATAATATTGGTACAAAGTTCAGCAAGGGAACCAAGGTTTTTGCTCTTGCGGGCAAGATAAATCGTGGCGGATTAATCGAAGTACCGATGGGCATAACAATACGAAAGATTGTTGAGGAGATTGGTGGTGGAATTCCCAATGGCAAAAAGTTTAAGGCGGTTCAGATAGGTGGTCCTTCGGGTGGCTGCATCCCAGCATCAATGGCTGATACAACAATCGATTATCACTCATTAATTCAGGTTGGGGCAATGATGGGCTCGGGCGGACTTATCGTCCTCGATGAGACCGATTGTATGGTTGATATTGCTAAGTACTTCTTGACCTTTACTCAGGATCAATCATGCGGTAGATGTACTTTCTGTAGGGTTGGGACAAGAAGAATGCTGGACATTCTAAATAAAATTACCAGTGGCAAAGGAACCCTTGAGGATATTGATAATCTTGAGAAACTTGCAGTAAGCACCAAGAAGGGTAGCATTTGTGGATTGGGCAAAAGCGCACCAAATCCAGTTTTAACAACTTTGAAGTATTTCAGGGATGAGTACGAGGCGCATATCAACAGGAAATGCCCAACAGGAAAGTGTAAGGAGATGATCACCTACGATATCACCGATGAGTGTATTGGTTGCACCAAGTGTGCACAGCGTTGCCCTTCCGATGCAATTCAAGCAAAGCCTTACGAGTTGCATCATATCGATACCGAAAAGTGTATCAAGTGCGATATCTGTAAGCAGATTTGTCCTGTGAATGCTGTAATTACTAGATAAGGATTTAACCACAAGGTAACACTAAGGTATTCACTAAGAACACAAAGGAAAATATGGAAAGAGAAGAAATTTTTAAAATTGTACTTGATTGCTCTTTTAAAGTTCATTCAGCCCTTGGTCCTGGATTACTTGAAAGTGCTTATGAGGAATGTTTATTTTATGAACTTAAGCAATTAGGACTGAAAGTGGAAAAGCAGAAAGCACTTCCTTTAGTTTATAGAGAAGTAAAACTTGATGCAGGATATAGAGTTGATTTATTGGTTGAGAATTGTGTAATTATTGAAATAAAATCAGTTGAAGCATTAAATGAAGTGCATCTAGCACAGATTTTAACTTATTTAAAATTATCAAATTGTAAGTTGGGACTACTGGTGAACTTTAATGTTAAACACCTTAAGGATGGCATAAAGAGGGTTATTTTATAATTCTTTGTGCACTTTGTGATTTCCTTTGATTCCTTTGTGTTAAAGATTTAAGTATGATTCAGATCAAAATAAATAATAAAGAGGTTAGTGTTCCCGCAGGAACAAGTGTTCTCAATGCTGCTCGGGCGCTCAGCATTGATATTCCCACAATGTGTTATCTCGCAGGGAATAGTAATCACCCTTCGTGTATGGTTTGTGTGGTAAAGGATGCTCGAACAGGTAACCTTTTCCCTTCATGTGCTATGCCCGTTGAAGCGGGCATGGAGGTCATTACCAATGATGATGAGGTTCACAGTGCCCGAAAGGATGCCCTCGAACTTTTGCTAAGCGATCATGTAGGCGATTGCGAAGCACCATGCCGTGTAGCCTGCCCTGCATTTATGGATATTCCAAAGATGAACAGGCTAATTGCATCTGGTAATTTCCATGAAGCTCTAAAAGTGGTTAAAGAGGAAATCGCTCTGCCCTATATCCTTGGTCATATTTGCTCTGCTCCCTGCGAGAAGGTTTGCCGAAGAAAGCAGGTTGATAGTTCGGTTTCAATCTGTCTTTTGAAAAGGTTTGTGGCCCAAAATGATTTAAACTATTCACCCGATAAGAATTCTGCAACAGGTAAGAAGGTTGCTATTATTGGTGCTGGACTTGCAGGATTATCCTGTGCATTCTATCTTTTAAAACTTGGGCATAGCTGCTCGGTTTACGATTCAAATCAAGAGATTGGCGGATCATTGCTTTCACTTTCAGATGAGGAACTCCCTAAATCTGCCCTAAATGCTGAGGTTGATATTTTAAAAAGATTCGGAGCGAACTTCAAAATGGGAGTTACAGTTTCACCAGAAATGTTGAGGAATGAAATCCTGCATAGCTTTGATGCTGTGGTATTCTCAACTGGCGAAATTGCTAAATCGAACCTAAATAGCTTTGGTTTTCAATTGAGCAAAACTGGGCTTTTAGTTGATGAGGATAATTTTGTTTTAGAGAATAAAATTTTTGCCTGTGGAAGTGCTATCCATCCTTTAAAAATGGCTGTTAAGGCAGTTGCTCAAGGAAAGGAGGCAGCCTTTTCAGTGAATAAGTTTTTAGTTGGAGAACCTGTTTCGAATAGATATGATCAGTTTAACTCCAAGTTTGGACTTCTTCAAAAATCTGAAATTGCCGAATACCTTTTGGAGTCAGAGAATAAAAATGATGTTGTGAATCCTAAGGAAGGTCGACTTGCAGGTTTTTCTATCGAAGAGGCAGTTCTTGAGGCTAAACGCTGCATGCACTGTGATTGCCGCAAACCAGAATCGTGTAAGCTGAGACTTTATGCAGACGAGTATAATGTTGATAGGAAGAAGTATTCATTGGGCGAGCGAAAGACTTTAAAAAAATATTTGCAGCACGATTTGGTGGTTTACGAGCCTGAGAAGTGCATTCGCTGTGGTCTTTGCATCGAGATAACATCAAAGAATAGGGAGTTGACTGGGTTGACCTATATTGGTCGTGGTTTTGATGTTAAGATTGATATTCCTTTTAGTCGGGAGTTAAGTCAAGCCTTAGTTAAATCAGCAAAGGAGTGCGTTGATGCTTGCCCAACTGGGGCAATAGCATTAAAATAGGATTGCTATATTGTACTTTGTGTTCCTTCGTGTCGTACTTAGCGCTACATTGTGGTTATATAAACCACAAAGGGCTCAAAGGAAATCACTAAGTCTCACAAAGGTTAAAGAGAATTTTATATGAGTAGAGCGTATTTGTTTATTTTAGTTATTCTCCCTTTTCTGGCTAATGCTCAGGACAACTCCTCTTGGGATTGCTTTAGAGGAAATTCCTCGCTTACAGGTACTACAAGCGTTAATCTTTCTAAGCCTTTGAAGTTGCTTTGGTCATTCAAAACCGAGGATGCAATTAAGTCTTCACCAATAATTCACAATGGGAATATTTACATCGGCTCAAACGATGGTTATATCTATTCAATATCTGATAAAGGAACGCTAAACTGGAAGTACAAATCGGCTACTTCAATTGAATCGCCACCACTGTATCTCGATAACACAATCTACGTTGGATCACTTGAGGGTGTTGTAGTTGCTCTTGATGCTAAAACAGGGAAATTGAAATGGGAGTACAAAACAGAAGGTCAAATTTCTGGCTCGGCAAACTGGTTTTTATCAACCGATAAGAAAAGTAAAAGCATAATCATTGGAAGCTACGATTTTTTTCTTCATTGCATAGATGCTTTAACAGGTAAGTCAATTTGGAAGTATGAAACCGAAAACTATATAAACGGATCACCATCTACAAATGGAAAACTGGCGATATTCGGTGGATGCGATGGAAACCTCTACCTACTTGATGTTGCCACGGGCAAATTGGCCAACAAAATAGAGATTGGCACTTACATGGCTGCCTCCGCAGCAATTGTTGACGATAGAGCCTACTTCGGCAACTACGATGGTGATTTTTACTGTGCCGATCTATCTACTAAAAAAATTGTTTGGAAGTTCGATGGAACAGCTCCAATACTTTCCTCTCCTGCTGTATCTGGCGATAAGGTGATAGTAGGCTCGCAGGATAAGAATGTTTACTGCTTCGAAAAGGCAACGGGCAAGGTGCTTTGGAAGTTTAAAACCCTTGGAAAGGTTGATAGTTCGCCAGTTATCACAAAAAGCACAGTGATTGTTGGTTCTGGCGATGGAAGAATTTATATGATCGATTTGAACAAAGGCCAGAAAATTTGGTCTTACGAAATAGGTAAGCCCGTTTCAAGTTCTCCTGCTGTGGTTAAAAATATGATGGTTGTAGGGTGCGAGGATGGTAGCGTTTATGCGTTTGGAACGAAATAGTTATTCGTTGACCGTTGTTCGGTTTTCGATCAACTAACAACAACCAACGATCAACCAAATTGTTTAGAATAAACAATTTTGATATGAAGGTAGTCAACATAGTCCCCGGTTTTGGAGGTACGTTCTACTGTGGAAATTGTCTCCGCGATAGCGCCTATGTCAAGTCCTTAAAGGCTTTGGGTCATGAAGCAATTACTTTACCACTTTATCTGCCATTAACCTCCAAGGATTATACTCCGGAAAATGATATTCCTGTTTTCTATGGCGCAGTAAGTATCTATCTAAAACAGAACTTCAAGGTATTTAGAGGAATGCCCAAGTGGTTAGAACGTTTTTTTAACTCTCCGCCAATTCTCCGCTATGCTGCAAAAAAATCGAGTTCTACCCGTGCAACTGGCCTTGAGGATATGACCATTTCGATGCTCAAGGGCAGCGAGGGGTTTCAGAAAGAGGAACTTGAAGAGCTAATTTATTTCCTCAAGCATCACGAAAAGCCCGATGTCGTTCATCTCTCAAATGCATTACTGCTTGGTCTTGCTAAAAAAATAAAGGAGGAGTTGAAAATTCCTGTTGTTTGCTCGTTACAGGATGAGGACGTTTGGGTTGATATAATGGACGAGCCTTACAGAAGCCAGATTTGGAGGCTGATGGGAGAGAAGGCCCTCGATACTGACGCACTAATCGCTGTAAGCGATTTCTTTACTGAGAAGATGAAACAGAAAATGTCGATTCCAGATGATAAATTGCATGTGGTACATATTGGGGTTGACCCTTCGAAGTATTCGGTTAAATCGCCTAACCTCAATCTACCTACCATTGGCTATCTCTCAAGGATGAATGCTGAGAATGGTTTTGAAGTTCTGATTGATGCGTTTATCAGGCTAAAGGGGAATCCAAAGTTTAGCAATGCAAGGCTCAAGGTTACTGGCGGAAAAACGGGTGATGATGAGAGGTTTATAAGAAGACAAGTTGATAAGTTGAAAAGAAAAGGATTCCAGAATGATATTGAGTTTGTTGAGGATTTCAGAACTGAAACTCTTGGTGATTTCTTTGAAGGTTTGACTCTTTTATCGGTTCCTGTTTTAGAGGGTGAAGCATTTGGCCTTTATCAACTTGAATCATTAGCATCTGGAATTCCAATTGTTCAGCCTGCCTTGGGTGCTTTTCCTGAGGTGGTTGGTGCAACGGGCGGTGGGGCTATTTATCAACCTAATACAGCCGATGCTTTAGCCCAAAAATTTGCTGAAGTACTATCAAATCCCGATCTTGTGCTACAAATGAGCCGAAATGGCCGCAAGTCTGTTGAGGAGAAGTTCAATACCTTAATCCTAATTCAAAAGATGATTGGGATTTATGAGATGGTTATTGAAAAGTCAAAAGAATGAATTGAATTCTATCCATGTTTGCAGTGAGTTAGGCTTTTTAGGGGGTAGGGGTATTTTAGTGTTTTTACACTCTTATGGTGTTACAAAGAGTTCTCGCAAAGCACGCAAAGAAAACGCAAAGATTGCAACGAACAGATTTAATGAATAATGCTTTTTGTATCTTTTGCGAAAACTTGGCGACCTTTGCGTGAAAAGAATTTTTTTGAATACCCTCGGTATCCTGTCAATGATTGGCAATTAAAAGGTTTAATTTTATAAATTCATTATATCTGATATCTAGTATCTACAAAAATGATTATCGAACTTAACAAGGTAGGAAAAACGTTTATAAACCCCGGAACCAACATCCAGCGCGATGTTTTAACGGATATCAACCTTAAAATAAATTCTGGCGATTCTGTTGCAATCGTTGGCCCTTCGGGTTCGGGGAAAAGTACTTTGCTAAATATTATTGGAACTCTCGATTCACCTTCCATTGGTACTGTTTATTTTAAAGAAGTTGATATTACCTCTTACGATGAGAAAGGTTTAGCCGAAATCAGGAATAGAAGCATTGGCTTTGTTTTTCAATTTCATCATCTAATTCCGCAGTTGAGTTTAATTGAGAATGTGCTAGTTCCTACCATCCCATTGAATGGTAAACGCAGCTCAAAGGAGATTACCTCTAGGGCAATGGAACTGCTCGAAAGCGTTGGTTTGAAGGAAAGAATTCATCAGCGACCTGGGCAACTTTCGGGTGGAGAGTGCCAGCGCGCGGCGCTTGTGAGGGCATTAATCAACCAACCTGAGCTAATCCTTGCCGATGAACCCACCGGCTCTCTGGATCAGGACTCTGCTGCACAACTGGGGGAATTACTCCTCGATATCAATAAAAGATTTAATGTGGCACTGGTTGTTGTAACGCACTCGCTGACTCTAGCTGAAAGAATGAAGTCAATATATAGATTATCACACGGAAGATTAGAGTAGTTAAGAATATAGAAGTTAAAGGAGTTAAAGAATTCGATCAACGAACAACCATCAACGAATAACTAAATGTCTATTTTCAAATTCATTATACAAAGCATTCGATTTTACTGGAAACAGCATTTAGCCGTATTCCTTGGAACGGTTATTAGTACTGCCGTGCTTACAGGTGCGTTAATTGTTGGCGATTCGGTTAGGATGAGCCTAAACAAGCTGGTTGATGTTCGTTTGGGGAATATTCGGTATGCATTACAAACAGGTGATCGCTTTGTACGTGCTGAGTTGGCCTCTGAAATAGGAGCGAATTTGAATACTCCAACCGCTGCTCTGCTGATGGTTAAAGGTATTGCCATTAATCCCGAAGTAGATGCTAGAGTTATTAATGCTCAGATTGTTGGTGTTGATAGCAGTTTTTGGAAGCTATCAAGTTTAAAGCCTTTTTCAATTAATACTGATGAAGCGGTAATCAGCGAGAACATTTCTCAAAAGCTAAATATAAAGGTTGGCGATGAACTCATTTTAAGGGTTGAGAAGATAAGTGTTATCCCTTTGAGTGCACCTTTTTCAAAGGATGTTGACCCTTCGGTTGCGATTCGTTTAAAGGTGAAAGCAGTTGTTGAGGATAGAAGCATGGGTCGATTTAGCCTGAAGAACAATCAGATTGCACCATTTAATGTTTTTGTTTCACAGGAAATGCTTGCTAGTAAGCTAGAATTAGCTGGCAAGGCAAATGTTGTTTTGGTTGGTACTATTAATCCTTCATTGTCATTCCCGCGCAGGCGGGAATCTAGTTCTGACATGGATTCCCGCATTGCCTTCGGCGAACTCGTAGACTCGGTTAGCGGGAATGTAAACCCTTCCCAACAAATAGTAGATTTCTTAAATAAGCAATTAGGTGAAGTTTTTAAACTTGCTGATGCAAGCATTACAATTCGTGATCTGAAGGAATCCAATAGATATGAAGTGCTCTCTGAGAGGATTTTCATTGATGAACCAATCGCTAAATCAATCATTGCACTTGATATTCCGCACGAAACGGCGCTAACCTATCTCGTAAATTCAATTAGTTTTAAGGATAAAGAAACTCCCTACTCGTTTGTTTCCGCCGCTTCATCGCCATTTGTAGATAATAATTTAAAGGATAATGAGGTTCTTGTGAATGATTGGGTGGCAAAGGATATTGGGATTAAAACAGGCGATTCGGTTTTATTGAAATACTATGTAATTGGGCCATTGCGGACCATCAAGGAGGTTGGAAAATCGTTTTTGGTTAAAGGGATAATTCCAATTCAAAGCAAATTTGTGGATAAATCGTTGATACCGCTTTTCCCCGGCCTTGCCGATGCAGGTAGTTGTCACGATTGGGAAACGGGCGTGCCAATTGATTTGGATAAGATTCGCGATAAGGACGAAAAGTACTGGAAGGACTTCAATGGTACTCCCAAGGCATTGATCTCAATGAATACTGGATTAGCCCTCTGGGGTAATAGGTTTGGAAGCTATACCTCAATCCGGTTTGATAAGGATAAAGTTCAATTTGATCAGCTTAAGGAAAAAATTCTAAAGAGCATAAAGCCCGAGGATATTGGCTTGGCTTTTATTCCTGTTTACGAACAGGGGTTGAATGCAGCTAACAACTCTGTTGATTTTGGGAGTTTGTTCCTTAGCTTAAGCTTCTTTGTGATTGCTGCAGGAATTTTGCTGACGGTACTTATTTACTCGCTCAATACCGAATCTAGGAAAGAGGAAATTGGAATCCTTTCGGGTTTAGGTTTTAATCGCCAGCAAATTGTTAGAATTCGCTTTGGCGAATCAATTCTAGTAGCACTCTTGGGTGGAATTATCGGTGCCTTTATTGGTGTTGTTTATAATTACGGACTTGTTTGGGGGTTGAATTCCGTTTGGCAGGGTGCCGTTCATACAAGTAATCTCGAAATCTTTATTAAGCCAATAACAGTTACTATCGGTGCTTTCAGCGGATTTACTATAGCACTTCTGTCAATCTACTTAGTAACTCGTCGAAAGTTAAAGCAACCAATATCTGCGCTGATAAAGAGTGGTTTTGAAACTCCTTTCAGGGTTGTTCGAAAATATTTTAGTGTTAGCAAATTGATAGCAATTGTATCTATTGCAATTGCAATTGTAATGGTCACTTACTCCTTGTCTTTAAAAGGTGAAGTAAACGCTGAAATGTTCCTTTCTGCTGGTGGAATATTTCTAGTTGGTTGCGTGTCTTTGCTAAATTGGTACCTGAGGGTGGTTAGAGATCGAATGCATACAAAACCTTTAAGGTTAGTTCAATTATCACTGAAATATACCGGTCGAAATAAGAATAGAAGCGTTACAACCATTGCGCTGATTGCCTTGGGTGCTTTTAGCATTATTATAACCGGGGCAAACCGCAAGACTTTTTATGGCGTTGAAAACCTTCGTCAATCGGGAACTGGGGGTTTTGCTTACTGGGCTGAAACATCGCTGCCAATTCAGTATAATCTAAATACCTCCAATGGCAAAGCCAAAGTTGGCCTCGATGATGAAGGTGCGATTAAGGGTGTTGAGTTCATTCAAATCCATAGCCTGGATGGCGATGATGCTAGTTGTCTCAACTTAAATCAGGTTCATCGACCACAAATCCTTGGGGTAAAACCCGATGCTTTTAATAGCCGTGGTTCTTTCAGTTTTGTGAGTTCTTTAAGTGGAGTAGATAAAAAGCATATTTGGCTTGATCTGAAAAAGAAATACGGTGATGATATTATACCTGCTGTTGCTGATCAAACGGTAATTACCTGGGGACTGAAAAAATCGGTTGGCGATACTTTGATTTATAGTAACGAATCAGGTAAGAAAATCAAACTGCTTTTGATTGCAGGTCTCGACAACTCTATATTCCAAGGAAACCTATTGATTGATGATAGTCTGTTTGTAAAGAATTTCTCATCAACAAGCGGTTCAAAGATTATGCTGGTTGATGTTCCTCAAGCCAAACAGCAGGAGGTTTCAGAGTTACTGACTTCAACCTTTACCGATTATGGTATAGAGCTAACCCCAACATCAACTCGATTGGCAGAGTTCAACTCGGTTGAGAATACCTACCTAACCGTTTTCATGGTTTTGGGAGGACTCGGAGTGATTATTGGAACATTTGGTTTAGGAGTAGTTTTGTTGCGCAACACCCTCGAACGCCGCTCCGAGATAGCCCTATTTATGGCAATTGGTTACAGACGAAATCAAATCTTTAGGTTAATATTTCTAGAAAATCTTTTCTTACTAGTTGTAGGATTAATCCTTGGAATTATATCTGCATTTATTGGAATTCTTCCATCAATTCTATCCCCGGCGTTTACTATGCCTACAGAGTTTATTACAATAATTGTTCTTGCTATATTCTTAAGCGGTTTAGTTTGGATTTACTTCCCAACCCGAAATGCTTTAAAAGGTAATATTATTAAGGGGTTAAGAGAGGAATAAGTTAGTTTTATCTTCTTCTATGGCTCTCGCAAAGCCCGCAAAGGGAAAACGCAAAGAGATAATTTAAACTTTGCGCTCTTAGCGCAGACTTAGCGTTACTTTGCGTGAAACTCTTTATGCTTATTTACTTGTCAACTTATTCTCTTATTCACTCTTCCTCAGCATCTCAATGCGTAGCATAAGTAATAGTAATAACCCAACACAAACAATCGCCCTTACAGAGTAGATAGTAGCAAGAAGCCCTTTGCTTGAGAGCAATGAAAAAGCTGGAACTAACATCATCAGTATCCAAACAGAGAAGGGTTCAGTATTCTCCTTTGTCTCAATCAACCTTTTAACTACAGGGAAGTAGGAAACAACCATAATCAGCTGAATTGAGAGGTTTGTAACCAGATGATTTTGGGTGAGCGCCCAAAACAATATTGCAATTAGCACCGCAATAAGGCAACCTGTGTCAAATTTGGTGAACTTTGAGGTTTTATCACCCCAAATTGCAATGGCAATAGAGACGGTAACAACTAGAATAAGATCGGTTGAGTTAAGGATATTATCCCAAATGCTAAAATTATCCTTTGCAAGGTAGGTTATAAGGCTCATCCCAACAGCAATCGAGAAGAATATCCACATGGCCAAAGCGGGCTTGATCTTTTGCTTGAAAAGCAACACGCAATAGCGAACAGCAATAATTAGATTTAAAACGCTTACCGATACAATTGAGAATTCACGCATATTCTTTGTCGAGAGCAATATTCGGCAACGAAAATAGTAATTCCTTTCTCTTTAAAAATAGGCGATGGTAAATTATTTTTTTCAAAAATTAAAAAAGTGGTAAGGTTTTTGCATTTTGAATAGCATAACAGAAAAAGTAAAGTAAAAATTTAATATAAAATACTATGATTACTTACATTGATACATGGAGATCGCGGCGAACGGCTTTCGAACTTATAATGTTAAAAACGTTTGCTATTAGCATTGTTGTTGTACTATTTATTCTTGAGTTTTTAGTAAGATATAACTGCAATTAGCTTTGTTAAGGTCGGAGAAGAAAAGGTTTAGGTTTAAAAAAGCTCTTCAGATTTTGAAGAGCTTTTTTATTTGACTATTCTTTTTTAGGACTGTCGTTAGTATTCGTAAAACCTCAAATAATGTGTTATTTTTACAGTTTAATTCAATTAACCAAACAATTGTTCATGAATATCGGTCGTTGGCTACTTGTATTACTCCTATTTGCTCCTTTTAGTGAAGCTGTATCTCAAGTAATAGAAATTTCAGAGGTAAAATCAGAGCCCTCCGCTCTTGCTGATTCTCTATTTAATGCGGAGGACTATAACCAAGCTTTACCACTTTTTTTGGAGTTATGTCAACAGTATCCACGAGATATTCACTATAACTATGCCCTTGGGGTATGCTATATCAATACTTCACGGGAAATTGAAACAGCGCTACCATACCTGTTAAAAGCATCTCGCGGCGAGGCTCCTAACAAAGTCTACTATTACATTGCCGAGGCTTATCGCCGAAATTATCATTTTGATTTGGCGATAGACTATTACCGACGATTTACCATAAACGGTGGTTCAAAGGATATTTCGACCAGTGATATCGAGAAGCGTTTAGCCATATGTGAGAATGGCACCTCGATGATAAAGTATATTTACACTCCTCCGGTTATTGATCGAAAACGATTAACTCTAAACGATTTTTTTCAATATTATTCAAATGCTCCAAAGACAGGTTCATTTATTGTAAAGCCTGATAATCTTAAATCTCCTACCGATATTAAACAGAAAGAGTGGTCAATAATATTTTCTCCACTAAACCCCCAAACAAACGATTACATATATTATTCAAGCTACGGAAAGAGTACAATAAATGGGAAAGACATTTATCGGATCAAGCGTTTGGAAGATGGATATTGGAGTAAACCTGAAAATCTTGGGACTACTGTAAATTCAACTGAAGATGAAGATTTTCCATACATCTCTCCCGATGGGAAGACTTTATTTTTTGCATCAAAAGGGCATTACAATATTGGGGGGTATGATATATTTAAAAGTACCTTCGATTCTACAACAAATAAATGGAGCGAGCCCGAGAATATAGGATTCCCTATCAGTTCAACCTTTGACGATTTCTTATATATTCCTGATACAAAGGAAGGCGTTGCATGTTTTGCTACAAATAGAAATACAGATGGCGATAGCGTTGAGGTTGTAATGTATAAGATGGAAGTGAATCCAATACTTCGCTCGTTTACTACCTATGAAGAGGTTCAAAGAGTTGCTAAACTGAGATCACCGAAGGATAAGGTTCTTAAAAATATTAAGGTAGATGATGGAACTCTTGACAGAGAGAAGAACCCCTTTAATGCTCCTGAGGTTAAAACAAAACCTGCTTCTTTTAATTCTGTTGAAAATGATCCTGAATACGTTCGTTTGATTACCAAAGGGTTTAGCAAACAGAAAGAAACAGATTCACTTAGAACAAAACTCGAAAAGTTAAGGTCCCAGTTTGATTATGTTACAACAGCCGAAGAACGTCGAACCCTCGAATCAAAAGTTGTAAAGGTAGAGAATGCGCTTCTTTCAGCGCAAAACGATGCGGATAAAATGTTTGTACAGGCTAGTCAGATTGAACAGGAATACCTTACAGGAAAACGTAAATCAACCGACTCGGATACAACGTTATTTGCAAACGATAACCCAGATTATATCTATCAGGCTCAATTCGCCCCTACAGTTTTTCGAAGTGATGAGATTAATAAGCTTGCTCAGGTTGAAAAAATGTTGAACCAAATAAATGCAGCACGAGATGAGGTTGTATCGGCAAAAGCAAAGTATAATAGCTGTATAGAAAAGCAGGATTCATCAAGCAATTGCAACGGATTAAACTTACAAATGGTTAAAAGGATGAATGCATATATTGCATCAGTCTCAAAGTGGATCGATGTGAAGTATAAAATTTACAACGATTGTATTATGGTTGCAATTGTTAAAAGTGGAAACAATAATGGAGATGAGGCAAAGGCTGAAGTAGAAAGGGCTAATAGCCACTTTAGAGCGGCTTCTGCAATTAAAAATAATTTGAGCAGCGAAGGGAGAGAAGAAAGCTTATTCGAATCGTCATTACTTTATGAAATTGGTATTTTGAGACTTGAACTAGCGTTTGCACGGACATGGGGTATGAATCTATTTGAGCAGCAAACCACCAGTAGGGTAATGAAGTTGGAGAAGATTGCTTTTGGAAACCCATTACCCCCAGTTGTAACTAAAGCAAACATTGAAGTTGTTGAAAATAAAACGGAAGAGAAACAAGAGGTGGCAATATCTAAAGTTGAAACAAAAAATCTAAATGTTGAACCCATTTTGATAAAGAATGATGAGCCAATATCATTCCAGATTGTCGATAAAACCCCCTACGATGCTGAAAACCCTATTCCGGTAAACGAGCAATTGCCCAACGGAGTTGTTTATAAAATTCAACTTGGAGCTTATAGCAAACCTTTAGATATTTCCGCTTTTAAGGGAATGATACCCGTTTCAATAGAAAGAGTTGAGGGAGCAAAAGTCTCCAAGTACTTCATTGGAAGATTTAATAAGTTCTCTGAAGCTGAAAAAGCACTTACAACAATTAAATCAAAAGGATTTAAAGATGCCTTTGTTGTTGCATGGTACAACGGTAAGTCCGTTCCAACTAGTAGAGCACAATCTATGGAGGACAAAACCGAAACAACGAAAGTTGTTCCTTTAAAAAAGAATACAGATGCAACAACTGATAAGGGCAAGGTATACATTGTACAAATCGGTAAATACTCAAACAAACTTCCCGATGGTATTTATCAAACTGTTAAAGCCATAGCTTCAGGAAAAGATATCGTCAGAAAACCCAGTGATCAAGGGCTAATGTTATACTCAATTGGGAATTATACAACCCTTGAGGAAGCTAATCGCGTAAAGGACAATCTCATTGCAAGCGGTTTGACCGGAGTGGTAGTTGTTGGGGTCGATATTGAGAAAAAATAGCTATTTTTGTAGGCAAATATTTGGATATGAGGAGCAAGCCAAAAGAGAGGAATATTGAGGGCAAATCAAGTCTTTTAAACGATTATTGCTTGGTACTATTTAATGATGATACCAATAAGTACGAATATGTTGTTGAATGTTTGATTGATATTTGCAAGCACGATCCTGTCCAAGCAGAGCAATGTACATTTATTGCACATCATAAGGGTAAATGTGATATTAAAATGGGATCATTCGATCAGCTGGAAGAAATGAAGCATGAATTTGATCGTAGGGGTATTAACACGCTGATCTATCAGAACTAAACTTTACTTTAGAATTTAAAAATTTTCAAAGGGAGACGAGCATCTCCCTTTTGATTTAAAAAATAGTTGTAAAAAAGGGTTAATTTTTTGCTAAATTGAATTGATTTTATACTTTTGTGCCACTTCTTTTGAAAACAGTTCAAATGAGGTTAGCCCACCAAAGGGGAATGAGTTAAAAAGTTCTTTTTTTAGAATTGAATAAAATCTTTTATCTTCAACAATCTTTTTTGCTGAAGGTAACTATTTCAGACTCCACTGGAGAGGTGGGTGAGTGGCTGAAACCACCAGTTTGCTAAACTGACGTACTGGGTAACCGGTACCGGGGGTTCGAATCCCCCTCTCTCCGCAAAAATATTTCGGGGTGTAGCGCAGCCCGGTTAGCGCATCTGGTTTGGGACCAGAGGGTCGTGTGTTCGAATCACACCACCCCGACAAAAGAAAAGCCTGGCACGTAAGTGCTGGGCTTTCTCTTTTTATAGCGTTGAAAGCTTGCTTTCATAAGCGAAAAAAAGCAAAGCCAGTTGTGAGCGAAGCGAGCTAGGCTTTTTCTTTTGTTATTTCACTAAGTGATCACCGCAGGTAATCATTTGATATAATATATATTAGGGGAATATCGAAAGATGTTCCCCTTTTTCATTTTAAAACGTTTAAGAGGGTTGTGTGTTCGAACCGAGGAGCGTAGCGACGAGTTCGTGAGCGCAGCGAACAATCACACCACCCTGACAAAAGAATAGCCTGACACGTAAGTGCTGGGCTTTCTCTTTTTATAGCGTTGAAAGCTTGCTCTAAAAATTACTTTGAAAAGCCTAATAAATAGAGATTAATTCAACGATTTTAGATTCTGTAATGCCTCAGGCACATATTGATGTACGTTTTTGACAATAGAGCAACTCTCCAGTTTTTCGCATTCAGCGCATGTCTTGAACCCTTTTGCTGAAGCACATTTTCTGATTTCGCATTGCTCACAGTAGTTAAACTTAACGCCAGCCTCAGTACAACCTGTACAATTAATCATTTCAGGAGTAATCCCTTGTGCATTGTGTTGAACCTTCCATTTTTCGGCAGTTTTTGCACGCAGTTCATTGTCATTTGCTAATGTAGCAATTCTTGCATCGCAAGTGGCGCAATCTAAGCCACAGCATGAAATAAGTTTTTCCATAGTTATAAGATAATTGGTTAATTATACAAATCTTTAATATTCTCTTTTCTTATGGCATAAACTAGCTCATCTAGCATCTCACCATTTTTGAAAACTATTTTGCTAAACCGTGCTTCAAGTTTAAAGCCCGATTTCTCCAAAGCCCTGTGCGAAGCATAGTTCTTCTCAAAGGGGGTGGCATAGATTCTTACAATATCGAATTTATTAAATGCAAGTTTTACAATCTCTTTAATCGCTTCAGTTATTATTCCTTTTCCCCAATATTTTTCGCTAAGCCAGTAACCAAGCGCATTTTTCTGCATATAATCCTTTTTTGGACTTATACCGATACTTCCGACTGCTTCACCATTAATATCAATTGCCAAGTAAAGAATTTCGTTATTGTTAATTGCGAACTCTAGAAATGCTTTCCATTTCTCAACACTATTTGGGAATCCATCGGACATGTTTTGAGTGATTTTGGAGTTGTTGGCGTGTTTTGATAAGTTTTCAAAATCGTTTGATGTCCAAGGGCGAAGAGAGAATATTATTGAGTTTGCCATGTTATACGATTTCTATAAAAAACTTGCAAGTTAAGGGAGTAAGTTATCTATAATTTTTCAATGTATATTTATGGTTGATTTTTAATCTTATAATAATGAAACCAAATCTATTTACCTTTTACATAATATCAGCCTGTTTAACATTTGTGGGTTGCAATAATCACAAGGATAATCTGCAATCGATGCGAGTCCGTGGTCTAGTCGACACTGTGGGCTTTGCCCATTTGGGATGGCAGGTTGATTCGGTGATGAGTAGAATTAATCACTTGCAAGCAGTAGCACTAAAAAATGCAACTAAAAGTATCGATGAACCTTGGCGCGTGGCCATATGCCCTCATGACGATCACACCTATGTGGGTTGGCACTACCCCGCTTTGTTAGGTAATATGAAGGCCAAAACAGTTATCATTTTCGGTGTGGCACACAAGGCGCGTGTTCTGAATATTACTGATCAAATTGTGTTTGATACCTACACCCATTGGCACGGGCCATATAGCAATATTAAGGTTTCATCCTTGAGGGAGGAGATAATTAAAGGATTACCCAAGGGGAGTTTCCTGATAAGTGATACACTACAAAAGGTTGAGCACTCTGTTGAGGGGATGCTCCCTTTCCTTCAGTACTTCAACCGGGATGTTGAGATTATTTCGATACTTGTTCCATTCATGACTTTCGATAAGATGAATGAGATTGCCAAACCGCTTGCCGAAGCAATTGCCAAGGCAATGAAAAATCATAATTTGGTTTGGGGTAAAGATATTGCATTGCTTATCACCACGGATGCCGTGCATTACGGCGATGAGGATTGGGGTGGTAAAAATATGGCTCCGTTTGGCGTGGATAGCATTGGCTACAAAAAGGCTATTGCTCATGAGCATGGGATTATCGATAGCTGCCTAATCGGTGAGCCTACCTTTGCAAGGATAAAACTGTTTGCTGACAATACTGTTCTTTCAACTAACTATAGGGAGTACAAATGGACTTGGTGTGGACGTTATAGTATTCCATTGGGTTTGTTAACTTCGTTAAATCTGCAAAAGCAGCTAAAGGCTGATCCTTTAGAAGGGCAGTTTGTGGGTTATTCAACCAGCATCGATCATAAGCCGCTTCCTGTCTCTGATCTTAGGATGGGAACAACAGCTATAGCAAAGCTAACGCATTGGGTTGGGTATGCTTCGGTGGGTTATAGATAGACTGCTAGACTATTAGGCTGTAAGGAGGATCGGTAAATTCATATTGTTTTATCCTAAATACCTAATAGTCTATCAGTCTAATAGTCTCTTTTTATGTCGCTTATCAACCAGCCGGAGTTATTGGAGTTTCGGGTAAACTCATCAACTGTAATAATCCATCCCGGGAAAGTAATTTGGAAGGTTACTTTTTCTATATTCTGAATCTGAATCTTTTTTTGTTCAATTCCTTTAATAAACGTAATTGTATTTGCAACAGGAGTTGATAGGTAATAAATCCCGTTTGGAGATTCGTTCAACCGTTTGAGATTAATAAAGTTAGTTTCGTGGCTGTTGGGAGCAATAAAGCGTTGCTTTATGCTATCGGCATTTTGTGCAAAAAGATCCGATTCAACACCATTTATTACCCACCTAGCCGAACGATCGGAGAGAACATCGGGAATCATTTCAACCTTAACCTGAGCAGCTTTTCCAAAGCATATAATGTTTACTAATGCCTGTGCTTTTACCTGTCCACTGTAAAGGTTTATCTCCTGTGGCTTTTCTGGATTTATAATGAATTTAATAAACTCACTACAAATAACGCGATACGATGAGTCGTTAGGATTGGTTATCCTTTGATCTTCCTGGTTGATTAGGGAAAGAAGATATGTGTTACGGTGGATTTTTTTTGCAAATTCCTCGTTGATTTGATTCCCTTTCCAATCGGTTTTATAATTAAACCGATTAAGAAATTCACCAAACTGTTTTACTTGTAAGTAGTATTCCTTGGGCGTTTGGATGTTAGCATCGGTAGCAATTTTAAATTGGCTAAAAGAGTTAATGGCATTAGCAAAAAGAAAAATTGCTAAAGCAAATAGCTTGGTGATTTTCATACTTTTTATGATTTACGGGTTTCGGTAGCCTTGATGTTACCTAGAAAAACCTTCCACTTCTTCTCATTGAAGAATTTATCCTCAACTAGGTCTACCACTATTTCGATCTCCTTTTTAGTAACGTCTTTATAAACGATATTATCTCCTGAGAATCCTGTGAACTCCTGGATCACAGTAGCCGAAGAGTAGTAACGACCATCGGGACCCCGTGTAAAACTCGAAATGTAAACCAAGTCGTAGAACTTGATAACAACAGCTGTGAATGGAAGCGATTTTAGTCGTGCTAAATACTTCTCCATTGGTCGCGACATAATGCTAACAGTACCATCAGTGTTAATGGTTGAAATCTGCATCTCAGCCCCCTTGAAGAATAGTTTAAGGGCTTCCTTCTCAGCCATGTTTCGCTTTTCGGTTGGCTGATCCTTGCTTCCAATAGTGACGATGTGCTGTTGAAACTCTTCAACTTTCTGTTTAGTCTGCTCTTTGAAAACCTCGATATCGGAATCGGAAAGACTAATCTCATCGACCAGCTTTGCTTCTTTGCTGCTTGCAGCTGTTTTGGTTGGTTCTTGTCCTGAGGCTAAAAAAGCCATTCCCACAAAACTTACAATAAGTAAATATCTCATATGTATGTATGTTTTATTCTTTGTTAAAATTTATAGCTGATGCCAAACTTAATACCATATTTTGAAATTGCAACATCTTTAGTTTTTGTTGTGTTGCCGTAAACATCTACATATTCTTTATTTTTTGTAATACCGTTAAGACAAAGTGTTACCTCTGGACCAACGTATATTGTTGTAAAATAGTTTAAAGGATATGTAATGCCAATTGATGTTCTAAACATTAGGCTGAAGTTGGATATGTTACTTTTTCCACTTTCATTAATATTTGTTCTATTCACGTAACCAAGTTCAGGTACTGATATTATTTGCATTACCTCTGGGTACTGTGCATAATAACCCGATGTGGCAAAACTTCCAGTAGTTTCATAGTTTGAGTTCATGTTGATTGAAGCAATCACGCCTCCCTCAGCATAAAATCCCCATTTTTCGGGATTTTTATTACTATGAAAAATAATCGAGATAGGAATTGTTAAGTAGTTGAAGTGTAAAAGCGAATCGTAGGATGCTGTTATATTTTTTAAATAGGTCTCATTATTAATATCGTTGAAGTACTTGTTGTTGCGAAAACTCCCCGATAGATTGGCATTTGCGCTATACCGACTATAGCCTACACCAAGTTTTACACCTATTCGATTGGCAAAATACCATGTAGCCGTGATCTCGGCATTTAGTGCACTCTTTCCCTTAATTGACCAATTGAGTGTAGAGTTATCAGTAAGATTTGCATCATTATAGTTAGTTACACCTCCTCCAAAGGCTATTCCAATGAATAATCCGTTACGTTTAATGGATGTAATTGGGTTGCTAGGAAGTTCCTGTGCGTTACTATTACTAGTAGTTTTTTGGCTATAAAGGTTTGCGCCAAACTTGTCGATACTTGTTAGCTTGAAGTTTTTGAAGGTATTCTCATCGCGCTCAAAGGTTACCTTGAAATCGTACTTTGAGTTATCGCGGAATATTGATTTAGACTGGTATTTACCTGAAAAGAATTTATCAATATACCCATCAATATAGTACTTATTATTTCCTTCGGAAATAACCTTGCTGTATTCTGCCGAGTCGATATTCAGTCCAATATTTCTAATACCTTCGGGGTATTCTGTCACAATATTTTTTTGGTAATCGTTAACGGGTAGCCATCTGTTTTTAGGATTTGGACTAATATCGTTAGCTACGCTTAATGTTGAATCTTTGAATAGCCCAAGGAACGAAATACGGTAATAACCCTTATCCTCTGTATTTTCCTTTGGGTCGGTAAGAAGGTTCAAAAAGTTAATATAATCATTAAGCAATGACCGGGTTTGATCTTTAATCATCTGCATCTCCTTATCGGAAAAGGTCACACTTTTTACTTCGGCAAGTGTTTTAGAATCATCAACTGTTATAGTGGATTTACTACTTCTAACACCAGCAATTTTAAATGTTTCGAATGCCCCGTTCTTTAGGAAAAAAGCTATCCTGAAAAGTAATTCTTCAACGTTGTTATTCTTTTGCTTGTTGAGGTAGTTCCCATCGATCTTTTTTGAAGTCATAAGATCAACTGTATAAATATCCTCTCCATGAGAGATGATAGTACCCGCCTTTAGATTTTCTAAGTCAAGGTGGATTTTCATTCCATCGGGATACCAAAGTTGAATGTTTGAAACATAGGTTTCCAACTCGTAAGCTTCACTCAATTTATGTTGTGGGTCAAGGTCATTATAGATAATTGCTTTCCGGCTTACAAACTGATCTATAAGTTTTTGACTTAGCTTATTGAGTTCGTCAACATTTACTACAGCATCTGCCATTTGGTTAGAATACTGCTCGTAGTTTTTTAGAATTTTTATGGCCTCATTGTAGATTATTGATTTCTGTTTTGCAGAGAACTCTACAGACTCTGCACACAGGAACTTCGTTATAAGAACAAAGGCTATAATTGATACTATATTTTTCACAAGCTAAAATTTTATTTTACAATTACTTAACGGAATGATGTTGGTTTTTTTACCATGATTATTGATCTAGTAGATTATTATTTTCCTTTCTGCTCTACTATTTCCATTAGTTAGTACAATAATATATACACCATTACCTTGACCAGTTAAATTTACTTGGGTATTAAAGTATTCAGTCCGTTTATTAGATTTTGAGTTAAATACTTCTTTACCATCGTTGCTGAATACCTGGATAATCAATTCACCCATTATTTGGTTATTCAATTCAAGTTCAAGCAAACCATGCGATGGGTTAGGGTAAATTGTTAGGTTCGCAAATGGATCGGTTCCATCAATTCCTGTTGTAGTTGGAATTGTTACAGGATCGCTTTGGATGTAGCAACCATTTTCGTTTGCAATTTCTACGATATAGGTTCCTAACTTTCTGTTAGCAACGTAGTAATAATTGGTAGCACCTGAAACTACATTGCCGTTGTAATACCATCTGTAGTTTGGAACGCTATCGTTACTACAAGCCAAATACCATACATTTGGTCCCTTTGCGAAGATTGTAGGTTTCTTTGGCGCATTCTCCGAATAAACATTAAATACATCGGATGTCATGCTACAGCCATTGAAACTAGCTTCGAGCGTATAGTCTCCTTGGGGCAAGAAGCCATTTAATGAATCGGATGAGCTATCGAATAAACCGTTATTTCTAAACCATCTGTACGAATAACCCACTTTCGGATCTTTAATATTTAAGGTTATTGGGGTATCGCCAATACACTTGCCGGCTGAGTAATTATCTGATACAATAGCTGGTTTAGTGATCGGTTTCACTGTAACTGGTAATGAAAAAGTATCTTTAATCCCCTTCTTATCAGTCATTATAAGTGATACAATATAGTCTTTGCCCTCAGAATAAAGATGAGTTGGATTTAGTTGAGTACTTGTGCTATTGTCGCCAAAATTCCATAGACATGATTCAACTTCATCGGGTATTGTCGAAAGGTTTGTAAACGTTGTTTCAAACCCAACGCATACTGTTGTTACTGTAAAGAATGCTTGAACCGATTTGGTTTCAAATGTATTTACATCTGACCAAGCACCTCCTTGATAGCTCCCATCAACAGCTTGTACTTGCCATGAATAGGTACCGGGTGATAATGTTAATGAAAGAGATTTGTTTAACTCAATGTTACCTAACTCAGTAACGCACCGATCGCCTGATTCCGAAGCCATTGAACTATTTAACCATGTGGAAGAATTTGTATTCTTGAACCTGAAATTATAGCTCATTGCTTTTTCGGGTGTTTCGTCGGTTGTAACTAAATCCCAGCTAAGTTTCAAACCTATGGTTTGTGGTGAAATAGTGAGGTTTAGAGGGGCATCGGGTTTTTTATTTGCAGAGTAATTCCCTGCTTTAGCAACTATTCCATTGCGATAGATTACCGACATAGCATCAGTTGATTGACCATTACTCCCATTATAATTTAGCATGCCTGTTTGTAAGATATCCATGTCTCCATCGTTATCGAAGTCGCCAAAGTTTACTGATCCATCATAAATTCCAGTATAGGTTGTTTCGCTTTGTTCGGTGAATGTGTTATCTCCATTGTTGTAATAAATTCTTGTGAAAGGAGTGCTTTCTTCTGCAGCTGAAACAACAATGTCGAGATATCCATTATCATCAATATCACCAAAAGCAAGTGCACAGTCTGCACCACCAGCAATATCAATTTGTTCTTGCTTAATGAGATTACCATTTCCATCATTTCGAAATACTGATGTTCTGCCCTGGTACCAAGGTAAATTCATAAAATATGAATTAGTCATACCCCCGTTGATGTAAGTATATGAAATAAATAAATCTAAATCTCCATCATTATCATAATCAACTAATTCGGCGGAATTTCCATTAGCTTCAATTGTATATTTTGGAATAAAATTTCCTTTCTTATCATTAAAATATACTGTAGTGTAATCCGGCCCATTTATATTCGAAGGCTCCCCGATACTATTAACGAAAAGGTCAAGATATCCGTCCATATTTAAATCCCCTAGTTTTAAAACCAAAGAGTTGCATTGAAGAGTATCGGAAATATTGAATGTTCCATTTCCATTATTTTTTAGAACCAATATTTTTGAGCCAAAGGACAATAGTAGGTCTAAGTTTCCATCATTATCAATATCTCCAGTTGCATTAGCATAGCTACCCCAGCCAGTTGAAAGTAGACTATCAACAGATCGAGATATTAAATAACCATCAGTTGAAAATGTTCCATCATGGTTGTTTATACCTAACTTTGTATAGTAACGATCCCATGCACTTCCACCAATATGCACAGTATCAGTAACTGTTACCAGTAAATCTTTATAACCATCGTTGTTAAAATCACCTGAGCCGTTAATATAGCTGTGCTCAACCCAGTTATAATCTGCATTGCTTAATACTGGAATGCCAATTTCCGAAACAGATTTGGTTAAGAATGTGTTATCCCCTTGGTTTATTGCAATATTGTCTCTTGACACTATATCCAGATACCCATCATTATTCAGATCAACAAACTGGGATGTGACTCCAAGGCTCAGATTCATTCCTGTTTGAGCAGAATATGTACCTGGTGAAAAGTTTCCAAGGTTTGATCCTGAGTAATCCTGATTGTATTGCTGTTGACCATTTGTTCCATTGTACTCCATAACTTCAAATAAGTATTCATCCCCAGCAATAAGTCCCGAAACTGTTACACTATCGGCACGACCGTTATATACACAGTACCAGTGTGAGTTGCCAATTTGGTCGCCTGAGCCAAATTCTGCATCGGCAAAGTAGGAGGTGTTATTAACTGGAGTTGCATGACTGTTATCACCCTTGAAGCAGAAAACAGTTCGTTGACCTCCGTTACCATTCTCCCATGTTAACTTTAAGCTACTTTTATCGCTTAAAAGATTTGCTTTGAGATTCGATGCTTGAATATCAGCAATTACAAAACTATCAATGGCTACTTCGCCTCCAGTAAAACTATTATCAATACCTTGAACTTTCCAATAGTATTTCCCGGGAATCAAGTTCTTAACTGTGTAAAAGGTGTCAAGCGAGCAGTTTCCTATTGCGGATATTGTACGTAAGCCATTATTTAATGCCATATTGGGTAAAACATTGCAGCTGGTTTTCGTTTTACCAATTCCTATATTGTAGCTTAATCCTTTACTTGAAAGGCCACTCTCTAATCTGTTCCAGCTGAAAGAGACATCTCTTTGCTTTACGACTGATTTTAGTGATGATGGTTTTAAAAGCTTCGTTTTAACAAAATCTGGAACTATAGTATAGATTTTTGTGTAGAAAGTATCTACTTGTATTGTACTACCTCCAGCTGGAGTATAGTATTTATCAAGAATTTGGGAGCCAGTCATTAATACATCCATGCTACCATTACTATCATAATCGCCTAGGCTTAACGAACAATATCCTAATGGTGTTATCCCCAAATCGTTTGTCTTTCTGTAGGTTTTATCGCCATTGTTATAATAGACATAAGCATGATTTCCATATGAGAACCAGTACATGTTCTGTCCATTCATAAGCCGCCAAGCAGGGTTGCCATCACCACCAGAGTACACTAAATCGATAAACCCATCGCCATTTAAGTCACCCCAAACTGCAGAATAAGCATTAACAGTAGTGTCTGATTCAAATGTTTGCGCAGTTTTTGTAAACGTATTATTATGATTATTGTGTAAAATTGATGTTTTAGGCCATGATCCAGTGCTTTTTCCGCTTACAAAAACATCAAGATATCCATCATTGTCCTCGTCACCAGTTAAAGCGAAGACTTCGTTGTCAAAAACTGGAAGATTCGTATTGGTTTGCTCGGCAAAAGTAAAATCACCCCGATTATGAAGAAGTTTTGAAAGACTTTTACCGAAAAGAAGGATATCGATATACCCATCGTTGTCAAAATCTTTACAAATGACTTTACCTGCGTTATTTGCTGGTAAGGCTACAGGAGCTTCGATAAAATCACCATTCTTATTGTTTTTATAAATTTTAGTGCATTTGCCGGTTGTAGATTTACCGCAAACTATAAAATCTAAATCACCATCGTTGTCAAAATCAGCCCAAGCTACAGAGCTAAGTGACAACCCAACGAATATTGTATTGGCAAGCTCAGAGAACGTTCCATCGCCCTGATTGTGATAAACTTTAGTTATTCCACTACCTGAAATCAATATATCTAGATATCCATCGTTATCGTAATCACCCCAAGTAACTTCACCTTCAGTTACAGCAGATATGCCATGATTAGTAACCTCTGTGAATTGACTATTACCATCGTTATGGAAGATTTTTAGTGAAGGTGAACTGCTATTTTCAAGTATTCCTGAAATTATAAAATCAAGATCGCCATCGTTATCATAATCCCCCCATGCCTGAGTACTCTTGTAGAATCCCGCAAAACTTCCAACCTCAGCAAATTTTGGAGTTTGAACGAGAACACTTGAATAGGGTTGAAGGTCGGTGAAGTATGAAGGTCCTGAATTATCGAATCCTATTATTTGGAAATTATACTCGGTGTTTAGATCAAGCCCGCTGATCTTAGCTGTATCAGCATCGCCTTTATATAAGCAGTACCATCCTGATGTTCCAATTTGAGTGCCTGCTCCAAAGGATGCGTTTGCGGTATAGTTTGTATTATTCTCAGGTGAGGCAATACCACTATTCCCTTTTTTTGCAAAGATGATACTGCCGCCATTTCCATTACCTCTAATCCATTTAAGCATTAGGTTGTGCCCTTGTATACTGACTACTTTTAGCTTTGAAGGTTGTGTTCTAACGTTATATACTGCTGTCTGTTCACTTTGGAATGAGCTTGAGGCAAAACCGTTATCAATTGCCTGTACACTCCAGTAGTATGTGGAACGTTTAGGATATTTAATAATGTAAAAAGTATCAGCGTGAGTATTTCCCATACCGGATATAAGGCGCTGTCCAGCAGCAGTAGCCATTGAACTAACAATATTATTTGCTCCAGATGAAGTTCCAACTCGAATGTTGTAGCTCATTCCCTTTGAAGGAGTAGCATCTCCTGAAACCCTATTCCATTTAAATATAATGGATGAATCGGTTACGATACTCGTTAAGCCGGTTGGTGCTTGGGGCTTATTATTTACTTGCCCAACACTATTTATAAATAGTTTAACGGCACCGTATGGCCAACCGCTATCTTCACCTGTAAGTAAATCTAATCGCCCATCGTTATCTATATCACCACTAGGAGTGCGAACACTTGTGGCAGTTGCAGAGTCGGCTCGTTCTGTAAAGGTATTGTTGCCGTTATTATGGTAAATTTTAAATACCTTGTCGCTGGAATTGTAGGTACTATTGGCTTTCCCTGTTATTATGATATCAATATTTCCATCATTATCGTAATCGGCCCAATTCGAAATACCCATTCCGGCTCCAATTAATCCCATTCCTGTTTGTTCGGTAAAGGAATTGTTCCCATTGTTTCGATAAATCTTACATATTGGGGTGTTGGCATCTTTAAAACCAGAAAGGAGTATGTCAAGATCCCCGTCATTATCATAATCGCCCCAAGATGCTGAACTGTATGAGACACCGTTTAAACGTATATCTTTTTGTTCAGTAAAAGTTCCATCCCCACCGTTTCTGTATACTTTGGTTATTCCACTAGCAGGATCAAAATTGTCCGTAATTCCAGTAAGGAGTATGTCAAGATCCCCATCATTGTCATAATCCCCCCATGCAACGGAGCCGTTATTAACCCCTGGGAGAACTACGCCCTTCATTTCAGTAAATGAGTTATTCCCTTCGTTTCGATACAATTTTGTAATATAATGGTACCAATCAGGTGAACCGCTGAGTATTAAGTCGACATCCCCATCATTGTCATAATCACCCCAGGCTACAGATCCCCCTCCCATTATTCCTGTAAGTGAAATTCCAGTTTGCTCTTCAAAAATATTACTACCATTATTCCTGAAAATTTTAGATACAGACTCATTTGTTGAATAGCCCGTAACTAGAATATCCAGATCATTATCATTGTCATAATCTATCCATGACAATCTTCCATTAACGCCTGTAAGCGAAATACCTGTTTGCTGAGTGAATGTTTTGTCTTTATTATTCTGAAAAATCCATGAGTAGCTATAATATGGATATGAACCATTGTTATACCCAGCGGCTAGGAGGTCTAAATAGCCATCGTTGTTGTAATCTCCAAACTCAAAGTTACTCAAATATCGAGGGAAGGATGATGGTTGTTCAATAAACATGTGTGTGTTCGAAACAACAGAAGTTGGTACAGATGAGCCAGTTTTATAAACAATACTAGTTCCACTACCTTTGTATGAGTATATTTTAAAGTATAAAGTCTCATTTGAATTCCAGTTGGTCCACCCTGAATACCCTTGTTGGCCTTGAGATACTTTTACAACACCTATTCCATCTGAAAGATTGTTGTCAATTGTTGGTTCAACACAGTCTGATGGATCGGTAAATGAATTTGTGCTAGATGCCATAATTAAATAACCATCAGGGTTCGTTGTTCCTGTGGCGTCAGCCCATTTAAGGTTGAGGTTACCTCCACTTGTACTTGCCACAAAAGAAGTGGCTAGGGGTAAATCGATGTAATTGAATCGATAGATTTGCCCTGTAGCAGGTTTAGTGCTGATAGTTGTTGTTTCGGTTGTTGTACTTGCTGCTGGAGAGTTACTGGTATTACTGAGTGATACAAAACCTCCTTCATTTTGATACATTTGCGTACTTGCAAAACATAAACCAATTGATGCACTTGCAGAGCTTAATGCACCTGCCTCTTGCCGGTACACAAAATCAATCTGGTTAGATGTTTCATACAACTTTACTTGAAATGAGATTCCTATTGCTGCAGGGTAGTAGTATGACCACTTACAGTTAAGCCATTCGAAAGTAAAAACTCGATTGGGCGCAGTTCCGCTTACCAAGTACGAAGCAGTTCCCACTGACATTTCGTCCCAAAGGGGTGCAATTATTGGTCTATCCCAGTAAGGTGCTGATTTTAGCGAGTTCCCTGGGTAATTATCACAATTTTGATTGAATGTGATAAATCCATATGAATCCGCCCATAGCTGGGTGTAGGTAACACCTTTAAAGGTAAAATTAAAACCAATGTTTATTGCTGAGCTCTTCCCATCTAGTGAAGAAAAAACAGTACTCCCCGATAATGGAGTAAAAGTTCCACTAAGAGCTGTTAGCTGATAACTTTGTGAGAAAAGTGTTTGTGGAATAGTCAAAAGTAATACAAACCCTAAACGACGTAAAGTTGAGTAAACCTGTAGCATAAAAAATCTTTGAGATTAATACTATTAAAAATTGAGTGCGTAAAAGTAGATTTTAGATTACGACACTTCTTTGTCGATTTATACAAATCCATGTACGAATCGACAAAAACAATTTTTTTTGATTAATCTTAAGAGGCTGATTTTTTCCGCCAGAGGAGAGGTGTTTCGCCTGCAATTTGTTTAAACTGTCGGCTAAAGTTAGCTTGTTCAGTATAACCAACAATTTCTGAAATAATTGCTATTGTATAATCGGGGTTTTCGATTAGTAATTGTTTTGCATCTTCAATCCGCAGACGGTTTATCCAAGTATTGAAATTAACCGCTTCTTCGCGGTTTATCATGTTTGATAGGGTGGTTCTTCCAATGTTGAGCTTGTTGGCAATATCTTCAATAGTTACACCTGGCTCGCGGTAATACTTTTGTGAAAAAATTTTTTGTTTAAAATGCTCCCAGTCAGTTTTAATAACTATTCTTGGTTGTGATATAGTTGCTTCTACTATTGGAACATTTATAACTGGTTCTATAATATTAAATACTTTATTGTACTTTATGTATTCCTGAGCATAGCCAAAGTAGAAAAAGGCAAATATTGTGGTAACAATCCAGTCGAATTGTTTTGGGAAGAAGTTCGAAACCATTGCTATTAAACCAACCACTAATGCTGTATAGTAAGCAATTTTAACCCATTCCATTTTCAACTTTACAACCTCGGAGAAGTAATCAAGTAATTCTGTATCGTATTTTTTAGCTTCAGAAATAAAGAGGACTGTGTAGCAGATCAGCTGAAAAGCATAATAAACTAAGAAAAGCAGTCTAATCCATATTGTTGGATTGTCGAGGTATAAGGGAACATCTTTTAACGAGGTAAGTTTAGGATCGTCATAAATCGTATTCGAAATAAGATAAAAAGCAGAAAAAATTAAGTAAGGAGCTAAGTGCTTTAGTAGATTTTTAAGTTTTACGAAATTTGGATTTATTAGCGTTATCAGGGTAAATGTAAATAGTAGTGCTTGAGTAGAGGATATGAAAATTGATATAAATGTGAAATGTTCGCGTGAATTATCAGCAAGATTAAATGTTAAAACCATGACTGTAAGCAATGCCATAGCGTAATATGCGCCTGCCAATACTTTAAGAGATATTCGATAGTTCTTTAAGCCTTCCTTTTTAGGTATATGAATTGATAAAAAAGATGTACCCATTAAAGTACATACAACAATCAATAAAGCGTTAGTCAAAAAGTGAAGATTTGAATCCATAAAAAAGAAATAAAAGTACAATGAAACAGCTGTTCAATGTTGGCTAAAATAGTTAAGTTGATTGGTTCTCGCAACGATAATGGAGTACAATTTTCAGCCTGTTGGGGTTTTTCTGATTTCTTTTTTGTAGCTGATAATTAAGTGTATATGGATTAAAATACGAAGATGATGATGTTTCTCAAACGATTAATGGCTCAAAAACGACTCGGGTTGACGTCGTTTTTATCAATTTTTTATAGCTATTTGTACGAATTGATAAAGTAAATAATATAAATCGTAGCGTTATTTGTTACACTGTTAAGTGTTCATTTATCGATTTAAACATTAATTTATGAAGTCGTTAATATACTGCTGTTTAAGTTTAGTTTGTGTAGTGTTTTCTACAAATATTTGGTCTGCGAAAGGCCAAACTATGACAATTCCTGAAGCTTATGATGCTTATACCGAGACACAAAAGGTTCCTCTGTTTACCGAAGAGTTTACCGACAATAAAAATGGTTGGTACCTAGGAATTAAGGAGAATGTTTGGTTTCAGAACCTACAGGATGGAACCTTGTTTTTTCAATCATTTGAGAATGTAGCAAAAGAAGATTTTAAAGATGTTATTATAGATCAGAGTAAGGATTTTGAAATCGAACTGAAAATTCGCCTCGACAAGGGGATTCAGAACAAGTTTAATGGATTGCAGTGGGGAAAAGCAGTGCAAGAGGGGAAACAGTTCGATTTCTTTTTTAATGGACAAGGCCAGTACACTATCGATAAGTTTACAGGAACTTTTACCGATTTTGTTTCTGTAACTGCCACCAAACTTATAAATAATTACACTTACAACACATTAACCGTTCGCAAGGTAGGGGCTAAATACTATTTCTTTCTTAATAAACAACTGGTTTACTCAATGCCATTTGAGCCATTGTTTGGCAATGGAATCGGTTTCCAGGTGGCCGAAAGGTCATCGGTGCAAATCGATTACCTAAAGGTTTGGCAGCTGGCATCAACACAGAACGCCCAACTTCCAACCATTGCAGTTCTCAATGAGAATATAACTTCTGCTTCGGGTAAGTTGGCAACTGGAGAAACCATTAGAATGAAGTTTACTGTTAAAAATCAATCAACTGATGATGCCAACAATATCAAACTTATTTACACTCTTCCTTCGGAAGTGATGTTGCTGGAAAGTAAAACCTCTTTACAATTAAAAGCTGGTGCACAGGAAGATGTAGAATTTGTTTTCTACATCAATAAAGGATATGATAAAGAGGATGTTACAATATCACTTCATGCCGAGGGGGCTCAAATTGAGGGTGTTCCAGATAAGAAATTTACAATGGCTTTGAATCAAACTGTTCAATCAGATCAGGTACAACAGGTTCAGGATTACACGCTGATGAGAGGAAGCAACGATCCCCTTAAAGGGCTAAAAGCAGCAAAAACCATTCAAGAGGTTTCTGTTGGTAAATACTATGCCCTTATCATTGGTATTGATAAATATACTGGTGAATGGAAAGCATTAAAAAATGCAGTTAATGATGCCAAGGCTATTGAGCAGCAGCTAAGGGATAAATACGAATTCGAATCAATTCGCACCCTGTTCAACGAGCAAGCCACAAGAACTAACATTCTTAAAGAGTACGAATGGCTAATGGCCAACGTTCATGAAAATGATAATCTATTGATATTCTATTCAGGTCATGGTGATTACAACGAAACTTTGCAGCGTGGTTTCTGGGTACCAGCTGATGCTACAAGCAGCTCCGTTTCGGGTCTTATTTCCAATACCGATATTCAGTCATTCTTGAGCGGTATAAAGTCTAAGCATACTTTCTTAATTGCTGATGCTTGCTTTAGTGGCGATATTTTTAGGGGGAAAACCCTTACTATTCCTTACGAGAACTCATTTAAGTACTATAACCAAATTTACTCAAAGCCGTCACGAACTGCACTTACCTCAGGTGGTGTTGAACCCGTAATGGATGGTGGTAAGGATGGACATTCGGTATTCACTTACTATTTGCTTAAATCGTTGAATAGTAATCAAAATCAATTCTTTGATGCTAGTCAGCTGTATAACGATCTTAAGGTTGCGGTTATTAATAACTCAAACCAAACCCCTGGATTCAGTCCTATCGTAAACACGGGGGATGAAGGCGGACAATTTATCTTTATAAAAAAACCAAACCCTTAACAGACAGTGAAGCGTTGTTTTATAATATTTTCAATTCTTATTGAACTGGCTTTTGTTTTTCCTTCAAGGGCACAGCTATACAATTTTACAAACTACACTCTTGAGAATGGATTGCCCCAATCCACCGTTTTTTCCATTTATCAAGATAGCCGTGGGTATTTATGGGTAGGAACGGAAAGTGGTGTAGCACGATTTAATGGATTTCAGTTTACCGTTTTCGATCGTAGTACAGGTCTGCCCGGTAATACTGTTCGCAGCATTACCGAGGGACCCGATGGAAATATTTGGGTAGGAACCGATATGGGTATTGGTATTTTTGATGGCATAAATTGGAAGAAAATCACTGCTAAGAATGGCTTGCTTGGCTCCGCTGTAATTAAACTTGTTCCTGATGATAAGGGAAGGGTATGGGTGGCTACTAACGATGCAGGCGTTGACATAGTAACTCAAGTAGGTGATAGTATATCAATCCAAAATATTAGTGATAAAAATGGGCTCTCATCCAACTTTGTGTTTGATATTCTTCATGAGGCAGATGGACAAACATGGCTGGCCATGCTTGGTGGAATCAATATAGTTTCATCAGATAATGGAAAGTGGAATGTCCAAAATCTCACTAAATATGTACAAATCCCAAGTAATCTGATCACCTGCATTGATAGAGATCCATCGGGAAACCTTTGGTTTGGTACCCTAAATGCGGGAGCATTTGAACTGACTAGAAATCAAAACAGGTATGATATAAAATATTTTAACGAACAGAAAGGGATTGCCGATCTGAATATCTGGGATATTTATTGCGATGGCCCTGATGTTTGGTTTGGAACTAAAGAGAATGGAGTTTACCGTTGGAGTAATGGGGTAATGCAAAACATTACAAGTAAAAATGGTCTTCCCGGAAACCAAATATTGAACATTTTTAGGGATAAAAATCGAAATCTCTGGTTGGGGTCAATGAACGGGCTCTCTTTGTTCAAAGGATTTCATCTTGTTCACTATACTTCTGCGGATGGATTACCCGGAACACAAGTGCTTGCAATAAAGGCCGAGAATAGCGGCTCATTATGGGTAGGTGGTGATGGAAAGGGTTTAGCCAAAGTTTCATTTAGCAATGAAAAACTCAACTCACAGTTTCTAAGTAAGAATAGTGGATTTAATAGCAACGAGGTAAAATCTATCGATTTTGATGGATCGGGAAATCTAATAATTGGAACCAGAAAAGAAGGGCTGGGATTAATGCAGAATGGCGTTTTTCGCTATTTCACGGATTATGAGGGTATGGCTGATAATAACATCAACTGTGTTTACTGGAATAAAACAGGATCTATTTATGCTGGTACCGATTTGGGTTACAATGAGATAAAATCGAATAAGATTTATAAAATTACCGATGAGGATGGTTTAATAAATCCCGAGGTTCAAACTGTAATCTCCGATTTAAAAGGCGATATCTGGATGGGGACAATGGGAGGCTTGGCTAAATTCAATCCTATTTCAACTGGTTATCGCGATTTTAATGAGACCGAAGGCCTTTTCGATTTGCAAATTCACTCTTTGATTGTTGATAAACTAAACCAATTGTACATAGGGACAACCAATGGAATTTATCGATACAATAGTCAGGCTGATACTATAGTTCCCTTTTTAAGCAACGAACTCAACGCAAAAACAATAAACTCACTTCTTTTTTATAATGATACAATTCTAATTGCCGGAACGACGCTAGGTTTCAATAAGATATTTTTCGATCATACTCTTTCAAAACCTATTAAGGTTATTCAATACGATAAATCCAACGGATTTAAGTTCAGCGAAACTTCGCAAAATGCAATTTGCAAAGACACAAAGAATAGTGTTTGGATAGGTACGGTTAATGGTTTAACTCGTTATCAACCTGAACTGGAAGATACAATTTCAGAGACCCCATTAGTTCATATTATCGGAGTCCGATTATCTTTTGAATCGGTCGATTGGACTAAGTATGGCTATAAGTTCCCAAAATGGTATAGTGTTCCAAAGAGCTTAAAACTTAAATATAACCAGAATCACATAACCTTCGATTTTGATGGGATCTACCTTAAAAACCCCGAGAAGATTAGGTTTAGGTACAGGCTCGAACCCAATGAAATGAATTGGTCACCGGCAAGTAGTAGTAAGAGTGTTACCTATCCAAGTTTAAATAACGGATACTATAGATTCTTGGTAAGTGCTAGCGATGATGGAATCCATTGGTCAACTCCTCAGGTTTATGCTTTAACGATTACACCACCTTTCTGGAAGACTATCGGGTTCTATGTTGTATGCATTGTTGTCATGGTTTTTTCATTGATTTTCTATATCAGATATCGTGAGAAGAAGCTAAAAGAGGAGAAGGAGCATCTTGAAAAGGTTGTAAAGGAGCGCACTGCTGAGGTGGTAGCTCAGAAGGAGCATATCGAGATGCAGCACCAAATTGTAACTGCTCAAAAAGAGGAGATAACGGCTAGTATTACCTATGCTCGAAGAATACAGCAAGCTGTTCTTCCCGGAATTGATATTCTATCTGAAAATACATCCGACAGCTTTGTTCTTTATAAACCTCGTGATATTGTTAGTGGCGACTTTTACTGGATTGGGAAAAGCAACAACCATTTGATAGTAACCGCTGCCGATTGTACTGGTCATGGTGTTCCTGGCGCTTTTATGAGTATGCTAGGCATCAGTTTTATGAATAAGATCATTAAGGAGCAGAAGATCGAACTCCCCGATCAAATTCTTGGTCAGATGAGAAACAACGTAATTACATCGCTTAAGCAAGGGAACTACGAGGGAACAACCAAGGATGGAATGGATATGGCATTGTGTGTGATTAACCTTGATACGCTTGAAATGATTTTTGCAGGTGCATATAACCCTGCTGTATTGGTTTCTAATAATGAGGTAACAGAGATAAAAGCCGATCGAATGCCCGTTGGACTGCATATGGTTATGAATGATTATACCCCACAAACGGTTCAGCTAAAAAAAGGCGATTGTATTTATATGTTCTCTGATGGTTATCAAGATCAGATGGGTGGCCCTGATGGTCGTAAGTTTATGCGAAAGAATCTTCGGGAACTTCTGCTATCAGTTCATGGCGAACCATTCTGCGAACAGCGAGAGATACTAGATAATACCATTGAGAACTGGCGTAAAGACCCAGCATATCCCAAGGGAGAAATTGACCAGATGGATGATATTCTAGTGCTTGGCTTTTCAATTTAACCAACTATCATCAAATCTTTAAAAAGACTACCTCTCAAACAAAAACCTTGAGGCTCTCATTTTTTTACTACTTTTGCACAAAATCAAACTGGATGATTACCATAGAACAGATTAAAGAGCTTGTAAAGCGCGAGGACGCGCTGAGGAGGCATCTTTGACATCGAAAATAAGTTTATCAAACTAGAAGAGGAGGAGGAAAAAACTCACTCGCCAAATTTTTGGGATAACCCCGCCGAAGCCGAAAAACAGCTAAAACTTGTTGCATCAATCAAAGGTTGGAACCAGTCGTACCACGAGGTAAAAAAAAGTGTTGACGACCTTCAGGTGCTTTTTGACTTTGCCAAAGAGGGCGAAGCAACCGAGGATGAAGTAGTAAACCAGTACTCATCAACCCTTTCAAAGATTGAAGATTTAGAGCTTAAGAATATGCTTCGCAATGAGGAGGATAGGCTGGGCGCAATAATGAAGATAAACTCTGGCGCTGGTGGCACCGAGAGCCTGGACTGGGTGGAGATGCTTATGCGTATGTACATGCGATGGGGCGAGCGCAATGGTTACGAAACAAAAATTATTGATATACAAAAGGGTGAAGAGGCAGGAGTAAAATCAGTAACCCTAGAGTTTGTTGGTGAGATGGCCTACGGCTACCTGAAGAGCGAGAATGGGGTGCACCGCATGGTTCGCATTTCGCCCTTCGATTCAAATGCCCGTCGGCACACCACATTTGCCTCCGTTTTTGTTACCCCTGCCATTGACGATACTATCGATATTCAGGTTGGCCCTGCAGATATTAAGTGGGACACTTATCGTTCAGGGGGTGCTGGTGGACAAAATGTAAATAAGGTTGAAACAGGGGTTAGGCTTTACCACATCCCATCGGGAATTGTGGTTGAGAACACAGAGACCCGTTCCCAATTGCAGAATAAGGAGAATGCAATGCGTATCCTAAAATCACACCTTTACGAACTCGAACTCAGAAAACGTCAAGAGATACAGGCCGAAATTGAGGGAAAGAAGAAGAAGATTGAATGGGGTTCGCAGATTCGTAACTACGTTTTTCATCCCTATAAATTGGTTAAGGATTTACGCACCGATTATGAAACCTCAAATGTGCAGGATATAATGGATGGCGATTTGAATGATTTCCTAAAAGCCTATCTAATGCAGTTTGGCGGTGAATAAAATAAACTCTTCAAGGGTTTTAAACCCTTGAAAAGTTAGAAATTGCCTACTTTGCTTTCAATGCCTCTCTAATCTTGCCTTCAATTTCGTCAGCAAGTTCAGGATTGTCTAGCATAAGCTGTTTAACGGCATCACGACCTTGTCCAAGGCGGGTTTCACCATAGCTAAACCACGATCCGCTCTTCTTTACAATATTCATCTCAACGCCCATGTCAACAATCTCGCCAGTTTTTGAAATACCTTCACCGAATACGATATCAAACTCAGCCTTCTTGAATGGTGGAGCAAGTTTGTTCTTTACAATTTTAACGCGAACGCGGTTTCCGGTTGACTCATCGCCATCCTTTATCTGGTTTAGCTTACGAATATCAACACGAACTGTAGCGTAGAATTTTAGCGCGTTACCACCAGTTGTTGTTTCTGGATTACCAAACATTACACCAATCTTATCGCGAAGTTGGTTAATAAAAACGCAGCAAGTATTTGTTTTGCTGATGGTAGCAGTAAGCTTACGAAGCGCTTGTGACATCAAACGTGCCTGTAGCCCCATTTTGCTATCGCCCATTTCACCTTCAATCTCGGCTTTTGGGGTTAGTGCAGCTACAGAGTCTATAACGATTATGTCAATTGCACCGGAACGGATAAGGTTATCGGCAATCTCAAGTGCCTGTTCGCCGTTATCGGGTTGAGAAATCAAAAGGGTCTCAACATCTACACCAAGTTTCTCAGCGTAAGTGCGGTCGAAAGCATGCTCAGCATCGATGATAGCTGCAATACCGCCAAGCTTCTGTGCCTCTGCAATTGCATGAATTGCTAGGGTTGTTTTACCCGATGACTCAGGACCGTAGATTTCAACAACTCTACCTCTTGGGTAACCACCAATGCCAAGGGCATTATCTAGGGCAATTGAACCAGATGAAATGCTGGGAACATCAGAAATGGCCTTGTCTCCCATTTTCATGATGGAGCCTTTCCCGAAATCCTTTTCTATTTTGTCAAGTGTAAGCTGTAACGCTTTTAGCTTATCCTTGCTGATTTCTTTCTTTGTTGCGGCTTCTTTCGTTTCTTTATTTTCTGCCATTATTTTAAATTTTAAGGTTTTCCAATTAATTCAAGAATTTGCTTAACATGTTCACCGGTATCAACCTTAGAGATAACATGAGCAATTACTCCTTTTTCGTCGATAATAAAGGTTGTACGTAGAATTCCCATATAGGCTTTTCCATACATCTTCTTTTCGCCCCAAACGCCATAAAGGTTGGCAACTTTCTGATCGGTATCAGCAATCAACCTAAACGGTAGATTGTATTTCTTTATAAAATTTTGGTGCGATTTCTCACTATCGGGACTTACTCCAACCACCTCAAACCCAAGGTTTGCCAGTTGTTCATATCCATCGCGCAGGCTGCATGCTTCGGCAGTACAGCCAGAGGTATTATCCTTTGGGTAGAAGTAAAGGATTACCTTCTTCCCTTTGAAATCGGATAGTTTAATCTGTTTGCCATTTTGGTCAACCGATACGAATTCGGGAGCCTTATCGCCTGATTTTAAATTTATTGTTGCCATAGCTATAGATTTGTAAAGTTAAAAAGTTTGATTGATAAATCTTTGCTTATTGATATTAGCGTTACAAGCATTTATCAACAGCCTGAAATTACCCTATAAACAAGGGTGTTGATAATATGGTTCATCGACTGTAACTACTAATATTGCTGAGCAAAACATACTTGACAAAAGTTTTTCTACATTTAACCTTTTATTTAAAATTTGAATTAAATGGAAAATGTAATGATCTCGATTCGTGGATTAGAAAAGTCTTATGGTGGTAATCAGGTGTTAAAGGGGATTGATCTGGATATTCATCCCGGTCAAATTATTGGATATATAGGTCCAAACGGTGCAGGTAAGAGCACTACAGTGAAGATTCTCTGTGGAATTATCACCGAGTATGTCGGTGAAATCAATGTGCTGGGGATGGACCTTCGCAAACAAGGCATTGATATAAAAAGAAAAATAGGATATGTTCCTGAGAATGGAGCGCTATACGACCTACTCACCCCAAATGAATACTTGAGTTTTATTGGAACGTTATACGGAATTCCTGAAGAAAAACTGAATACCAGAATAAACCTACTGCTTTCGTTCTTTGGAATGGAAAAGAACGCCGATCAGCGTATGGATACTTTTTCAAAAGGGATGAAACAGAAAATATTGATAATTGCCGGCATCCTAAACGACCCTGAAATTATTTTCCTTGATGAGCCTCTTTCTGGTCTAGATGCAAACTCGGTAATTCTTGTTAAAGAGATGCTTACCCGTTTGGCTGCTGAAGGGAAAACCATTTTCTTCTGCTCTCACCTAATGGACGTGGTTGAGAAAATCTCCGATCGAATCATTCTTATCAACGATGGGAAAGTGATTGCTGATGGTACTTTTGAAGAATTGAAGACTGAAAAGGCAGAGACTCTTGAGAAACTTTTTGCTAATCTTACGGGCAATCAGGAGAGCGAGTTCAAATCCGATGTGTTTAACAAAGCATTTGAGGAGAATTAGTAATGGAGAAGATTGCACTATTCATAATAAAATTACTGAAACACCCGATAATCCTTTTGGGAGGTGATTATCGTCAGGTGGAGGCAATTCTCAGAACAAAGCTTTCGATGGATTTCCGTCGAAGTCCATCGATGTTTCATGCTTCAGGGAAGTCCGACAAAACCTTCGTTTTTCAGCTTTTCATCCTACTGATTTTTGGACTCTTTATAGCACTTGGTTTTACTTCAATCCAAAACCTAATGCTTGGCTTAACCATTGGGTTTGCAATTATGATGGTTATGCTTGGATCATCCGTTATCACTGAGTTTAGCAGCGTGCTTTTCGATCATCGGGATAATCAAATCCTTTTAGTCCGACCAATCAGCAACAGATCATTACTGCTGTCGAGACTTCTACATATTCAGGTTTATATTGGGTTTATGGCAGTTGCGCTTGGCGCAATTCCGTCGATTATGATTGCCTACAAGCATGGTGTAATAGCGTTTATTGTTTACTGGATTGCTGTTGGTCTGTGCGCATGGATTACCCTTTTGCTTACGTCATTTTTTTATATCCTGCTATCCAAGGTTGTTTCTGGTGAACGATTCAAGGATATAATCTCCTATTTTCAAATATTTATGGCGGTGATGATATTCGGTGGATATCAGCTGATGCCAAGGTTGATGGAGAACGATGCGATTAAAAACACAACCATGGATATTCATTGGTGGACCTACCTTATTCCACCAGCTTGGGTTGCCGGATTTGTGGATGTTTTCACAACCAGAACATTTAGCCTTGAAATTATCGTATTAGCAATACTAGCATTGGTTGTCTCAGTCGGTGGGGCAATTTTTTTGGTTAGGAATATGTCGGGTAGCTTTGAGAACGTGCTGAGCGAGGGTGCTGCTGAAAAAGTGGCGGTTGAGAAAAAAGTTGAATCGAGAGAGAAGCATAGGTTTAAGATATACGATCTATTCTGCGTTTCCGAGACCGAGAAGTCGGGTTGGAAGTTTTCGATGGCAATTACTAAGCGCGATAGAAAGTTTAAGCAGGCAGTTTACCCATCGATTGGGATGATCATAGTGCTTGCAGTGGTAATGGTAAAGCCTGATTTTTCCAGTTTTGCTGCTACAATGCAGAAGTTGAGCGAAAATAAGAACTTTTTCTTCTTTTTATTTTGCTGCTTCTTTGGGACAACCGCATTAACTCAACTTCCTTACACCGATACTCCAGAGGGAGCGTGGATATTCAGAGCGCTACCAATCGAAAAGCATGGGCATATACTTACTGGGGCAATAAAAGCGATGCTTTTTAAATTCTTAATGCCCATTTTAATTTTGCTATTTATTGCCACCATGTCAATATGGGGACTTGAAAAGCTGCAGGGTTTGATTATAGGTAGCATGATGATTATACTTATAAACCTTTACACCATTATCTTTATGAAGATGGCATTGCCATTTACCCAGGTTCGCGATATGCAGCAAAAGTCAGCAAATATGGCTCGAATGTTCCTGTTGATGTTTTTAATGGGTATAACAATTGGATTGGTATACCTCTCGTTGATGATGAACGTTTGGATTTCTGTAGCAGTAAGCGTTGTGCTATTCTTGGCAATAATTAATGCCTTCAGCCAGATTAGAAACAAAGGGTATATTTTGAGTTGATTTTCTTTGCGTTTTCTTAGATTTATTAACCGCAAAGTTTGCAAAGTAAAAAATAAAGGTCGCCAAGAATTCTTAGCGACTTTTGCGGTTATATATTATTTCTTTGGTATTATCCTGCTGATCCTAATGTTGTTAAATAAACATTTTTTTTGTAACCAGTAACTCGTAACTTGTAACTTGTAACTTGTAACTTGTCACTTATTACGTCCTTAGATCCTTCGCTATGCTCAATATAACAAACTTCCTTTAAAACAGCTTCAAAAAAGAACTTGGCACTGCTGTTTCAAATCGCATTGGTTCCTTGGTGATAGGGTGGGTAAAGTTTATAATCAATGCGTGTAAACCCAAACGGTTAATAGGATTAGTTTTCGCTCCGTACTTTTTATCACCAATTATGCTGTGCCTGAGAACCTGCATGTGAACCCGAATCTGGTTCTTGCGGCCAGTTTCTAAGTTAAGTTCAAGTAATGAATAATTATCGTTCTTTTTAGCAACCTTGTAATGGGTAATCGCTTTTTGTCCATACTCAGGATTATTGCTTGAGTAAACTATTAACGCTTTGCTCTCTTTAAGGTACGACACAATCGTTCCCTCATCCTTTTCCATCTTACCCTCAACAATGGCAACATAGGTTCGTTCAATGATTGTATCGTTCCAAGTTTCCTGAAGCAGGTTTTTAACCTCTTCGCTTTTGGCGAAGATCATTACACCAGATGTTTCGCGGTCAAGGCGGTGAACAATGAATATTAGATTGCTAGGATCTTCTTCTTTAACATGACTGCTAAGTATACTGTATGCCGTTTTCTCCTTCTCCTTTTCGGTTGCCATGGAGAGTATACCATTGCTTTTTTCGATTACAATTACATGCTGATCCTCAAACAGTATTTTTATTCCGGGGTAATGCCTTTCAGGTATTTTTTTCTCCCATTTAACTTCAACCTCTTGTCCAATACTTAATGGAAAGTTATACCAGGTAACCACCTCGCCATCCACATAGATTTGTCTATCCTTTAGAAGGGTTTTGAAATTATCACGATTCTTACCGGGAACGTTTTCAAGTAAAAACTTAATCAATACATTCTCCTTGGATACCCTAATTTTGATATCTGGACGACTTTTAACCTGTGATCGAAATGCTCGTTGCTTCTCCATTACTCACCAATTATTTCTTTTACTCTTCCAATTTGTCCATCCTCAAG
>Ga0209099_1000476_pt1 | contig 47739 bp, 36 predicted proteins | sample AD_JPNHW2_MetaG_FD_184430 | JGI IMG/M metagenome (GOLD analysis project Ga0209099, IMG submission 184430) | Active sludge microbial communities of municipal wastewater-treating anaerobic digesters from Japan - AD_JPNHW2_MetaG (SPAdes) (version 2) | ecosystem: Engineered > Bioreactor > Anaerobic...
TCCTGGTGTTGGAAATGCGGAAACGCTGTCCGGTAACAGCTTCCGGCGGCGTTTTCCTGATCCTGGCAAAGAGCGCCTGATAATATGAATATGCCAGGTATACGCCCCGGCGGCTCCCGTGGTCTAGCCCCCTGATTCCCTCCAGGGCTGCGCTGAAATCGGCTGCTATGTCGTCCTCTATCTGTCTCTTTTCAGCCACGGTGAATTTATTGAAGTCAACCCCCGGGAAATAGACTCTCCCGCGGTCGACAAAATCACTGCGGATATCCCTGAGAAAGTTCACCTTCTGAAAGGCCGAACCGAGCCTGCGGGCAGGTTCGCGAAGCCTGTCAAATGCCCGGGGATCATCATGGCAGAAAACCCTCAGGCACATCAGTCCCACCGCTTCGGCTGAGCCGTAAATGTATTGATTATAGCTGTGGCGATCATGGTTCTTCTGCTCAAGGTCCATCTCCATGCTGCAGAGGAATGCCTCTATGAACTCATTATCAATATTATAGGTATTTACCGCCCACTGGAACGAGTGTAGCACCGGATTCGGGCTGACCCCCCCGGAGATCGCCTCTGCCGTATCCTGCCGGAACCGGTCCAGCATCTCCCTCTGGCTGTGGCCGAAGAAGGTGTCCACTATCTCGTCGGCCAGCCTGACAAAACCGTAAATCGCGTAGATGGCTGGACGATGTCTTACTGCCAGGGTACGGATCCCCAGCGAGAAAGAGGTGCTGTAACCGGTGGTAACCACCTTGCTGCACCTCAGTGATATGGTGTCATAAAGTGCCGGCTTCATTATCTATTCTCTGTACTGTCAGTTTTGAGCTGATTATAACCATCGGGAGACCTGTCCCGGGAACAGTCGAAGCGCCTGTATACCAGACGTTTGAAAACATTTCATCCCTGTTTGAGGGCCTGAATCCCCCCACCTGGGTCATTTTGTGCCCCAGCCCGAGCCCGCTGCCGCGGTATAAACCGAACATATTCTGCCAGTCGACCGGGTCAAGCACCACGCGCGTCATGAGATTGGCCTCTACGTTATGGCCAGTACGGGCCGACAGATCCTTTATCACCGCGTCGGCAATGCGCTCCCTGTCACTCCAGTCGGGTTTAAACCTCAGGTCAGGCACCGGCACAAGGATAAACAGGTTCTCACAGCCGGGAGGTGCACTCTGCGGATTGAAAATGGCGTTGGCGTTAACGTAGTAATAGGGCTTATCAAGTGAAACTTTATTCCTGAAGATCCCTTTCGAATAAGGTTCATAGTCTCTGTCCCCGAGGAAATAGTTATGATGGTGGATGTTCTCCATCTTTCCCTTTACACCCAGGTAGATTGTAAGAGGAGCCAGCGTCCACTGCATCCGGTCAAGCTTTTCATCAGTGAATGCCGGCCGGCGGAACACCCTTCCCCGGAACATAGCAGCATCAGCGTTTATAACGAATATGTCTCCCTCCCAGCGCCTGCCGTCAGTGTCAATGAATGCCCTGTTCCTCCTGCCCGAACCGTCGAAGCCGTTTATGGTGACATTGTAGTTAATCTTAATTCCGGCCTTTTCAGCTTCGCGAAGCAACCCATCCACGATACGATACATTCCGCCCTCCACGTTGTGATAGCCGTCATGCACCATCTCGGTGTAGCTCAGGATGGTATACACGGCCGGGGTGTCAAACGGGGTGGCCCCGAGGAAGAATGATACCAGGGAGAAGATGACCCTCACCTCATAGGAGGTAAAATAACGGCTCATCTCGCTCCACACTGACCGCATCACTTTCGGGACATGCTTCACCGGCAGCTTCGTCATCTGCATCATGAAGTCGGGCAGCGATCTGAAGTTTTTGGCCAGTACACCCTTTTCGATGTCATCAAACAGCGCCCCTGATGAGGCAAGGAACCGTGCCATCCGGTCACGGAAGCCCGGCTCGATATCCTCAAACTGGTGAGCAAGCCTGTCGAGGTCACGGTATATGGTGTACCATCTGTCACTACCCCGGAAGTTCACGCGATACAGGGGATCAATCTGAACGAACCGGAACGGCATCTCTATGCCCGCATCCCTCACGAACTCGTCGAAGTGATAGCTCATGCTGAAAAAGGTGGGGGCCATATCAAAGGTGAAGCCTCCGGAGGTCAGCTGGTTGAGCCTTCCGCCTGCCTGCCTGTACATCTCCACCATCTCCACCTCATAGCCCCTGCGTCTTAGACGCAGTGCCGTCGCCAGCCCGCCAAGTCCGGCGCCTACAATCAGCGCTTTCTTTCCTGTCATATGGTCACTTTAGTTTTTTCTCCACCTCAGGGAGCAGTTCATCGCGCACCCACTGAAAGTCAGGGGCTCTCCTTAGAGCCATGCGGTAAGCATCGCGGGCCCCGCTGTTATCGCCCATTTTCTCAAGCAACTGTCCGAGAAGCACCATGGTGTTGAGATACCTCCAGTTGCAGTAGGCGACGCTGCCGCCGGCCTCGAAGAGCCTCAGCGCCTCACGGAATGAGGCAGCAGCCTTCTCCTTTGATCCGCCTGCAAAAGCGGGCATGTGCGCCTCAGAATTTGCCTTTTCAATCCAGACCACGGCAGAATTTTTCCCGGCTTCCATCGCTGCCTCGAGCTGTTTCAGGGCCTTCGGCCCGAGGGTTACTGCCCGTGCGGGATTGAGTCCCATCCTGAAACCGAGCAGGGCCACCCTGAAAGCCTCAGTTTCTGCGTGGTATTCAGGAAACCTCGCAAGCTGCCCGACCTCACCGTCAAATGTCTCTATCTGAGGTCTTGCCAGATCCTTCTCATTCCTGCCCAGCAGGTAGCCGATATATCCGTATCTCGCTTCGGCCAGGGTATATAGTGTGCATGACTTCGGATCACGCCGGTACTGTTCCTGCAACTCCTGCATCCCCTTCTTCCATATCTCCATGTTGCCGGAAACGTATCCTTTATATATGGTACAGCTGCTGCAGTCTTCCGTGGCAGCACCAGATGCCGCCGGCATGGCCAGCAACATCATAATAAATACCGCAACGTTTTGCATCATCTTATTTTTCTTCCTTTCCATTCAAAAGTTCTGTGTTTTCTCCGTCTAAGAGCCAGAAATGCAATATGGTAAAAAGCTGCGATTCCGGGAAGCAGCCACAGCAGGTTTTCTCTTATCTTCTGCCTGCTGGTTGCAGCAATCATGGCATTAAGGAGCACCACCATCATGAAATACAGCGCGGCAAACTGCCAGGGCAGGAAGAGCAGTATAATCCACCCGGCAAGACCGGTAATTGCATAAAGAAGGAAAAAGGTCGTGCTGTTTCCGAACATTGAAAAAATGTTACGCGAGAATCCGTTGACTCCCTGGATATAACTCCTGTACATCCGGCATTCAATCTCCTTCCGGCCAACCAGGGTGTCTCCCCTGAGCCTGCTTCTTTTCACCAGCCTCATGATCTCGATGTCCTCCGCCAGCCTGTCGCGCACTCTTTCATGGAACCGGTAACGCCTGTAGGTCTCACCGTGGAAGAGCATCATCTGGCCGTTGGCAGCAGAGAAGGAGGTCCACCTGCATCGCCTTATCAGGAAAAGAGGCAACAGTGAAAGAAGTATCCTGAACATAAACGGAACCACGATCTTTTCTCCGCGGCTTCTCATCTTCTGGCGCGGGAACATCGAGAGCAGCGCCAGTCTGTGCCTTGATGCATATGACACCGCCCTCTTCAGCAGGTCTTCACCCACTGTCACGTCAGCATCGAGGAAGAGGAGGTACTCGTTCGCCGCTTCAGCGGCAAGCCTGTGACAGGCATGGTTCTTACCCGTCCATCCTTCAGGGAGCTCATCGCCGCTGATGCATCTGATTCTCCGGTCAACCCTCGCGCATGCGGCTATTACCTCAGCCGTGCTGTCTGTTGATCCGTCATCATACACAATGATCTCAGCCTTTTCGTAAGGAAGCAGTGAAAGACTGCCAAGCAGAGTGCCAATATTCTTTTCCTCGTTCCTGACAGGTATAAGGACGGAAAGCGACGGCAACCGCGACCTGTCCCTGGTGACAAAAGGGAGATAAGGCCGGGACACCAGATTCACCAGCGCCACCGCGAATCTCAAAAAGGTAAGGTAGAGGACAAGGCTCCCGGCAACGGTCAGTATCATACAGGTATTTGCTTGGCAATACACTCGTCAAGAAACATGTTGTATGTCTCTTCAAGGTCAGTGACTGATCTCTCCCTGGCTGAATATTCAATGACCCTGACATACAGCCCCGGCTTCTTCTCCGAGAACCAGTCCGGCAGGGCGACATAAAAAAGTATCATAAGCTTGTCCGAGGCTCCCGCTATGATACGTTCGGTACCTCTCTCAAACCGCACCGGCCTCCTGTGTACCGAGGTAATTATGCCCTGAGGATATACCACAACCATGTTGGCTGAATCATGTAGCAGGCCTGAGGTATATTTCAGGGTGTCCACCACTGTGCGTGACCCTCTCTTTATCGAAAATGCCCCTGCCTTATTCAGAAAACGACGCGATTCAAGCTGTTCCTCCAGCATCATGATGTGAAATTTCTTATGGAGGAAGAGGTCATTGAGGCGATAGGCAATGAACCCGTCCCACCAGCTGAAGTGGTTACCCAGAAGCAGAACCGGCCGGCCGGCAGTATCAGTGTTGCAGTCAAACCTGACATCCCCGAAATGCCGCTTCAGTCCGGTCCGTGAATAATAACTGAAGAACCTGACAAAGAATGGAATATGTCTTGCTTTTATAATCACTTCGGCCTGTTTACGGGAACCAGTGATTTTACCGGATTGCGGTAAGAATCAGGAATCACGGGCAATCCGCCCTCTTCAGCCGGTTTGAATCGCTGAAGGTATTTCAGGAGCGCTATCCATTCCTTGCCCTCCTGTATGCCGGGCTGAGCATCATTGAAGTCCATCACGAAATCATCCATCTCGGTAACTATGTTTCCGTTGCTGTCTTTTGGCTCAACCTTGATCAGACCGAAAGTTTTCTTCTTCACAAGGCCAAGGTTATCTGCCATATATGAATTGGCCACGATTGAATATAATTTCGGATCATCCTTATCGGTATTTACTTCCTTCACATTTCCCAGTCTGTCCGTGATTTCGATCTTGCGCACTTTGTTGAACAACCCTCCTTCCGGATCATATTCTATGCGGAGATGGGAATAATAGGGATAATTTGATGAGGCTGTGGCTGAGGTAAAGAGGAGTATCTCGGTAATATTCCTGAGTTCTTTTCCTGTAACCCACATTTTTGACAGCGAGTATCCGGGCACATTATCATTCCCGGAGCCAAGTGACATTACCCTGAAGATATCCGCCACGCTCTGTACGCCAGGCTGGATCGGATCACGCAGGACGCCTGCAGCAACGATGGCGATATCAGTGCCGGGGCCTTCCTGATTAACATAGTTGTATATGGCATCTGCCACAAGGACGCCAAGGTTGCTGTCAGCTGCCTTCCCGTATTCATCATAGCTGACAGTGTAGGGTGCAATGGCAACCGGCATGGTATAGGTCATCCCGATGGGGTTTAATATTGCTTCGTTGATCTTCTGCTGCTGTAATACAATTTCTGATTGTATCTCTTCCAGGGCAGTGGTTCTGTCGTCAACAGGAATGGCCTCGTATTTTTCAAGCTTTAAGCTGCCGTTGATTACCCGGGCATCAATTCTTCCGACAAACCTTCCGTTGTCTCCGACCGCTACTATCGGTACAGCGTTTACAACAAGCGGCTCCTTAAGCAGCGTATGGGTATGCCCGCTGATGATAAGGTCGATCCCTTTCACTTTTGAGGCAAGTTTCACATCCTCACCTGTCCATTCCCCTTTATCGTCTTTTCTTATGCCGCTGTGTGACAGACATATAATAACATCACAACCTTCCTTTTTCAGATTCCTGACCAGTTTTTTTGCAGCCGGGATTATTTTGCCAAAGGTCACCGGCGGGGCATAGGGAGCTGATTCATCTGCGTCCTTGCCGATCAGGGAGAAAAGGCCTATCCTGATGCCGTTTATCTCCTTTACGGTATAAGGTTTAATGAGACCATCGCTTATCAATGCCTCGAATGCATCATCAGCAGGGTCATCGGGATCAGTGATGGCATTTCCCGTCAGGATAAGGGGTATCTCTCCGCGCTGTGACGCTTTTCTCAGTATGCCGGCAAAGGCCTCCGGCCCGAAGTCGAAATCATGATTACCCATGGCAACCACATCATATCCCGCTTTTTTCATCAGCGCATGCTGGAATCCGGTCTCCGGCTCCAGCGCCTGGAAAAGCGTTCCCATAAGACAGTCACCTGCATCAACTACAAGTGCTGATCCGGGATTCTCATTACGCACCGCCTCAATAATACCGGCAATGCGTGCCATTCCTCCGATTGTGGGATCATTGTCAGCCACGCCGGGTGTATAGGCAGACTCCGGGGCATAGCCCTGGAGATGCGAATGAAAATCATTTGTATGAAGTATGGTCAGTTTCTTTTCCTCCTGTGCTGCGAGCGCCAATGCTACGGTGAGGAATATTGCTATAATAATCATCCTTTTCATCTCTCATGAAATTTGGGATTAAGTTAGCAAAAAGCTTTATATCCCTGCCACAGAGGGGCTGAAAGAATTCATACACCCGGACAGATGAGGCTCCGGATGACAATGACTAAAGTTATTTCTGCCAGGCAGTTTATCCAGCCATTCTACAGGAAGACCGAGAAACCCACCTTGATTGCCGGTCCTGCATATATCTCACGAAGATCGGTTTCCTCCCCCTCATAATACTGGGTACTCCCCCACACAGTCCTTATGTAACCTGCCATGATATCTACAGTCACCCTGTCGGCCAGAGGTACGGCCACACCGAGTGACACTCCCAGGCTGAAAAGTGAATACCGGTCAACATCCGGATCAGGACCCGAAGTCGGCATTTTGGCGACGCACGTTCCTGCCATCACCTCCAGCTCGGCAAATGGATAGACCTTTTCAAGGGGATAGTAGTACCTGGCCCAGGGTCCGGCAGCAAAGGAAGTCTCTGTCAGCTTGCCCTGTGAATCGACATGCTGGCTTGAAGATCTGACAAACAGCAACCCGAGCCCGGCTGAGAGGTTATCAATAATGAAATATCCTCCCTTCGGGATCAGGCTGAATGACCTTACCTTATTTTCATTGTAGGAATCGGTACCGGAGGTGTATTTGGTACGCATGATGCCGAGGCTCATCAGGTCGGATCCCCATGATCCTTCAACGATTGCGGTGGAAGTAACCCCCAGAAGAATATTTCCCTTTTCAAGCTGGGGCGCCTGTGCCATAGCACTGCATGCAATCACAAGGACTGCAGTTATTGTTAACAGTTTTCTTTTCATAGTTCCGGCTTATTACAGGTAAATAGTGAAACCCATCCTCAGACAGAATCCGCTGGTTATGAAGTGGACCTCGTCCTCAGTCTCCGCGTCAGTGTTCTTCAATGAAGAGCGCAGGTAACCCGCGGCGGCATCAAAGGTCACATTATCGCCAAGGGGAAGTGCGGCCCCGACCATTACTCCGAACATGATAAAAGGAGTCTTCTCATCTTCGTCGTACCAGAATTCCTTTACTGTGCCAAAGAGAAATTCGGCTTCAGCGAAGGGGTAAAATCTGTCAAGAGGATAATAGTACCTCACAAAAGGACCTATCCCGATTGTACTTTCCTTATAGGTGTCATCATATTCCAGATCCTTTTCGGTGTACCCGAAGACTACTGCCTGAAGGCCCGCTGCCAGATTATCGGTCACAAAATATCCCGCTCTCGGCAATATGTTGAAGCTTGTCCTCCTGAATGCATCCTCGGCAGGTCCGGACCCGTACTTGTACGTGGCCTTGATGAAGCCGAGACCAATAAGCTCTGAACTGGCTGATGTGCTGAGAGCAACCGTCGAGGTGGCCCCCAGCAGCAGGTTGCCCTTTTCAAGCTGCGGCTGTGCCGTAATGGTTGCAATACCCAAAAGGAAAACCGCAACCGTCAGAAAAGTTCTTTTCATAGTCCGTGTTTTAGGTGTGCCTACTCTTTAGTTTTTCGGCCTCTACTCCCTACTCTTTACCGGGATTTTCGGGAAACTCCCTATATAATTGTGCCTGAGGTTATTGTTTATCAAATTTACACTACGGGAAAGGCGTTGTCAAATTTTTCTCCGCAATGGTTGAAAGAGTGCTGATTTCTTCCTGGTCACACATACCTCAGGGCAATCAGCCTTGATTATCTTTGCATCAACCAAAAAAAAATTCAGGGAAAATGATCAGGGAAATAAAGGTGCAGGATCTTAACACCGAAAAGTTCATTGCCGAAAAGGTCAGCGAAATCAGGGCCGCTGTGGGCGAAGGCACAGCAATCAACGCTCTGTCAGGGGGAGTGGACTCCTCAGTTGTCACTATGATAGGCCATCTCGCCCTGGGCGACAGGCTCAGGACAGTGTTCATCCAGAACGGGCTGATGCGGGAGGGAGAGGCCGAAGCTGTTGCTTCAGTATTCGCAAGGCTCGGGGTGAAGGTTGAGATCATAGACGCTCAGAATGAGTTCCTCGAAGCCCTGAAGGGAATAACCGATCCCGAACAGAAGCGAGAAGCCATCACCCAGACATTCTACAAAAAAGTGTTCGGGCGCATCGTCAGGGAGAGCGGAGCCAGGTACCTGCTGCAGGGAACAATCCTGACAGACATAGATGAGACAGTTGCCGGCATCAAGCGTCAGCACAATGTCTTCGCTCAGCTGGGAATTGACCCGCAGGAGACTTTCGGATACCATATCCTCGAACCGCTGATTCAGCTGCGCAAGGACGGCGTCAGAATGACCGGCCGGGCTGCAGGACTTCCCGAAGAGATGTTTAACCGGATACCTTTCCCCGGTCCGGCCCTGGCAGCCCGCATAATAGGCGAGGTTACACAGGAGAAACTTGATATTGTCAGAAAAGCCACGGTTGTTGTTGAGCGGCTTCTGGCCGGGCATGGGGCATTCCAGTATATGGCCATACTGCATGATGACCGTGTGACGGGCATGCGTGACGGCAAGCGCGATTTTGGCAGGCAGATCGAGTTTCGCTGCTGGGACAGCATCGATGCACGCACCGCCACCCCCACCCGGCTGCCGTTTGAACTGCTTGAACAACTTGCGGCAAAGATTCTTGACACCGTCCCCGGAGTGGTCTCCGTAACCTATAATATAGCCACAAAACCACCCTCAACCATAGAAGCGGTCTGAGGATTTGCGATTTGCGATTTGCGAATTCCGAATTACTTTCAAATCGAAAATCGAAAATCGCAAATCGCAAATCACAGTGCATCCGCCACCACGAAGGTTGACCCCCCGATGAAGATCATATCCCGTGGCCCGGCAGCGGTACGCGCAGCGTCAACAGCCACAGGCACGGAGTGGAAGGTTTCACCGTTCAGACCGTACCTCCCGGCTTCAGCCTTAAGAAGATTCTCATCCAGCGCCCTGGGCACCGAGGCCCGGGTAAAATAATACCGGGCATCACGCGGAAACAGAGGCAGGACCGATCCCAGGTCCTTATCATTGACGAAACCGATGACCATATGAAGATTCTCCTTCTCTGCCGCCCTGACCTGCCTCATTACATATTCCAGACCTTCCCTGTTATGCCCGGTATCGCACACTGTCAGCGGCGACCGCGACAGTATCTGCCACCTGCCCATCAGCCCGGTGTTTTCAACCACACCTGCTACCCCCCTGAGAAAGTGTTCGCGGCTGAGCCCGAGATCTGCAGACAGTTTCTCCACAGCTGCTGCCGTGGTCTGCAGGTTCTTCCTTTGTGCCAGGCCTCCCAGCGGTGTTTCACCCTTCAGGGTCATGCCGTCATCAGGGCCTGAAAGAGTGAACCGCCTCATGGAACTGTCCGGAAAAATCCTTCCCAGCCTGCACCTGAACCGGCTGTCGGCAAAGGTGACAGGCGCATGCATGGCTTCAGCCCGCTGCAGGAAAACATCCCGCGTCTCAGGCTGAGTCTCGCCTATTACAACGGGCACACCCTCCTTGATGATCCCGGCCTTCTCGCCGGCAACCGCCTTCAGGGTAGGCCCCAGGAACTCCATATGGTCATGCCCTATATTGGTTATGACTGACAGCAGGGGTGTGATAATATTGGTCGAATCAAGCCTTCCTCCCATGCCCACCTCAACTACAGCAATGTCAACCTTCATCCTGGCAAAGTAGTCAAACGCCAGCGCAACCGTCAGCTCAAAGAATGATGGCTTCATCTTCCCAATGATTCCGTCATGGTCTGCTACGAACCTGACCACCTCCTCCTCCGGAATCATCTCCCCGTCAATTCTTATCCTCTCCCTGAAATCCTTCAGGTGGGGAGATGTGTAGAGACCGGTTCTGTATCCTGCCTCCTGCAGTACCGAGGCAGTCATATGCGATACTGATCCCTTTCCGTTGGTGCCTGCGACGTGCACCGAACGGAACCTCGAGTGCGGATGACTGAAATAGCGGTCAAGCTCAAGCGTATTGTCAAGGTTGCCCTTGTATGCAGGCTTGCCTACGCGGTGGTAGGCCGGCAACAGGCTGAATAGATACTCAACGGTTTCCTGATATGTCATGTTGATAACCTTTATGCGGTTGTTCGCAAATTTACAAAAAGCGCTTTTCCCCTACATACGGCACCGCTATCTTTGTCACCGTGGTAATATCTGCGCCGGAGATGCTGCCCTTTAAACCAAATCTGTTATGGCGAAAAAGAAAAAGCAAAAGAAGATTTTTATTCTTGACACGAACGTTCTGCTGCATGACTTCACATGCATCTACAACTTTGAGGAAAACGATGTGATAATACCCATCGTGGTGCTGGAAGAGCTTGACAAGTTCAAGCGGGGCAATGACATGATAAATTTCCATGCCCGGGAATTTACACGCGAGCTTGACAAGATAGCCGGTGACATGCTCCTTACGGGCAATATTCCTCTTGGTGAAAATCTGGGAAGCCTGCACATCGAGACCGGAAAACAGTTTTCAGAAAGAGTCTCCGAATCATTCCCGGAAAGAACGCCTGATCACCGCATCCTGGCAATAGCCGAGTTTGTCACCCAGGAGAACAAGGACAAAACCGTTGTCCTGATAACAAAGGACATCAACCTCAGGATGAAGGCAAAGTCGCTGGGTATCAGGTCTGAAGACTACCAGAATGACAAGGTTGCCAACCTCGATGACCTCTACAAGGGGATCAGGATAATCGAGAACATTGATCATGACCTGATCAACAAGCTGTACGAGAAGGCTGACGGGGTGCCTGCCACGGAGCTCAAAATCAAGGATACCGAGCCGGGGCATCATTATTTTATCCTGCGAAACAGCAATTCCAGCGCCCTTGCCCATTATGACCCTGCCAGCAAAATGCTGCTGAGGGTTCTCAAGCAGACCACATATGGCATTGACCCGCGTAATGCTGAGCAGACCTTCGCCCTCGACGCACTCTGTGATCCTGACATACAGCTTATTTCCCTTACCGGCAAAGCCGGCACAGGCAAGACCCTTCTGGCACTTGCTGCCGCACTGCACCAGCACAAGCGCTACAAGCAGATATTCCTTGCAAGGCCGATAGTTCCTCTCGCCAACCGCGACATGGGCTTCCTTCCGGGCGACGTGAAGGAGAAGATGGATCCCTACATGCAACCGCTCTTTGACAACCTGACGGTCATCAAGCACCGGTTCAGCGCCCAGAGCCCGGAGTTCATACGCATAAATGACATGATAAAGGACGAGAAGCTCGTGATCACCCCTCTGGCATATATCAGAGGCCGCAGCCTCTCGAACATCTTCTTCATCGTTGACGAAGCCCAGAACCTTACACCCCATGAGGTGAAAACAATCATCACCAGGGCCGGCGAGGGAACAAAAATGGTCTTCACAGGCGACATTGAGCAAATTGACTCGCCATATCTTGACTCCGGGTCAAACGGGCTCAGCTACCTCTCTGACAAGATGAAGGGGCTTGATCTCTTCGCTCACGTCCACCTCGTCAAAGGCGAGAGAAGCTTCCTTGCAGAACTGGCGAGCAAGCTGCTCTGATCCGGCTTTTTTGCTATTTTTGCATCCGGAACAGTAACCATTTAGTTTTGAAGAGGAAAGTAGCGTTTCATACACTGGGATGCAAGCTTAATTTTGCCGAAACTTCCACAATGGCACGCACCTTCCCGGATGATAAGTTCGAGAGGGTATCTGATGACAGCCATGCTGACATATATGTGATCAACACATGTACCGTCACTGACACTGCTGACCGCAAATGCAGACAGGCTGTGAGGAAGTTCGTCCACCGCAATCCTGACGCCTTCATTGCCGTCGTCGGGTGCTATGCCCAGCTGAGACGCGAGGAGGCAGCCTCCATCGAAGGGGTCGACCTGGTGCTCGGAACCTATGAGAAATTTGACATCGCCTCCTATATCGACAACCTTCAGAAACGAACAGCTCCCGAGATCCACTCCTGCGAAACCGTTGACACTGACGGATTCATGACTTCATGGTCAGCCGGCGACCGCACACGGTCATTCCTCAAGGTGCAGGACGGATGTGACTATCACTGCTCATACTGCACCGTTCCCCTTGCAAGGGGGAAGAGCAGAAATCCTGCCGTCAGCGAAATAGTGGCCGCAGCAGAAAAGATTGTCGCTGGCGGAGTCATGGAGATAGTCCTCACAGGAGTCAATGTTGGTGACTTCGGGAAGAGCACCGGCGAGTCCCTCGGACAGCTCCTGGAAAGCCTCACTAAGGTGAATGGACTGCAGAGACTTAGACTGTCATCAATTGAGCCGAACCTGGTCACTGACCGGATCATTGATATTATCTCTGAAGGGAAGGTGCTGCTGCCTCACTTCCATATGCCTCTTCAGAGCGGAAATGACAGGGTTCTCGGACTTATGCGCCGCCGGTACCGCAGGGAGGTGTTCCGTGACAGGGTCATGAAAATCAGGGAAAGAATTCCAGATGCCGGCCTGGGGGCAGATGTCATCGTCGGCTTCCCGGGCGAGACGGAAGAAGACTATGCAGACACATACACCTTCCTTGAGAGCCTTCCACTGTCTTATCTTCATGTCTTTGCCTATTCACCACGGCCCGGAACACCTGCTGCAGAGATGCCGGGAGCTGTGAACCGCCAGGAGAAGGAAAAAAGAAGCAGACAGCTCATAAGGCTGTCGGAGAGCCGGCGGATGCAATTCATGCGAAACGCCTCGGGAGAGGTACATGAAGTTCTGTTTGAAAAGAGAGGTCACGACGGAACAGTGGCCGGACTGACAGGCAATTACATACGGGTGATGACGCCCTGGGTAAAGGGACTGCCCGGTTCAATACGGCAGGTCAGGCTCACCACCCTTCGCGACGACTCTTCAATGAACTGCGAACTGACAGATAAAGAAGCACAATGAAACGTGCCGGTTATTACATATTCGTGGCCATGAGCTACACCATCACACTCCTCCCCATGTGGGCGCTGCACCTGCTGTCAGACCTGCTATGGCCGTTTTTCTATCATGTCGTAAGGTACCGTCGCAGAGTGGTGGAGACAAACCTCAGAAACGCATTCCCGGAAAAGAGCCCGGAGGAACGTAAAAAGATCACAAAAAGATTCTACAGGCATCTCACCGACATGATCGTGGAGACCCTGAAGGCCATGCACATGTCAGCGGAGCAGATCAAAAAGCGTTTTTCCGTGACCGACACCTCCCTGGCCGACAGGTTCTACAGCGAAGGACGTGATTTGGTTGCCCTCTGCAGCCACTATAACAACTGGGAGTGGTACTCCTCAATGCAGCTCTCATCGAAACACAGGGCTGTGGCTATTTACAAACCATTGAAAAACAAAGATTTTGACCGTTTTCTTTATAAAATAAGAACCAGGTTCGGGGTATGGGTCACACCCATGAACCATATCGTAAGGGACCTGGTAAAATGCAGGAGTGAAAAGATTCTTACCATGTCAGGATTCATTGCAGACCAGACACCTCCCCCCGATGACAACGCATTCTGGACCACATTCCTTAACCAGGATACAGGCTTTTACAGGGGGGCGGAAAAAGTCGCAATAAAATATGACATGCCGGTAATCTTCATTAATATAGTCAAGAGAAAAAGAGGCTTTTACGAGCTTGAATACAGCCTGATATCAGAGCACCCCCGCGAAGAGGAGCCCAATGCCATTATTGCCCGTTATGCCGCCAGGCTTGAAGAGGTGATCAGGGCAAAACCGGAATACTGGCTCTGGTCACACCGGCGGTGGAAACATAAAAGACCGGAAAAAAAATGATCAGGACAGCCGTGGTCATCCTCAACTGGAACGGAAGAAAATTCCTCGAACAGTTTCTTCCGGGTGTGGTTAAAAACACCCTTGCACCCGACACATCGGTCATTGTTGCTGATAATGGGTCTGAAGATGATTCGTTACTGTGGGTAACGGAAAACCACCCGGAGGTGGAGGTCATCAGGCTTGACAACAATTATGGATATGCAGGAGGTTACAACAGGGCACTGAAGGAAGTTGAAGCCGAATACTACATACTTCTGAATTCCGACGTAGATGTTGAGCCCGCGTGGGCGGAAAAGCTGATCACCTTCATGGAAATGCACCCGAATGTGGGCGCCTGCCAGCCCAGGATCAGGTCTTACTCGAACCGTGACTCTTTTGAGTATGCAGGCGCTGCAGGAGGGTATATTGACAGGCTGGGCTACCCTTTCTGCCGTGGCCGTATCTTTGACACGGTGGAGAATGACCACGGCCAGTATGACGATGTCCGCGAGATCTTCTGGGCATCAGGCTCCTGTATGGTCGTCAGGGGTGCCGCATTCGACCAGTGTGACGGCTTTGACGAGTCGTTTTTCGTCCACATGGAAGAGATTGACCTCTGCTGGAGGATGCAGAACGCCGGGTATACCATCAGTTACTTTCCTCATTCCGTGGTCTGGCACGTAGGAGGAGGAACCCTCGGCTACGGATCGCCCTCCAAGATATATTATAACTTCCGCAACAGTCTTATCATGCTGGCCAAGAACCTCCCGGCAAAGCATCTCCGCAGAACCATCCTCACCCGACAGGTGCTCGACGGACTGGCAGCTGTTATGCTGCTCTTCACGGAAGGCCGCGCAGCAGCAGCTGCGGTTGTAAGGGCACACAGGGATTTCAGGAGGCAGCGGACTGCCATCAGAACCTTCAGAACCCTGACCCCTAATCCCGGAATCTTCCATACTCCGCATACCACGATGAACAAATATCTCCTTTATGAGTATTATATACGCAAAAGGAAAACATTCACAGAACTCAAGTGGACCTGAACAGAAAGCAGCAGATGGCAATATTCCTTACGGTTGTACTCACCGTCTATATCCTTACCAACCTGTACCTCTGGTTTAAGGGCCGGAGAGCTCTCTCAGGCGCAGGAATAAACACGGGATGGTATAATGCAATCTTCATTGCCCTGGCATCAGCCTTCGTGATCGGAAAATTCCTTGAAAATTCTTTCACCAGTGTTTTCACTGACATAGTAAATGTTATCGGCGGTTTCTGGATGGCATTCATGCTCTACGGATTCCTTGCGTGGCTGGCGGCGGATATCCTGATGCTGTTGCAGAAACCTTTCCACCTGATCCCTCCGGATGTCATCCCGAAACTCAGGCTGTGGCTGTTTGCAGGAATAACCTCAGTAACGCTGCTGCTGATCATAATCGGATTCATAAATGCAGTCAGTCCAGTTACCAGTAGATATGCCGTTGAGGTCAGCAAGAAGCTTGACAGCAGTCATGAACCGATGCGCATCGTTGCTGTCTCTGACATACACCTTGGCAGCATCATCCGGAAGAGAAGCATGCGCCATCTCTCGGAAATGATAACCGGTGAAAAGCCCGACCTCGTCCTGTTCCTCGGTGATCTGCTCGACGGAAGCATAGGTCCGGTGCTCCGGGGTGATCTGCTCTCGTACCTCAGCATACCCGCACCACGGTTCGGGACCTATGCCATTACAGGGAACCATGAGTATATGAGTGACCTGGTTAAGTCTGTACCATATATTGAAAGCAAGGGAATAAGAGTGCTCAAAGATGAGATTATCAGCCTTGAAAACGGCGTCCAGATAATCGGCCGGCTTGACAGAACGGCCATGCATTCACAGGGCATCGGCCGCAAGCCGCTGGAACAACTGCTGGCTGAGACTGACACAACGGCCCCGGTGATTCTGCTCGACCACCAGCCTTATGACCTTTCAGCCCTGGCCTCAACACCGGTTGACATGCAACTTTCAGGGCATACCCACAACGGACAAATATGGCCCCTCAACCTTATCACTGACAGGATGTTCGAACTGAGTCACGGTTACAGGGTGTTCGGAAAGGCACACGTGATCGTCTCTTCAGGATTTGGCATATGGGGTCCCCGGATGCGGATAGGAACCAGGCCGGAAATACTCTCTATTACCCTGACGGGAAAATCAGAGTAAGGGAAAAACCTTTTCAAGCATTATGCCCCTCGATCCTTTGACAAGGATTGTGTAGCCTTCGGGTCTCTCTGACTTCAGCCACTCGGCAGCAGCCTCTGATGTACCGAAGAGGGTGGCGGGGAAATCAGCTGCCGCCTCCCGGAAAAGGGGACCCACAAGCACTGCCCTGATGTCACCAATATTCCTCAGCTGCCTGATAACGGCAGCATGGCCGTGAGCACTCTCGCTGCCCAGCTCCAGCATATCACCCAGGATAACCATTTTCTTATCTGCCTTCAGCGCAGCAAATGAGGCTATTGCATTCTCCATGCTCGAGGGATTGGCATTGTAGGCATCACGTATAACAGTGTTCCTCCCGGTCTCCGTTACCTGCGACCGGTTGTTGGAGGGCCTGTAGGATGAAATGGCATCAATTATTTCGTCTTCCGGAACACCGAAGAGCAGCCCGGCTGCCATCGCAGCCCTCACATTGTCAATATTGTATGATCCGAAGAGCCCGGTTTCAAAATAATGTTCCTTGCCGTCAATCACCGCTTTTACCTTCAGCAGCATCAGGTCATCACCCGCAGGCGCAGCACTGAGAGTGTGCCCTCCCGGCGCCGAGTAGGGTACGCCATTGGTCATCCCTGATACCAGTTCACACAGGACGGGATTATCATCGTTGTATATTGCAGTCCCGTTACTCTCCCGGAGCGACTGGTAAAGCTCAGACTTCGCTTTCCTGATGTTTTCCATGGAGCCGAAACCCTCTATATGTGCCGTTCCGATACTGGTGATGATACCGTGCGTGGGCATTGACACTTTACAGAGGGCTGCTATCTCTCCCATATGGTTGGCGCCCATCTCCACCACAAGGAAGGCTGCATCATCAGGTGCGCTGAGAAGTGTCAGCGGAACCCCGATGTGATTGTTGAAGTTGCCCGGGGTGCTGTGTACCCTTCCACGTCGCGACAGAACGGCTGTCAGCAGTTCCTTTGTGGTTGTCTTCCCATTGGTTCCGGTTATCCCGATGACAGGCATCTGCAGCCTCTTCCGGTGACAGGCAGCCAGTGCTGACATGGCCTCAAGAACATCGTCAACAACAATTATTCTTTCTCCGCTGAGCGAGTGATCATCCACTATGGAGGCCAGCGCTCCGGCCTCCAGGGCAGCTGCGGCATGCCTGTTCCCGTCATGGGCAGGACCCTTCAATGCAAAGAAAATCTCACCTTTTTTTACTGCCCGCGAATCCGTCGTTACACCGGCAGAATTGCGGTACAGACCGTACAACCTTTCAATCTCCATCTCAATCCAAAAAGAAGCCTCATTACTTTCGATAATGAGGCTTTATTCTTACCTATATATATACATTATAGTCCTGAGGGGCTTCCTACCCTGATCATTGCACACCTGAAACCAAGATCATCACGCGATGCTTCCTGATCAAGATAGCGGCGGGTTGAGGGGTTGAGCCAGTAAGCCCTGTCCTTCCATGATCCGCCCTTGAATACCCTTGCCCTGTCATTGATGAGGGTAACATAGTCATTGTCAACCTCGTTCTGCGAATACATCCTTTCTGTCTGTGGCAGGTCAGCATTTCCTGACCATTCAAGGCTTGAAGAGATACTTGAGATGACGTCACCGTCGAGGTAGTTCCGGTAGTCCGACTTCTGGTAATTATACCTGTGGGCCACATCTTCCGGCTTGACAGTGTCAATCTGGAGTCTTCCCAGCCTGTCCTTCTCTACCACATCGCCATTGGCGTCACGCCTCAGGTCGGTGAATACGTTGCCCCTGAACGGGTTGAACATGTCAACATCCTCTGAGGAGAGCGGACGATAAACGTCCATTACCCACTCGTTAACGTTTCCTGCCATGCAGTAAAGGCCGTAGTCATTGGGCCAGTACGACCTGACGTCGACCGTGATGCTACCTGCGTCGTTCAGGTTTCCTGCAACGCCCATCATGTCACCGCGTCCGCGGACGAAGTTGGCCATGAATTCACCCCTGTACTTGGGAGCTGCATTACGGACGTTATGACCGTCCCACGGGTAAATAGCCCTTTCATATATTCTTTCCTCGAAGGTATTGCCCCTGAGGCCGTAAGCTGCAAATTCCCACTCAGCCTCCGTCGGCAGGCGGTAGCGCGGAAGAAGGATGCCATCCTCCTGGCGGACACGCGGATGAAGCTCATCAACTCTCTGCCCGGGGACACCTTCATACTGGCCTGCCAGATAAGATTCAGTATTGAAGTTGTTTGCTCCTGACTGTTCCACATTGGCATCCTGCCACTTGCTGTCAAGAAGAATCTGCTCATTGACCCTGTCAGTACGCCAGACACAGTAGTCATTGGCCTGCAGCCAGCTGACACCCACAACCGGATAATTATTAAACGAGGGGTGACGGAAATAGTACTGAACATAGGGTTCATTCAGTGCGAGCGGACTTCTCCAGACCAGAGTGTCAGGAAGAGCGCGGCGGTGAACCTCCGGATAATCGCTGTATACCCTCCTCAGCCAGTAGAGATACTCACGGTAGTCAAGATTGGTGATCTCTGTCTCATCCATATAAAAGGAGGAAACGGTTACCCTGCGCGGCGAGTTGTTCCAGTCAAACATTACATCCTGATCAACCCGTCCCATGGTAAAGGTACCACCTTCAATCAGCACAAGGTTCGGACCGGTGACCTGTTCCGAAGCCTCTCCTATCGGGTAACCCAGGTCATTGACATCGCTCGATTTGGGATCCCTGTAGCTCCAGCCAGTAGTCGGAGACACATTATCCTGCTTCGCTCCCTTGCAGGAAAAGAGGAAGAGAGCAACAACTACAAAAACCGGTAAAGCTCTGAGTTTATACATAGCAATATAAGGTTTACTTGATTACTTTTTAAGTTTAAAAATTGCGTTCATTTACAAAACTCTGCACCAAAATAACTACAAAAGGGGCAACTTTATTATGTGCGCTCCCCTACTTTTTTCAACATTTCCGAAACTAAATATTGCCCCGGCTTTTACCATGGCGGTGCCCCCGAGCGATGTGATGCCACCAGCAACGATGTAACTGTATGATATCATGATCTTTACAGATGTCGCATCCCATCCGGCGGAAGCTCCCAGAGCCGTAAATCCGTTTGTGACATGCCATAGTGAAAGACTGCCGGCAAGACCCTTCCATGAGGCTTCGCTCCCTAAATAAATTTTCGTCTCGTCACCCTGGATGAGGAGCGCAGCTGATGGCAACAGGGAGAAATCCTTTCCGCCGGGTGTGAGCGATATTCCCCCGGTCAGTGTCAGCAACCGGTTCACCCTGTTGTGCTCAAGGGCATCATCGCTGAGCGATGGCCTTGTCAGGTGCATGATCGATGCACCGGCGAACCAGTCCCCGGACGATACAGTAAAGCCTGTACCCAGGTCGAATCTCGTAATGGGGGCAGGAGGAATATAATCGGTGCCTCCGCCGGTTATGCCCCTGAAGGGATCGATGTCTCCCGGAAGGATAACCGATCCGCTTCTTATGCCACGGGTGATTACTCCGGCTGTCAGGCCGGCTGTAACAAAGAGCCTGCGCCCGGCACGGAAATGGTATGAATAGAATGCTCCGCCCCTGAGATCATTCATGATATCCCCCAGCATATCATCAGAGACCCATGCACCGGCACCTCCCCGCAGGGAACTGAAATACCCGTCATATGATGCGTATACAGACCTCAGTCCGAAGCCGTTTCCCGGAAGAAAGGAAAATGCAGAGATCTTTACCGTGGAGGTGCTCTCAACCCCGGCAAATGCCGGATTATGCATGACTTGCATGCCAGATACCGACCCGTACCAGGTGTCCTGCCCGCTGAGGGTCAACGGGCAGATGAGCAATGCCGCCAGAAGAGTCCTGTATCTGAGCTTCATGGTTGTGTTTCAGAATTATCAACGCTGCCGGGCGGTCATTATTTTGTCCCCGGCTGCATCAATACGGGAGCAAAGATAGGTGACTTGACTATCTTTGCGTTGATTATGATGAAAAGTGTTGCCACCGGCCTCCTGGTTATGGCGTCCGCGCTTAACGCAGCGTCACAGGAATATTCGGCTTCGTCTGTGCCGGCAGCCGGTGCATCAGGCCGGGCTTCGGTATCGGTGCAGGGCGCAGCTGAGCAGGAATATTCGGCTTCGTCCGTGCTTGGAAACGGGCAGTGGGTGAAGATTGCCGTGACCGAAGAGGGCATTTACCGGCTCGACTATTCCCGTCTGAAAGAGATGGGATTCACCGATCCGTCTTCAGCGGTCCTTTACGGCAACAATGCAGGCCAGCTCTCATTCATGAACGATGACACTGCCCCGGATGACCTGAAAAAAATTGCCTTCAGAGCAGAAAAGGGAACCGACGGGGTTTTCAACGAAGGTGATTATCTTCTCTTTTATGCTGAAGGCACTCACCGTTGGATTGCTGATCCCGGCAGGCGCGGCAGCCGGTTCGTGAGGCATCATTACTCAGATACGGCATGGTATTTTATAACCTCGCAACCCGGAGGGGCCCTGACAGTGCAGACCGAAACACCCCCGGCAGCATCACCCTCAATCATCTCATCATCCACCGACCTGTACATGAGACACGAACGGGAGGAGATCAACCTGATAAGGTCAGGAAGGGAGTGGTACCAGCAGGTGGTTCCCGGTACTCAGAACAACATCGGACCGGGGTTTACAGACCTCCCTGCCGGCGGGAAAATACACTACACCATAAGAGTTGCCGCAAGGTCTGACACCGAGACCTCCTTCATCCTCAGACAGGGAGGAGAAACGATTAAAACCATCACAGTCCCGGCCGTGACCATGACCGATATCAACGGCGTTTATGCAGCCACCATGACTGTTTCAGATTCCATCGTCTCCTCCTCCGGATCACCTGCATTCAGCCTCGCATTCTCCTCAGGCGGTAATATGGCCGCCACCGGCTACATCGACTATGCCGATTTCACGGCAAGGTCCTCACTGGTCTGGCGCGACAGGAACCTGTTCATCAGCGACAGCAGGTCTGTGGGCACGTCGGCTGTCACCCGGTTCACCGTGGAGGGATCATCTTCGCTGAGCATCTGGGACATCTCCAATCCCGCTGCCCCGCTGACCATACAGACAACACCATCCTCCGGGAACACAGTCTTTGTGGCGGCAACTGACAGCCTCAGAAGATTCGTTGCCTTCAGCCTGGCACAGGTAAAACAGCCTTTAAGAAGCGTCAGGGTGCCCGCCCAGAACCTGCACGCCATGATGCCTGCCGGTATGATCATCGTCACTTACCCGCTATTTATGCCGTATGCCAAAAAACTTGCGGAATTGCATCTTGCGGATGACGGTCTGACATCATTGATCGTAACCCCGGAACAGGTCTACAATGAGTTTTCAGGAGGGGTGCCCGATGCGGCTGCACTAAGAAACTTCATCAGGATGATCCGGGAGAGGGGGATGCAGTCGGGTCAGCAAACGAGATACCTGCTGCTCTTTGGTGACGGCTCGTATGAGAATAAAACCCCGCCGCCCGGAAACAGCTCATTCATCCCCACATGGCAGTCTGTCAACTCGACAACCGGTGTACTCTCCTTCACTTCAGACGATTTCTACGGCCTGCTCGATGATGGCGAGGGTGAGGCTGACGGATTCCTTGACATGGGCATCGGCCGGCTGCCGGCGTATGATACCGCATCTGCCGGCATTATGGTAAGAAAAATCTCATCCTACCTTCAGGGGTCAAATCAGGGCTCATGGCGGAATATTCTGTGCCTTGTCGCAGACGATGAGGATTCTAATCTGCATATGTTTGATGCTGAAGGCCTTGCCGAAGCAGCCACCACCGCGGCACCTCCCCTGACGGTGGAGAAAATATACCTCGATGCTTACCGCCAGATGACCTCTGTCTCCGGTGATTCCTACCCTGACGCTTCGAGGGCGGTTGACGACAGGATGGCGGCCGGATGCCTGATAATGAACTACGTGGGTCATGGCAACGAATCAGGCCTCGCCCATGAAAGAGTTATCAGGACCGGCAATATCAACTCGTGGAAGAACAGCAGGATGCTGCCGCTGTTCATCACCGCAACATGTGAGTTCTCCAGGTTTGATGATGTGGAGATAAACAGGGCTTCCTCCTCGATAACCGCAAGAAACTCAGCCGGCGAGATGGTGCTTCTCAATCCTGACGGCGGAGGGATTGCCCTGATGAGCACCACCAGGGTAGTGTACTCAGCTCCTAACTACACACTGAACCGGGCCATCTATGATTATGCTTTCAGGACAGACGCTGAAGGCCGGTCGATGAGGCTTGGCGACATCATCCGGCAGGCCAAGGTCAGCTCCGGAACGGGGATGAACAAACGGAATTTCCTGCTGCTGGGTGACCCTGCCCTCAGGCTGGCATGGCCTTCGACAGGGAAAGTGGTGACTGACAGTATCAACGGGATCCATGTCTCGATGCCTTTTGACACTCTCAAGGCCCTTTCACTGATGACTGTCAGCGGTCACCTGGAAGATGCCGCAGGAAACCTGATGACCGGATTCAACGGCACCGTGGAACCTGCTGTATTTGACAAGCCCGGACACGTCAGCACCCTGGCCAATGACGGCGGTTCCCCGATCACCTTCCCGGTGGATGGCAACGTGCTCTTCCGGGGTAAAACAAATGTCACCGGCGGCCGCTTCAGCTTTTCATTCATCGTACCCCTCGACATCAACTACAGCTATGGCAGCGGATCCGTGAAATACTATGCATACAACGGCGCCACCGACCTCAACGGAAGCTTCACGGGAATTTCGGTGGGAGGTTTCTCGGATGCGGCATCTGATGACACTGAAGGACCACAGATAAGACTCTTCATGAATGACACACTGTTCAATGACGGCGGAGTGACCGATGCATCTCCGGTACTGCTAGCCCTTCTCAGCGACAGGTCAGGCATAAATGCCACCGGGACGGGAATCGGTCATGACATAATAGCCTGGCTTGACGACGACATGTCAGAAGCTGTGGTTCTTAACAGCCTTTTCAGGGCTGACGTTGGCAGGCATATCTCAGGCTCTCTTGCCTATCCTCTGCTTGTGACCGGCCAGGGGAAACACACGGTTTCACTCAGGGCATGGGATAATCTCAACAATCCGACAGTGGCCACGCTCAGGTTTGCTGTGGAGACCGGCGGCACCTTCAGGCTCACGGACCTCCTCGCATTCCCGAATCCGGTGACAGACGGCACAAAGTTCACTGCCGGTCATAACAGGCCGGGTACGGAGATAAATCTGACCATAACAATTTTCAATTCTGACGGGCGTGCCATGAAAGTCCTGAGAAATAAAAGTTCCGGCGCCGGATATGCCCTTCCCGACATCCCATGGGACGGCTGTGACGAGAACGGCGGAAGGGTGGCAAGAGGACTCTATCTGTGGCGTGCAGAAGCAGTTACCGCAGATGGCGAGAAAACATCGGCCACAGGCCGTTTCATCATTTTGTAAAACAACACAATAAGTAGCCCTTATTTTTGTTTTATATTTGCACAAATTTCGAACAAGGACAAATATGAAAAACAAGGCGCTGACTGTAAGCATTATACTCCTCTTTTCAATTTTTGTTTCACCGGCATGGGCACAGGATGATGATCCGTATAACGTTATTCAGACTGCTGTCCCGTTCCTGACCATTGCTCCCGACTCGCGCGCCGGAGCCCTTGGCGATGCAGGCGTAGCCACTTCACCGGACCTTTTCAGCATGCACTGGAACCCGGCAAAATATGCCTTCATCGACGGTAACGGCGGATTCGGAATGTCTTACTCGCCATGGCTGAGGGCTCTTGTGCCCGACATCAACCTGGCTTACCTTTCGGGTTATTACAGGGTAGACAGCAGGCAGGTACTGGCTGCAAGCCTCATGTACTCCTCGCTCGGCGAGATCCAGTTTACCGATGACTACGGAAACTACCAGCGTAATTACAATCCCAATGAATTTTCAGTTGACGTGGCTTACTCCCGCCTCTTCTCCGAACACTGGTCGGGCGGCGTTGCCATGAGATTCATCTATTCAAACATAACCGGAGGAATGACTGTCGGAACAACCGAAACAAAAGCAGGTATTGCTTTTGCTGCTGACGCTTCGGCATACTATACCAACAAACTTAAACTGGGATCACGTGACGGAAACATTGCGGCAGGAATAAACCTGTCGAATATAGGCTCAAAGATGAGCTATACAACTGATGTTGACCCGGACTTCATCCCTATGAACATGCGACTGGGAACAACTTTCAGCATTAACCTCGACAGGTACAATGCAATCGGATTCTCCCTTGACGTCAATAAGCTTCTGGTGCCAACCCCTCCAGTATATGACGAGGAAAGCAATATTATCGACGGTAAGGACCCGAACGTATCTGTTCCCGTGGCAATCTTCCAGTCCTTCTATGATGCCCCCGGCGGCTTCAGCGAAGAGATGAAGGAGTTTTCCCAGTCATTTGGCATCGAGTACTGGTACAACCAGCAGTTTGCACTGCGGACAGGATATTTCAATGAGGCCCAGAGCAAGGGAAACAAGAAATATTTCACCGTAGGAGCCGGATTCAGGCTGAGCATCTTCTCACTTGACTTCTCCTACCTTGTTCCGATTACCCAGAACAACCCGCTGGCACGTACCCTGAGATTCTCACTGGGATTCGAGTTCGACTCCCTACGCAATCTCAGCCAGAAGTAAATCACAAAATGACACTCCACCAGAGGATAGGACAGGGCATCGACTTTCATCGCCTTGAGGAGGGTCGTGAACTCTGGCTCGGAGGCGTGCGCATCAACTCTGCAAAGGGATGTGTTGCTCACTCTGACGGAGATGTCCTTATCCATGCCATCTGCGATGCACTGCTGGGTGCGGCAGGACTCAATGACATCGGCTATCACTTCCCTGACACATCGGAGGAGTTCAGGGGGATCGACAGCAAGATCCTGCTGAAGCGGGTGGTTGAGCTGATCACCGGTGCAGGTTACAGGATAGTGAACATTGACAGCACTGTCTGCCTCGAGCTGCCAAAGCTGGCGCCATATATCACCGCCATGCGTACGACCATGGCCGCCATTGCGAACATCTCACCCGATGCTGTCTCGGTCAAGGCCACCACCACAGAGAAGATGGGTTTCACCGGCCGCGGAGAGGGGATAGTGGCCCTGGCCATATGTCTGCTGGCAGACCTGATCCCGGATAAGGTCTGAAGGTCTGAAGGTCTGAAGGTCTGAAGGTCTGAAGGTCTGAAGGTCTGAAGGTCCTTTTCACTATTGCCGATTTTCGATTTTTTAATTCGGAAATCGCAAATCGCAATTTTATCAGCTATTCCTGAAAATTTCATCTATGAGGTTCTGATCTGCCTCCTGCGGCATGGTGACCACCAGAGCCGGGGTGCGTTCCATTTCCCTTGTTATGGCGGCCATTGCGCCGCTGTTGCGCGCCCAGCTGCGACGTGCGATGCCGTTGTTGACATCCCAGAGCAACATTGACCGGATGCGGCGTGATGTCTCCGGACTGCCGTCAAGAAGCATCCCGAACCCGCCGTTGATCACCTCGCCCCAGCCCACGCCGCCGCCATTGTGAATGGAGACCCACGTGGCCCCGCGGAAAGCGTCGCCAATGACATTCTGCATTGCCATGTCAGCCGTGAAACGTGAACCGTCATAAATGTTCGATGTCTCACGGAACGGTGAGTCTGTGCCTGACACATCGTGATGGTCACGACCGATCACTATCGGGCCGCTGATGATCCCCGAAGCGATCGCATCATTGAAGGCAGAGGCTATCATTATCCTGCCGGCGGCGTCGGCATAAAGGATACGCGCCTGGGATCCAACCACCAGGCGGTTTTTTCCCGCCTCGCGGATCCAGTGAATATTGTCAGACATCTGCTGACGGATATCTTCGGGCGACTCTTTCATGAGGCGCTCAAGGGTGGCAGCAGCCATGGCGTCACTCTTCTCCAGATCGGCAGGGTCACCGGAACAGCAAACCCAGCGGAACGGGCCGAAGCCGTAGTCGAAGCAGATGGGTCCCATGATATCCTCGACATACGACGGGTAACGGAACCCTCCCCTGCCGTTGCCTATGTCGGCGCCGGCACGTGAAGCCTCCAGGAGGAAGGCATTGCCGTAATCAAAAAAATAGGTTCCGTGTGCCGTATGCCTGTTGATGGCCTCCACCTGCCGGCGGAGCGAACCCTGCACCAGCCCGCGGAACTTCTCCGGGTCTTCAGCCATGAGCCTGTTTGCCTCGTCAAAGCTGATCCCTGCAGGGTAGTAACCTCCTGCCCACGGATTATGAAGCGAGGTCTGATCCGATCCCAGGTCAGCCCACAGACCTTCATCAGCAAACCTCTCCCACAGGTCGACGATGTTCCCCTGGTAGGCCAGTGACACCACCTCGCCGTCACCGCAGGCCTTGCGGACCCGCACAGCCAGCTCTGACAGACAGGTGTGTACCTCATCAACCCATCCCTGGGTGTGGCGTGTCCTGATAGCCTTCGGATTGACCTCGGCAATGACTGACACAACCCCGGCTATATTTCCAGCCTTGGGCTGAGCCCCTGACATCCCCCCAAGTCCGGACGAGATGAAGAGCCCGCTCCTGCGTTCTTCAGCCGCAACCGGCTTAACCCGCCGCTGTGCATTGAGGAGGGTGATGGTGGTACCGTGAACTATTCCCTGCGGACCGATATACATGTATGAGCCGGCGGTCATCTGCCCGTACTGTGATACCCCGAGAGCATTGAACCGCTCCCAGTTATCCTGTGACGAATAGTTGGGGATAACCATACCGTTGGTGACAACTACCCGAGGCGCCTCCCTGTGCGAAGGAAAGAGGCCGAGGGGGTGTCCCGAGTACATCACCAGCGTCTGCTCATCGGTCATCTCAGAGAGGTACTTCATGGTGAGCCTGTATTGAGCCCAGTTCTGAAAAACAGCTCCGTTGCCGCCATAGGTGATGAGCTCGTGCGGATGCTGGGCAACGGCAGGATCGAGGTTGTTGGTGATCATCAGCATTATTGCGGCAGCTTGCGCTGACCGGTGCGGATATTCGCTTATCGGACGGGCTTTCATCTCATAGTCAGGCCTGTAACGATACATATATATACGTCCCCGCTCACGGAGTTCGGCTGCAAATTCAGGAGCCAGTTCACCGTGAAGCGACGGGGGAAAATACCTCAGGGCGTTGCGAAGGGCAAGCTTTTTCTCCTCACCGGTCAGAATGTCACGGCGGCGCGGGGCATGATTCACCGCGGGATCCCAGGCTTTGGGTGCAGGAAGGTTCGATGGTATGCCTTCACGGATCTGTGATTTGAAATCATTCATGATATTGGATAAAATTCAGTGTTGTAAAGATAATAAAACAGAGAGAGAGACACCTTCCGCTGTCCCTCTCTATATCATTTACAATGGTTTCTGTTACTGCCGTCCCGATCCGCCGGCCGGCGGATGCGGGATTGATCCTCCGACTTCGCCGGAGTCTCAAACTGGTACTGCCGACTATTGATTCGCTTCTCCCACGATCTCATCATCAACAAGTATGCGGCCGCAGTACTCGCAGACGATGATCTTTTTCCTTGACCTGATGTCAAGCTGGCGCTGAGGTGGAATCTGGTTGAAGCATCCGCCGCATGCATCCCTCTTTACCGGTACCACCGCGAGGCCGTTACGGGCATTTGTGCGTATACGCTTGTAAGCCGTCAGCAGCCTGTCCTCTATTCTCGTCTGAAGCTCTCCTGACCTGGATGCAAGCTGTTCCTCCTCCTTCTGGGTGTCATGGGTTATGTCCTCCAGCTCAGACTTCTTGCTCTCCAGGTCGCGCTTCCGCTCTTCAAGCATTGTCTGTGCCTCAGCCATCACCTCCTTCTTCTCTGCAACCTGGGCGGTGAATTCACGGATCTTTTTGTTGCACAATTCTATCTCCAGGGTCTGGAATTCTATCTCCTTTGAAAGGGAGTCATACTCGCGGTTGTTGCGAACGTTGTTCTGCTGCTCCTCGTATTTCTTGATAAGCGCCTGTGAGGCAGTTATCTCGTTGGTCTTGCCAACGACAGACTTTTCCAGTTCGGAAACTTCGCTTTTAAGATTGTTTATCCTGGTTTCAAGTCCTGCCACCTCATCCTCAAGGTCCTGCACCTCGAGAGGCAGTTCGCCGCGCAGGGTGCGGATTTTATCTATCTCTGAATCAACAAGCTGCAATGAATAGAGAGCTCTCAGTTTCTCTTCTATGGTAAGTTCTGTTTCAGGTGATTTCGTCTGTTTTGTCATACCCGTAGTAATTAATGGGATTGGTTTTTATCCCGGAAAACCGGAGTGCAAAGTTAGGAAATTTTTTCTGAATGAGGTCATAGAGGATTTCCAGTGAAAATTTTTCACTTTCGTAGTGTCCGATGTCAGCCACGAGCATTTCTCCGGGCGCTTCGGTGAAAGTATGATATTTGATATCTCCCGTGATGAATGCGTCGGCGCCGGTGCGCGCGGCGCTGCTGATGAGGTGTGACCCTGCTCCCCCGCATACGGCCACCGTGGTTACAGTGCGGGCGGGGTCACCGCAGTAGCGGATGACGGGCAGGCCGGTGAGCGCCCGCAGCCGCTCCAGCAGCGCCGCGCCTGTCAGCGGAGCTGCCAGGGCGCCAATGGCGCCCGCGCCGGCGCCCCTGTACTCATTCTCAAGCGCAATCAGATCCCATGCAACCTCCTCATAGGGATGTGCTGCCAGCATGGCCTTCAGACAGGCTCCCTTAATATGTGACGGCAACACAACCTCAATACGCACCTCGGACTCAGTGTGAAACTCACCTGGGCCGCCCGCAAAAGGATCAGCTCCCTCCCCGGCACGGTATGTCCCCTCACCCCTTGTATTGAAGCTGCACGAGTCATAGTTTCCGATATTCCCGGCACCGGCGGCATGGAGGGCTTCACGCACAGCCACGGAATGAGACTCCGGCACAAAGGTAACAAGCTTCAGCAGCCTGCCCCTCAGCGGCTCCAGCACTCTTATCCCCTCCAGCCCGATCTTTTCAGCCAGAATACGGCTTACACCATTGCCTGCGTTGTCAAAACTGGTATGTGCAGAATAAACGGCTATGCCTTTCATGATCGCCGATGCCACGCACGTCTCGCTGTTGCTCCCGTAAGCCAGCCGCTTCAGCGGCCTGAAGATCAGAGGGTGATGTGAGAGCACAAGATCAAACCCTCCCGCAGCCGCCTCATCAATTACATCAGGGGTAACATCGACGGTCAGCAGCACAGAAGCAACCTCAGCCGTCAGATCACCGACCTGCAGTCCGCTGTTGTCATACTCTTCCTGAAATGACGGAGGGATCAGCCCCTCGAGCCACCTTACAAATTCTGCGAGTGTAACCGCCATAAAATCACTTGATTTCGTCCCTGATCTCCACAAGCATGGCCCTGATGTTGCGGAGGGTATCTGCTATCTCAAGCCTGTAATCAGCATCGTCACGATTGTTTTTGAGGTATTTCTTCGCCCCATCCAGGGTCATGCCCCTCTCCCTCAGCAGGTGATGGATCAGCCTGAGGTTCTTTAAGTCCTCTTGCATGAACAGCCGGTTGCCCTTGTTGTTCTTCCTGGGTTTGAGAATATCAAACTCCTTTTCCCAGAAGCGAATGGTGGAAACAGGCTCTGAAAACATTTCGGCAACCTCACCGATCTGGTAAAAGAGCTTTTCCACTTTCTTTTCCCTGTAAGGCATGATCAGTTAAATGAATCAGTCGAAGGTCTGCCCGCTCTTGCCAGAAATCTCGAGCATCCGTTCATATTCCTCAGGCGTGAGGTCATTGAAGTAGTAGAGAGCCGGGTCAACATACTGCCCGTTGGCAAGAACCTCATAGTGCAGGTGCGGAGCAGTGGAAAGGCCGGTGCTGCCCACAAATCCTATCACATCTCCTCTCTTGACTTTCTGCCCTTCCTTCACATTGAACCGGTCAAGATGAGCATAAACGGTCTGGTATCCGAACCCATGATCAATGACCACATGGTTACCGAGTTCGCGGCGGGCCGACTTGACCGTCCGGATGACCCCGTTGCCCGTGGCATAAACATCTGTTCCCGTGGGCGCTGTAAAGTCCATTCCCGAATGGAACTTCGATATCTTGTATATTGGGTGAATGCGATAGCCAAAACCTGATGCCGTACGCTTCAGATCCTTGTTCGAGAGAGGCTGTATCGCAGGGATACTGCTCAGCATCTCCTCCTTCTCCCTGGCATAGGCAACCAGTTCGTCAAACGACTCGGACTGGACATATATCTTTTTCCTGATCCTGTCAAGCCGCCTGGCAGTCTCCACAACCAGTTCGGAATTCGAAAAGCCTTCGAGTTCCTGGTACCGGTTAACCCCTCCGATCCCTCCTTCACGGTATGATGACGGAACCGGTTCGGTCTCAAAAATAGTCCGGTAGAGATTGTCATCTGTCTCCTGAAGGTGTGTCAGAACCTTTTCCACGTTTTCCATTTCCCTGTTCATCAGCTCATACTGAAGGGTGAGCTGTGCTATCTCCCTCTTCAGGGCCTTTTCCTGCGGGGAGTCAAAGATGAAGGCAAAGATGAAACCGTAAATTCCGGCGAGGAACAGGGATGCGACAAAATATCCGAAAAGCCTAAGGAATGTCTGCCTGAGGCCCAGCCTGATCCTGTCAAAGCTGAGTGTCTCATGATTAAACTTGTATTTTGTCCTGGGCATTTTTATGGATGGCATGCTCTATACCCTGCAAACATAAGAAATAATAGCAAAATACAAATACAGTTATGACTGCTGATAACGTTAAAAATTGATTAAAATTTTCCCGTCAGGGTTTGCTGAGGTATTCGAGCATCATGAAATATTCATCCTCCGTGAGGTTGTCCTGGAAGTACCAGAGGGGATTCACATGCTCGCCAAAAAGGTCTATCTGGTAATGCAGGTGGGGTCCGGTCGATGTTCCTGTGTTGCCGGATAATCCTATGAAGTCACCCCGGGAGACTTTCTGACCCTGCCTGACGTTGAATTCGCTCAGGTGCCCGTAGATAGTCCTGTAGCCATATCCGTGGTCAATAACCACCTTTATCCCGAATCCGTCACGCTGGTTGCCCGCATAGGCCACAACACCAGCCCCGGTTGCATGCACCTCGGTGCCGATCGGACAGCAGAAATCCTGTCCGAAATGCCAGCGTGGTGAACCAAGCACCGGATGCTTTTCACGGAACTTCATGCCGTCACCAAGCCGCAGGGTGACATTTACGGGCCTGATATACGGCAGATGCTCCCACATCTCCTTCCACTCGGATGCCCTTGCCGTAAGTTCTGTAAGTGAGTTGTACTGAATATTTGTCTGCGTTTTCAGGTCATCAAACTTCGACCTTACCTTCATCATAAGATCAGAGTTCATGTAACCGGTCAGATCGGCCGTCCTGTTGGTACCTCCCGATCCTCCTTCAGAGATATCAGCCGGTATGACAGGCAGGTCGAGTACCGCCCTGTATGAGGCATTGTCAGTGGAACGAAGTTCAGCCACTGCTGCTGTGGAGTGATCAATTTGTTTTTCAAGCATGGTGTACTGTAACCTCAGCTCTTCCACCTGCTGCTGAAGCAACTCCTCCTTGGGCGAACCGAACAACCGGTGAAAGATGAGGCTGTAAAAAAGAGTGGCTACTATCGAAAGAGACAACCACAGTGCGAACCGGAGAAGCTTCTCCCTCCCGTTTCTCCTGTGTTGCAGGAACTGCAGGTTCGCATGATCAAAAACGTAATTTTTCCTTCTAAGCATCAGCAGATCCGTGGACCCCCCACCATTTTAAGATGACTATTCTGCAAACGTAAAATATTTGATTTAATTTTACGCACCCCAGTGAAAATAGTTTCAAATCGGGCCGCGAAGTTAAAATGAGAGCAAACGAAATAAGAGAGGAATTTCTTGGCTTTTTCAGGTCAAAGGAACATAAAATCGTGCCTTCGGCACCGATGGTAATAAAGAATGACCCCACACTGATGTTCACCAATGCCGGAATGAACCAGTTCAAGGACATTTTTCTCGGCAACCAGCCGGCAAAATACAAAAGAATAGCAAACTCGCAGAAATGCCTGCGTGTCTCAGGTAAACACAATGACCTCGAGGAGGTGGGACTTGACACCTACCACCATACGATGTTCGAGATGCTTGGCAACTGGTCATTCGGTGACTACTTTAAAAAGGAAGCAATAGAGTGGGCGTGGGAGTTCCTTTCCGGCCGGCTCGGGATTCCTGCCGGGCGGATATACGCCACCGTATTCGAAGGTGATCCCGTTGAAGACGTGCCGCGCGATGAAGAGGCCGCAACATACTGGGCGAAGTGTTTTGGCAACACGGAGAATCACATTCTCGACGGATCAAAGAAGGACAATTTCTGGGAGATGGGTGAGACGGGTCCGTGCGGACCCTGCTCGGAGATTCACGTCGATATCAGGTCAGAGAGTGAGAGGGCTGCAATCCCCGGGCACCTGCTTGTGAACAAGGGTCATCCCCAGGTGATTGAGATTTGGAACCTGGTGTTCATCCAGTATAACCGACGTGCCGGCGGTGAACTTGAGCTCCTCCCTGACAGGCACGTGGATACGGGCATGGGATTCGAGAGACTCTGCATGGTCATCCAGAACAAACAGTCAAACTATGACACAGATGTCTTCCAGCCTCTGCTGGCAGCCTCCGCAGAAGCAACCGGCAAACCATACGGACAGAAGAATGACTGGGATATAGCCCACCGGGTCATTGCGGACCACCTGCGGACGGTATCTTTCTCAGTGGCTGACGGCCAGCTCCCCTCAAACAACAGGGCCGGTTATGTCATCAGGAGAATACTTCGTCGTGCCGTAAGGTACGGATACACCTCTCTCGGAATGACCGAACCGTTCATATACAGGCTCCTGCCCGCACTGGTGGAGTCAATGGGCGGTCACTATCCGGAGCTCAAAGCCCAGCAGGATATTATATCAAAGGTGATCCGCGAGGAGGAACAGTCATTCCTCAGAACCCTTGGCAAAGGACTCAGGATGATAGAACGCCGGGTGGAAACCCTCCGCCAGGAAGGGAAAAGCATCTTCCCGGGCAGTGACGCATTTGAACTTTTTGACACCTATGGCTTCCCGGTTGACCTCACCCAGCTGATTCTCAGGGAAAACAGGATGACGCTCGATGAGGAGGCATTCAGGAATGAACTCAATGCCCAGAAGGAAAGGTCAAGGGATGACGCTGCCGTGTCAGCAGACGACTGGGTGGTGGTCCGCGAAACGGAAAGCACCATCTTCACAGGATATGACCGGACCGAAGACCAGGTAAGAGTAGCACGTTACCGGAAGGTGACCTCACGTGGCCGCCAGGCTGTCCAGCTTGTGTTTGACAGAACACCGTTCTATGCTGAATCAGGAGGCCAGACAGGTGACCGCGGATTCATCGAGGCCGGAAAGGAAAAAATCATCATCACTGACACTGTCAGGGAAAACAACCTGATCATCCATATTGCCTCCGCTGTGCCGGATGATCCTTCACTGACGTTCAAAGCAGCCGTTGATGCCGAAGCCAGGCAGGATACTGCCAACAACCATTCGGCAACACACCTCATGCACCATGCGCTGAGGGAAGTCCTTGGCAAACATGTGGAACAGAAAGGTTCGCTGGTCACCCCTGACCGGCTGAGGTTCGACTTCAGTCACTTCCGACAGGTGACTCCGGAAGAAATATCTTCCGTGGAAGAGAAGGTCAACTCGATGATAATGCAGAATATCGTCTCCGAGGTGCATGATGACACCCCGATAGAAGAGGCCCTGTCAATGGGCGCCATGGCCCTGTTCGGAGAGAAATACGGCGAGAAGGTAAGGGTGGTAACATTCGGAGATTCAGTCGAGCTGTGCGGAGGAACACATGTCGACCGGACATCCCGGATAGGATTGTTCAAGATTGTCTCTGAAGGAGCCGTGGCCGCAGGCGTCAGAAGAATAGAGGCCGTGACCGGCCGGAAGGCAGTAAGCTATATCAACGAGAAACTGAGCATCCTCGATGAGGTCACGGCTATGCTCCGCAGCACAGGAAACCCGGTGGCCAATATATCAAAACTGATGGCTGAGAACGCCGCACTTAAAGGCACTATTGAAAAACTCCAGGCTTCAGCAGCCCTGTCAGCCCGGAATGAACTGGCGGCCAGGGCGGAAACTGCCGGTAACTGCCGTATCTATTCAGGAGTCCTTGAAGAGACCGGGGCTGACACACTGAAGAATATCGCTCACCAGATAAGACAGGCTGACAGCAGCAGCATAATCGTGATCGGTTCCGGATACGAAGGCAAGGCTGCACTGGTGGTGGGACTGGGAGACAACGCAACCGGTTCCGGCCGCCTCAACGCTGTCGAAATCATTAAGGCTGTCTCGGGTGAAATAAACGGAGGAGGAGGAGGACAGCCATTCCTGGCAACTGCCGGCGGCAAAAAACCTGAAGGGCTTCCCGGGGCAGTGGCCAGGGCCGTGGAAATGGCAAAAAAAATGCTGTAGAAGAGTTTTTCTGCCGTTCGAAACAGGCACTGAAAACAGGTTTTAGTACAAGACTAAAGATCAAATTGTTAGACTGTCAATAATTTGACCGTTCTTATTCTTGTTTTTTTTGTTCGAAATTCATAATCTTGTATCACTAATCCAAATCCTATCCTGATGGAAGTTACCAGAACGTTTGACCTGATAGACCTGGGGTGTAAGGTCTGTCCGAGGGAGGTCATGTTCGGCGGTAAACACGGCAACGGTTGGGTGACCTACTCTACCGAGGCCGTAAGGGAACTGACCGACCTTTTTTCCTGTGGCATGATGGCCATTGGTTACACCAGGGGTGATCACATCGCCACCATCACCCCGAATAAAGCCGAATGGAACATAGTGGACCACGGACTGGCACAGGCCGGTATGATCCATGTACCCGTCTATCCCACTATCGGCCATGAGGAATATGCATACATTCTCGATCACTCCGGGGCAAAGGCAGTGATAATCGGCAACAAACAGATTTACAACAAGATTTCATCGGTAGTTTCAAAGATCCCGGCTGTCAGGGCGCTGTACTCCTTTGACCAGTTCAACGGCCTGATGACATTTGATGATATCATCGAAGAGGGCAGAAAGAACCGGGGAAGATTCATGGATGAACTGTCAGCAATCAGGGACTCCATCAAACCCTCTGACATGGTGACCATTATATATACCTCGGGTACCACCGGGAATCCCAAGGGGGTCATGCTGTCACACAACAACCTGGTCACCAACGCTATAGCAACCAGTACCGCACATGAGTTCGGACTGGGCTACAGGGCGCTCAGTTTCCTGCCTCTCTGTCATGTCTATGAGCGGATGATGAATTACCACTTCCAGTACAAGGGGACAAGCATATACTACCTTGAGAACATGGGCGTCATCGCAGAAACAATGCGTGAGATCAAACCCCATATAGCAAATACGGTCCCAAGGCTGCTGGAAAAGATTTACGACAACATTATAAGTAAGGGGAAAAACCTGCCCTGGCTCAAAAAGCAGATCTTCTTCTGGGCAGTGACCCTGGGACTTAAATTCAGGCTCAGGGGCAACACCCGGTTTTACCGGTTCAGGCTTGGCATAGCCCGCAAACTGGTTTTCAACAAGTGGAAAGAGGCGCTGGGTGGTGAGCTCCGCGTTCTGGTCTCCGGCGGCGCCGCCCTGCAGTCGCGCCTCGAACGCATTTACTGGGCTGCCGGCATACCTGTTCTCCAGGGTTACGGCCTCACGGAGACATCCCCTGTCATCGCTGTCAATCCCCTGCGGATCCCTGACATAAAGTTTGAAACGGTGGGTCCCATTCTTGACGGCGTGCAGGTGAAGATAGCCGATGACGGTGAGATCCTCTGCAAGGGCCCCAATATAATGATGGGCTACTACAGGGAGCCGGAGATGACAGCTGAAGTGATTGATTCAGACGGCTGGTTCCATACCGGCGATATCGGAAGGATTGAGGATGGCAGGTTCCTCCGGATCACTGACCGCAAGAAGGAGATGTTCAAACTTTCGGCCGGAAAATACATCTCTCCCCAGGTGATTGAAAACAGACTGAAGGAATCAATTTTCATCGAACAGGCGATGGTGATAGGTGAAAATGAAAAGTTTGCCAGCGCCCTGTTATCGCCCAACTTCACCTTCCTTCACGACTGGTGCTCGATACACAGGATACAGTATCGTGACAACACCGACCTGGTGGAGATACCCGAGGTGATCGAACGGTTTGCCAGGGAGGTACGGGAGGTGAACAAAAACCTCGGAGAGTTTGAACAGATAAAACGGTTCAGGCTGGTGACCGAAGAGTGGACTCCCCAGACAGGCGAACTCTCACCCACCCTGAAACTCCGGAGAAATATCCTGACCGGCAGGTATCAGAACATCATAAATGAGATTTACTCGGTGAAGGAGAAGGGTAACGTGGTTGAAAAGGTTGTGGAAGTAATCCGCAACGGAGTCAGCGGCATCCTGAAGAACCTGCCGAAATTCTGACAGCCTCCGTCAGCCACTTCAGACCTGCCTGACCGGCCCCGCCAGTCCGGCCCTGCCTGACCGGCACCGTCAATCCGGCACCGTCAATCCGGCCCTGCCTGACCGGCCCCGTCAATCCGGCCATGCCAATTTTCCGGCAGTGTGTGAGGGGATACCATTCAATGGTTACCTCCTTATTATTTTTATACCTTTGTATCCCGTTATGAAGAGACTCTCCGTCATAATCTATATTGCCGTCATCCCGTCCCTGGTCATGGTCTTTCCCTCCTGCTCGGTGCAACCATGCTACGAGGAGACGGATCCGGTACTTCACACCGTCCTTCTGGTCAGCGGAACCGGAGAGGCAGCAAAGGCAGACTCACTCAGGGTATATACATACAGGGAAACCGATACACTCAGATTCATCAACCTGAAAGGAGTATCCTCATTCTCCGTGCCTCTTGACCCGGCCAGCGACGAGTCGGAGTTCCTTATTACCCTCAACGGTATCACCGATACGGCTTTGATACGCTACAGCCGGAAGCCGCACCTTGTCTCGCCGGAGTGCGGCTACACCATCATAAGCGAATTGACCGGGCTTAAAACAACGCATAATATAATTGACACGCTCATCATAGAGAACAAATTCGTGAACCTCGATGGCCAGAAGAACCTGCATCTTTTTTATTAGTCTTTTTCTGCTTGCGGAGACTGTTGCCGTGTCACAGGATACGGTTACCGTGCCGCTCCACGTAAGGGCAGGATTCGACATCTCCGGCCCGGTCATGAAACTTGTCACCAAAGACCTTATCAGCTATGGCGTTGCAGCATCGGCTGACATCAACTCATCAATAGCGGCAACTGCAGGCGTCAGGTACTCATCGTACCGTTCATCAGATGTGTTGTACGACTTCATGAGCAGGGGCTTCAGCTTCACCGCCGGAGCAGATTACAACTTCATCAAGGCCAATGTATCACAGGGCAGGTACAGTGCAGGCATAGGCCTCAGATACGGACTCAGTTTCTACAGGGAGGAAGCCCCTATGCTCAGGTATACAAATGAATGGGGAGCCGGAGAAACTTCTGTTCCTGCGGAAAGCCACACAGGTCATTTCATGGAGATCACCCCGGGTGTCCGCGCTGAGCTTTTCCGGGGAGTGACAATCGGCTGGAATCTTTATATGAGGCTCCTGTTAAGCGCCGGAGCTGGAAAGGATCTTAAACCGGTCTGGATGCCGGGCTACGGTCCGGGTACATCAGGCATGACAACCGGTGCAGAATATTATGTATCAATATCAATCCCATACAGGAAAATCAAGGTTTATATCAAACCTAAAGTCCGCGAAACGGAGGAGGAAGAGACTGAGGTAACAAACACCGGCAGCGGAACCGGCACGGGCTTATCAGGCTTCAGCAACCGTCTTTGACCCCTTCTTGCTGAAAATAAGTAATCCCATAAATGTAAGGAAGCCGTTTACCAGCAACATCTCAAAGCCGAACCTGTAACCGTTGAAGAGCTCTTCTGAAAAGACATTCAGGAAATAGCATAATACCGGTGAGATGATGGCTATCCACGGGGTAAAGCGGTCGGTAACGGTTCTCTTCGTGAAGAGACCGAAGGTGTACAGGCCGAGCAGCGGCCCGTAGGTGTATCCGGCTATGGTGAACAGCTTGTCAATTATCGCCCTGTCATTCATCTGCCTGAAGGCCAGTATGCAGATAAAAAAGATCAGGGCAAAGGAAAAGTGCACGGTATACCTGATCCTGGTCTTCCTGGCATTATCCATCTCAGTCTTTTTCTCAAGGCCGAGGAAGTCTATGCTGAAGGAGGTGGTCAGCGATGTCAAAGCCCCGTCTGCACTCGGGAAGGCAGCTGAGATCAGTCCGATAAGGAAGACTATGCCGGCGGCAGGACTGAGATACCTGAATGCAATTGTCGGGAAGAGATCATCAGTCATTGCCACATTGATGCTCTCAGCCCTGGCAAAGAAGACCAGGAATGCGCCGAGGACCAGAAACATGAAAACCACAACAAGATTGATGGTGCTGAAGGTGAACATATTCTTCTGAGCATCCTTCAGACGCCTGATACTGAGGTTCTTCTGCATCATCTCCTGGTCAAGCCCGGTCATGGTAATGGTTATGAACATCCCGCTGAAGAATTGCTTGATGAAATGGCGCGGGTGATCCCAGTCAGTAATCACTATCCGTGACATGTCACTGTCAAACAGGTTCCTCATAAGCTTCTGCACAGGCTCTCCCAGTTCACGGCTGATGAAAAAGACCGACAACACCACCGCAAGCAGCATAAACGTGGTCTGAAGTGTGTCTGTCCAGATTATGGTCCGAATCCCCCCCTTGAGGGTGTATATGATTATCAGGGCAATGAATATCAGCACGTTTACCCAGAAGGGAATATTCCATGCGTCAAATACAAAAATCTGCAGAACATTTATTACAAGGAACATACGGAGTGATGCACCCAGGACCCTTGAAAGAATAAAGAATCCGGCCCCGGTCTTGTATGACCAGAAACCGAACCGCTGTTCCAGGTAACCGTATATGGAGGTAAGCTTCAGGCGGTAATAGAGAGGAAGGAGCACGAGGGCAATCACCACGTATCCGAAGAAGTAACCGAACGCCACCATCATGTATGAGAACTGGGTCTCTCCCACCCATCCGGGCACTGACATGAAGGTCACCCCTGACAGGGAGGCTCCGATCATGCCGTAAGCCACAACATACCACGGTGATGCTTTATTTCCGATATAGAACGACTGATGATTGGCTCTTCGTGCAGTAATGAAGGTGATGGCAAACAGCAGGAGCGTATAGGCTATGAAAATCAGCAGGATGAGGGTAGGTGTCATAATTCTGCAAACGTATCTGCAAGAATACTAAAAAGATCGCAGATAAAAATTAAAAGCTGTCAGGTTTACGGCAAATATTGAATTATTTTTGTCACAAAGTCGTATTATGTCATCACGTTTCCCTTCAAGACTGCTCGAAGAGGCTGTGAATGAGTTTGCCTCGCTTCCCGGGATAGGCCGCAAGACAGCCTTCAGGCTTGTCATGCACCTGCTCAGGCGTGACAGCGGGGAAGTGCGCCGTTTCGGCGAAACAGTCATCCGCCTGAGGGATGATGTATGTTATTGCAGCGTCTGTCATGGCATCAGTGATACTCCGCTGTGCCAGATATGCAGTGATCAGTCGAGGGACATCTCTGCCATCTGCGTGGTCGAAAACGTACAGGATGTGATGGCTGTGGAGAATACAAGGCAGTTCAGGGGCCTGTACCATGTGCTTGGAGGCATCATTTCACCGGTTGACGGCATCGGTCCTTCTGACCTTACCATCAACAGCCTGGAAGAAAGGGTCCGCAGCGGCAGTGTCAGGGAGGTGATACTTGCGCTGAGCACAACCATGGAGGGTGACACCACGAATTTCTATATCTACAAGCGGCTGTCGGGCTATGATGTTCGTATAACTACCCTGGCACGCGGTGTGGCCATCGGAGATGTTCTCGAATATACCGATGAGATCACCCTCGGGCAATCGATAGTCAACCGCCGCCTTTTCTCCCTTCCGTCACAGGGCTGACGGGTATGCTCCCGGGCCGGCCGTGACAGGCACGTCCTATGCAGTGACTTTCCCTGTCTGTCCGGAAACAACCTTCCCTGTCTGTCCGGAAGTAACTTTTTCAGCCTGCCGGCCACTGTCATTTTTTTATTCTGAAAATCTTGCTTAATTTGATACAAATCAATATTAGCATGGCTGACACATTTGACAGGTTCTTTTCAGATGCATCGCATCTGATGAAGAAATCGGCTATCAGGGAGATACTTAAGCTGACGCAGCGACCGGAGATGATCTCCTTTGCCGGAGGTCTCCCCTCGCCTGACTCTTTCCCCATAGAAGACATCCGCAGAGTGACCTCGGAGGTACTTGAACAGGACGGCAAATCAGCTCTCCAGTATGGCACCACCGAGGGTGACAACAAACTCCGGACTCTCCTTGCCGAACGGCACCGGAAAGATGGTCTTGAGATCGGACCGGAGAACATCATAATCACTACCGGCTCACAGCAGGCGCTTGACCTCTGCGGAAAGATTTTCGTCAACCGCGGTGATGTGGTGCTGTGCGGACTGCCTTCATACCTGGGCGGGCTCAACGCCTTCGCCAACTACGGGGCCCTGCTGAAGGGGATTCCTCTTGATGACCAGGGGATGCGTCCTGACCTCCTTGAAAAAACCATAACCGACCTGAAAAAGGAAGGAAAGATCATCAAGTTCATCTATATAATTCCCGACTTTCAGAATCCTACAGGCGTCACTCTCCCCAGGTCGCGCCGTCTCGAGATCATTCGCATCGCCGAAAGGCATGATCTACTTATTGTAGAGGACAGTCCGTACCGCGATGTCCGTTTTGCAGGGACTCCTGAACCGCTGATGTCTTCCCTTGACACGCATGGCAGGGTAATGACCCTCAATACCTTCTCAAAGATACTTGCACCGGGTTTCAGGCTGGCCTGGGTGACAGGTCACAGGGAGGTCATTGACAAGATGGTGACAGCAAAACAGTCAGCCGACCTCTGCACCCCTCCCTTCGTTCAGAAGATAGCAGCCAGGTACATTGAACAGGGACTGCTTGAGACCAACCTGAGGAAGACGATAACGCTCTACCACCGGAGGCGTGATTTCATGCTGAAATGTTTCCGTGAGCTGATGCCGGAGGGTGTTAAATGGACCGAGCCTGATGGCGGACTTTTCCTCTTTGTGACCCTTCCTCCTGCCACGGATGCCGCACGGCTGCTCGAGAAAGCCATTCGCAGGAACGTGGCTTTCGTCTGCGGATCAGTCTTTTACTGCAACAACGAAGGCCATAATACCATGCGTCTTAATTTTTCCTACGCAGATGAAAAGGATACCCTTGAAGGTATTCGCCGGCTGGCGGAAGTGATCAGGGAGGAAATGGCCACCCCATGACCCGATGGAACTCTCTGCAGTAATTGTTTCCTACAATGTCTGCGAGCTGCTCCGCGGTGCGCTGCAGTCGCTCATGGCTGCCGCGAAGGCGACAGAGCACGAAATCATTGTTGTCGACAACAATTCTTCAGACGGCTCTCCAGGAATGGTCAGCCAGGAGTTTCCTTCGGTAAAACTGATCGTTTCTGACAGCAATGAAGGATTTGCTTCAGCATGCAACAGGGGTATCCAGGCTTCGTCCGGAGAGTACGTCCTTATACTGAATCCTGACACTGTCACCAGTCCCGATGCCATCACCAGGGCCCTTGATTTCATGAAAACACATCCTGATGCAGGAGCGGCCGGTGCACACATGACAGATGGCAACGGCAAATTCCTTCCTGAATCAAAAAGGGGCTTCCCATCCCCCCTGACCGCACTATTCAGGTTTACCGGCCTATGCAGGCTCTTTCCGAGTTCTGCCTTATTCAATGCATACTACCTGGGAGATAAGCCTGAGAACGAAACCTGCCGTGCAGACATCCTCACCGGTGCTTTTATGCTCATCCGGAGGGAAGCCCTCGATAAGGCAGGTCTGTTTGACACCTCCTTCTTCATGTACGGTGAGGACATTGACCTCAGCTGGCGTATAAGGAAGGCGGGGTTCAGCAATTATTACCTTCATGATGTCCGCATCACCCATTTCAAGGGGGGCAGTTCAGGTCAGGACAGGCAAACCTCTGTCTGGCATTTCTGGGACGCCATGGCAATCTTCGGGGAGAAGCACCTTCAAAAGGGGTGGCACATGCCCGTCAGGGCGGCCGTGAGTCTTCTCAAATGGCTGTCAATCACCCGCCTGCGGGTGGCCGGACTGGTCAAAAAGTGAAATTCCCTATTAAAAAGGACCTGTTCTACTATAATCTTATAGCAGAATTTGAGTTATATTAGTTACTTAAAGAATATTTATCAACCTGATGAGAAGGGTTAGATATATTATTTGTGTGATCCTTGTAGCTCATGCTGTATCCCTCGCCGGTCAGACGAAAAGCAGCCTGCGCGAACTCTTCGTCTCTGCCGAGGGGGACCTCCTCTTTGAAGATTACGCAGAAGCCCTTCCCAAATACATGAGCCTTCTACAGATTTATCCCGAAAATTATAATCTCTATTACCGCATTGGCCAGTGTTACCTTAATACTCCGGGTGAAAAGGACAAGGCTATCTCCTGGCTTGAGACTGCTGCCGGACATATAAACCCGGAGTACCGGGGAGGAAGGCTGCGCGAGACCGGGGCACCATATGACGCCCTCTATTTCCTGGCAAACGCATACCGCATCGCTAATGATTTCGACAGGGCACTGGAGACATATGATCTCTTTCTGAAAGATGTTGATTCCGAAAAGTACGACACTGCCCTGGTAAGATTTCAGATGCAGACCTGTCACAACGCCCGGGAGATGATGCGAAAACCGGTGTTCATCACTGACCGTAACCTCGGATCAACGATCAATGACCGATTCTCGGAATCCAACCCGGTAATTTCAAACGATGAAAACACACTGCTGTTCACACGTGAATTGCAGTTCTATGATGCCATATTCTGGTCACGGAATGTTGACGGCCAATGGACAGAACCGGTCAACCTGACTCCGCAACTGGGGATTGACCAGGATTATTACACCTCATCCCTATCCGCTGACGGGCGAACCCTCCTCATGTACCGAACTGACACTTATGACGGAAATATCTACCTGAGCCGGCTGGAGGGGGATACCTGGACCAAGGTTGAAAAACTTAACGGCAATGTGAATACCAGGTACTGGGAGTCACACGCCACAATGAGCAGTGACGGGAAGAAGCTCTTTTTCACAAGTAACCGCCGGGAAAGCATCGGCGGTCTCGATATCTTCGTCTCGGCCCGCGACAGCACTGGCAACTGGGGCCCGGCACTGAATATCGGTCCCGGAATCAATACGGTTTATAACGAGGAAACCCCGTTCCTGGCAAATAATGACAGCACCCTGTTCTTCAGCTCCCGGGGACATTTCAACATGGGAGGATATGATATCTTCAGGTCAGACATGGGGCCTGACGGGCAGTGGAGCGCCCCGGTAAACATAGGTTACCCGCTGAACACCTCTGATGATGACCTGTTCTTCACCCCTGTGAGAAGTGGCGACAAGGGCTATCATGCAAGATTTGCAGATGACGGATTCGGCAGGATGGATCTGTTTTCCTGCAGCTTTTACAGGGAAGCCACTCCACCTGTAATCACAGATGAAGTTATTGAAGCTGAATTGATTACAGACACAACCGGTCTGGAGGCAGTGCCTCAGTTACCGGCTGACCTGCATGCTTACCTGAAGCTCCTCACCGATACCCTGGTGAACGTCAGTTCAGCAGATCCTGTCAGCATTGGCCTCATTGCCGAAACAAACTCCCTGCTTGATATTGAGGTTGTCACACCCGATTCAGAAATCATAACAGAACAGCATACTATAACTGATTCAACATTTACCTTCATGCTCTCACCCGGGAGGGGCTCAAGTCTCGTGGCTCTGAAACTAAGGGACAGTTTCGGGAATGACACTGCAACCTTCGTGAGGGTGCTGCGAACTGACAAGCCGGCCCCGCAGGAGATACCGCTCGGCGTTGAGATCTTGAAGAAGCCTGATGAGGCTGACATACCTGCTGACGCTGCCCTTGCTGCCGGCGGCAACAGGAATACTGATGTGATCTCCGCCGGCACACCGGCTGAAAAAGCCCCGGCTGCTCAGAATACCTTATCCGGCACAGAAGCCGGAAAGACCACTGAAGGGGAAGTGAATGCCTCCGGCATAACAGCCGGAGATGCTGCAGAGCCGGAAGTGAATGTTTCAGGCGTATCAGCCGATAACCCTTACATCCCGGAGGAGGCAGAAAGAGGCAAAGAGTGCTCCTGGTGGTGGCTCCTGGTACCGGCAGCTCTGCTGCTATTCTTCCTGTTATGGAGAAGAAGAAAGAAAAACGATGAAGAACAATAACGTAACTACAATGAAGAGACTGGCCCTTTTACTGATCATTCTTTCTGCAACGTTTGTTTGCAGATCGCAGGACAATGTCAGGCTGCAGGAGGCCTTCTATGATGCTGAATACTTCCTTATGAGAGGCGATTTCACCGATGCCCTGCCCTATTACCAGGGCATCTCTGCTGCAATGCCTGACAATGCAAGCATCGCATTCCGCATAGGTCTCTGTTACCTGAATATCGAGGGGAAAAAGAACCTGGCCATTGAATACCTTGAGAAGGCTTCCCAGAACATAACAGGAAAATACCGTGAGGGCTCCCTCAGGCAGACTGAAGCACCATATGAGGCTCTGTTCTTCCTCGGTGATGCGTACAGGATCAATTATATGTTTGAAAAAGCGAGGGAAGCATATTCGCGATACCGCCAGACACTTCTTCCCACAGACCTCGAGAACCTGATGTTCATTGACCAGCAGATAGCAGCCTGCAACAACGCCCCGGAAATGATGGCCTCGCCGGTGAAGTTCACGGTAGAGGAAGTTGATGACATCATCAATGACGCCAATGACAACTTTTTCCCGGTTGTATCACCTGACGGGAAAGCAATTGCCTACATGACCTCAATGAAGTTCTATGATGCAATAATGTTCTCGCGCTTCGCGAGAAACGAATGGAGCACCCCGGTGAATATCACCCCCGAACTTCAGTCAGACGGAGACCATTACATCTCATGCATCACATCTGACAACACGGTTATGATCCTCTCCAAGGATGATAACATCAACAGCGACATCTGGATGAGCAAATATGACGGCACACACTGGGAACCTGCACGAAAACTTAAAAAAGAGATAAACACCAAATACTGGGAGGCTCACGGATTTATCACCGAAGACGGAGCAACTCTGATCTTTGCAAGCGACAGGCCGGGAGGCTTCGGAGGTCTTGACCTGTATGTCTCAAAACTGGGACCTGACGGCGAATGGGGCATGCCGGAAAATATGGGCCCGGAAATCAATACACCCTTTAATGAAGACAGGCCTTTCCTGATCAACAACGGGAAAAAACTCTTCTTCGCTTCACAGGGACACCATAATATGGGAGGCTATGACATATTCCGCAGTGACCTTCAGTACAACGGTCTGTGGAGCACTCCGGAAAACATAGGGTACCCTCTGAATAACCCTGATGATAACATCTTTTTTTGCCCTGCAGAGAATGGCAAGGCAGGATATATGTCATTTTCCGGAAGGGACAAAAGTTCCGGAGGGGCTGACATTTACCGCGTCAGGCTTAAATAATACTACCAGGAGATACAGTATGCAGCAAAAGGTTTAATTTTACAGGTAAACTGAGTCATGGGAATTAGGGGAATTGCGTTTCTGATGTTGCTGCTCCTGTTTTTGCCGCTAAACGGGCAGAAGAAAAGTGAGTTGAAGGAGATATGGGCGGAAGCCGAATCTCACTACCTGTATGGTGAGTATGAACTGGCCAACCCGCTTTATCTCATTCTTAATGAACTCAGACCTGATAATTTCAATATCAAGTACAAGATCGGCAACTGCTACCTCAATATCTTCGATGAGAAGCCGAAAGCCATTCCGTTCCTTGAAGAAGCTGTCAGAAGCACCAGTTACAACTCCAAAACCGGCAAGCTTAAGGAGATGCGTGCTCCCCTTGATGCCTACTTCTCGCTGGCAAATGCCTACCGCATCACCAACAGGCTTGACAGCGCCATGAACACCTACAGGTTCTTCAGCCAGCTGATAACTGAAGCATCATCAATGCAGAACGAGGAGTTCATCAACCAGCAGATACAGGCCTGCAACGTAGCCTCTGACCAGATGAAAAATCCTGTCAGAGTACGAATCCAGCCTCTGAAGGAATACATCAACCAGGGCTCAGTGAACGACAGGCCGGTGGTCAGCTTTGACGGCAGCACAATGGCATACACCGAAAGAAGAGGTCTTGAAAGCGTGGTCTATGTCACCCGCAGGGAGGGAACATCATGGGGAACACCGGATGACATAACCCTTGAGGCATCCATGGGAACCGACTGCCACACCACTTCACTGAACAATGACGGCACCGAATTATACCTGTTCAAGAATGACAACTACGACGGCAATATCTATGTGACCAGGTATACCGACGGCAAATGGTCGCGTATTGAAAAACTCAATAGAAATATCAATACCAGATTCTACGAATCGCACGCTGCCATATCATCTGACGGGAAGAAACTCTACTTCACCTCCAACCGCGAGGGCGGCCTGGGTGAACTTGACCTGTGGGTCTCGGAAAAGGACGTCACGGGCGACTGGGGACTCCCTTCCAACCTGGGAAACGTAGTGAATACTCCCTACAACGAAGAGACGCCCTTCATTTCAGGAGATGGCAACACACTGACATTCAGCTCAGAAGGGCACGGATCGATGGGTGGCTATGACATCTTCCTCGCAAAACTGTCAAACAACCAGTGGACCACCCCAGTCAACATAGGATACCCTGTCAGCACGACCGATGACAACATCGCCTTTCAGCCGTTCGATAACGGCAGGCTGGGCTTCTACTCAATCATGACCGGATACAAGAAGAAGGAGATAGCTCTCGTTGATTTCAATGTTCCGGATGAGGAGGAAAGAGACACTGTCACCATCAGCTTCAATCCTGCAGATCTGCCCTATCTGACGGTTGTTGACTCATCAATGCTCATCACTGACCTGATTGTCAGGGATGTAAAGGATACTGATGCGGAGATTGACCCCGATGTGCTCTATTACACGGTGCAGGTAATGGCACTGTATAATCCGGTTGATCCGGCCTATTTTGAGTATGCG
>Ga0209099_1000477_pt1 | contig 47642 bp, 48 predicted proteins | sample AD_JPNHW2_MetaG_FD_184430 | JGI IMG/M metagenome (GOLD analysis project Ga0209099, IMG submission 184430) | Active sludge microbial communities of municipal wastewater-treating anaerobic digesters from Japan - AD_JPNHW2_MetaG (SPAdes) (version 2) | ecosystem: Engineered > Bioreactor > Anaerobic...
TCGAGATACCATCATGGGCCGCCTGGCCATGATGGGTGCAGACATTGGAAAGAGGGCTGAGGAGGAGTATGTCGATGTGGAGTTCTTCCCGGATCGGCCCGATCTCTACAGCGCTGAGGGTGTGGCCAGGGCCATGCAGGGATTTCTGGGCCTGAAGACCGGCCTCGTGGAGTACGAAGTAAAGCCTGGACCCATCGTCCTAAAGGTGGATGAGTCGGTGAAATCGGTCCGCCCCATCATCGGCTGCGCAGTGGTGCGGGGCCTGTCGTTTACCAGCGAGGCCATTGAGTCGCTGATGGGCCTGCAAGAGGATCTGCATTGGGGCCTGGGCAGAAACAGGCGCAAGGTGGCCATAGGGGTGCACGATATCTCCCGGGTCACTCCGCCGTTCCGCTACTTCGGTGAGGATCCGGAGCGAAAGTTCGTACCCCTGGATTATTCCGATGAGATGAGCATGCGTGAGATCCTGCAAAAGCATCCAAAAGGCAAGGGCTATGGCCATATTCTCAAAGGCTGCGAGCGCTATCCTCTCATCGTGGATGCCAGGGATCAGGTGCTCTCCTTCCCGCCGATCATCAATGGCGAGCTGACCTCGGTAACCGAGGATACCCAGGATCTGTTCATCGATGTTACGGGAATGGACGGCATGGTTCACAAGGCCCTGAACATCGTGGTGACCTCCCTGGCGGAGAGAGGCGGACAGATCGAGAGCGTTCTGGTCAAGAGAAGCGAGGGCGATTTTGTCTCGCCGAACCTGCTTCCTTCCTCCTGGACCGTGGAGACGAGTGAGGCCAACCGGCTGATTGGATTTGATCTATCCTCTCAGGATTTAGCCGAGTGCCTGCGCAGGATGCGCTTTGGGGCGGAGGCCAGTGGAAACGGTGCGGATGTGGACGTTCTGGTTCCGGCCTACCGGGCGGACGTGATGCATAGCTGGGACATCTTCGAGGACGCGGCCAAGGCTTACGGCTTTGACCGGCTGGATGCCCGGCTCCCCGGAACGGTGACTGTAGGCCGCGCCCATCCTTCGGAGCTTCGCAAGGGCGAGATTCGCGCTGTCATGGCTGGCCTGGGATATTTGGAGACCATGCCCTTCACCCTTACCAATGAGAAGGTCCATTTCCAGTGGATGCGCCGCTCGCCAGAGTGCGCCGGCGTGGGAGCAGTGCATGTGATGCATCCCATCAGCGAGCTGCACACCATTCTTCGCACCTCCCTTCTCTCCAGCCTCCTGGAGATATTTGCCATGAACCAGCATCATCCTCTGCCCCAGAGGATATTTGCCGTGGGCGATGTCGTTGTCGAGAAGAAGACCCGCATGAATCTGGCTGCTGCTAGCATTCACAGCGGCGCCGATTTCTCGGAGATTCGTTCTGCCCTGGATGTTGTGCTGCGAGAGCTGGCGATAGCAGCTGAGATTGTGCCCTCTCAGGATGGAGCTCTTATTCCCGGACGGGGCGGGGATCTTCTCGCCGGGGGCAGGAAGATCGGTTGCTTTGGAGAGCTTCATCCACTGGTCTTGAAGAGCTTCGGCCTGGAGCAGCCTGCGGTGGGACTGGAGATAGAGTGGGGCGTTCTCTGAGTGGAGCGATCCCGCTTGATTTTCCTTTTTTCACGATAAGCTCTTCTGATCCGCTTTCAATCTGATTTCAATTTGCTTTCGATCTACTTGCGATCTGCTTTCGATATGGGCTCTTCATTTTGCTTTATCTTCTTATTTGCAGCAATTATCGCGCGCATTAGTTTTATCCGCCAGCAGCCACATAAAAGAGAGGATAGCAGGATTGTGGTTGGCTATGAAGGTTCGAGATCTGATGAGCTATCCCATTGCCACAGTGCGCCCGGAGGCCACGGTGCTGGAGGCAATAAGAAAGATGGCCGCGGAAAGGAAGGGCAGCGTTCTAGTGGCCAGGGATGGCCTTCTCAAGGAGTGCCTGGGAATTGTTACCACCAGCCAGGTCTTTCTCAGGGTCTTTGCGGAGGGCCGGGATCCGGCAAAGGTGGGCGTTCGGGAGATCATGACGCCTGGACCGCTGATCACCATCGACCTGGATACGACCACTGCCGAGGCGGCGAGGCTGATGCGGGAGCACAGGGTGCGAAGGCTGCCGGTGATGAAGGATGGGGCGCTGGTGGGGATCATCACCAGCAAGGATCTGCTGGCCTGCGTGCAGTGATTCTCTGTGTGCAGTGATGCCGGCAAATGCCCGGCCTTTTGCATGCTTCTGGCAGGCAGGCGAACGCAGAATTTAAATAGGCCGAGGGGAAAGGGCTTGAGGTAAGTCGAGGTTGCCTAGCCTGGTAAGGCGCAGGTTTGCTAAACCTGTTCTCCTCCGGAGATCGTGGGTTCGAATCCCACCCTCGGCGCTATTTTACCCTTAAATGGAAAGCGATATAACTTGATGACATCAAAAAAACCTGTAGCGCCCTGTTGTACAGTAAATCCATCCTTTTCTAAGGCTTGCTTAAAAGCAGTTACGTCAATTGTTGTCGTATTCTGTGCAAAGCCAGTTACTACTAACATGGCCACAACAAATCCAAATAGTATATAATGTTTCATATACTCGAATCCTCCCTACCATCGGTTTGCCATAATTATTATCTATATATCATCTAATAAAAAAAACTTTGGCTAAATCATGAGCAACCGAAGGATGATCGTTTAGTGGTTTCATACCCCTGCACATCTACGAATGTGACCTACCCAGCTTCATTCCGCTCTGCCATGCCCTCTTGGAGTCTAGCCCACTTTACAATTTCATTTGACAGCATCTGGATCTGTGCGGTGGAGATATAATAACGATCTTTTCCTTCAAAGAAATATCCCATCGTACCTCCTCGATCAGGCTATCTTGGAATGGACAACGGTGCCGATATTCTCAACGGCATAGGAGGCGTGGCTGATATGAACCTAACCGGAACTGCTGATAAATACCTGCCAGGCAATCCCTTAGCCAAATACCTATACGTTTATAAGCTCTCTAGGAACTGCACCGAACCCAATTGCTTGTTTGTACCTGGGGTGTGAAAGCTCATGGGATCGAGCTTGATCGACCTGCGTTTGTTGGGTTTAGGGCTTATCTGGAGCATGCGACCAAATCCGGACCAATATGGTCTGAAATTGTCTATGATTGAGTTATAAAGTTCAGTTAGGGTGCTCGAATCCTTTCATTTTTTGATGGTGCTCTTAATACAGCTCGATAATTCAGAGCAACACCATCCTGCCCAAAATCTGCACCCAAGATCCTGTTTGGGAACAAAGCCCACTGTTGTTAAACCACTAAAAGCATCCTCATTTTCACCAATCAGGAAATCCGGGGTAGGGAGAAGATGGCGGAGCGCAACTCCACCGGCTGGAATAAAAATGGAAACAATGAAAGGTATCTGACTGGATAAAAAGATCACATCTTTTTCTTCTTGCTGAAGAACTCGATCGCCTCGGCCAGTTCCCTGTGATCTTTCGCATAGTCCTCTGTGTCGATTTTCTGAATATAGGCCTCGCATGCCTGCACGAGGGCCATCGCACCGGCGCGTGTTCCTCTCGGGTGGGCGTGGCAACCGGCGCCCATAGTCGTGATAAAATCAACTCCGCCCATGACATCGATGAACGGCTTCAGGAGCGTTGGATTGAGTCCGCCAGAGATGATCGGGCAGCATTTCTTGAGGCCGCGCCAGGAGTCATCCTCCAGAACAACATGATGAGCATCGTCCATCTCGACCATCTCGATGGCGTCGTAGTCCTGCGGGGGGATCTTTCCCCAGTTCTGGGTGAAGAAGTGACCTTTGCCCTCTACTTTCAGGATGTTCCTCGCTGCCGTAACGTCCTCCTCGGGACTGCCTGACATCTTGCCGACGCCTGCCGTCCCGGTGTGGATTCCTGAGGCACCTGCCAACCTTGCAAACTTTGAAAGCACGAGCACGGAGAAGCCGATGGGATTTTCCGGCCTCGTGAAGCTGCCGTGGCCCGCCCTGTGGAAGTGCAAAAAGACATCCGGATACCTTCGCCTGAGTGTCTGGACAGCCATCCAGCCGGCCATGATGCCGTCAATGAGAAACGCATACGATCCCGGCTCAAAGCCCGCTTGCCTGATCATCTCGCATCTCTCAATCATGGTGTCAAAGTCGGCTGACGATACGTTGAACGAGTGGACCTTCTTTCTCCCCGTTTCCTTTACCGCCTTGTCCATGGCCATCTTGACATACTTGACCATCTTGTCGTAGGGACAGAAGTCCTGGTCGGCTTGCGGCTCGTCGTTCTTGACAAAGTCGCCGCCGCCGACCCAGAAATCATAGCAGACCTCGGCGTACTCCGAAGAGGTGAGTCCCATCTTGGGTTTGATTATGGTCCCGAGTATCGGCCTGTCGTGGACGTCGAGGTAGTTCCTCATGTCGTCGAGCGTGTAGCTTGGGCCGTCGTACTGCTCCAGCATGGACGGGGGGAACCAGATGTCCAGGAGCTTGAGCGCCTTGATCTCCTTCATGCCGAGGACGTTACCGACAATGTAGGTCAGGATGTTCTGGACGTTGCCATTCCTGTCGAACAAGCGCCAGGGATAGGCGATCCAGACCAGGTTTTTCTCGAGATCGACCTTGTAGACGAGGGCGTTCATCACCCTCGAGAATGGTGTCTCTGTCTTCACGGTAAAATTTGTCCCTGTCGAACTCTCAGCCGCGATCTCAGCCGCAGCCTGCATGATGTTGAGCTCTCCGCCAGGGATCAGGTGAAACACTGCCAGGAGATACTCGCCGTTCCTCGGATCAGAGAGATCCATCCTTGTGTAGAGGATCTGCTTCTGGTTGAGCGTTTTCAGGAGTTGTTCTTGATTCATTGAAAAAACCTTCCGTTCTGGATCTTGGTCAGTAAAATATAAATTGCTTTCTTCCATTTGCAATTCCTTGCCTAGTTCGGCAACGACCATCTCCTCAAGCCTGCCGGCAGTCTGAAGCATTCTGGAACAATCGGGGTTCGTCTCTGCCAGAGGCTCAAGGACCTTGGCTCTCATACTTGGCCCTCAAAATTAGCTCAGCAATTGCCTTGTGGGTTTTCTCTTATAGAGCGATTTTCGCTTCCTTGCTATGGCTGTATCATCCAAATACCAAGGAAGCCGCAATTTACTAAATAAAGCCAGATAATTTCACCGTATGCTGCATCTTCCTGCCTTTCCCTCCAGGGTATCGGCGGTCTTCATGGCGGCCATGGCCAGTCCTTTGTTGTTCAAGGCGTCGATCAGCGTCGGATCAATGCCCGGGGCATGGTCGTATGCTTTGATAGCTTCTTCTCCCTGTCCGCTGTTGCACAGCTCATTTCCCTTCTCCAGCCAGTAGCCCGCTTTCTGTGTTTCGCCAGCGGAGGGGATCATGAGAACGGAAAAGGCCCGAATTGTAGAGAACATGATTGATGAATCTGCCTCTCAAGGGTTAATAGCTTTCGAAGTAGATCAGTCCTGTCTCTTCGCCCTCTTGAAGGCGTCCTCCACCGCATCGCGGATGATGTAGCCGCCCTTGTGCAGAACGGTGTCGCCAAGCTCCGTGTCCCTCTCCATCGATCCTGTGCAGGGATAGGCATGATGCGCCTCTGAGATCCTCTCCCGGATGTCAGGCTGGTCAGGCTCCAGGCCCAGAAGGCGCTTGGCCACAAACCATGTTGAGCCGCAGGGCGCGCTGCGCAGCACATTTGCCGCCAGGATGTGATCCTTTCCCGCCCGGCTGCTCTGCACAGTCACATCGATCAGCGGGTCGCCAATTCCCGCTTCGGTGAGAAAGGCGTAGATGTTCGGCTTGGCAGGATCGGGACGCAGAGCGCAGAAGGGCTTGGCAAAGGCCGCCTCCATGCCCAGCTCCGCTGCCTTCTCCTCAAGCTGCTTTCTCTGTCCCAGAGGAAGCTCCCTCGGCGACTCTGATCCGCCCACAATGCCCTTCACCCCTGCCTCCTTGAGTTTGGGAAGAAGGCCGAAGAGGATGTCGGGATGAACATTGATGACCAGGGCGATGTCTGCCGCGGGAATGTTCTGGGGGAGGAGCGGCTCGACATCGTCAATGAAGTCTCCCAGGGATGCGGGGTCTGGCATCTCTATCAGTGAGACGATGTTCTGGGCATAGCCCGGCCGGACGTTGCGGCACTGGGTGCAGGCATCGGCACAGGAGATGCAGAAACCCGAGTAGTTGATGAGGTTGCCCACCACCCTCTCGCCAAATTCGCCATTGTAGAAAACTATCAATTTCAAGCTCTATTCACCCCATCAATAAAAACATCATTCTAATTCCAGCAATGCAGCCAACTTTGGCTCCTCTCATTATCTGGATATCAATGTATTTAGAACTGAGCGTTTCTGCAAAGATACCATTGCAGTCAAGCGAAAAAAATGGATATTTCTTCATGCCGCATTCGTCTGGCCGGTCATTCTTCGTGCTGCATAGAGAATGGCTGCGAACCCCAGGCTCATGGAGGCCAGTGAGACAAGACCGCCCACAAAGGGCAAGAGCGAGAGCACATTGAGGACCACAAACCCGATTATGAAGTAGACCAGGTCTCCCTGTTTGATCCGGGCCCGCTCTCCAATCCATTTGCCAAGGCTAAAGGAGATGAAGGTTCCACTCAGCATGATGACGGCAAAGAACAGCAGAGCTGCAATCACTGCGATCGGCAGGCCCACTACAGTTGCCGCCACCAGCAGCAGGGCGATAAATGTGGCAATGATCATGACAAAGCCCAGCAGTGTCTTGAGAAGAGTTGAGCTTCTCACCTCTCCGTCCACTGCCTGCATGATGCCAGGCATGCCCCTGACCAGGAGCAGCCCCAGGATGAAGTAGCCAAGCATGGACAGAAGGCTGAAGATGTTAAAGCCATCCTCGTAATCCTCTTTCTTGGGGGACGAATCCTCTGCTCTATAGAATCTGACCAGTCCGGCTGAGCCGGTATTATTGAACTGGTTGGCATGCACCGTGATGGTGCCGTTGATGCTACCGGCATTTATAACCTGGCCTCCGCCGATGAGCGCATCTCTTCCGATGCTCTTTCCGGGAAGGATATTCACCTGGCCTCCTGCGGCTACCAGATTTGTTCCCACATCTGCGCCCAGGTTAACGTTTCCGCCTGCTGCCACTACCTTTCCGCCCACATCGGCATTGACATAGACCTGCCCGCCTGCGGCGATGACGTCTCCCTTCACCGGGGCGTTGATGTTAACTGTGCCGCCGGCTACTATTGCCGAATCCACCGGAGCGTTGATGCTCACCATATTGCCTGCGGCGATAATATCATCGGCAACAGCCGAGTCGATGGAGACCGTGTCTCCGGAAAAAGCCTGCAATCCCTGCCCGGCCGAGCAGAGAAATGCAAGCGCGATCAAAGCGATTATTAATTCGGTAAACCTCATCCCATTCACCGCAATAAAATTGTTTCTTCTCTAATAAATAATCTATGTATGTCGATCAAGAAAAGATTTATCATTCAATGTCGCCTGGACTACTTCAAGAAAATGGCCGAAGGGGCAATTCCAGGAGAGGCGTGCATTGAAGATCGCAGTGGACATTGACGGGGTTCTGGCGGATCAGGTCAGTGCGGTTTTACACGAAATCGAAAAGGATTACGGACGGAAGTACTGCAAGAGCGATATCAACCGTGCCCACTGGAGCGCTGACGGAATAGAGATCTGGGCGGAGATATCCCGGCTTCTGACCGACCCGGAATATGTCATGAGAGTGCCTCTGATCGATGGGGCGCAAAAGGCCATAAAGCAGCTCTGCAAGCAGGATGTGATCGTGGTGACTGCCAGAAGGCCCAACACCGAAGAGGCGACGAGAAGATGGCTCAGGGAGCATTTTCCCTGTCTCACTCAATACTATCATGCCAGGACAGGCACCAAACATAACATTCCATCCGATGTTCTGATCGACGACCTGGATATGAACATCGTGGAATTTGTGAGGAGCGACCCGGCCCGGCGCGGGATTCTTTTTCAGCATCCCTGGAGCCTTAATGATACGGATATCGAAGAATATGGCGATCAGGTGTATTACTGTTCGCAATGGCAGAGCGTGATGAAGGCCATCGATGATATTGCAGGCGATCGGAATTGAAAAAGCGAAAAGAGCTGCCTGAGCTGCTCGCCCCTGCCGGTTCGCCTGAGGCTCTGGAGGCAGCCATCGCCGCAGGTGCCGATGCCGTTTACCTGAGCGGCAAGAGATTTGGCGCTCGAAAATTCGCTGCCAACTTTGATGAAGCTGCCATGGCCAGGGCCATCGACTACGCCCACCTGAGGAATGTGTCTGTCTATGTGACCGTCAACACCCTCATCAGAGAAAACGAGCTTACTGATGTTGCCGAATACCTTCAGAGGCTCTACAAAATGGGAGCGGATGCCGTGCTCTTGCAGGACCTGGGGGCATCTCTTCTGGCGAGCCGAATAGTGCCTGAGCTGGTGAGGCACGCCTCCACCCAGATGACCATCCACAACCGGCAGGGCGTAACCTGGGCTGCGGACCATGGATTTTCCCGGGTTGTTCTGGCCAGAGAGGTGAGCCTGGACGAGATCGAGGAGATGGACAGAGAGATGAGACCGGGTCAGGGGGGAAAGGCAAGGCCGCAGCCGGTCGGCCTGGAGGTCTTTGTTCACGGCGCTCTCTGCTATTCTTATTCCGGACAGTGCCTTCTCTCCTCGGCCATCGGCGGACGGAGCGGCAACCGGGGAATGTGCGCTCAGCCCTGCCGAAAGCCCTATGTGCTGCTCAGAGGAGCAAAGGACAGGTACGGCCGGCCTACCAGCCTGGCAGCCGTGCCGCAGGAAGGGCGCTATCTCATCTCCACCCGCGATCTCTGCGTCTACAGGCATCTGGAGAGGATCATTCGCGCGCCCATCAAGTCCCTGAAGATCGAAGGGAGGATGAAGTCTGCGGAGTATGTGGCCATTGTAACCAGCATCTACAAGAAGGCCTTACAGGCTGCGGTGGCTGCATCTAAGGGCAAGTGGTCGCACTCTCCTGAGGATGAAAGAGATCTGGCGCTATCCTTTAACCGCGGCTTTACCGAGGGCTACCTGCTGGGTGCCAGGGATATAATGGGCAGGGAGATGTCAGACAACCGGGGGGTTCTCATCGGCAGCGTGGCCTCCTTTGATGCCCAGAGGAGCGAGGCATCCGTCCGGCTCACAGGGCCTCTCTGCCCGGAGAAGGGCGATGGCCTGGTCTTTCAGTCTCCGGACAGGGAGACCGGCCTGGTGGTGCAGAGAGCTGCCCAAAAGGACGGCCTGTTGAAACTGATTACACCGGAGAGGGTGCGCCCGGGGGCAAGGGTCTACCTCACTGGCAGCACCGCTCTGGCCAAAAGAGCGCAGGAGATCATCGCCTCAGCCAAAGCGCAGATTCCGCTAGATCTGTCTCTCACCTGGCAAGAAGAAACCCCTCTGCTAGAGGCGGCTCTGCCGGACGGGCAGGCTGTTTCGGTCAAAGCCTCTTTCAGGATGGAAAAAGCTAAAAGCCGGCCCACATCACGGGAGCAGATCGAATCGCAGTTGAGAAGAACCGGCCAGACGCTTTTCTCAGTCCGCAATATCGATATGGACTACTCAGGCGATCTCTTCGCTCCCCTGAGCGCTCTGAACCAGCTGCGGCGCAATCTCCTGGAAAAGGTGCAGGAGGCGCTATTGAAAAAGAGGCGTCCCACTGAGGAGAAGGCCGATTTGGCCGGAAACAAATTGCATGAGTTTTTAGAGGAGATGGACCAGTCCCCTTACGAAGCCACGGTTTCTTCTGCGGGCCGGTTTCCATCTCTGGCGGTTTATGCCGACAGCCTGGAGACGGTGAGGGGCGCGGTAGAGGGAGGATGCCAGAGGGTTTACTTTGAGCCGGTTTTAGGGCGCGAGAAGAGCGATCGGGCGGCAAAGGCCGGACGGCTGATTGATGAGGCAAAAGCCATCTGCGGAAGATTGCCGCTCATCTGGAAGTGGCCCCGGATCACGCCTGCGGATTTCCTCGAATTCGCCGGGCGGCTGCTGGCACCGGGGAAAATCGATGCGATTATGGTGGAGAATGTGGGAGCGGTGCAGAAGGCGTTGGAGGCCGGGCCCGGTCTTCATATCTTGGGGGCCTCAGGGCTCAACGTCTGCAATCATCTTGCTGTGCAGGTGCTCGCTCCTCCTCTGGAGCTTCTCACCCTTTCCCCGGAGCTGTCCTACCGGCAGCTGGCCGGTGTCGTGGCAGCGGTGCGTCGCCATTCTAACCCGGTGAGGATGGAGCTTTTAGTTCAGGGAAGCCTGGAGGTCATGGTGGCCAGAGACTGCATGCCTCTTCCCTCCAGGGCGGGATATGTTCCTGGAGAATTCTGGGGGCTGCAGGACATGAGACGCATCTTCCCTCTCCGCATGGATGATGATAATAGAACGCACATCTTTAACTCCGCCGAGACCTGCCTTCTCGACCAGCTGCCAGAGATCTTCGCCATCGGCCTGGATGGCGTGGCTCTGGATGCGCGAGGCCGGACGGAAGACTACGCACGTGAGATGTCGGAGATCTACCGAAAAGCCATAGATCTGACCGAGAGGGGGAGCGCAGTGCTCCGCCAGGAACTGGAGAGCCTGAAAGAGTCCGTCCGGCCCCTGGCTTTGGGTGGCATAACCCACGGCCACTTCCAGAAGGGGCTGAAAGATGAGATCTCTTGATCTCGGGGGGCGGCGAGATTGGCACTCATTCATACATCGGCAATAGTTACCGATTTATGTATTTATGCCTCTTTTCCAGATATGAACTGGCAATATCCATAGCTTATCGGCCCCAGCTTTGTTGTCTCGCAGGGAAACTGCGAGCACTGGAAGCACAGGGCCATCCCTTTTCGAAAGGCGCAGGTGGCAATCTGGCACATCCTGTTCTCCTGGGCTGTGCATCCCGCCTCGCCGTGAGGGCACAGGCTCGAGACCCTTCTGGGACAGGCCTGACAGGCGATACCGCATACGCCTATCCTCATTTGATTCGCGGGATCAGAGGACATAATCGGCCACCGTCCGGCTCTCGCACACTTTGCCGACAAAGCCGGCCACGAGAAGGTGCTCAGGATGATTTTGATAGCGGAAAAGGGCTTCTTTGCTTTCGAACTCGGAGACCAGTACCAGATCGCAGGCCGCGCTCGACTCAATTGAGTTGATGCCAACCTCAAAAGACCTTATCTCCTTAATCAGGGCAGGCAGGGCCTCCAGCTTCGCCTTCAGTGCCTCGATGTTTGCCTTCCTGTCGCAGCCCTCTGCATGATCCCTGAGCTTGAACATAACGATATGCTTGAGCACTTCTAAAAACCTCCGATGAGATTTCGTGTTCAATGATTATAACTATTTTGAATTAAGAGAATGGCAAAAGTCACCAGGCATGGGAGGGAAATTCAGGTTGACTTTCGCCAATGTTCAAACGTCAATTGACGTATTTAAGGTTTTCCATAGTCGACACAATCGACACAATCAGGTGGGTTGTGTCTCTGCAGCCGTTGGAAGTTTGAGGGATTCTCAAGAAATGATTTTATACGGGGACATACAACATTTTATCACTCTGTAGTGCGATTCGGTATTGAGCGGAAGGACTCGTGCTCATGACAATTATAGAAAAGTTTCAGAATGCGATATTGGCCATCCTGGCATGGATAATGACCCTTGTAACTCTTTTAGTAACGCTGGATTTGATCTATACCCTGGCTAAGTATCTGCTTTTGCCTCCCATAAATCTGCAAATCAATGAGCTTCTCAGCTTTTTCGGAAGCATATTGCTGGTGCTGATCGGTGTAGAGCTTCTCGAGACCTTCAAGAACTTCAAACAGGATAAGACCTTCAATGTGCTCATCGCCTTGCTGGTGGCCCTGATCGCAATATCCAGGAAGGTCATAGTAATGGAGATAGAGGGCGATCCGAGCGAGACTGAGCTGATCGGGATCTCGGCGTTGATAATAGCGCTATCCCTGGGATACTATCTGGTCAATAAAAGCGGGTCTATAAAAAAATAATGGTCAGCGCAGCATCACCCGGCTGAGCGTCACCAGAAATAGGGCCATGAGCAGCCATCCCAGCAGCGTCTCAATCACCGTCAGCGCCTCATAGCCTTCAATGATGCTGAAATTCTGAGGGGTCTTGCCCAAAAACTCCATGCTGCTGAAGTAGAATGCATCGCTCTGCGATACGCTCACCTTCGTCATCGAATGCACATTCGCAGAATCCGGCTGGAGGGCGCCACCAGTCCAGAATATGCCCGCGAAGAGGAGGATAATGGTCAGGCTGAGCAGGATGGTGTGCGACGGTCGCACTCCATAGCCGCAGGAGATCCAGGCCAGGTAATCGAACAGCTTGATAAAGAACTTGTGCGAGAGAGCCTGCTTTTCCTTCCGGTATTGGTAGTAGCAGTTGTCCTGGTCCTCGAACTGCTCCAGATTCCTGAAGTTTCTGGTGAGCGTCAGATACACCGATCCGTTGAAGGGAATATGCTCTTTGATGATATTCCAGCGGACGACTATGCGGCTGAAATTGAAGTCCTTGAGGTGGATGCTCGATCCTTCCGAAAAGACCGCATCGGACAGGTTCAGTGTGTATACTTTGGCATTAGTAAGATAAAAAAATTTATCGAACTTTGCCCGGCCAAAGTCGGCGTCGTTGAACTTGGCCCGCGAGAAGTTAGCATCGACTGCGAAGTGGGACCGGGTGAAGTTGGCCTCTCTTTGAAATTGCGCATCGGAAAAGCCCGCATCCTCATGAAAGTGAGAGCCTGAGAAGATGGCCGCTTGAGTAAAGGATGTGCCGTCAAAGTCCACCAGGCTGGAGAAGGATGCATGATCGAAGAATACATCGCCCTTGATGATTGAGTATTCGATTTTTATTATCGATTTTACCATCTTCTCCTTGGCCTTATTGAATGGCAGATCCAGCCGGTGCAGATCCAGGTCGCCGTAAATGATAACGTTTTCGTACTCTACCGGCTTGCCCTTCTCGATCTTTTCCAGGATCTCCTCAGCCTTGACCATCAGCAGGGTATCGACCATAAGCGAAGGATGAATTCGACCAAAGCAGATATTACTTGCGGTATGTTAGCTGCTGGCAGTCTCTTTAGGGCCGCATCAGACGCCATCGGTCCCTGCTCCCAACAGCATCTTCTCTACAAAGTCCCAGTCATGCTCGTAGATATGCGCCGAAGAGCTGGTGGTGGAGATCGATCCCGGCTCGGCTCCTATCTCGCGGCTGACATATTGCAGCAGCCTGGCCAGGCCGTAGAGATTGGCTGGATAAGCTCCCGCAAAGTCATGGCTGCGAAAGAAGATTGACAGGTTCAGGCGGCCATCGCGCAGCTTGAAGTCATCCACAATCATGCAGGGAACCTCATCCTTGTTCATATCCACAGGCACTATCCAGGTTACGGCTGTCGCCCGGCGGGTATTGGCCGAAGATCTGAGCCGCAGGATCGCCTGCTCGATCTGATCCTGTGCGGGCATGCCGGGCAGATGCCAGGCGCGCAGCCGCTCCCCGTAGGTGTATTCAAAACCGGGATTCCTGCCGGACAAAAGCTGCTCCGCATACTCCTCAAGACGCTCCTCGTTCCAGGAGTACTGGGCGGGAATCATCTCCCGGTAAGGGTCCTCCACCACTACCTGCAAAGACAGCAGCTCCCGTATCCTGGTGCCTCTCTCATCAGTGATCTCTGCTCCCTGCCGCCAGATGAGGCCCAGACCTCTTTGCCAGGCATCGGTGATGGTTTTCGCCCGAATAAATCTCCCCAGTGTTGCCATGAGAAGACATTTTTCGCATGATACATTTAGATTCTTTTCCGTCTCCCAGCCATCGGTTCGGTCATCTGCCTCATGCCAGAAGGGCGGCGAACTGGCCCAGCTCCAGACCCATTCCGCCATAGCTGAATTTGAGGTCTAAGGTGCCATTGTGTGCGAGCAGCAGCATCAGAATCAATGTGATCTCAAATAATAAAAGCAGAGCTATGAGAACGATTGCCACGCCCGGCGTGGCAAGTGCCTCGATTGCAAAGTCCCACAGAGTTCTTCCCACTACCATTGCTTCTCCCACCAAAACGCACCGGAATGGATTTCTTTGTCGGTTATTAAATGAGTGCGGTGAGCGCGGGGCGAAAGTAATCTGAGGAAAAGATATTTTTAGAGATCCGCGGAAAATAATAGGCAATGCCCGACTTTGAGTGGGCCCTGGTGAGCGCCCTTAACTCCTTCTTCGATGAGGATGGCATCGCAGCCATTGCCTACCGGCTAAAGCAATCTCGCTTCTCTTCTCAGTTCATAGATATCCTGGTGGACTCCAAGATTCCCGAGTATTATCTGGCCATCGAATGCAAGAGCCTGGACGCTCGCAAGACCAGTTCGCTCTACTTCAAGCAGCACTTTAGCCTTGCTGCCGGAGCGCATCAGATGGTGCGGGAGACGGATTTCATCGCCCGTTCCGGCAGGCAGGGAATCCTTGCGGTGGAGCTGCGCCACGGAGCCGGAAAAGCCCGCACGGCACACCTTGTCTCCTGGGGAGATATCGCAGAGAGATACAACTCTGGGGTGAAGGGCATCTCCCTGCAAGAGATTCAGAGCAATCCGCCTCTGGAGAGGAAGAATGGAGCTTACCGGATCTCCCGGCTGGACATCATACGCATCTCCGGATACTTTGGTTTAGCAGGCGAGGGCGACATCCTGGAGGATGATCCAGATACCGATAAATAAAAAAATCCGGGCGGAAGTCGTCCAAGGGGTTTGATTCAGCATTTTTTTCTATAAGAATTCTGGTTATATGAATTTTAGAATTTATGGGATTTAGCATAATCACAATGGCAGAGAGAATTACATTTATTTGTATATATGGATTGCCAGATATTTTATGTTTTCTCGAAAGGAATATCTTTACGCAGTTGCATATTTGCATCATAATCTTAGGCAAATAACGCTGAACGTCGAGAAAAAAACTATTTATATCATTGAGTATTTCTTATATCAAAATATAGAATGAGGTTATTATGAGACAATTCTCCGTAAAAGTTCTTGATGATTCCGACCGGGAGTTCGTAGAAGTTCTGAGAGAACTTGATATTCCCAGAAATGTGGCCAGCATGATAACTTATCTGGCCAATGTGGAGGAGGCTACCTCTCGAGAGATCGAGATCGGCTCGAATCTGCGCCAGCCGGAGGTGAGCATTGCCATGCGCACGCTGCGCAGCAACAACTGGGTGGAAGAGAGGGAAATCAAGAAGGACGGAAAGGGCAGGCCAATGAAGGTTTACAGGCTCACCATATCCCTGGATGAGATCATAAAGCACTTTGAGGATGAGAAACGAAAAGAGTCCGCCAAGACCCAGGAGAGCATCGAAAAGCTCAAAGAGCTGAGCCGGGGCTTGAGCGTAACGCCTTCATAGAGTTGAAAAGCAATGTTGAAGCCAAAAAAATAATAAAAACACAGTCGCGTTGCCAGAGTCACATTTCGCGAGTTTGCCTCTGGCATCGGGACCTGGATAAAGCCGCCTCGGAAAATTGAGTTATCTCGATTCTTCTCCCCTACCCCGAAGGTCATCGAGGTTGTCTTCCATGAGCTTCTTGCTTTTTATCTCTTCCTTTTTGCCGCCCTTTCTCTCGGTATTTCTCTTTTTAAAATCAGCCAAGAATCTCACCTTACTCTATCCATTCCGGGAACTGTAATTAACCTTTTCCTTCAATCCTGTTTCACTGCCAAATAGGCCCACTGATCGTAAATTCCCTTTGAGTCACGATTGTCGATTACCCTGCCACTCCAGCCGATGTCTCCCAGCGCTTTCGCGATGAGCTCTGCTTCCTTTTTGGTGTAAACGGTAAACAGAACCTTATTTTTCGCTAGGCGGGAGGCAGAAAGGAGGATCTCCCTCCAGAGCGGCCAGTTGAAGTCGTCTATCAGCCCTACCATGAATCCCAGGACGGTATGAAAGGAGCCTTCCGGAAAGATCTGAGGCAGCAGCCTGGCATCGAGGAGCAGGCATCTCTTGGGGTCCATGAGTCCGCTCTTCAGGCCCTGGCACAGATCGCAGCGATCGTAATCCATAGAAATTGGACGGAATTTATTGCGAGTGAGCGCCTGTGTGGCCATGCCGCTTCCGCAACATATCTCCAGCATGCTCTCGTCGCCGGAAAGAATCGGCTGCAAGAGAGTAGCCAGCCTGTTTATCCTCTCTTCCACATAGAGGGGCGATCCTTTCTCCGGGCAGCTCTCGCAAAAAAGCTCAGCGGCCAGGGAGGTGGAGAGATATTCCGTGAGCGCACAGAAAAAATCCGTCTCGCTTGCCTGCACGGTCTTGATGATCTTCGTGCGCCATCTTTCGGCATGCTTTGATAGAATCTTCGAGGAAGAATAGTGATCTGTGAGAAGCAGCCACAATTCAGTCGGCTGGGATAGATGCAGGGCAATTCCCAGGTCTTTGATCTCAATGCAGGCATCTGCATCCAGGTCCTCCTGCAGTATCTGTCTGGTAACGGGCAGCTCCAGCAGATCTTGCCAGGACTCTTCTGCGAGAAAGACGTCCTCGTCCTCATTTGTGTCCAATAGTTGATTTAGCAGCACGCTCTCCACCACACTCTTAACTACACTCTTCACCACTCTTTCTCCACAATATCAATCTTATCGCTTTCTTTCCGGTCGGACGGCTGGCGGAACAATTATATTATATTCCTGGCAAAATGTGGTTGTTTGAAGCTGGTGGATCTGCCCGGTGTAGGCTCTCGCATCAGAGAGCGTCTCATAGAGCAATATGGGGACGAAGAAAAGGCCTTGCAAGCGATTTTGGATGCTGACGTAGCAGGATTGAGCAGGGCCCTGAGCGAACGCCAGGCTCTCCTCCTGGTTTCGCATGCCCGGGGCATGAAGTTTTCAATCGCACCGGATCAGTTTCTGGCCACGGATGAAGCCGCCAGGATCCAGCAGGCGGTCATCTCCCGCCTGGCAAGCTATGCTCATACCGAATACGCCCGGCTCAAGATAGGCACCCTTTTTGCCAGCTCTTCTGCAGGGCTTCTTGCAGAGAATCGCAGGATCGCTCTGGAGGCAGCGCAGGCGGCGCAGAAGGTGCAGGGGCTGGGCCTTGATGAGCTGCTGAAAATGGTCCGGCCGCTGAGGGAGAAGGCAGCGGCGCGAGTCAGGGAGAGGGCGGTGGCCGCCACCACTGCCGAGGAATTTCAGAAGCTGAAGGCGAGGGGGCTGGACAGGCTGATCGACCTGCATCTGGCAGAGAGCGCTGCAGAGCTCTCTGACCTGGCCAGAAGCTACAGCCATGTCTGCCTGGTGGGCGAGGAGATAAGCGGTCAGGCGGCAGAGGATCTGGAGCGGGCGGAGTCTCTGGATGAATGGTATCTTGTGCCGGAGGCGGTCCTGGGATTTTATGGGGAGAATTTGGAGCCTCTGCTGGCGGCGGCCCGGGCGGCCGAGAAGCTTGAGGAAGCGGGAATTGCCGGGTATTCAGGATGGCAGGGACTTCATAAGATGCTCGCCAGGCTGGAGGAGGGCGGGGACCGAGAAGCAGAGCGGCTGGAGAAGCTGGCCGCGAGTCTGAGTAGAATCGCGGAGGAGGCGGCGGCCTGGGCCAATGAGCAGCTGAAGAGCAAAATCGAGAAAAGCTCGCTCACCCTGGGCGGCTCCGACCTGCTCCTGGTCATGAGCCGGGGGGATGGAGTGCGGGAGATCCTGGAGTCGCAGATGAAGGGCGTCTTTGTGCAGGTTCTCAAAGACGCCCGGGCCCGGGCAGCGGGCCAGCTGGAGCTGGCAGGATCTGAGACCGTATGGCTCGATGAGGTCTTCTCAGAGCAGGTCAGCTATCCTCTGGAGCTGGACCGGCATGCGTTGCGCTCCTTTGAGCTGGATCTCCAGAGCCGCAGGGAGGGCCGGGGCCTCAGGAAAAAGAGGGAGATCGCCCGGAGCCTGGCGGACAAAAAGGATGAAGCGGCGGCTTTGGTTCATGCTCTGATGGAGTTTGACTATTCTTACGCGCTGGGGCGGTTTGCCCTGGAGGAGGGTCTTGCCTTCCCTGAGATCGCAGATGAGCCGTGTCTCTCCTTTTCTGATGGCCGTCACCTTTTCCTGGACAGGCCTGAGTCGGTGAGCTACTCCCTGGGCGGCGAGGGTCACCCGGAGAAGGTGGCTCTGCTCAGCGGGGTGAATTCTGGCGGCAAGACCACCCTCCTCGACCTGATCTCCCAGATTGTCATCCTGGCGCACATGGGCCTGCCTGTGCCCGCCAAAGCCTGTCGGCTCTCTCTTTTTGAGGAGTTTTACTACTTCAGCAAGAGCCGGGGAACTCTCTCCGCCGGAGCCTTCGAGACCGCCATGAGGAAGTTCTCCGTTGTCGAGAATGAAAAGAGAAAGCTGGTCCTGGCGGATGAGCTTGAGGCCATCACCGAGCCTGGAGCCTCGGCGCGCATCATTGCCTGCATGCTTGATGAGCTGGACCGGCGGGGTTGTGTGGCGGTCTTCGTGAGCCACCTGGCTGAGGACGTGCGCCGCTATGTGGAGACGCCGGTGCGGGTGGACGGGATTGAGGCGGAGGGGCTGGATGAGAACAACAACCTGCGCGTCAGCAGAAGCCCTCGCTACAATTACCTGGCCAAGAGCACTCCCGAGCTGATTCTGGACAGGCTGGTGCGATCCACTCAGGGGCCTGAGCGGGAGTTTTATGCCAGGCTGCTCGCGAAGTTCAAATGATCAGGTGTTGCTTTTATATTCCAGAGAGAGACTATTTTTATGGAACTCTGGATTATAGTCGTGATCTGCATTCTCATGTTTCCCCTCTTTCTCATAGCCAACTACATCGTTGTCAAGAAAGCGGCATCGGAACGAAGGAGCCGCGACGAAAGGATCGAGCGGGCGGTCTCCGACAGCGTGGCGGCCAGCTACGCCAACAAAGGGATGGCCCGGCAAAACTGGCCGAAGTACAAGGCGTCGAGGAAGAAGTGATGGGGTTTTGATCTATAATTTATTATACATTTTTAATATTAAAAGTTATTCACATCCATTAGATGCCCCTCTCATGTTAGAATACTAAATATATATTATGTGGGCCGAAATTCACAGATACAGATACCAGCGCAAGTTACTTATGTATTGATTAATCAATATATTACAGCTTATAGGATTGGTATTTATGACGAATTGCTCAATTAGTGTGTATACGATTTGTATTACTATCTTTATTTTGGTTTTATTTATGCCTGCTGGACTTGCCGATAATAACCTTAAAACAGCCACATCCCATGCCGAAATAGCTTCAGGATCACCTACCAATACTAATTTGCATCTGGTATCTACCTTTGAGGGCGGCAGGCTCTATGAGGCAGGTAAGTTCAATGTCGCAGTCCTGAACGGCACCTACCTGGAGATGGGACGCCAGTATGGCGGCCTCCTCGGGCATCAGATCCTGGGGATGCATAAGGAACTATCGAATGATGAACAAAGCATCTTGGCAGCGATGGAAAATTTAAGCACTAAGAAATCATCTGATAACATGACCCTTGAAGACTTTACCAATTACTCAATCCAACTATATCCTAAGCGTTTTCAGGAGATGATCCGGGGGATGTCGGAGACCTCTGATCTGTCTGAGGAGGACATCGGAAAAATAAATGAGTTCCTGCGCTATTATGTCTTCTGGAAGTGGCTGGAGGAGCCTGATGCCGGTGCAGGCCATTGCTCTGCTATGGTTGCCTGGGGCAACTATACTGGGGGCAATCCTCTTGTTATGGGCAGGAATTTCGACGCCACAAGATTTTTCGAGAAATTTGATAAGTACCTCACAGTAGTAGTATTTAACCCATCAGACGGGAGCAACTCCGCAGCCATTTTTACTTATGCGGGAATGATCGGGTCCCCTCAAACGTTTAATGACGCGGGGCTCGTTTTGGAGGGCGACGACGCATCGACTGCAGGTGATAGTAACCGGCCTATAAATAGGGTCCCTGTTCAGGTCAGGGAAATTCAGTTGGCGCTCGACTGCTCCAACCTGGCAGGGCTGGATTCAGGCATAATGAGCAGCCGAATCTCCCATTCATTGATAAATGTTGTAGCCAATGAGAGCGGAGCATACTGCTATGAATCAACCACCTTCGATGTCAAAAGGAGAGGCGGCATCGACGGCTTGCTGGTTGCTGCAAACCATTTCCTAATCCCTGATTGGAACTGCGAAGGCATTTTTACAAACGAAACCTCCAGCTCACATACGATGATGGATTCGGTATCAAGGCATCAGAATCTGACCGCGCTTGGGAACAAGCATAAGGGAAAAATCAACGCCACAGTCATGATGGCCATCTTTGATACTCTCACGAAGGATGGGGGAGCTACCTTGCCTCTCGACACTACCTATCAGTTTGTAGCGGTCCCGGAGGAAAGGATGATCTGGCTGAAGGCTCCCGGATTTGAGGACTGGAGGGAGGTAAACCTGGGCGCGCTATTCGAATAAATTGCATCGATGAATTGGCCGCCCGGGATATGCTCCGAACCCCGGGCGCGCCTCTCATCGGCCTGCGGCCAGCCCGCTTATCGGTCTAGGCGACCGGCTGGTGTGGAAATGCCGCTGGTCTTGGCTTTTTTTTTAGAGTTCTTCCGGGGCGGGTTGCAGGACAATAGCGGCGATCAAGGAAGCTGTGGAGGTGAGCTGACATTCTCCACCCTCCTGGAATAGCATGGGCTTCATCTCTCAGGGGTGCGCTGCCATCCGTGCAAGCGAACTGATCAGTGAAGCATATCGGATTGCTGTTGAAGATAAGGTTGCTTTTTATGATTCGCTATTTCTGGCGGCTTCAGAGAGGGAGAATGCTCCGCTGATGACTATGGATAGAAAGCTGTACGATAAGGTCAAGCTGAAGAGAAATGTGCTTATGATTTAGATCCTCTGCTCCTGCAGAAGTCTCTTTCCGGGCCGCGCTCGCTCGCGCGCGTGTGGGCAGGCGCGCCCGCACATGGGCGCGGAGCCGCTCGGGCGGGCCCCTGCGCAGGGGTGCGGGTGGCGCGCGGATGGGCCGAGTTGGATATTTCTGAGCAACATCTAGGGACGGTATAGGTCGCCGTCGGCGGTCGGGGCGGATGGATTCGTGAGACCTATGTGGCCCTTCGCGCGAGAATGAAACCGATCCGATTTGCTTCGCTAAGTGAGTGCCTTTTTTAGTCCCAGTACCTCAGGAATTCTGGCCGTCCTTGACCCCTTTGGACTCAGATGGATGGCAGTTAGCATTGTGATTTTCCATTTGTCTCATCAAAATAGGATACGGATCTGTCTCATCACTCTCACAGAAAAAATTAAATAAGTAATCCTGACTATTGATCCGTATTAAAGATACGAACTAAATTTAAGGTTGACTTATCCATGCCGACAAAATACAATCCAAAATACTATGGCATAAAAAATGCTTCTAAATTATATAATTATAATAAATCAATTATATTCGACTGCCGTTTCCAGCTCTTCTTTATGTTGTTCCAGCTTATCCTCGTCCCGGCCACGGCCTCCTCTCTGAGCCTCTCCGGCCCGATCGATGCAGATATTTCGAGAGAAGACGCATACGAGATGAATTTCCTCTCAGGCGAGGATGTGAGCAGTCTATCTGCACTGGTAGAGCTTCCTGAGGGCTTTATTTATGGCGGAAATGCTGAGCTTGTTTGGAGCGGCAAAAAATCATCAATTCCTGTCGTGCAGAGCGAAAGGTCCCTGCAATGGGACCTCTCCCCAGCATTAAAATCCTGCCGACACATCGTAATCAACGAGTGGGAGCCCAATCCTCCTGGCACTGACACCAAGAAGGAATGGATTGAGCTATACAATCCGTCCTCCCAGGCAGTCAATATGGGCCGCTGGAAGCTTGTCGATAGCTACTACGGAAAGTCGGTTTCCATTCCTCCGAACACAGTTATCATGCCGGATGGCTATCAGCTCATTACGTGGACCAATGGCTCGCTGGTCAACTCCTACAAGGCCAGCATCTCCCTTCAGGATAGCGCAGGAAGAGAGATTGACCGCACCTCCTCAGTCAAGGACGACAAGAACAATGACCTCTCCTGGGCGCGCCATCCCAATGGCAGGGATCTTGACGGAGACCTGGATTGGATATTTCAGCAGGCCACGCCCGGAGGCGGCAATGGCGGAAATTCTGCTGATATTTATGCCGGCGAGTCTCTCGGTTTGCGGTTCAATCTCACCGCAGGTTGCAGCGCACAAAGCCAGACGCAGATATTTGCCGAGATTCGCTCTTCGACCGGCAAGACATCCGCTCAGCCGCTTCCCTTGGCCGTCAGAAGAGCCAATTTAAGCATCTCCGTCTCTCAGGATCGGTTCGATGTCGCCCTGGGCGACGTGGTCATCTGGACCATTTTGCTGCAAAACAATGGAGACGGGACGGCCCACGATGTGATCGTCAATGCAACAATTGACACCTGCCTGCAACTTTTAGAGATCGATTCGCCGCAGGGATCCCTGAACAGCAGCTATGCTTCCCTGGCACCGGGCCGGACGGAGCGAATCACCCTCAAAGCAAAAGTGATCTCCACCCGGAATAGCTACACCAGCGCCTTTGTGGCCCGCTGGGGCACCGGCCCCTGCCAGGAGGTGACCCAGATCTCTGAGCTTGGCGCTCGAACCGCTCTTCGAAAGACTCCAGATCAGCCTCGCAGCCTCACTGTGGGCGAGTCAGTTGGCTTTGAGGTATCCGCAGACCTGCCCCGCGGCGCTCGCTGCCTGTGGATCAATGATACCATTCCATCGGGGCTCAACTACAATAAAAGCAGCCTGTCCGTGCATGGGCGGATGCCTCAGGGGGAGGTTGTCGCCGCGAATTCCGACGGTACCCGGAGGATAGGCTGGTTTTTCGGAGACTGCGGTCCGGCAGAGACCATAGACATCTCCTACGACTGCCAGCTGGACAATTTGCCAGAAAACCAGGATGGTACGGTCCTGGCAGGGACGACCGCCCGCATGAGCTGGCAAGAGGGCGCAGCCGGCAGGGATGATGCCGATGAGTGCGGACCTCTCATGGTGGTCGAGCCGGACCTGGTCCTGGAGATGCAGGCTGCCCGGCCCTATGCCGCCCCGTATGATCCCGTCGCCTTCACCCTCCTCCTCTACCACTCCTCCCAGAGCCATGCTCCTGCCCATGATATCGATCTGCAGCTTCTCCTGCCCGCGGCACTTACCTACCAGCCGGGCTCGGCTAGGGTTTTGGCGGGACCGGCCGCCTCATTTGATGAAGAAAATCTTCGATGGAAGCTGGACGAAATGGATCTGGACTGGAATGCGGACCAAAAAGCCCTCCTGAGGCTCAATGCAACGGTGAACGCCGCGCCGGGAGAGACGATTAAGGGGCGCGCCCGAATCACCTGGACGAGCCTCGAGGGCGCTTGCGCCCAGGAGCGCACGGGAGCCGGAGGAGAAAACGACTACCTGCGAGAGGCAAATGCCAGTTCGAGAGTTTTGAGTCTGAAGCTCACCAAGACCGCTGATCCGGACCCTGCGCCGGTGGGCGAGCCTCTGGCTTACACCTTAACCTACGAGTGCCTTGGCAGCGCAGCTCACAACGTAACCATCCGCGACCGACTGGACCCACGCGTCACCCTCCTCTCTGCTGAGCCGCCTGCGGAAGAGAGCGGCGCTTGGAAGATCGCAGAGCTTTCTCCGGACGGCCCGCACACCATCCGCCTAACAGTGCGGGTGAACGATACCCTGCCCGACGGAGCGCTGCTTGAAAACCACTATTTTATCGGCTGCGATGAGCTGGAGACCAAATCCGGCCGCCTTTACACGCCCGTCCTGAATGCAACGCTTCTTTCCGTCAACAAGACGCCTCTGCAAAAGGCAGTGCGCCGGGGCGAGGAGGCCAGCTACCTGATAACCGTCTGCAACCGTGGCGGCCAGCCTGCAACCAACGTCACCGTGCGCGATGTATTTGCCTCCTCCGTGGAGATGGTCTCCGCCTGGCCGGAGATGGCAGAGGACGGGGCCTGGCACTATTCCTCTCTCGCGCCGGGCGAGTGTGTGCAGATGGGCCTCACGGTGAGAGTTCCCAGAATTGATGTCATCTACCAGAGCGAGGAGAACGTCACGGGCCGTGGATTCGTCAGATCCTACCGCGACTACAGCACCCGTCGTCAGGCGGACGTTCTCACCAACCATGTCTACGTATCCTCAGATCAGATGATTCTCTCTTCCTCAGCCAGTGTGAAGATCCTGGCAGAGGAGGGAACCGAATTACGCCAGCGCACGCACGGCAGCGGAGATTACGAGGGTCAAGAGGATCTGCGCTTTCTTACCGCCAACAAATCCATCCGCATGGAGAGGAGCATGAAGGCAAGATACGGCCCCACAACGCTCCTCCTGCCGAAAAGCGGCTCGCAAAAGATCTCCTGCCTCTGGCACGATGTCGCCCGAGCTAAAAACGGCATCACCAATACCTCATTTGAGGAATCATATCGATATTCCAAGACGATCACGAGCGAGAGCCTCTATGACCTGGATAAAAACCAGTCATTGATGCGGATCAACGCTGGCTTCTCAGGATTGGTGCACCTCGGGACCCTGAAGAGGCCGGATCCGGGACGTGGGGAGGACATAATCTCCGTCGAGGACTTCGCAGGAGACTTTCTGCTCTCAGAGGGCGTTCATGACCTTGGCCAGGGCCTGATGATGGACCGCTCTGCCTCCGGCCTGGGTTACATAGCCAGAGACCTGCATGGTCCCAGGCTGAGAAGCCGCGAGTCCGGCACTGGCTCCTACCGGTCCGATGAGCGAATCGAGGCGTTTTCCGGCTTTATGAGCAAGAATCTTGAGGCCGATCATCACGGCCTCAGCCAGCCCGTCACAACGGGCACATCACTCTCTATCTCTCAGAAGTGGGCGGAGGGAATGGAGCTAACAAATCCCGCAAGCCTCAGCCTCATCTCCGAGCAGTACAGCAGTGCCTCCCATCTGAAGCTGCATGCCACGGCGGCGAGCAGCCGGGAGCTCTTAAGCGAAGCTAACTTCTCTGGGATAGCCACGCTAAAAGCGGCCGTGATCAAGAACGGAACACTTGCTGTAGACAGGGAGGAGACTCTCATGGGCGACTACAATGTCTCGCGCAGAATCATCGTCTCCGGCTGCGCCAAATACGATCGGCCGCACCTCTATCTTCGCAAAGAAGGCCGGCAGGTCAAGTACGTGGCCCTTTATACTATCACTATCACCAATGACGGCAACACCACCATAGGGCCGCTCTTTTTGCAGGATATCTTCCCGCCTGGGGCCAGATTCATCAATGCCACAGTGCGGCCCAATCAGATCGGCATGAACAGCTCCAACTGGACGCTGCTGCATCTTTCCATCGGCGATACATTGAGAATCGGCATCAACCTGGATGTGGAAAGGTGCGGGGATGATATCGTCAACCGGGCATTTCTTGTGGGCAACTCTAGCCTGGGCCAGGTCTTCGCGCAAAACCGGTCGGTCATCAGCCGGGGATACTTGGGATGCTGTCCGCCTGCGAGGCCCATGCGGGAAGAGAACGGCCAGGGAGCAGGCTGTGCCTGCTGGGACGAGAATGCGGCAGTGACCAACGAGACCGATTACCTGAACGCGAATCTAATGCAGATGCAGTGGGACGGCGCCGGTGAGGGGTCCTGTCCACTGAACTGCGCCGAGGCCAAAGAAGACTACACACCAAAGGTCAGTATCTGATTGTCCTAAAAAACAATCGGAAGTTAGAAGTAGATGCAGCAACCAATTATAATCATCAATGAGGTGAGAATTGGATGCAACCCAGAGTTCTGAAGATCGGCGAGAAGGTAACCGGCAAGTACAGAGATATGGAGATGGGCAAGAGCCGCAAATTCTTCCGGGTCAAGCTGGATGAAGAAGAGTTTTACCTGCCTAAAGACGTGGGAAATTCCCTGCTCGCCAGCCGCCAGAAAGGCAATGAGATATTCACTATCCAGCGACAGTTGGATGTCTATGAGATCCGGCCAATGCGTGCGGAGATGGATTAGGTCTGCTTTAATTCTTTAGCTATCCCGCAAAAAATGGGCGGCAAAGTTCAAGCGGTCTTTTGGCAGGACCATGGCGAACGACTTCGCCACATTTTTTATGCCACCTGCCTGACTGCATGCCATTATTTTACGATGATATTTTCCCGAACCTCTGAATCGCCTGATTGAGAATCTGCAGAATGCACATATTTTCACAGTTTCCCAGGCTTCTGCCTCCTTTTTCCTCCAAAGCGATCCGCCAAATTCCCACTTGCATCAATAATAATCATATATTTGCCATTAATTGACCGGAAAGTTTTTTATTTATCATTTGTTTAGGGCAGTTATAAGGAGGAATTGGTGTAAGAACTTCACGATTATTAACAATGATACTATTGCTTTTTGCATTAGTTTCATCTGTAGCAGCATCAGAGGAAAAAACCAGCATTTCCGGTGATCAGGCTCTGCAAATGCTCATGGATGGCAACGCCAGGTTTGCTTCCGGCAATGCCACCCATCCCAACCAGTCAGAGGAGCGCTTGACCGACCTTGTTTCCGGACAGCATCCCTTTGCCGTTGTCGTGGGATGCTCAGACTCCAGGATCCCGCCTGAGATCATCTTCGATCAGGGCCTGGGGGATATATTCGTGATCAGAACCGCCGGGGAGGTCATGGATAATGTCACCATCGCCAGCATCGAGTATGCCGTAGAGCACCTGAATGTGCCCCTGGTCCTCGTGTTGGGCCACGATGGCTGCGGAGCTGTCACCGCCGCAGTAAAGGGCGGAGAAGTGCCGGGCCACCTGAATAGCCTCGTCGGTTTCATCCAGCCGGCAGTTGAAGAGGCCAAAAAAGCAGGAAACGAAGATAATCTCCTGGAAAATTCCATTGAGTGCAACGTGGATAATGTCGTGGAGGAGATCCGTACCTCCGAGCCCATCCTGTCCGAGGCAGTCGAGAAAGGCAATCTCACCATAGTGGGCGCTTGCTACCATCTGGACAGCGGACTCGTGGAGATTTCAGAGTAGTCCTTTTATAAATGCACAGGGGCTGTTGGCCTCCAGTGCCTATTTTTTCCCGTCGGCAAAAAATTTGGGCTGCACTACAGCATCTGAGAAGCTATCATTTCCGCATCTCTCTGCATGCTATCTTCCATAGTATTCTCTTGATCAGTCCTAGAAGAGTGCGCGCTTCTCTCTGGGTCAGCTCCGCCCTGCCCAGGATTCGGCGCAGCATGAGCAGTGTAAAATCCACCTTGTGCGGCGGGTAGTCCGTCTCTTTGAGAAGCTGCGCACTCTTTTCCCGCAGCAGGGCCATGGTCTCTCCACTGGCCATCTCCACTTTGCAGCCGTCCGCGTCCTCGGCCTCCGTCTGGGCCAGTTCGTAGAAGAGCACGGCTGCTGAGTGGGAGAGGTTCATGACCGGATAGTTGCTGCTCGTGGGAATGGAGACCAGCATGTCACAGAGGGCCAGCTCCTCGGAATTGAGGCCGCAATCCTCCCTGCCAAGGAGCAGGGCCACGGTCCCTTCTTTTCCGCTGAGCTTTTTTGCCAGCTCCCTGGAGGTGAGGCAGGGCACCCGCAGGTGCAGGCGCAGGTGATGCTGGGCCTCGTCCAGCCGCTTTCCTGTGGTCCCCACCACCAGGTCGGCTCCTGCCAGTGCCTCCTGGATGGTGGCGAAGGAGCGGGCCATCATGAGAACGTCTCTGGCATGCGAAGCCATGGCCCGTCCGAAATCCTCGATCTTGCATGGGTTGACCAGCACCAGCTCAGAAAAGCCGAAGTTCTTCATGGCACGGGCCACGGAGCCCACATTGCCATCGTAGAGGGGCTCTACCAGGACGACGCGCAGGTTCATAAGAAAAATGCATCCTTTTGGAGGGTATTTATTATTATAACTACAATTGCCGCCAATGCTTTCTGGCCTTTTTCTGGCTTGGTGGAACGCTCACTGCATGCCCAAGCGCTCTTTTATGGCCCTGATATCTGATTGCACCTGTCTGAGATTCATTCCGTATCCCGGTTGAATGTCTTCTCTCATTCCTTTGATCTCATCCAGCGTCGTGTCTGTGGTCTTGCGCACGGCTTTGATCTCATCCAGCGTCAAGTCTGTGGTCTTGCGCACAGCTTTGATCTCATCCAGCGTCAAGTCTGTGGTCTTGCGCACGGCTTTGATCTCATCCAGCGTCAAGTCTGTGGTCTTGCGCACGGCTTTGATCTCATCCAGCGTCATATCTGAGTTTTTCCGCACGGCTTTGATCTCATTTCTCATATCCAGGAGCACTGGTATCGCCTTGTTCAACTGGATCGCGGAGCAAATTTGAGCATAGCTCTCCGTCTTCATAACATCGCCCTCAAAATCCTCAAAAGAAATGCTTGATACCTGGGATTGTTCGGGCTTTAGTGTCTCTACCAGTTTTTTGAAATCTGCGATCGTTTCTTCATCGCCTTCGACCAGAGCGATCACTTCAGGCAGCTTTTCACCTGTTCTATTGCGGGCATGAAAGCCTTTGAGGCCCATGTCTATGGCATTGCTCATCAGGAAGTATCTGTAGCCCACCTCGTGGACTTTCTGCCCGGCAATCTTAATCTTGGTCTTCATAGTCCCTACCATTAGCCAGGTGGGCAAGCTATTTGGCTCTTGCTGTTATCCCTTTGACACGCCCATCGGCGCCAGCCTGGCAACCTTGGTAGCGATGCCAAGGTTGTGCACCACATCCACCACATCTCCGGATGGCTTGTAGACCTGGGGGGCCTCCTCGGCCAGCATTCCCGGCGATGTCGCCCTGACCACAATGCCGTTCCGGTTCAGGGCAGCCTTCACATCCTGGCCGGTGAACTGCTTCAGGGCCTGGCTTCTGCTCATGACCCGGCCAGCGCCGTGGCAGGCCGATCCGAAAGACAGCTCCAGCGCCCGGTCGCATCCGCAGAGAACGTAGGATGCCGTTCCCATGCTGCCAGGTATGAGCACCGGCTGACCAACATTCGCATAGGCCTGGGGCACCTCTCTCCTGCTGGGTCCGAAGGCCCGCGTGGCTCCTTTGCGGTGCACATAGAGTCGCTCCCGTCTTCCGTCCACCTGGTGCTCCTCGATCTTGGCCACATTGTGGGCCACATCATAGACCAGATCCAGCTTTGAGCCCGGGAAGTATCTCTCAAAGACCTCTCGCGTCCAGTGCGCGATGATATGCCGGTTGGCCCAGGCATAATTAGCCGCGCAGACCATTGCTCCGAAGTAATTGTTCGCCTCAGGTGAGCCCAGTGGCGCGCAGGCCAGCTGCTTGTCGGGAATATCTATGTTATACTTCTTCACCGCTTTGTTGAGAACCTCCAGATGATCGGTGCAGATCTGATGGCCGGCTCCCCGTGAGCCGCAGTGGATCATGACTGTGATCTGGCCCTTGAAGAGACCGAACTGCTTTGCTTTTGCCTCATCATAGATCTCCTCCACCTTCTGAATTTCCAGGAAGTGATTGCCGCTGCCCAGGGTTCCCAGCTGGGGCCTGCCCCGCTTGCGGGCCTTTGCGCTTATCTGGCCCGGCTCGGCTCCCTGCATGCGTCCGCTCTCCTCGCAGTGGGTGAGGTCCGCCTCCACCCCGTAGCCCTCCTCAACCGCCCATCGGGAGCCATTCACAAAGGCCTCGGTTAGCTGCTGGTCGGTGGCATGCAGCCGGCCCGTGGCACCCAGGCCGGAGGGAATGGCCTCGAAGAGGGCATCGATGAGGGTATTGATGCGCGGCGAAACCTCCTCCGCCCGCAGATCGGAGCGCAGCAGTCGCACTCCGCAGTTGATGTCAAAGCCCACTCCTCCCGGGCTGATGATGCCGCCCTCCTCCCGGAAGGCAGCCACTCCGCCGATGGGAAATCCGTAGCCCAGGTGAGCATCCGGCATGGCCATGGAGTACTTGACAATGCCTGGCAGGCTGGCAACATTTGCCACCTGATCGATAGTTCCCGGCTCCACCATCTCCCTGAGCGCCGCGGAGACAAAGACCCGCCCGGGCACGCGCATGCCGGGGCGGTAGCCGATAGGCACCTCGTAAATGTTATCGTCGATCTTGATAATATCTGCCATAAATCACACGTCCAAAATAACCTGAATGCACCACACTTCATTCTTCTTGATGCCGAACTTGTGCCGGGTGATGGCTTTGACCTCGTTTGCAAAGGCATGCCTCAGGAGGTCGATTCTCTCCCCGCCGATCTCTGCCTGAAGACGCCATGCGCTCGCTGCATCCTGCTCCAGTCTGACGGAAAAGGTGGAAAAGACGCTGGATTCCGTCTCAAAGAGAAATACGATCTCGGAGAGCCACTGGTAGGCGAGGTCCTCAAGATCATCGGCCTGTAGCTCTACCCTCCAAGTCTCTTTGACGGCAATTGTCTCCGGCCGGACCATGCAATTGAAGAGAGCTGCGGCGGCGTTACTGAGCATCGCCTCCGCCGTCTTTCCGTAGGCTCGAAATTTTATGTCGGCGGTGTGCTCCAGGTACTCGAAAGCAATCATCTGCTAGTAGTGTTTGTGCTGCCTGAACTTAAAGCATTGCCAGCCCTCGGATGAGCCCAGCCTCTGCGGCCATTCTCAGGGCCCGCGCATACTCCTGCCGGCTGACAGGTCTGCACAGCTCGGGAAAACTGCAGGCATGGTACTCAGGCCGGTACTGGTCCATGATGTTAAGGTAAGTGCCTAGCGAGATATCCTCAGAGAGAACGCGGATCACCTCTGCTTCTCCCGCAGCATCGCCTGGGAGGAGGAGGTGTCGCACCAGCAGACCGCGCCGGGCGATGCCGTCCTCATTTATGACCAGGTCGCCCACCTGGCGGTGCATCTCCCTAATGGCCGCTTTCATGATTTTCGTGTAGCCCGGCGCGCAGGAGTATGCGAGGGCCGGCTCGTCTGAGCCGTACTTTGCATCGGGCATGTAGATCTCGAATATTCCATCCAGCAGGCGCAGAGTCTCCACTGAATCATAGCCGCTGCTGTTGTAGACCAGAGGCAGGGCGAGCCCATCCGCCCTGGCGAGGAGCAGAGCCTCCAGTATCTGGGGGACGGCATGCGTGGGTGTGACGAAATTGATGTTATGGCAGCCCTGATCCTGCAACTGTAGCATCATGGCGGCCAGAGCCTGAGCGTCGACCTCTGTGCCCCGGTCGTCCTGGCTGATCTCGTAGTTCTGGCAGAAGACGCAGGCGAGGTTGCAGCCGGAAAAGAATATGGTACCCGAGCCGCCGCGACCGACGATGGGAGCTTCCTCGCCGAAGTGCGGGGCATAGCATGCTACGCGGGCCTTTCGCCCGCTCCGGCAGAATCCCACCTCTCCGGAGGAGCGGTCGGCTCCGCAGCGTCTGGGGCAGAGGTCGCAAGCCTCCAGGCGGGCGAGAGCGGCACGGGCGCGATCCTGGAGAACTTGCTGCGGCATCTGGTTGTAGCTGGCCAAGAAATAATCCTCTTAGGTATTCCCTTACCTTTTTTTCGGCATTTTTAGGCTAAAGATTTTTCCTGATCTATTATCTCTGCCGGTCTTGAGAGAATTGATATATTGAGAGCGCTAACTAATATTAAGGGACAAATCTCGAAGGTGTTGGGAATGATTAGCCGGACCAAATTTCTCTTGACAGGAATTCTGTTTTGTCTTTTGTGCTTATCCTGCGTGAGCATCTGCATTGCAAAGGATTTCCCCCTGGAGAGCAGCGGGGATATCGATTGTGCCGACCTGGTCACCGCAGGCCAGAACGATGTGGCTTTTGGCTGTTTCGGGCGGGCAATAGAAGATGACCCCTCCTCTGCCTACGACTGGGCAGGTCAAGGGGATGTCATGAATAACGTTGGATTCTATTATCAGGCGCTGGTTTATTACGAGATGGCTTTGAACCTCAAGCCTGATTCCTCCAATATTCTGACGAGCAAAGGCAGAACTCTAACCCGTCTGGGCAAATATGATGATGCGCTCGATATCCTCGCTCAGGCGTTGGATCTGAATCCTGATAATACCTATACCTGGGAGAGCATCGGCGATGTCTACACTGAGCTAGGCGATACTGATAAGGCAGATGCCGCATATGCTAGAGCGAAGCCCGAAAAGACGGCAGTGAAGCCCGCGCCGCAGCGCAAGACGGTTGATGACTACCTTGCTGGCAACAAAGAGGGCATTTGATCAAACGACGAGTAAAAGCAGTACGTAATAATTTCCGTTCAGATCAAGAAAAACGTTTGAGGATCAGGTTCAGAGGAACCTGATCCCTTTTGGCATCTCTCCGATGCGTTTTTGGAATTCTTCCGGCCAGTTGGATGCATCCAATCCTTTTTGGCTTAAGAAAGCGGAAGCCCAGCGTTCCAGTCCCACGCCGCTGCATCCCGACCAGAGGGATTCGCCTGACTGCGACTTTACTGTGAAGCCCTTGGGATACTTCTCTCCATTGACGGACAGATTCTGAAACTCAATCCAGTTGCCGTTGTAGGGCAGTACGGCTTCATAGTCCACAGTTCCCGCTCCCGACATCTCGGCAAGGCCGGTCTTTCCTTCCTGGGCCATAAACCAGGGAGTGACCCAGGCCGTCCTCCAGCGCAGCTGTAGAATATCCTCGAAGATATGCTTGTAGCAGGCCTTCAGCTTCTCTGCTTCAGCGAGCACCTGTTCTTTGCTGCCCAGCCACACGATCTCTATCCTGTGAAACTCATCCACCCGCTCGATGCCGTGAATTCCGCCGGACTCGTAGCGGTGAGATGTTCCGGAGCGATCGAAGACTCGGAGCGGAAGCTCCTCACGAGGCATTGTCATGCCCTGCAGAAATCCCCAGAAGGTGGGGCACTGAGCGTAGCACATGCCTCCGATGGGCAGGTCGATCTTCTCCTTGACCAGTTCGAGTGGCACCTCATGGGTGACCTTGTAGTAGTCGATGACCTCTTCCCAGAAAGCCGGATCGCGGGTCTTGGGCGGGCAGACGAAATAGATTTCTGGGTAGACGCCCTGGGCGTGGCCGCTCTTCTTCCAGACGTCCCAAGTGTCCAGCTTGGGAAAGATCATCTCCCGATAGCTGAGCGGCTTTATTATTTCCTCCAGCACGATCTTCTCGAAGGTGCGGAATACGTGCGTTGCTTCAGGCCCGTAGATCCACTGGCCGCGGCTCGATCCATGCTTGATCCAGCCTGCCTTTTGCATCTCCTCAGTGGGATCTAAGTTGAACTTGGGCGGGCGGTCAGGGCTCTCCCAGAGAAGCTCCCAGTGCTCGGTCTTGCCTCCATAGCTGCTCTGAAGCTTTTCCTCCAGAAGGCTGATTATCCTGTCAGGGATGCGGTTTTCCATCTCAGACTGGCCGAGAGTTCCCTCCGGCCCTACATCCAGGGATAGCAGCAGCCAGCCGTCTTCAAATTTAATCTCTCGAACATAGGGTATCTTATGATCGATGGCCCTCTGCGATTCAACTGCGATCTCGAATTTGCTTGTTTCCATGCCGCGCACGCCGATGCGAAATCCTTTTCCTAAAATCTCAGACAGCGGCCTGCGCAGCCTGAGCAGCGCATCATGGGCCCGCACATATCGGTCACTATCGATGACAAGATCGATCCTGCTGCCGTCCAGCTTCCAGGCGGAAATCCTGGCACCCTGACCCTCAGGCGCTCCTTTCTGCAGTATTGGACCGGCATTTTTAAAGAAGTCCGAAATGGCCGCCCCGGCCTTATCAGCGTCCGCGCTCAGCCGGAAGCTGGCCTCCAAATGAAATTTCATCTATCCTCCGCGCAAGATTGTGTCTCTTCCGCTATTTTAATGTTCATCAATAAATCGTCAACTGTGGAGAGCAGTGTGCCTATCTTCTCCGCAGAAAATTGCAGACGAAAGCAGTCGACGTCTATCTGCAGGCTCATGTTTGGCAGGTTGTCCGGCCTCACTGCCTCGGCCACAGTCTCCGCTTGTATTCCCCAAAAAGTCAGACTTGTTCTTATCACTGCGCATCCTCTGCCGCAGGGATATCCTCTCCAGGCTTATGAAGTTGCTCTCCCACAATTCCATCGAGGATGGCCAGGAACCGGTCCTCGGTGCCCGGCGGGATGGAAGCGCCACTGGCGATGGTATGCCCGCCGCCAGCTCCCCCTACAGCTCCCGCAGCTTCCCTAAGGGCAACTGACAGGTCGAGGCCGCGAGAGATGAGCGGCTTTGTCCCGCGGGCGGAGATCTTGATAATCTCATCCTTATGATTGAGAGTTATGAGCGGCATATCGGTATATAGGTACCTGATACCCAGTCCCGAGACAATTGCGCCCGCTTCCTGATTTACCATCTTGAGGTAGCGGATGTTCTTCAGCATACGATTCTGCTCTCGCAGCATTCCGATCTCCCTTCGGATGTAACCTTTGTATTCCCCGGCAAGGCTTCTTGCCTGGGCGAGTGCTGCCGTGTCGCGCAGGCAGAGGGTGAGGCCTAATCCGGGAACGTCTCTGTTGCCGCAGGCGTTTAGCAGCTCCACCATCTCCAGGGAATTTTCCACCACCTCGTTCTTGAGGCGGATGGCCTCTCCTATGATTGAGTCTGCGGCAAAGCTACCCTGCATGAGCAGCTTCAAGGTGACCGCCGTGCATAGCCTGGCCAGGTCCTCTCTTGCCAGGCTCTCTAAATTGCCTTTGATCTTTAAATCGTCCAAAAACCGATGGGTCTTTTCCGCGTCTCCGGTAAAGTCGAGGAGCGGCTCAATGCAACTGGCAAAGACCTCTTCGACCGGACCGTCCTGCGACATCTTCAGGCCGGCTCTCAGCTGTACAGCCCCGGAGGCAATTGCTTCTTCCAGAATGGCTTTGTTTGCGCCGACCATGCCCTGCCGGTCGCCCATAGCGCCCACCAGTGCCAGGCCGCAGAGATCGGTGTTCTCGCCCATATGGCGGGCCACAGAATAGACCGTTCCCGAGGCTGACAGCTCAAAGGCCCCATCTATGCCGAACAGGTGGGGGTTGAGATGCATGCAATCCAGTTTGCCCACTGGTCGGTGATGGTCCAGGACAAAACAATCTTCTTTTATGCTGGATATCAATTCCGGCTTGCCGCTGCCCATATCGCAGAATACCACCGGCCCATCAAGCCCGACGAGCACGGACTCATCGAGTCGGTTCACAAGGCTTGCCTGGAAAGGTATTCCTGCGCGCAGGAGGGCATTGCAGATCAGACCTGCGGAGGTGATCCCGTCTGCGTCGTTATGCGAGATCACCCGCATGCTGTCACATTGCAGTATCGATCTGGCAATTGTCTCGGCGGCTTTGTCCAGCCGTTTCATGAGATGAGAATCTCAGCCGACTCTGGCGAGTAGGTCCAATCCGGAGCCAATCTTCCGGAATCGTGATAATATTTTACCAGTCTGCGGACCTTGCTCTCTGTAAGGTTCAGGGATCTCTTATTGTGAATATCCTTCTTGTTGGCCTTGACATGTTTGCGTACATGAAGTGCCTTTCTCATCAGGTTGGTGAGGTCCTCAGGAATATCCGGCAGGGCGTTCTTCTCCTTTAAAAAGGCGGTTATATTCTTGCCTAAAAGCAGCTTGGTGCTGGGCACTCCATATTGATCTCTCAGAGTCAGGCCGATGCGGCTTGCAGGCAGTCCGCTCTCGTGCAGCTTCATGATAGTCTTTTCCAGCTCCTCTTTGGAGACATCAGACCATGCCGGTACCTTTGGGTTCGCGGGTGGTCTGGATCGGGAGGAGCCCTTTTTTCTGCTATGAACTTTAGCCATCTTAATAGTCCTCATTAAATTTCATAAAGGCGAAGGTGTAGATGCTCACTCTTAGCTGGGATAAAAAACTTGCGCCGCCCGGCGGGCAGCAGATTATAGGCAACTGATTTATAGGCATTGGGATTTTCTAGGCTACTGTCATGTTTCCTGAGTACATAAACCAGCTGTTTTACCTCGTAGGAGAAGCCGTGGTACTATTAGCCGTATTGGTCTTGATTTTGTCCATAATAGTATCCATGCTCGTTCTCTATTCCTTCAAGACAGGCAATTTCTTCGCTGCCCGGTACATGCTTTTAGGTATTATTCTCCTTGAGAATGTGATTACGTCCCTCTTCTGGATCTTTCGGGCCGAGGATTGCATTGTGGATGACGTGGGTGTGCGGCTTCGCAATTATATCAATAATAAGAAGTTCCTGAAGGTGCCATACTCCATGCGGTTCATCTTCATGCCCCAATGCGTTCGCAGCACTGAGTGTCCTGCCAAGCTCAGCCCGGAGGGCATAAAGTGCGTGAACTGCGGGCGCTGTGGCGTCGGCGAGGCCAAAAAGTATGCAGAGGGTCTTGGGTATCATTTCTTCATAGTTCCCGGATCAAGTTTCAATAAGAGGATAATCAAGAAATATCGGCCGCGAGCAATTGTTGGCGTCGGATGCCATATGGAGATAAAAGAGGGTCTTGATCTCTGCCATAGCTATGGCATACCAGCGCGTGGGGTGCTACTCTTAAAGGCGGGCTGCGTGGCCACGACACTGGACTGGGAGCAGTTTCACGAGACCATAACTGAGATAGAATAGATCCGCGCTGCAAGTCGCTGCCAGAAGATGGTGCCGCAGGCAATTGATCCAATGACTAATAAAAAAAACCAAAAAAATGTACTAAGTGCTGCTATTTATTCCATGCTGATGGCTTCGGATGGGCAAGCCTCAATGCATGTCTTGCACTCAGTGCACTTTTCCTTGTTTACTACTGCTATTTCTTCGTCGTCCAGGGCGATTCCACAGCTTACGCATTCTTCTCTGTTAACAACTGCGGGCATTATTAGACTCCTCCAATTTGCCTTACTAGGGCAAATCCACTGTTAGTGTATCTGATATATACCTTTCGTTAGGCCGATTTTGACTATGCAAGCTCGTTGTATCTCTTTCGGTCCTTCAGCTCCTGGCGTTTGGCGCTGTTCCATCCGCTGACCGCCTGGAGATAGCCGGTAATTCTGCTTATGTGGTCCACGTCGTCTGATCCGCAATTCGGGCACTGCTCTTTCAGCCCGCCGGAAACCTGAGAGCAGCCCAGGCATACTGTCATGTCTCTGCTGAATGTAAAGTAGCCGATCTGGGTTTCTCTGGACAGGCGCATGCCAAAGTCCATCAGGCCCCGGGGGTCCGGGGTTGCTTCGCCCATGAATATATGGAATATATTGCCTCCATCGACAATGGGGAAGAAGACGTGTTCGTGTTTTGCCCTTTCGAATATGGTCACGTCGGCGCCGGGCGGCAGGTGAGTGCCGTTGGTGTAGTAGACCGGCAGATCGCGCGTCTTTTGCACGTTCTTTTTTACCGCAGACAGGTCGCCCTTGACCACAGTTTCAGCATAATCCCGGTACTCCTCATGGATGAGGTCGGAAACCGCGAAACGCTGGGCGGTGGTCTCGGCAGGCGTGCGCGCCAGGGCAATGGTCATGCCGTGCTGCGCAGATAGTTTCTTGGCGTAGATCTCCATCTCGGTCATGGCCCGCACAGCCAGCTTCCAGGCATCCTTTGCTTCATGCATCTGTTTTCCGGTATGGAACTGCACCATCTCGTTGACTCCCACCACGCCGATGGTATAGACCAGACCCTCCAGGTCAACGGCGACGCTGCCTTTCTCGCCCGTGCTCGGGTCGCGCGGCTGCTGGGTGGCGAAGGGCATGCGGTGGTTCTTGATGATCTGGTTCATCCACTCGCGCTTGACCTTAAAGATCTCAACCGATGTGTCCATCAGCTCTCTCAGGTATTCGAAGAGCAGCTCGTCGTCGCCCCTCGCGAGGTAAGCGGCGCGGGGGCAGTTGAGGGATACAACCTGCCAGGAGCCCATTGAGAAGTGCTTGCCGTCCTTGAAGTACAGCTTGTCATCAAACAGGCTGTCGCTCTCGTAGGTGGCTGCAAACTGGTACGCACAGCATTGATAGCACGATATTCCCTCTCCTGCACCACGATATGCGGGAAGCTGATTGTCGAAGTACGGCGTGCCGTACTCAGCAGCTAGCTTGAATGTCTGGAGGTAGAGCTGCTGGTAAGTGGGCAGGTCGGGGTGCGCTGCATTGAATGCCTCGTCCTCCTTCATGAAGTCCGGCTCGATGCTGATCTCCGGCTTGGGGAAGTTGAAAGGCTTGCCCCAGTAGTCTCCGGCGAGCATGACCTCCATGAGCGCCTTGAAGGCCAGACGAACCTCGCGCTCGAACTGGCCGTAGGTCTTGAGCGGAGCCTCGGGCGACGATCCGTTCCAAACTTTTCCTGCATAGACTGCGGGCTTGTCCTTCCACAGCTTGGGAACACCGGGCGTCAGCTGCACCGAGGAGAAGACGAGCTGTCCGCCGCGAGCGACCATCATCTGCGTCATCTCGTAGACGAACATCTGCATGAGCTGGACTATCTCCCCGTAATCTTTGCCCTCAAAGTAAGGGGCGATGAATGTGAGGAAGTTGTAGAAGCCCTGCCCTCCCGCGAAGTTGGTCTGGGCGCTTCCCAGGGCTTTCACAGCGTGTAGCATTGCCACCTCTGGCTTCTTGGCGGGTCCGGCTACGCTTGCTTTGGTGCCCAAGCCGTCGGGCATCAAGCCGTAGTATAGGAAATAGCGCAGGTCCCAATCCTGACAGAATGGTCTCGTTCCGAAATATTCCAGATCGTGTATGTGCAGGTCTCCGGCCAGGTGGCGGTCGGCCAGATGGGGCGGCAGCAGCAGCAGGTACTGCTCCTTGCTGATCTTGTCCGCCTTCTTTTTGTGGCTGGTCTCGGCATTTTCCTGGAGGTTGGCGTTCTCCTTGGACTCAAAGCCAGTGCCGATATCGATGAGGTGGGCATCGAAGACAGGAGTCCCAACGCGCGTGCAGATGTTGCGCCACTCAGTGTGATGCCTCTCCAGGAGGACCACATTCATAATCTCGCGCACAAGTGGGCCGCTGAGGTACTGGACGTTCATCCAGCGAACCCGGCGCTCCACCTCTCTTGCGATATCCTGAGCCTCTTCAGGGGTTATGCCTGGCTCTTTATAAAATTGCTCGGAGAGTTTTGTCTCCTTGAGCAGCTGCTTGGCTATGGCTTCTCTATTCCAGTCCAGCAGATGGCCATCTGTGGTCCTAACCCTGGGCATGGCAGAGACAGCCAGCCCTTCCAGGGTCTGCTGCACAATTCTGCTGCTCAAAGCCCATCCCCTCTACCATAAAGCAACATAAATCATCCCCTTGGCTGTCGACTTATTACAGCGTATCTCGTCATAGATATATTGGGCTTTCGCCCCTTAACTCTATCAAAATCTTTTAGCAATTATGTCTGATCTGATTAATAAAGAATGCGATTGACCTTCTGCGTTCAAGGCTATAACTCTGATGTGCGTGTGGAGCGAAAGTGTTTTCGGATTTATTGTAATCATTGAAAAATAGTAATTATTTGGTTATCGTCTCCAGCCTCCTATTTACTTCCTCCCAGTTCACAATGTTCCAGAAGGCCTCTACGAATTTAGGCCTCTCGTTCTTGTAGTCGAGATAATAGGCATGCTCCCAGACATCCAGGACCATGAGGATGCGAAGATGAGGGAAGATGTTCACATTGTGCTTCTCAATCTGCATGATCAGCAGCCTTCCGGTCATGCCGCACCTGGCCAGAGCCGCCCAGCCCGAGCCCTCTGCGCTCGCAGCAGCCGCGGAAAACTCCTTCTTGAAGCGCTCGAAGGATCCGAACTCCTTCTGGAGAGCCTCCGCCAGAGATCCGGTCGGCTCCTTTCCCGTCTTTGCCGCAGGGGACAGATTTTCCCAGAACAGGCTGTGCAGAACATGCCCACCCACCTGGAAGGACAGCTCCTTGAGGGTGGCCTTCATGTCCACATCCGCTCCCGCCTGGCGGGCTTTGTCCAACCTTTCCAATATGGAGTTGGCAGCATTGACATAGGCGGCGTGGTGCTTGTCATGATGCAGGCGCAGCTGCGGCTCTGTGATAAATGGCTCTAGAGCGTTGTAGGAATAGGGCAGCTGTGGCAGGGAATACATTTTTTTGTCCGACATATCTTCATCACCTGAGATGTAACTTATCGTATTTGATTGCTGACTATTTATCTCTTCTTGCGGGGTTGAGAACATGCAAAAGATTATTAATGACTCCAACTCATATTCACTCAGAGATGCCATCAATATGAGATTTGTCATTAGAATATTTCTGATTTTCATGCTTGTCCATTCTTGCATCGGATCCTCGTTTGCAGCCCAGGAAGGCACTCCCAGGAATGTCCTCATTCTCGCCTCTTATCATCCAGGCATGACCTGGGAGGATAGCATTATCTCGGAGATCAAGCTGCATTTCGCTATGAAGATGCCCTCCGCGATCATTTCCGTGGAATACATGGACACAAAGCGAATCGCCGCCGATGAGGCTCGTCTTTCCGATCTGAAGGCGCTCTACCAGAAGAAGTATGCGAATCAGCATACAAATCGGCCTTTTGACATTATCATCTCTGTGGATACGGATGCATTCAACTTCTTGCTAAAGAACAGGGATGGTCTATTTCCTGGAACGCCTGTGGTCTTTTGCGGCGTCGTGCACTTCGATGATAAAATGCTGAGTGGAAAGGAAGGCTTTACTGGTGTAGTGGAGGCATATGACGTGCAAAGCACGATCTCATTGATGCTAAAACTCCATCCTCAAACCAGGCATATTGCCATAATAACCGATCAAACCGCAACAGGAAAGGCTGCTAGAACGGTTCTGGATGCAGTCATCCCTCGCTTTGAGGGCAATGTCTCCTTCAAATATCTCGAAAACCTCACCTCTGAGGAGCTTCGCCAGAGCCTGCAAGCGCTATCAAATGACAGCCTTGTGCTGCTCATGACCATGAATCGCGATCGAGCCGGGGTATTCCTTGCCTATGAGGATGCGGCTCAGCTGGTCCAGGAAGCAAGCCCGGTTCCCTTCTACAGTATCTACGATTTTTATCTGGGCTATGGCGTTGTGGGTGGGAAGATGATCAGCAGCTATTTCCAGGGCGATGAGGCGGCAGATATGGCTCTTTGTATCCTGCAAGGCGAATCTGCTGGCGGCATCCCCGTATTGAAAGAGTGCATAAATCGCTACATGTTCGATTATTTTATTCTAACGCGTTTTGGCATACCTCTCGATCGTCTGCCGCCGGGAAGCATAATCATCAACCAGCCATTCCAGGCACGCGCTTCTCTTGCCAATGAAAATCTCAGCGGCCTGTCATTATGCAAAAAGGATCTCCGTCAGTCAGATCTGCACGGATCGAATTTAGCGGGCACAAATTTGTGCTATTCCAATCTCATGCGGTCCAATCTATCCGATGCCCGGCTGCAGGCCAGCAATCTCAGCTATACTGATCTTGAGGAGGCCAATCTGCATAGCGCAAACCTGTCTCTGGCCGATGTCAAGGGTGCCAACCTCATCGGGGCCGATCTAATCGGATCAAATCTCAGCGGCGCGAATCTGAGCGGAGCAGACCTTGATCAGGCCCGGATCACCAAATCCATTCTCCGAGGCACAAACCTCAGCGGCTCTCGATTGGAGGCTGCAAACCTCAGCCTCTCCGATATGAGCGGCGCGCAATTGCAGGGGGCTTTTATGAATCGTGTAAGGCTGAGGGATTCGATACTGATCGGATCGAATCTCTCCCAAACAAGCCTGATCGGAGCCAATATCATTGATGCTGATCTATCACGGGCATGCCTGGATCGTGCCGATATCTCTGAGTCGCGGATGGCGGGCGCGATTTTATTCGCCGCCAGACTAAATAATACCAGGGCGATCCATGCCAATTTGACCGATACAAATCTCAGCGGAGCGGACCTGTCAGAGTCGAGCTTTCTGGCATCGGGCCTTTCCGGATCGGACATATCAAAAGCCAATCTTTCCGGGTGCAATCTTGAGGATACCTGGATCGACCGGTCCAACCTCATCGGATCTAGGCTGAATGGGGCGAAGCTGACTGGTTCTCAGTTGAACGACTCGGATCTCTCTGGCACCGATCTGAGCGAAGCTGACCTGAGTGACGCTCATCTCAATGCAGCCAATCTCACTGGAGCCAACCTCAGCCATGCAAGGCTTGTCGGTACCGATTTCACACTCTCCCGAATGGTGAATGCATCCCTGATCAATTCCAGCTTCCTGGGAGCAAAACTCAATTGGGTAGATATGAGCGATAGCCTGCTGCAATACTGCCAGTTCGGAAGAGCAGAGCTGTTTGCCGCCGATCTCAGCCGGTCGGACCTGAGCGGGTCTGACTTTACCAGAGCATACCTTACCAGGGCAAATCTATCCGGCTGCATATTCAGCAGATGCAAATTGGTGTATGCAGATATGTCCTATGCGGATCTTTCGGGCGCTGATCTTCAGGGCATTAATTTCAGGAATAATCAGATGGACTTTGCGGATTTTTCTGGTTCTGATCTAAGAGGGGCTACCTTCTTTGCGATAAGCGCTGAGGGCATGAACTTCCGTAAGGCTGTGCTCAATTCGGCTAAAATGAGCGGTGTGCTCCTCAAGGGGGTGGACCTGAGTGATGCAGATCTAAGGGAGATAGAGATCAGCAGATCTTCCCTGGAGGATATCAACCTCACCGGCGCAGATTTGGGGGGAGCTAATCTTACAATTACTCATCTGGCAAATGTCGATCTGAGCAACGCCAATCTGGAGGGCGTCAAGTACGATCAGATAGGTCTTATATTCCTTGCATCTTGCCGTCTCAATGGAACCCGGATGAGCCCTGACCTGAAAGATGAGATCGATCAAATCCGATCGGGACGAGGTTTGTGAGGATCTTTTGTGAGGGTGAGGATCTGGTTGTTGGTGATCTCATGTCTTCAAGCGGCATCATCCGTTTCATAGCACTGCTCATCCTGGGGATGACTGTATTGCAGACCTCTGGCGGCAGCGCTTCTACCGGCTATCAGGATCTTTTGAGCCTTTGCAATGCAAATGAGGATGTGCGAATGAATGTCGAGGACCTGGCCTTCCTTCTCGTCACCCACGACTTTGATGCCATGCCGAGAGGCGACTACGTTGAGGTCAGAATCGATGTTTCAATTTACAGGGTGAAGCCCAATGCCGCAAGGGCTGGGCTCGCCGATATAGAGCCATCATGAACAGGCCTTCTGGTATTCAGATATTCATGGAGATCTTGCGGCTGCGGCTTTAATGGCCAATCTCGCTTTCTATTCCTGCTTCAATGGTCTTTTGCAGCATGAATCGGTCCGCTCTCTCTGACATGCGGCCCTCTCTGCCTGTGCCGAGGATTACCGGTATGTACATTCAGTTCGATTACTATCAATATTACTTATTTATGTCTTTGCCGGGCCCTCTTTGATCGGCATCTGTATCTCAGTTAAAAGCTCCTCCGGAGCGGTCTTGCATGGGTCGCTCAGGTAGAGCTCTCTGCCAGGACCGGCCTGCTTCATGCCCCTTTTGGCCATATAATCCCAGATCTCTCTGTAGGTCAGAATGAGGGTATCATAGCTGCCTTTGTGAACGACCGCCAGAACGCGGACGGGTGAGAGATTCTTGACTTCCATGCCTTCATCCACCTCTATCTTTCCGGTTATGGGTACGGCCACTTCAATATCGGCGTCCGTCTCCTTGTATTCCTCATCGTAATAGATCGCCATGCAAGGCCCGCTCACCTTCACGAGATTTTTCAGGTTGACCGGCCGGGTGAGCATCTCGCAGAGCTCTCCAATGAGGCGACCGACGGTTTCGCCATAGCTTCCCTTGTCTCTCATGCTTGCCACCCGCATTGCAGGCACATCTTTGATTACCGGCTCGCTTAATGCCATCTTTAATAGCTCCTTATCGCTTTGCTTGAGCATGGCCTCGATCCTTTGAAGCCGAGAGATCTCGCCTCTGGTTCGGCAGAGGTATTTCTCTCTCAGGGCTTGCAAAGCATCCCTATCACCTTTTGCCTCGGCATTAAGATAGTCTGCTACCTCTTCCAGGGATATGCCTAAAGAGCAGAGCGTCTTCACCCTCACTCCTCTCTCCAGTTGGTCTGCCGTATAGTAGCGGTAGCCGGTTAATGTGTCTTTAGCTGCCGGTACCAGCAGCCCCAACTGGTCGTAGTAGCGCAGGGCCTTGGGCGTGATTCTCGTGATGATTGAGAACCTGGTGATGGGAATCTGATCGGCGGTCATGGCTCAATGAGATGGAGGCTTCACTCGTTTGTAAGGGCATGCAGTCTGACGCAGGGGAAGGTTTGATGTATCTGAGCATGAGGTGTCTCATTGCCAGAGGACAAGGTAAACCGTGTCTCCTTCTTTCTTGCCTTTGAGAAGCTGGCAGTGGCGGAGAATGGCGAACTGATTTTCCATCTCTGCCGCGGGCAGACTGAAGTTTTCCATCAGCTCCGCCCTGGTGGCTTTGCCCTTCTTCTCGATGTACTCGTAGATCGCCTTCTGCAGATCGGTGAGCCCTTCAGTTCCTTCCAGGCCGTGGCTTTTCCTGAATATCTTCTTCGACCTCTCTCCCCAGGGATCGCAGACGCGAATTCGGTGGCCTACATCGATGTAGCAGTCTTCACAGAGGGTCTTGCCGTCCGTAGCGAAGACCTCTTCCTCGGATATTGTTTTGCCGCAGTTTTGGCACTTTATTCCTTCTGACATCTCAATCCACATCTCCATATTCATCATAAAAGAAGAGTTCAATCTTCATCATCCAACAAGACCGTTGCAGCGTTGAAGCCAGAGCCCATGCGAACAAGGCCGGCGATGGCTGCCGCTTCAAGCATCTCCTCTTGGCTGGCACCGGCTTTGCGTGCCATCTCTTTGTGCCTCTGGACGCAGCGCTCGCATCTGATTGCCGCTGAGCAGGCCAGGGCGATCAGGGCTTTTTCCTTTGTGCTGAGGGCTCCTTCTTTCATTATCGTAAAGGCTAGATTTCGGAAGGCATGGTCCACCTCTTCGCCCAGGGCTTCTGTAAAATCTTCTGTGGTTTTCTGATCATCTTTCATAGCTTGACTCTCACCCTAAAATATCTTCAAGAATATGCAGAGGGGATACCTCTGCGGTATTGTATGCAGACAGTGCGTACGTTGTGTGTATATTGTGTGTATATTGTGCAAGGTATATATGGTCTGCGTATATTTTCCGCAGGCAAAGCGCGGCAGATTCTCATTGTATCATCCAATCCCTTTTTTGCCTGATATTAGTGAAAACCTTCTAATAGAAAGAATCCAGTGAAGGTTATTATGAGGGCATGCTTAATATTAATATTAATCCCAATTCTGGTCTTGGGGTATGCCGATGCCTCAAAAATATCAGTAGGGCCGAAGGATGCTGATTATTCGAGCATCCAGCAGGCAATAGACAATTCCAGCCAGGGGGATATAATTGATGTGCAGAGCGGACTGTATCGCGAGAACGTTTTTGTCTATAAGACACTTACTTTGGAGGGAATTGATACTGGCAGCGGCTTTCCGGTTGTGGATGCCGGTGGATCGGGAAGCGTCATCAGCATAACTTCCAACGATACGATTGTTGAGGGTTTCAATGTAACCGGCTCGGGAGGATGCGGTTGCGGCAATGCCGGGATTAAGGTTCAATCCAGCAATAATATTGTGAAGGGCAATACTATCAGCAAGAACAAATATGGCATTTATATCCAATCAGGCTGCGAAAACAACACTTTCCTCTCCAACGACCTGTTGGATAATGAAATAGCAGTGAGCGACAGCGGTTATAACAATCGATGGAACGCCAGCGCACCGTCTGGAGGATTGCAGGGCTTATTGTCAATGATAGGCGGCCAGAAGCCCCTCGGAAACCATTACAGCGATTATGATGAGGTGGCTGAAGGCTGCAATGATACAAACCAGGACAAGATCTGCGACCAGCCGAGGATTATGGGAGGCGGTCCTGACAAGGACGATTATCCTATCGTCTCCACGATGAAATGATGCCAGCCGGATTGATAAGATGGACTATACAATCGTTCCCGTCTTAAAAGATGACGCAGACGCGGTAATTGGGATCTTCAACTACTACGTGGAGAACAGCTTTGCCGCCTTTCCGGAAGAGCCGGTGCCACCTCAATCTTTTGAACTTTTTGTGAATATGTCCGCCGGCTATCCTTTTCTGGTGGCAAAGGACGGCGAAGGTAAGGTGCTGGGCTTTGCATTGCTCCGCCCCCATAATCCCATGCCGGTCTTCTCCCGGACTGCGGAGATTGCCTGTTTCATTTCTCCTGAGCACATTGGAAAGGGAATCGGAAGCACAATGCAGGATGTTCTTCTGCATGATGCCAGAGATCGGAAAATCTCATCCATCCTGGCGGGAATCTCGTCTCTTAATTCGGCAAGCATTGCCTTTCACAAGAAACGGGGCTTTCAGGAGTGCGGACGCTTCCAGAAGATCGGGCGGAAATGGGGCCAGGATTTCGATGTGGTCTGGATGCAGAAGATGATCTGAGATTGCCATGCTTGATTTAGCTGAAGAAAGCACAGGCAAATGGCCGTCCGTTCGCGCTTCCATTGAGATTTCCGCCGTAGCCACTCCTGAAGACGAGGCTAGAAAAAGCAGCTTCTGCCAGCAGCTGCGCTGCCTCTTCGACCGCCTGCAGATGGGTTTCGATTGCCTGATTTGGGAGGAGAAAGCGAGGTGCGGCCTGGATAAAGTGGCATTTGAGATCTCTTTAAAGGTAGACCTGGAAAATAGGCACGTAGTGCTGGATAAGCTCTTCAAATACGCGGATGTTGATCTTCATCTCTTCACAGAGCTTCTGGAGATCTTGCAACGCTATTTTCCCAATTTTGATCTGGTGGTTCCCTCCTTGCAGGGATACGAGCTGGCCAGGGAGATTCGCAAGTTTCTGGGGGCGGCAGAGGTGGAGTGTGCCTTCCTGAAAGGGGATTGCGAGGAGCGGCTGCTCTTGGGCGAAGCTCTTTTGGGGCTTAGCTTCGATGACATCCTGAAGGATACGCAGAGGCATTATGAGGTGCAGGGTGGAGCGGAGAAGAAGAGTCAGATACTGGGGCCGGGCAGAGAGCTACCCATGTACTGGTGGGGGCCTGAAGGAGAAGAAGAGGTCCTATGGATGCAGGTGAGAATTGCCTTGTCAAGATAAGTTCTTTGACCTTTTCCACTTATACCTCAAATAGGACTACAGTCTCTTTAGAGATGAGAATGGCTAAATACAATAGGATAGTCCTAGAAGAAGATCCAAGATGGAAGAACTAGAAATGGGGAGCTATTCTGGGAGATTCACAGCGGCAATCCAATAGAAGGCCCCGGAGAGTTTCAATTCACAAAAAAGGCCTTTGATATGCTCAAAGATTTGCCTTCCCATCCCTGGATACTGGACATTGGTTGTGGACCAGGCACACAGACTATAGACCTGAGCCTTTTAACCGATGGATCTATAATAGCAATCGACAACCACCCACAATTTTTAGAGGATTTAGGCCAAAAAATCAGGCAAAACGGGCTAACTGATAGGATAACTCCCTATCTAGGAAATATGTGCGATCTGCATTTTGAAGAAGGCACCTTCGATATTATCTGGGCGGAAGGTTCCATTTACATCATAGGCTTTGAAAAAGGATTTATGCAATGGCGACCATTTCTGAAGGACAGAGGATATCTTGTCGCCTCGGAGCTTACCTGGCTTCGAGCCGATGCTCCTGAAGAGATCAAAGAATACTTGTACGTGTTTAGCTCCTACTTGGGTTTCCAAATTTTCCATCGATCTAGCAATAATTTAGACCAAAAAAATTAAGTAATATACTAGTATTATTCTTTT
>Ga0209099_1000478_pt1 | contig 47637 bp, 50 predicted proteins | sample AD_JPNHW2_MetaG_FD_184430 | JGI IMG/M metagenome (GOLD analysis project Ga0209099, IMG submission 184430) | Active sludge microbial communities of municipal wastewater-treating anaerobic digesters from Japan - AD_JPNHW2_MetaG (SPAdes) (version 2) | ecosystem: Engineered > Bioreactor > Anaerobic...
TCCTGTCCGGTATGGCCCGGACCGGCTTCCAGGGGCGCAAACTGGGGGAATCGGTGGAGGTATGGCGCCGTATGCTTGCCGATCCTGAGTGTACGATCTTCTTCGGGCTCTCGGGTGCGATGATACCGGCAGGTATGCAGCGGTGTCTTGTCGAGATGGTACAACGGCATTTTGTTGATGTGATTGTATCAACGGGTGCGAACATATTTCACGATTCCTGCGAGCATCTCGGGATCCGCCATTACCGTGGCCACCATACCGCTGACGACCGCGAGCTCTACCGGAAAGGAATCGACCGCATCTACGATGTCTTTGCGTTCGAGGAGGAGTTCCGGACCGTTGACCGTGGGATAGCCGCATGGTCTGAATCGATCGCACCGTTCCGGGGTTCATCGCGAGAGTTCACCCGGTTATGGGGAGAATGGCTGGGGAGGGAAAGGCCGGAGTATGAATCGCTCACATCGGTCTGCGCGAAAGAGAAGATACCGATCTTTATCCCGGCACTTGCCGATTCATCTATCGGCATCGGACTTCTTATCGCACGACGCCGGGGATTTGATATCAATATCGACCAGATCGCCGATGCTGACGAGATCACGGTGCGGGTGGAGGAAGCAAGGAAATCCGGTGTCATCTATGTGGGTGGCGGAGTGCCCAAAAACTTCATCCAGCAGACGCAGGTGATTGGTTCGATCCACGAGAAGGACCTTGGCGGGCATGCATATGCTATCCAGTACACAACAGATTCCCCCCAGTGGGGCGGGCTTTCCGGCTGCACGTTTGAAGAAGCGATCAGCTGGGGCAAGGAATCGGCAACGAGCCAGCAGGTACAGGTCCATGTCGATGCAACCATTGCCCTGCCCATCGTTATCTCCGCTCTGATAGCCAGCGGGGCGGAACGGGTGAAGCGGCGGCGGGGGAAAAAGGAGAAGATATACCGGCAGGGTATCGATTAGACACTTGCCATTCTCACCATCCTTTTTCAGGACTTGCTGGAGACCCATTCAAGCCGGTCGCGGAGCGGTGCGAGCACGTCGTAGTCGTGCGACGCGGGCGACGCGGGCGGCGATCTTCGGTTGCCCGGTTGACACGCAGACGCTCGGTCATGTTCGTCTCCACGGGCTCGCGCCCGTTCCGCTCACATCACCTTGCTGTTTTCCGGAGTTTCCTGTTGGTAGGATGACGCCCCTGGCTTGTCGCGTTGCTCCGGCGCCAGCGGCTGCCCCGGCCCGCTCCTCACACCATGCTCCGCATCGTGTTCGTCGCTGTTGACGCAAAAACGTAGACGCTCAGTGACTCGCTCGCACGACGCACAGGGGGCTCGGACTCGCCGCTGATGCGGCTCCTTACCTTCGCGCCCCTGTCGCGGTGCTCGCTCGGGCCGCTTGGCCTAAGTTATCCTTAAATGAAAAGTATATTTTTGCATTACAACATTGATTGGTTCAGGAATTATATGAGAAAACAATGGCGCTCTTCAATCCTAAGAGGTTTGCCTAAATCTGTTAATTATAAGAAGAAACGTAAAAAAGAGTCCGAGGACGAAATAATCGGGGCCTTCTTTTTCTGGATTATACTTCCAATTCTGTTTCTATTTGTGATCAGTTTTGCAAAATCCATTTTACCAGATATTCCATTTATTCTTGTAATTTTAGTTTTAACCGCAGCCTTGGGGTATCTAATTTCATATAATGTTCATAAAAGAATTTTTCAGGAAGAGCAAAAGTATCCTTTTTGGACATTCACAATTGCAATTGTCGTATTGTTATGGATTTTGTATGCATTTTTTAATCTGGAAAATCTTCAGTATGTATTTTCTCTCATCGTTATCGCAGCTATGTTAATTGGTTTTACCAATTATTATCAAAAATTTTTATTTGCTAAAAATAAGGCAGTTTTGGGTAGAAAAAAGAAATTGATTGAAGAAATTAGTAAGTTCCACAATGAGCGAAAAACGATAATGGATATTCGTTTGAATGTCGAAAAACAAAATAATGATCTCATTGACCAAAATTACGATTTTAATCTCGATAAACAGACAAATGTGAATGGTTATTATGCATTGCAAAAGGTGATTGATTTCGAGAAAGATATAGAAACTTTTTCGAACGAGATCGAAAAAAATGATGTTTCTGTTTTAAAGAATGCAAAAAAAACACTTTATGACTGGATAATCGAAGAGAGAAAACTGCAAGAAAAAGAAAAACGCGAAGCATTTGTTCTAAGGTCAGAGATACGAGAATTACGCATTAAGAAAGATGAGGAGGAACAAGAGCGGCGTAGACAACGGATATTTGAAGAAGGAAGGAGACTTGAGGAATTACATCGAATTGAAAATGAGACGAAAATGAAGCAACAGATGAAACAAAAGCAAGGTGAAAACGAATATTTCAGAGATTTATATCGATAATTCGGGCCATTTAATCTTCGAAAACTTTCGTAAAAATCATTCTTTTTTATTGTTCCCGTGATTTGCTCGCTTTCGGGGATAGGCAAGCACCCCTGCTCGCATCCCTACCGCCCGCTTCGCTCCTCCCTCCCTTGAAAGGGAGGGCAGTCATTGCGATAGAACGGGGATCGGTTTCAGGGTGGGGGATGGGAGGACAAAGCGACGGTTACCGGACGCATCAGCGGACGGTCGCTCGCTTTGTCGGGTGGGTCCAACCGAAGCGATCGCGTACCAACAGAACACCAAAGAGGGCGGGTCATGGTCACACGGCGCGGTTACGGGACGCATCAGCGGCCTGTCGCGCTGTGTGCCTGGGCGGGCCTTGTGAAAATAAAAATTCTGCGCAATAGCCTTATTTCGCAAATCGGAAAACGCAGCGCCTTTACTTTCACCCTGCGCACGGCGGAGAGTTATATGCTCTAACGTCGAAGAATGTATGGTGAAAAACACCTTGACGCCAACAACAAAAACAGATGTGAAGTTCGAGCACATAGGGGCAGCCCGCCTCTATAACGGCTCGGTCCGTATCGATGTTAAGACTATGCAGGCGGTTATCCCCGCTGGTGAAGTCCACAGGCTCGAAGACCACTGGCCCGCGCCGGTCTATGACATATCCGATGTTATGAAAAACGCTGACGCTGCCCCGGTCGGGAAGGCATGGATCACCCGGTCCGGTAAAGCCGTGATGATCTCCATCAACGATGTGCAGTACGTCTCCCCCCTCGCACAGGTAAAAGGCATGCTCAAGGGCGAGCGGAAATATGCGAACGTCTCGACCATGCAGCCCGGCGGGGTGCCAGCATGAAAGCCGCAGATGTGAAGACACAGATCAACGAGCGGATCATAAAGGCACTCTCGGAAGGAAAGATCCCCTGGCTGAAGCCGTGGACCGAGAACGGCCCGCGTAATCTCTTCAGCGGCAGGGCATACACCGGGCTGAACCGGTTGATCCTCGGGCTCAGCTCTTACCCTCTCCCCTTTTGGGCAACCTATCGCCAGTACCGCGCCGCCGGGTTACAGGTCCAGTTCGGCGAGCACGGCACCGGGATCATCTACGCAGGCCGAACGGTCAAGACCGACACGAAGACCGATGAGAACGGCAAGGAGACCGAGAGCAGAAAACAGATCCGGTTTTTGAAAGCCTTCGTTGTCTTCAATATCGCCCAGACTGACTATCAGGAGAAGAGCTACCAACTGCCGGACCTGAAAGATAATCCGCACCTCCTCGGGTGCGATGCAGTTATTCAGGACTACGCGGGCCGGGAGTCGATACGGATCACCGGGGGGGACCGGGCCGCATACTCTCCTCAGCTGGATATCATCACCTGCCCGGATATCCGCCAGTTCCGGACCTCCGAGCACTATTATGCGACGATGTTTCACGAATGCATCCACTCCACCGGGCCCCGGCTCGACCGGTTCAAGAAGACCGATCCGGTGTGCTTCGGGTCCGAGACATACGGACGTGAGGAACTGGTCGCCGAGATCGGGAGTGCCTACCTGGCCGCGCTGACCGGCATCGACTCTTCAGCTATTGTTCAGAATCAGGCGGCATACCTCCAGAACTGGGCGAAGGCGATCAAGGCCGATGCAGATCTCGTGATGTATGCAGCAGGCCGGGCAGAGAAGGCAGCGGACTTCATGATCGGAGTGAATGCCCCGGCCCCTGCCGGTGCAACCGTAACCGATACCGCGGAAGGTGTGTCAGCATGACCAAAACCATTTTTGACGCCATGCCGATCAAGGTCCTTGAAGAACTCGAACGCATCGAGGTAGCAATCCCCGAGATGGAGCGCCGGGCATTCATGCTGCAGGCCGATGCGCAGGACCTCCGCTTGAAACATGAGGAGATCATCAAATCGTGGACTGCCCGGGCCGCGTGGGAGGGGCTCGACAACCTGATAGCAGAACGGCACCGGCTTGATATGATCGCGTGGCACTGCGATCCGCTGCCGAGCGGGATCCGGACGGAGTAGATCCTATGCTCAGCCCGCGAAAATACCGGGAGCACCGGAAATACCAATCAACCATTTTTGGAATATGGAAAAGCCTGCGGTGGTGGCTGCACCGGACAAAGATGCGGATCATTTTTTTCTGTCGGTAAAAAGTGGCCCGGACAGGGACACCTTGACGCCAATCAAAAGAGCCCTGCCCGGGTTGGTACATTATCGACGCCTGGCATTATCTTTCTTGGCAAAGGTTGGCCCACCCTGAAGGCTCCCGCGACGGGCCCGCCTTGCGGTCCCGTTTCCGGCTCGCCTTCTTCCCGCCCGGGCCGCTGCCGTGTGCCGGTCTTGTTGAGCCGCCCTGGTCTTCCCTGGCCCGCCCGATGCTCACGCGACACGGCGATGGTCGCCGTGTTCCGGCTCGCATCCTCCCACCCCCAACCGGAAACCTTCCCCGTGGTTATCCTGATGACTGCCCGTCCCTTTCAAGGGCGGGAGGAGCGAAGCGGGAGGCGGGTCGTGGCCACAGTGGCCCGAACGAGCGCCGCTTCAGGGTGCGAAGGTAACGAGATGCATCAGCATCGAGTCCGAGCCCCTGATGCGTCGCGCGAGTGAGTCACTGAACGTCTTCGTTTTCGCATCAACAGCGACGAACACGATGCGAAGCATGGTGTGAGGAGCGGGCCGGGACAGCCGCTGGCGCAGGCGCAACGCGACAAGCCAGGGGCGTCTTCGTCAGCCCAATCAACCGAAGAAAAGCAGCGAAGTGATGTGAGCGGAACGGGCGCGAGCCCGTGGAGACGAACATGACTGAGCGTCATCATATCTCGTGAACCATTGGGAGGAAGGTCGCCGCCCCGCTCCGCACGCTTCGTGCACCTTCGGCGCACTCGCACATGCTCCGCGGACCGGCTCGCTTTGTTCTGTTCAGCTGAGGGGAAGCCCACGCGGCAAGGGGCCTGGGCCCCGTTGAGCGTAAAAAGGGTGGATTAACTGGTTGGCTGCTGGACGGATGGTGAAGTTCTTTCCGCTTTCTGTTTATCAATCCAGGCTGACATTATTTCGAGATTATCCATGACGGACTGGTGCATCGTATCAACCTGCCGGGCGGCTGACTCGTTCAGTGCAGCGGAACAAATCTTGCAGAACAAGGAGTCATGAGCATTGATGGTCCCGCAGCGTGGACATTTTTTCGCTTCGAGAACCGGGTTCTGGTAATCTTCTTCGAGCAGCCCAGCGTTCATCAGGATCTTCTTCTCGACATCCTCCCCCGAAAGATGAACATAGACCTCGGGCATCCGTGAGCTCTTTTCCCAACCGGCAACAATCCGCAATTCCATCTCTGATAGTCCTTTCTTCGGCCCCTCTGATTTTACCAGGTCCGTGAGCCGCGCATGGCGGATTGCATGGGGATGGACATTATTGACCCCCGCCCTCCGGGCAATTATCTTGAGGGTGTTCTGAACCGTGCTCACGGAAAGATGGCGAAGATCACTACCATAACGCCATTGCGTTACAAAGAGCGGGGCCTCGGAATTTTCCCGCATCGGATGCACATTCACCCATGCCTGGAGATCCCCAATACAGGCTGTGAGCCGGAGCCTGCGGCGGTCGGTTTTGCCGCGCACAATGACGACCGCCCCGTACCGGTCGAACTGGATATCCCCGATTTTCAGCGCCATGATTTCGCTAATCCTTGCTCCGCTGTCCCACATGAACATGACCAGCGCCCGGTCCCGCTGGGTGCGGCAGGCATCAACGAGTTTGGAAATATCGTTCTTGGTGAGGAGCCGGTCCATGGGGAGCGTATGCCTTACCCGCCTCATCTTTTCAGGAAAAAGATCCTTTTCCTTATCGGGAGTGAGCCATCGGAGAAAAAGACGGACCTCGAGTAATTCGCCCTGAAGTGTGATTGGTGTTACTTCGTTTTTTCTCTGGATGACATAATCTTCGACATCTTCCCGCGTGATTAGCTTGGAATCTTTGAAGTTGCTATCACTGAGGAATTGATAGATCCGCCATAATTTTGTGTCGATTGTCCTGGGGCGGAGACTTTTGAGATTAAGCATGCGCAGATACTTTTCAAAATATCCGCGATTGACCGGGTCAATGCGTTTGAATTTCTCCAGAAGTTGCATACCTCTTGGTTGGGGATTTGTGTATATAGTCCCATTGAAGACGATCAGACTTAAGATCCGGTCCTTAGTGGTTCATGGGTTCGAATCCCATTCCTCCCATGGTTAAAAAAAAAATTTGCTCTGGCTATTCTCGTTATCGTATTACCATTCTACGGCAGTCATGGTCTTGACGACCGCTTCTCCAAAGGCTTTTGATGCCGACGGGCCGTTTGCGGTAACAATCCGGTTATCCACGACAACCGGCTGGTTCACGAGAATTGCACCCCCGCCTTTCATCTCACGAAACGCAACCGGACTCTCATAGTACGTGGCCTTGATCCCTTTCAGGATGCTGGCCCGGGCAAGGACGACCGGTGCAAGACAGATGGCTGCCACAACCTTTCGTGAAGCCCGGAAATTTTTCACAAGGATGGGCAACAGTTCATCATCCCAGAGGTGTGCCTGGGTACCTGTGCCCCCGACAATGACCAGCGCGTCATAGGGTTTGGGATCGATCTCTTCAAACGAGAGTGATGCAACCGCCTTTGCACCTATCATGCCGGTGCAGGTGCCCCGGCGCGTGGATACAATATCATATGTCATACCGGCCTTGGTCAAAGCCGCAACCGGCTCGGCGAGTTCTTCATCCCGGAATTTTTCCGGGGCAATGGCAATGAGTACTTTCATGGTAACCGGATCATCTGTTAGGAGTACTGGATGATGGATATTGTGCCTTCGGTGCGGGAATGCCAAGGCTTTCCTCCCTGCTCCGCACGCGGTTTTTCCGCACGGTCATTTACGAGTCTTTTCCTTCCTGAGGCCCCGGGATCGCTGCAACCCGGCCCACCCGGCCATCGGTCAGCCGCACTTTGATGCCATGCGGGTGAAACCGCGAGTTGGTGAGAATCTCCTGAACGGTACCTTGTACCGTCTTTCCTGTGCGCTGGTCGCTCTTCTGGATGATAGTGACAACGAGTCCGGCATGTATCGATGCCCGGTCGTAAGGATTGGGGAGGGGGGTCATGGTGAAAGAAGAGTTATGGGGTGGAGGGCAGGTCGGGCATCGTGTATGCCCCGATACCCTTCTCAAGATAGCCGGCAAAGGATGTCCATCCGGTCTGCTTCCCGAACATCAGGAGCGAGATATCGGTCCGGTATTCATTCTCCTGCGGTTCGAAGATCGTCCACTGGTTCTTGCCGGTCAGGGTGGATCTTATCGTGACTTCTGCATTGGGATCGGCATCATAGGCTGCATACAACGCGGTCTGGTACGAGTAACAGGTACCCCCGGCAGCAACGGTTGCGTTGCTCCGGCAGTCCGCTCGCCGGATATCGGTGACGGGGCGGTACATCGGGCTTTTCTCCACCGGGTTTTGGGTATCGATATACCCGTTCGTTACGATAACGGTGGAGATGGTGATGGTGTACGGGTTCTTCTCCGTGGTACCTTCCGGGGGAACCAGTGAGGGAGTTGTCACTTTCATCAGCGTTGCCTTCCCGGTCTCGTACAGTTCGGTCTTCCAGGATGCGGGAATGCCGGATATCTCGTGAGCGCTGAGTCTCGCGATCACCGGGGAGTTCCCGAGGGGATCTGCCGGTACGGGTACAAACAGGGTCAGGTTCCCCAGCGTTGAATCGGTGGTGAGGGAGAATGTGTAGGTATAGGTGCCGGTGAGAGACGACCGGTACGCATTCTCCGTATATCCGGCATACGAAATCCAGCCAGCAGATGCCACGAGTATGATGATGAAGAGACTGATGGTGATTTTGATAATTTTGTCCATAGGTTGCCACTTCCTGCCGGGCCGGGAGTATCAGATCTGCGACACCGGAGCACCGGCTCATTTCCTGATCGATTATTGATCGATCCGGGTTGAAAACCTGTCGATGAACTGGGCGTGCCGGGTACGGGAGCGTTCGTGCATCACTAGCGCTTTATGCTCCGGAATAAAATCCACTAGTATGCCATCATCCCGGTCACTGGTATTACGTAACGTATCCCTTGTTGGGGGGCGTGTAGCGGATATCACGGTGCAGGATGGTGTGGTGTCACATGCCGGGGCAAAAGAACCGGCGGATCAGGAGATCGACTGCACGGGTCTTTTTGTTCTCCCGGCTGCCGTGGACATGCATGTGCATATGCGCGGCGGAATCCAGTCGGCTAAAGAAGACTGGGAGAGCGGAAGCAAAAGTGCCCTTGCCGGCGGCGTCACGGTGGTTGTCGACCAGCCCAACACAATACCGCCGGTAACGAGCCCGGAGACCCTGTGGGCCCGTATCCTTGAAGCAAAAGATCATTCGCTGTGCAGTTTTGCCATCAACAGCGGGGTGACCTTTGACACGCCCATCTCTGCTATGTGGAGCAATGGCGTGATGGCGTTTGGTGAGACATTCTTTGCCCCCTCCAGTTATGGCGAGGCGATAACGCCAGAGGAACTTGCAGCTGCACTCCGCAGGATCAAGGCCTGCGGGGGCCTTGCAACCATCCATGCCGAAGAGATCGGCAGGGGCGACGATAGCAATCTCCCGTCCCATGACCGCATTCGCTCGGTAGAAGGTGAACTACGGGCAGTTCAGGCAGTCAGCAGGTACAATGCGGCCGGGTGCCGGCTCCACTTCTGCCACATGAGCACCGCTTCATCGGTCACCGCTGCGGCCGGGGTGGGAAGTGTCGAAGTGACACCCCACCATCTCTTCCTTTCCCACGATTCGTTCAGACCAGACGATGCCCATGGAAAGGTGAATCCTCCCCTGCGAAGCGAGACGGAACGCAAGAACCTGTGGGCGGTCTGGGATTCCATCGATGTGATAGCCTCCGACCATGCCCCGCACACATCTGCCGAGAAAAAGAAACCGTTTGCTGAGGCGCCCGCCGGTATCCCGGGTGTCGAGACCATGGTTCCGCTGCTGCTTGGGCAGGTGATCGCAAAGAAGATCTCGCTCTCTGAGGTCATCCATAAGACCTCCCGTTCCCCGGCAGACCTGTTGGGTATCACCCCCGCCGGGTTTGCACCGGGAGATCGCGGGGATTTTGCCCTGTATCCAAAACAGGCACAGCCGCTTGATCCGGAGCTGCTCCACAGCAAATGCGGGTTTTCACCGTTCGAGGGCCAGCCGGTGGTAATGCCCCGCACGGTCATCCTTGGCGGGGATGTGGTGTATGATGAAGAAGAATTCTTTTCAGGATTGCCGTCATGGTTCCCCGGAAAAGGCTACTATCCCCGGTAACGCTGCTTTTTTTGTCCCAAACACTCATCATCCCGGACGCCGATTCTGTAATGCCGATACATGTGTGTCCATAGGTCCCCGGGTGATCGATTGACAAGCGTCTGGATATGAGCCATGGGACAACCCGGATACGCGACAGGCAAACAGCCCGGCAGGGTTTAAACACCGGAGAAGTACGGCAGCAGCCACTTGTGATCCGCGTGCGTTAATGCCGGGCGACATTTCTTCCATGGGGGAATCGATATGGCCGGCATTTCTGACGCTCTTTCTGAAGACGGGAACGGTACCATCATCGCCATCGAAGTAACCGCCGGCGGGAAAAGAGCGATCTTCCCGGCAGGCTACAATACTTGGCGCAAGATGATCGGGTGCCGTGTATCCGCTCCTGCGATCGAGGGCCGGGCGAACCGTGCCGTTGTTGAACTGGTTGCCGGAACACTCAACCGACCGGTTGCTTCGGTGAGTATCTTGTCCGGTGCAACGTCATCCCACAAACGGCTCCACCTTGCCGGTATCAGGAAAGACGAAGTCATTACCTTACTGGACAGATTTCCCCTCAGCTGACCGGGGACGATCATTCGTAAAAAAACGTAAAAATTGATCCCGGGTGAAACCCGCTCGTTTCTCTGGTTTTGGACTCTTGTAAAGGTACCTGTACTTTAAGTAATTTCCCACGATATATTTTATTATACCTATGATCAGGCATTACAGTCATCGCATGATACATGGGGGTGCATTTACGTGTATTCACCGGATACTACCAAGTACCTTATTCACATCAGCCTCACCGCAGAGGGGGTGGTCGAGAAACCTGACGTAGTCGGCGCCATATTCGGGCAGACTGAAGGGTTACTCGGCGAGGACCTCGACCTGAGGGATCTCCAGCGAACAGGGCGTGTCGGACGTATCGACGTCCAGATCACGAGCAAGAAAGGCGAGACAAAGGGCGAGATCTTGATCTCCTCCTCGCTCGACCGGGCGGAGACGGCGATCCTTGCCGCTTCGCTTGAGACGATCGACCGTGTCGGTCCCTGCGTTGCGCACGTGACCGTGGAAGCGATCGAGGACATCCGCGTCAGCAAGCGGAAGCTGATCGTTGAGCGGGCAAAAGAGATCTTGATCGAGCGGTTCGATGACGGGACGATCGATTCCGATGCCCTGCTGGATGATGTCCGGCAGAGCCTCCGGGTCGAGAAGATCGGATCCATTGGCGAAGAGCGTGTCCCGGCCGGGCCAAATGTGCTGGATTCGGACGCGATCATCATCGTTGAAGGCAGGGCCGATGTTTTGAACCTCCTGCGGTACGGCATCAAGAATGCCGTGGCCGTTGAGGGAACCAATATCCCAAAGACGGTTGTGGACCTCTGCGGGACAAAGACCACGACCGCCTTCTTCGATGGCGACCGTGGCGGCGAACTGATCCTGCGGGAGCTGCTCCAGGTGGCCGACATCGATTTTGTCGCCTTCTCCCCGAAAGGGAAGAGTGTCGAGGACATGTCCAAGAAGGAGGTCATCAAGACGCTAAGGAACAAGGTGCCGGTCGAATATGTCCGCGACCAGTACTTCGAGACCTCAGCAGAACTGCCGGGAGATCTGCGGGGCACTCACTCGGCAGCTGAGACCGAGGACTCCTCTGATCGGAAGGCAAAGGGCGCCACGCATGCAAAACGGACCCGTGAACCGGGCGGTCCGCTCAGCCTGCACGACCATATTGAGGATGTCCGGGGACAGAACACGGCCCGGTTCTTAAGCGATGAACTGACCGTTGTCCGGGAGATGAGGTCGGACGAGGTGGAGAAGGCGATCGAGACCATCGATCCCGCAGCCACCGGTCTTGTCCTCGATCGTCCCGTTGACCAGAAACTCCTTGACAGGATGGTCTCAAAAGGGCTCTCGTACGTGGCGGCAAAGGATTTCAAGGGTATCATCAAGAGGCCGCTCTCGATCCGTCTGCTGAAGATGGGGTCTTAATAAGGCGAAGATCCAGGCATTCCAGCCTTCAGCGTTCCTGAGGTCAGGATCCCGAAAATACGGGATCTCTCTAATAATGTCGGGGATGAGAAGAGCCGACGGCTCTTCGCATACCCTCCTTCACACAAATTTATTTATGTTGCATCGGCTCATGTAAGTGTCTGGAGTGGTAGCATGCACAAAGAGGAACTGATCAATCTTCACCAGATGCTCGCCGAAGTCAAAGATTATTTTGAAGAGATCAACCCGGATCTGAAATTCTCCCAGTACACGGCCCTGAAGATCAACCCTTCCCAGCAGCACAAGAGCAAGATGGAGCATAAATATGCGATCTTTGTTCTGGGGACGGAGATCGCCAACGCGATGAAGGAAGTGGATTACAACTCTTCAAGCAGGATATCGTCCCGGATGAAGGAACTGGCCGACAAGACCTTGAAAGAGATGGATTCCGATACCCAGTAACCGATCACACTTTTTTTCTCTCTCGCTTTTTTTAAGGTGTCTCCGCACCACTCGAACAGGCATGTGCCTGCGATCTTCCTGTCACTACCATGCCCTTAAAATAAAGCCGGTTATATTGGACGAATGGATACACGGGGGGTCTCCTGCCACCCCCCCACCCCCAATGTCTTTAAAACCGCGTCGACCCCCCCACCCGCATGGGGGGGAGGTCACCGGCCGACCCCTCCCCCCCTGTTGCCCGGATCGACCCCCCCTTATCAGGTATGAGTAGGCGTTCGGGCAGGTTGTCCTCTCTGAACGGCACCAGAAGATCGTGACAGATCATGCGTGCAATACTGCGTACATCACATCTTTGAAGGGGGGGTCAGCGGTCGACCCCCCCTCAATTTTATTTTTAAAACGTATTGACCCCCCCACCCTTCCGGAATCAGGAAGGGGGGGTACCCCTCAGAGTGCATTGTCGGGGGCGGGATTTCCCGTGGAACTCCGACGGTGACCTGCGCTTCGGAGCGGTTGCAGGAGGGGGGGTCGGGGATTGACCCCCCCCCTCGTACTGCTGGTGCACTCAAACGAGAACGCACCGGTAACCGTGGGGGAAGGAAAGTTCAAGATGGGGCGCATCAGATCCGTACCGCAGAGCAAAGGAGGATGGTGCATGGCCCCCAAAAAAAGACCTGAATACGAGATCACAACCGATACAGCCGGTCATTTCAGCGCCGGAGAGATCATTCCTGATTCCCGGTACAATGCCGTGAAAGAAGACTATGATATCCGGTTGAAAGAATGGGCCGGCAGCGAAACGATCGTGCAGATCTCTGGAAGGAAACGGGATCTGATCAAGAGTTTTCTAGAAGAGAGACGGTACGCCATCACTGCGGAATATTTTCATTATAGTGTAAGGGCACGCGGGAAGAACATCGATGCCGGGGCCATTTCACAGAAGGTCCAGGGGCTGGGCCTGAAGTTTCTTTACGTCCGGGTTATCGGTGAAACCTGCCCTGGCGGGGATTGAGGAGATCGATGATCCAGGAACTATCATGTTTCGTGCAGATGCACGTTACCGGGTGAAAATCAAAAAAAGCAGAAGCCCTTACTCTTCAGGCTCCTTTGCATACTTCTTCCAGACCTGCTCGCGGTATACCGGTCCGCTGTTATAGGTGCAGAAGGGGACCAGTTTTCCATCCGGCGTTGCATAATGAATGCAGCACCGCTGGACCCGCTCGATATCGTAATTGTACTTGTCCATGAAGTGCATGGTGCCGATGAAGAGGGCATTCCAGTGGAACTCCCGGAGGGCTTCAAAGTTCTGGCCGATCAAACCCTTACTGATCAGTTTCCAGAACTCTGTTGTTGCCGCCTGCTCACCCTTGCTGACAGAGGTGTGCATGTTCTTCACGCCCTCCAGGAGTGCCTTGTACTTGTTGATGGTTCCACCCTTCTTCAGGGTCTCTGACATCTGCTCGATTGACTCAAAGAGACTGTCCACGTCCACCATCCGGTTGACCGGGACGATCCCCTCTTCCCGGGCAAAGATGTAGGTTGCTGCCCCGCAGTGCTGGTGGGCGGTGAACCTGACCTGTGGCCGGCCGGTATAGGCCTCGACAAGATCCGAGAAGGGAAGGACACACGGAACCGGGTAGAAATCATCCTTCCGTATGACCCCGCCCATCTGCTCTTCGATCTCTGCCAGAACATCCGGAATGGTGATGCGGGACTTCTGCACATCCTCCTCGCTTGCAGCCCCGGTAAAGGCCACCGGCTGGAAGTTGATGCCCCGGACCACGGCAATGTTATCAACAGCAAACTGGATGATCTTCCCCAGTTCCTTGTCATTGCGTCCCTTGATGACCGTCGGGACCAGTACGGTGCCAAGACCGACTTTCTTGAGATTTTCAAGGGCTTTTATGTGGATCGCGAGGAACGGGTTGGTCTCCTTGCTGACCCCGTCAAAATGGAGATACACCGTATTGAGGCCGGCATCCTTCAGGTGCTGGGCAAGTGCCGGGTCCTTTGAGATCTTCACCCCGTTGGTGGCAATCTGGACCTGGGGAAACCCCATCTCTTTTGCTTTCCTTATGATCTCTGCCAGGTCGTCCCGCATCGTGGGTTCGCCACCGGAGAACTGGACCGCCGGGGCAGGTACAGGTTTCTCGTCACGGAGCACCTGGAGCATCCCGACCACCTGGTCAAAGGTGGGTTCGTACACAAACCCGCAGGCCCGGGCATTGGCAAAACAGAAGTCACAGTCCAGGTTGCAGCGGTTGGTGAGATCGATGTTCGCAAGCAGGGTCGCCGAGTGATGATTGTTGCAGAGACCGCAGGCCGTGGGACAACTGTCGGGCGGAGCCTGCTTCTGCGGGTTGGCTACCCCGTCTCCCACCGCATCGTATTCCTGGAAACGGTGGTACATCGGAGCGTCCGACCAGTACAGATTTCTCGAACTTCCATGTACCGGGCACGTCCGTTGCATCCATATCTTGCCATCCTCTTCGACGAGATCTGCGTCCACGACGGAACTGCAAGTGGGGCAGAGGCCCTTTGTCTTTTTTATCAGCATTAACGTCCACCCGAAATTAGTTGGATTGGCACACGATTGAAAGATTCAGGATTTAGTAACCTTAATGTTTACGCCTGCTCTTTATTACAGGTATTGGAGTGCTACATTATTAGTTTTGAGTTCTTCATAATACCATTGCTTTCTGCCCTGTGGATTATGCTCCCGGCTTACCTCCCGAACCCGGTAGCCGCGCTGTGCGGGGGAGGCACTCCCATCGATCTTGGAAAGAATTATTCCGATAACCGCCGCCTCTTTGGCGATGGCAAGACCTGGCGGGGACTCATTGTCGGCATCCTTGCCGGGGTCCTGATCGGCCTTGTCCAGATCTGGGCATCGGGGACATTCAGTTTCGGCATGCTTCCCCAGCAAACCCTGCTCTCGGTCACCCTGCTTGCCATCGGGGCACTTGTGGGCGATCTCGTGAAGAGTTTCTTCAAACGGCGGTTGGGCAAGGAGCGGGGAGCGAAATGGCCGGTGGCCGACCAGTATGACCTCGTGGCAGGGGCGTTTTTGCTCCTCCTCGTCTTTGACCCGGCCTGGCTCTTTTCCCAGGTCACTCTTGCGGCATTCATCTGTATCCTGATCATCACCCCGATCCTTCACCGTGCCGTCAATATCATTGGCTTTCTGGTGAAGGTCAAGGAGGTACCATGGTAAGAAATGAACTTGCAGACCTGCTCACGCAGTACAGGGCCATCGAATTCGGGGAGTTCACCCTGGCATCCGGTGCAAAGAGCCCGTATTATATCGATGTGAAGACGGCAGTCACGCACCCGGATCTGCTCGTTGCCGTTGCAGAATCGATTGCAGCATCCCACACCTTCGATGTGGTGGCTGGAGTTGCCGTCGGGGGAGTCCCGCTCTGTGTGGCAGTCTCCCTCACAAAGAAGGTTCCCTTTACGATCATACGGGCATCGGAGAAGAACCATGGCAAGAAGAGTTTAATCATCGGCGATGTCAAAGGCAAAGATGTCTTGCTGGTCGAGGATGTCACGACCTCGGGGGGATCAGCCCTCTATGGGATCAACGCGCTCCGTGCCGCCGGTGCAAACGCGGACCGGGTCATCACGGTTGTAGACCGGGAACAGGGCGCGGAAGCGATGCTCCTGGAGCACGGCATACGGTTGATTCCACTCGTCAGGTTGCACGAGCTCTTAAAAGAGTAAGGCCTTTTTATCTCAAATGTACACTAGGAAGGTACTATGAAGATTCTTGTTGTTGGCGGGGGAGGCAGGGAGCATGCGATAGCTGCAGCCCTTGCCCGCAACACGACCACCACTGTATTCTCGGCCATGGCAAAGCGCAATCCCGGGATCGATGGTATTGCCAAAAATACCCTGATTGCAAAGGAAACCGATGTCCCGCAGATCGTGGCGTATGCAAAGGAGCACCGGATCGAATACGTGTTCATCGGCCCGGAGTCCCCTCTCGAAGCTGGGATCGTCGATGCCCTTGAAGCGGAAGGAATCCCGTGTGTCGGGCCGGTACGATCGGCGGCACGGATCGAGACCGACAAGGCATTCTGCCGGGAGATGATGGAGCGAAACGCCATTGCAGGATGCCCGAAGTACCGGGTCTTCCACTCCCTGCCGGAAGCAGTGGAATTTATCGAGCACTACGATGGCGATCTGGTGGTCAAACCCATCGGGCTCACGGGTGGAAAAGGGGTCCGGATCATGGGCGAACAGGTGGACCGGAACGGGGCCATCGATTATGTCAAATCCCTCAAAGGCGAGGCCGTGCTCGAGGAGCGCCTGCTCGGGGAGGAGTTCACGCTCCAGGCCTTCGTTGACGGAACACATCTTGTACCGATGCCGCTCGTACAGGATCACAAGCGCGCCTTCGAGGGGGATATCGGGCTGAATACCGGTGGCATGGGTTCGTACTCGATGCCCGATCACATGTTGCCGTTTGTCACCCCCGGCGATTACAAAAAAGCCATTGAGATCATGCAGGCGGCCGTCGCTGCCATGGAACGGGGCGGGCATCCCTACAAGGGTATCCTCTACGGTCAGTTCATGAATACTGCGCAGGGCCCCAAGGTGATCGAGTTCAATGCCCGGTTCGGGGATCCCGAAGCCATGAATGTACTCTCCCTGCTCACCTCGGATCTCTCGGAGATCGTTCACCATATTGCTGAAGGCACGCTCCTGCCGTCCCATGTGACCTTCGATACGCAGGCAACGGTCTGCAAGTACCTTGTTCCTGAAGGCTATCCGGAATCCTCCCACGCAGGGGACGTGATCAGTATCGGCCCCCACAAAAACGCGCTGCTCTATTACGCTAATGTCGGGAAGAGTGCCGAAGGGCTCACCACCCAGACCTCGCGGACACTTGCCTTTGTGGGTATCGGTGAGACTCTGGAACTGGCTGAACGAGCTGCTGAAGAGGCAGCCACGGAAGTCAGAGGCGCAGTGCGCCACCGCCGGGATATCGGTACACAGGCCTTGCTGGACCGGCGTATCGCCCATATGAAGGAGCTACGATGAAGTCGGATTTTATCTCCATTCTCGATATTGACAGATTTGAACTCGAAGAGCTGCTCTCTGAAGCACACCAGCTCAAACGCGAGAAGAGAGCGGGTACTCCCCACCTGCTGCTTGCCGGCAAGACCCTTGCCATGATCTTTGAGAAGTCCTCGACCCGGACGCATATCTCGTTTGAGGTGGGGATGAACCAGCTGGGCGGGCACGCCCTCTTCCTCAATGCCCGCGACATGCAGATCCGCCGTGGCGAGGAGATCCGCGACACCGCCCGTGCGGCATCCCGGTATGTATCGGGTATGATGATCCGTGCGTACAAGCACGATACGATCGAGGAGTATGCCAGGCACGCAACCATCCCGGTGATCAATGGCCTGTCCGACCGGGAACACCCCTGCCAGCTTTTGGCCGATATCATGACCATGCAGGAGCATTTCGGTTCAACGGAGAACCTCCGGGTGGCATGGGTCGGTGACGGGAACAATGTCTGCAACTCCCTGATCCTCTCTACCGTTCTCACCGGTCTTGAAGTGACCGTTTCAACGCCGAAAGGCTACGAACCCGATGAAGATATTGTGGCAAAGGCCCGCTCTCTGGGGGGAAACGTGACCCTGATTCGTGAACCGGAGACTGCGGTCAAGGATGCCCAGGTGATCGTCACGGACACCTGGGTCTCGATGGGTGATGAGGGCGAGAAGGATGAGCGCATCAATGTCTTCAGGGATTATACGGTCGACGCCGACCTGATGAAACGGGCATCGCCCGATGCCCGCGTACTCCACTGCCTGCCCGCTCACCGTGGTGAAGAGATCACGGATGAAGTGATGGAGGGTGGCCAGAGCCTTGTCTGGGATGAGGCCGAGAACCGTCTCCACGCCCAGAAGGCACTGCTCGTGCGGCTGCTGAAATAATTATAAAAAAAAATTACTTTTCTTGAACGAACGCGTTCAGCTGTTCGATCATATATTTTTCGACCTTTTTTACTTCGTCAAGGTCGCCCCGGAATGCGAGCAGTTCGCGGGCATCGCCGTCCATGTTGGCGAACTTGATCTTCTCCATACGTTCCACCACGGTAACCTTGAATTTTGTAGACACATCAACGATCAGTTTCTGGGGGACACCGGGGGGGATCAGTACATCAAATTGTTCTTTCTCGTCTGCCATGGTAAACTCCGGAGTGTTGGTTCTGGTTCTATTTACCTATCTTGATCCGACGGCTCATAATACATGGGCCCCCGCGGACGCCCCCGATCGGGTTTTTGGGCTTTCCTAAGGAGTTCATGCATCGCCCCATCAGGGCCGCGCCCCGGGCAAGGCCGTCGTCAACAAAGACGAGGTGTTCGTTTGGTTCATCGAAAAGGTTCCGCTCCGTGATCCCGTCCAGGATGTACTCGGGTTTCCGGCCGGAGATTGCAGCCCGGCCGGTGAACCCGATCGAGGCGTTCTTCGGCACAAGATCCTGGAGCACCGCCACATCGATCAGGCGCAGGGCCATCCTGGCACAGACCCGGTCGATCACATCGTTGAGCGTCGAGAGCCCGTGGTTCTTGTAGATCTCGGAACCAAGGGTCATCAGGCTTGCCAGTTCGCTGCTGTTGGTTCCGCAATCGCACCCGATCATGGCGATACCTGATTCCAGGGCGAGACGGGCATTGACCGGGACCCTGCCGAACCGGTCCCGGTCAGCAGGAACGATCCGGATATCGATATACTCGTGGGCCCGGTTGACATAATCGTCAACAACCTTCCGGTTACCCCCCGAGAAGAGGCCTCCCGTCACGCTGTGCTCGCCAAAGATATCCAGTGCGGTACCGGTCCGTTCCTTGACGAGCCCGGTGCCCCGGACGATTGCGTCGGGAATGGCACCGGCAAGCCCGCAGAAGTTGCCCACGGTCTTTGCAAACGGGGAGGGGTCGTCCTTGCTCACATCCGTTGTAATACGCCCGTCAAGCGTTGTCCCGAAATCAATGGAGATACAGGGATTTCGGAAATCCACCGGTGTCCATTTTGCCCCTTCCTTGATCCCCGCCATGGCAAGCTCGCCCTCCATCTCGTTTGCCACCATCTCGACGCCGGTAGAGCCGACCGGCGGAATCACCCCGGCAACCGCCCCGGTAAAAACGACCCTGTCGGCAAAACTGAACGGCTGGAGTTTCTCCGGCTGGTTCTCTTTTGACATGGGAGGGGTCATCTTACGGGGTGGCACACCCGCAACAAGGCAGCCGTTGGCAAGCGCAATGACAAAGTCCCCCACCTGGTCCGGGGACTCCATCTCGGCAACAACCCCGGTGCTCCGGACAACGAAATCCAAATCCTTCTGGATATCAAGGCGGGCATCGTTGTGGCACTTGAGGAGGGTATCCCGGACCAGTTCCGTCACAGCCTCCCGGGTAAGCTGCGTACCGTCCAGCGTTGCCCCGAAGATCGTCTCGCCCGGTTTCGGGGGCCGGATGTCGCGGCTCATGCTGACGGTCTTGTTGATGACATAAGACATCCCGGTCTCAAGGCTCACGCCGGTAAGGATGCATTTGGTGGTGGTGTTACCCATCTCCACCGATGCCACAATGAAATAGGGCTTGTTCTTGTATTCCGGGATCTGCATCCCTGCGCCATGAGTGATGGAGGGAACTTGCGGACTCTCCACGATATGAGGTCTGGGTTTTATGAGGCGGGAGAAAAAACCGGCGCACATATACTCCGGGTCTTGTCTGTATGTCCATATAAGTTTCTGTTTGCGAAAGGGCCATACGACTAAAAAGCAGGAGAGGAATTGCAAAAGTAATTCTTCGACCTGATGAATCGTGGCAATAATGATAAAAAAAAGGATTACTTGCCTTTCTTCTTCTGCAGCTGCATGACCATACGTGCCTGGATGCCGAAGTACTGCGAGACCCCGATCGCGTGGCACTGGTCGATTGATGCACTGTCGAAGGAGACCATGTCCGTGGAATAGATGGCATCCGGTGATGTCCGGCCCAGCACCCGCACGCAGCCCTTGTACAATTCAAGGTCTACCGTCCCGTTCACCCGTTTCTGCGTGGTAGTGATGAACGCATTCAGGGCCGCATAGAGCGGTTCGTACACAAGCCCCTCGTAGGCGAGCTCTGACCACTTGTCATCCACCATGCGCTTGAAGACGAGCTCCTGGCGGGTGAGGGTGAGCGCTTCAAGATCACGGTGGGCGGTAAGGATGACGGTCGCCGCCGGGTGCTCGTAGTTCTCGCGGGCCTTCAGGCCCAGAATCCGATCCTCAACCATGTCATTGCGCCCGATCCCGTGCTTTCCGGCCATGACATTGAGTTTCTGGATCAACTCGTACCCGGGATACTTCTTTTTATTGATGGCAACGGGGATGCCCTCTTCAAAGGTAAGGGTGATCTTCTCCGGTTTTGCCGGTGCGTTCTCGGGGGATACGGTCCAGAGGTAGATCTCTTCCGGGGGATGGTATGCGGGATCTTCGAGCCTGCCTCCTTCGATACTCCTGCTCCAGCAGTTCTCGTCCATGCTCCATGGTTTGTCTTTCTTGACCGGTACCGGGATATTATGCTTTTTTGCATAATCGATCTCCCAGTCCCGGGTGAGGTTGAGTTCGCGTATGGGGGCGACAACCTCAAGACCGGCAGCACGGATGATGAAGTCAAACCGGAGCTGGTCGTTTCCTTTGCCGGTGCACCCGTGCCCGATCGCGGTTGCCTTCTCTTTCTTCGCAATCTTTACGACCTCTTCGGCAATCAGGGGGCGGGCAAGGGAGGTTCCCATGGGATATCCCTCGTAGGATCCGTTTGCCCGTATTGCGGGGAAGATGTGTCCGGCTACAAACTGTTCTCGGGCATCGATGGTGTAGTGGCGGTCAGCGAGTTTTTTGCCCTTCTTTGTGGCCATATCAATCTCTTCGTCACGCTGGCCGACGTTCACCGCTACGGTTACGACACGGTCGTAGTCATACCTCTCTTTTAAGAGCGGGATACAGATTGAGGTGTCGAGCCCGCCGGAATATGCAAGAACTATGGTGCCTTTTCCCATGGTATACTCCTGATTTTACCTTGTATTAGACATTGGGGTGGATACTGCATATATGTTCAGGGTTGAATGTGATGAAAACCTGATTATTGATAGGTTGGAGGTAATCGTGAGAATAGAGATAAAATAGGGTAGTTGTTCAGGTTATTGCATCCTGAACCGGGTATTGTTTTCTTATACAACGGTAATTCTGCCGGGTAATACCGGGTAATAGACTGTTGTATAATCGTAGGATCCGGCCTTATCAAAGGTGACTGCAAATGCCTCACCGTACGGAAGTACAACCTCGTTCATTCCCCCGAAGTATCCTCCGGTAATTACATCTATTGCCTGAATTGAGTGTGGCCTGTAGGGATCGATGTTCGTCCAAACTACTTTTGTTCCGGCCTTCACGGTGAAACTTGTACTCGGAAGAACCTGAGATCCACTGATGGTCACTGCATGCGTGGGTGCAGGGGTTGGCGTAGCCGTGGGTGTTGCAGTAACGGTCTTGTTGACAACAACAACAACAACGTCCTTGGTTGGTTCAGCCGTTGGAACGGCGGTTGGAACAACCGTTGGAACATCAGTGGCAGTTGGGGTGGCCACGGGTGCTGCCGGCTGGGATGTGCATCCCGCAAGCAGGATCCCGATGAACAGGATCGCAAGAACAACAAATAATTTCTTCATGCATGTTTTTTGGTTATTTCGGTATTTAAGGATATTCAATTATTGTGGGTATTTTTCCATAAGCCATGAGAGGCCGGTATATGGCGGGATTTGTCAGAAAATAAAAAAAAAGCCAATATCGGGGAGATATCGTCAATACCCCCTCAATTACTTCAGATAATGGCTGATTGGCTCAAGGGTCATCTTTTCGCGTTTGATGGCATCAATGGCAAGTGCAGCAGCCCGCGCTGCCTGAAGGGTGGTGATATAGGGTATCTGGAAGTCCACTGCCGCACGCATGATCTGGTAATGATCCTGGCGTGACTGCTTGTCCTGGGGCGTGTTGATGATCAGCCGGATCTCGCCGTGGTGCATCATGTCAAGGACGTTGGGGGAGCCTTCCTGCACCTTCCGTACCAGATTTGCCTCCACGCCTGCTTCATGGAGGTAATCCACGGTTCCTTCGGTCCCGTACAGGGTGAGTCCGAGGTCTTGTAACTTTTGGGCAATGGGAATCACTTCGCTCTTCTGCTCCATGTTTACCGAGATGAAGACATTTCCTTTGAGGGGTAGTTCGTTGTCCGCCGATATGCAGGCCTTGTAGAATGCAAGTCCGAAGTCGTAGTCAATCCCCATGACCTCTCCGGTACTCTTCATCTCGGGTCCCAGCATGGTGTCAACCCCGCTGAGCTTGTTGAAGGGAAGCAGCACCTCTTTGACCGCGACATGCTGGATCTCTCTCTCCATATAGCCGAGGTCTCTGAGTTTCTTCCCGATCATCACCTTTGCAGCGATCTTTGCTATGGGGATTCCGGTGGCTTTCGAGACAAACGGCACGGTCCGGCTTGCCCGGGGGTTGGCTTCGAGGATATATACCACATTGTCCTTGACTGCCATCTGGAGGTTCACGAGACCGATGACACCCATGCCAAGGGCGAGTTTTCTCGTATACTCTTTGACGGTAGCGATCACGTCCGGGGGGAGCGACTGGGGGGGGATCACACAGGCAGAATCGCCGGAATGGATGCCCGCCTGCTCGATGTGCTCCATGATACCCCCAATGAGGACCTCCTCCCCATCGCAGACCGCATCCACATCGAGTTCGATCGCGTTCTGGAGGTAGGAGTCGATCAGCACCGGGTGGTTATGGCTGACCCGGACTGCCTCCTTCATGTAGGTCTCGAGTTCGCGGTCGTCATGGACGATCTCCATGGCCCTCCCGCCGAGGACATACGACGGCCGCACAAGCACCGGGTAGCCGATCTTCTCTGCCATGGCGTGTGCTTCACCCTCGGAATATGCCGAACTGTTGGCCGGGCAGGGTATGCCGAGTTTCTTCAGGAGCACGCTGAACCGGTCCCGGTCCTCGGCAACATCCATGGCATCGGGGCTCGTCCCAAGAATCCGCGTTGTGAGGCAACGGCGTTTTATCTCGGCCTCTATCGGCACGGCAAGGTTGACCGCGTTCTGCCCGCCAAACTGGACCATCACACCGTAATAGGTGTCAGATTTCAGGATATTGACGATATCCTCGAGCTGCATCGGCTCAAAGAAGAGGCGGTCCGAGGTGTCGAAGTCCGTGGAGACGGTCTCCGGGTTGTTGTTGACGATATGGACCTCCACGCCCTTCTCTTCCCTGAGTGCCTGGACTGCATGAACGGTGCAGTAATCGAACTCGATACCCTGTCCGATCCGGATGGGGCCGGACCCCAGAATGAGCACTTTTTTGGTGTTCGTGGGTACGATCTCGGAATGTGACTCATACGTGGAGTAAAAGTAGGGAGTATTTGCCGGGAACTCGGCAGCGCAGGTATCGACCATCTTATAGGACGGGGCGCCAACAATATTTTCAATCTCATCTCCAGTTTTTCCGCATAACTGAACTATCTCGGCATTGGAGAATCCGTACCGTTTCGCCTGCAGGATACTCTCCGTAGTGCAGGTTCCTGTGCCAAGGCGCTTTTCCAGGTCCACAATATTTTTGATCTTCTCTAAAAAGAACGGCGTGATGGAGGTGAGCTGGACAATCTCATCGAGGGTGAATCCCTGGCGGAATGCATCGAAGAGGCAGTGGAACCGCTCGTCCGTCGGGCGCGAGAGGATCATGCGGATCTCGCTCGGGCTCGTGTGGGACTGGACATCGGTATCGAGTGATCGCTTTGCCTTCATGAAGGCCTCTTCGATCGTTCTCCCGATTGCCATCACCTCCCCCGTACTCTTCATGGCCGTCGAGAGTGTCCGGTCGGCACCCTTGAATTTGTCAAATGGCCAGCGGGGTACCTTGACCACGATGTAATCGATTGCCGGTTCAAACGATGCAGGGGTGCAGCCGGTCACGGTGTTGGTGATCTCATCAAGCCGCAGGCCGATCGCGATCTTTGATGCCACCCGAGCGATGGGGTACCCGGTAGCCTTGGACGCGAGTGCCGATGAACGGGAGACACGGGGGTTGACCTCGATGACACGATAGTCGCCGTTCCTGAAGGCAAACTGGACATTGCAGCCGCCCTGGACGTCGAGGGCGCGGATGATCTTGATCGCGGCGCTGCGCATCATCTGGTACTCATCGTCGCGGAGGGTGAGGATCGGTGCAACGACGACGCTCTCCCCCGTATGGATGCCCATGGGGTCCACGTTTTCCATACCGCAGATGATGATGCAGGTGTCGGCAGAGTCCCGCATGACCTCAAACTCGATCTCCTTCCAGCCAAGGACGCTCTCTTCGATGAGAACCTGGTGAATGCGGGAACGCGAGAGACCCAGTTCAACGATGCGGAGGAGTTCCTCACGGGTCCGGGCAATTCCTCCCCCGGCACCTCCCAGGGTGTAGGCAGGCCGGACCACGGCAGGGAGCCCGATGGCGGTGATCGCCTCCTCGATCTGGTTCAGGCTGGTGAGGATGATGCTCTTTGGGACGGGTTCCCCGATCTCAATCATGAGATTCCGGAACTTCTCCCGGTCCTCGCCCTTGTAGATCGCATCGAGAGGTGTCCCGAGGATCTCGACGTTCTTCAGGGCCCCCATCTCCGCGAGTTCGGCGGTCATGTTGAGGCCGGTCTGGCCACCCATACCCGAAAGAATCCCATCGGGTTTCTCCTTTTCTATTATCCGGGCAATCACATCGGCCCGGAGCGGTTCGATGTAGACTGCATCTGCCATCTCAGGATCCGTCTGAATGGTTGCAGGATTGGAGTTGACGAGGACGACTTTTACGCCCTCTTCCCGCATGGCACGACAGGCCTGGCTTCCCGAGAAGTCAAACTCAGCAGCCTGGCCGATCTGGATGGGGCCCGACCCGATGATCAGGACCTTCTTGATATGCATCTTCTTGGGCATTATCCGAGCCTCCGGAAAAGCCCGTCAAAATAGTGACATTCGGTATCCATGGGGCCGGCATGGGCTTCGGGATGGAACTGGACGCAGTTGATCTTCAGGTCTGCGTTCTCGAACCCCTCCACGGTCCCGTCATTGGCGTTGACGAACGTGACCTCGCAACCTTCCGGTAAGGAATCCTTATCAACGGCAAATCCGTGGTTCTGGGTGGTGATGAAGATCCTGCCATCATGGAACCTGACCGGCTGGTTGGACCCGCGGTGGCCGAACTTGAGCTTATACGTATCTCCCCCCAGGGCAAGTGCCAGGATCTGGTTACCCATGCAGATCCCGAAGATGGGAAGTTCGCCGATGCATTGTTTGACGGTGGCGATGGTGGCTGTTGCCTGTTTGGGGTCGCCGGGGCCATTGGTGATGAAGAGGCAGTCGGGTTCGCAGCTGAAGATCTCGTCACGCGTGGCATTGTGGGGGAAGATGTAGAGGTCGCCTTTCCTCCTTGTGAGGCTCGTGAGGATGTTGGTCTTGAGGCCGAGGTCGAGGATGGCGATCCGCTTTCCTTTCCCCGGGATCCGGTAGGGGGCTTTGCATGAAACCTCAGGGATAGGATTGCAATCCGAGATGGAGGGGGTCTTCCGGGCCAGTTTTACGGCATATTCGCCGTCGTCGCTGCCGACAACGAGGGCTGCCCGCATGGTGCCGTGGACCCGGGTCTTGATGGTGAGGCTCCGGGTGTCTACTCCTGCGATCCCGAGCAGTCTCTTCTGTTCGAAATATTCCCTGAGGGTTGGTTTCATGTCAGGGACGTCGCAGATCTCGCGGCATACGGCCCCGAGAACCTTGGTACTCTGGCTTTGCATGTTCTGCACATCGACGCCATAATTTCCAATGGTCGGGAAGGTGAACATCAGGATCTGGCCGAAATAACTGGGATCGGAGAGTGCCTCCATGTACCCGGTCATCAGGGTGTTGAAGACGAGTTCTCCCGAACATTCGCCCTCAACACCAAATCCATCCCCTGTGACACACTGCCCGTCCTCAAGACCCAGAACCGCCTTCATATTATCCCCATCCAAATTTCCATAGTAAATATGCCTGAAAGGTTATTAACGATAGTGCATTACCCGATTCGGGCACGATAGCGACAGATTCTCTGGCATAGTTCTGCTGCCCTGCAGGGTCCCTGTCCTGACGGATAGGCATTTAAGTGAAGGATTCGGATATTGGATAGTTACCAAAAAGAACAGAGGTGAACTAGAATGGGAACACTTGGACGAAAGATTGTCGGAACCGATGTGAAGGATCTCGTGAATCTCCTTAACAAGGCCTACTCTGATGAATGGCTTGCCTACTACCAGTACTGGGTTGGCTCAAAGGTTGTGAAGGGGCCCAACAAGGAGGCAGTCATTGCCGAACTGACCCTTCATGCCACGGAGGAACTGGCACATGCAACGCTTTTGACAACCCGGATCATCCAGCTCGGCGGTACGCCGGTCACCAATCCCCAGCAGTGGTTCAAACTCACCAACTGCGGGTACGAGGCCCCGGACGACCCGTTCATTGTCAAAATTTTAGAGCAGAATATCAAGGGTGAGCAGTGCGCCATCAAGACCTACAACGCCCTCATGAAGAAGACCGAGGGCAAGGATCCGGTGACCACCAATATGCTGCTCACCATCCTCTCGCAGGAAGTGGAGCACGAAGAAGATCTCCAGGCCCTCCTTGAGGATGTAGAGATCATCATGAAGAACAAGTGACGGTAAGTCACCTGTTTACCTTTTTTAAAATGGGGGGAAGCGCACTATCCCCGGTTATAAATAGTATTTACCGCAATCTCCTTGCATAGAATCGTGACGGGGTTTTTCATGACAGTTGAGCACGTGAACGGGAAGAACAAGGGAAAAGTCATGCTGTATGCACTCTCAACCTGCGGGTGGTGCGCGAAGACCAAGGATCTTTTGCGCCAGATGGACGTCGAGTTCGACTACCAGTACATTGATCTGTTGGAAGGAACTGAGCAGGACGATGTCATGAATGTGATGGAGAAGTTCAACCCGAATGGTTCCTTTCCCACGCTGGTTATCGATAACAGAAAGGTAATCATCGGGTTCCGCGAGCAGGAGATTCGGGAGGCACTTGGTGCATGACCTTTCCCGGCATCAGCGAGCATGATGTTGACCGGGCTTATGACGTCATGAAGAAGGATGCTCTTGATGGGGGATACCGGCTCAATCCGGATACGGAGTTTGTGAAGAACCTTGTACGGGGCCTGCTCAGGAACGAACAACGGTACGGGCACGCTGCCTGCCCCTGCCGGCTGGCCTCCGGAAAGAAAGAGGAGGATCTTGACATCATCTGTCCCTGCGATTACCGTGACGCTGATATCGAGGAATTCGGGGCCTGTTTCTGTGCCCTGTATGTGAACGATGCGATTGCAACCGGAACACAGCAGGTGACATCCGTTCCCGATCGACGGCCACCACGATCAGAACGCGGAAAAGGGAAAGACCCGGCGGTCAGGACCGTTGTTGTAGGGGAATCGCCGCTATCCGGCCTTCCGTTCCCGGTCTGGCGGTGCAAGATCTGCGGGTATCTCTGTGCACGGGATCAGCCGCCGGGCATCTGCCCGGTCTGCAAGGCAAAGAAGGACCGGTTTGAGCGGTTCATCTGATCTTTTTTTACTCTGAAGAAAACCCCGTGAGGCGCGTGGGGCATGCAGGCGTTCTCCCGCAATCGGTAGTATCCCCATATGATGATGTCACAGGGGCTTCATCCCCTGCAAAAAAAGGGGATACATGAGTTGCTCCCTGCGGGTTGCCATCTTTTCCAGAGGGCATGGGCACTCGCACTCCTACCGGGAGGACTACAAAAACGACAACCCGTTCAATAAACGGTTTCATCCGGATCAGGCACAGATGCTTAATCCTATATTTTGAGAGATCTAACCAGTACGCATGAAATCCAGCGTGATTGTCGAGATCGTTGGCCTGAAAACCAACGACTGCTCCCCCTTTCCCTGCGATGAGAACCGCACCTGCGGTCTTGAAGGGTGCTACCTTTCAGGAAAACTGGTTGATGCATTCAATGAACTCAAAAAAGTGCTTCACGAGACCTATGGCAACCGTGTTGAACTATCGCTGACCCTGATTGACGAAGGCGCCCCGGCTCACATCAAGGCCATCATCGAGCGGGACTATCCTCCGATTCCCCTGGTCCTTGTCAATGGCAGGGTCACAAAGATCGGCCGCATCACCCTGGACCGGATAAAGGCCGAAATAGAAAAGGATCTCTGAGCTGAACGATCGCATGCGCGCAGAAGCTAAAATCTCTTTTCTTTCCACGTTTTTTAAGGAAATCGCCGGTTTCTGTGCGGATACACGGTCAGGCAAACGGAGATCCTCACATTTTTGAGTAGATCTCCTTCACGATCTTCTTTTAAAAGTCCTTAAATTATATATGGATAGAACAACAACCGTGTAAAATCAACCTGTGCCGATGATCTGAATGAATTGCATTACACCCCGGTCTCCCCCGCATTCGCTCATTCTTCATTCAATCCGGTCCGGTGGTGGGATCTCTCCCAGCCACAATTCCCTGACGGTGATCCATCCATGATCTCCGGTCTATTTCTGCTGGCACTGCTGATCTTTGGTGCCGGCGTCATCCTACCCCTCATCACAGCGAGCCGGGACGAGCGGATCTTCAGAACCATAGCGCTCGGCTGCACCATGGCCGGCTCAACCATTCTTGCCAGTATCTCCATCTGGATCCTGATCACCAGCCAGACCCTCTCCCTCGTGGTGTATCAGCCGCTCGATATCCTTTCACTCTCCTTTTCTGTGGATCGTCTTGCCGCGTTCTTCCTTCTCCTCATTGCCGTGGTAGCCGGCCCGGTTGCACTGTACGCAATGGAGTACGTTGAACACCTGGGTGGCGGTTCGAGGAGGCACCTGTTGTGCGGCTGCACCAACCTGTTCATCCTCTCGATGATTTTGGTCATCATCTCTGCAAACACCCTGTGCTTCTTCTTCTTCTGGGAGATGATGGCGGCCAGTTCCTTCCTGCTGGTCATGTATGAATACACCGAGCCGGAGACACGGAAGGCCGGGTTGTATTATTTCATCATGACGCAGCTCTCAACCCTCTTTGTCCTTTTGGGGGTTGTTTTGCTCTTTGTGCAGACGGGTTCGTTTGCATTCGCCCCTGTTACGATGACCCTTCTGTCCACGGCCGCATTCCTCTCCCTGTTTACTGGCTTCTCGATAAAGGCCGGCATCATCCCGTTCCACAAGTGGCTGCCCTATGCCCATCCCGCAAGCCCGTCTCCTATATCGGCCCTCATGTCCGGGGTCATGCTGAAGATTGCAGTGTACGGGCTCATCCGGGTCCTCATGATTGTGTTCACACCGGATCTGTGGTGGGGGGTTGTGATCCTTGCAGCAGGCACGGTATCGGCGGTACTCGGCATCATCTACGCCTTAAAGGAACACGATATCAAGGCAATGCTTGCCTACAGCAGCATTGAAAATATCGGGATCATCTTTATCGGGATCGGCATGTTTGTAATTTTTTCAGCATACGGTCTGTCTGCTCTTGCAACAATCAGTCTCCTCGGCGCACTCTTCCACTCCCTGAACCATGCGCTCTTCAAGAGCCTCCTCTTCTTAACCGCGGGATCCGTGGTTTATGCAACGCATACGCGGGATATCGAGCACATGGGGGGCCTCTCGCACCGGATGCCCGTTACCTCGATCCTGTTCTTTATCGGGGCACTTGCGATTGCAGCACTTCCCCCCCTGAACGGGTTTGCCAGTGAGATCTTGATCTTCATCTCGTTCTTCTCGTCCGGTGCGGTGGCCGATCCGTTCTTCAAGGTCTTCCTCTTCCTCTGTCTTGCGCTGTTTGCCCTCACGAGCGCCCTCTCCGCTGCCTGTTTTGTCAAGGCCTATGGATCCATGTTCCTCGCACTCCCCCGCTCTCCTGAAAGTGAGGAGGCCTGTGAGGTTCCCCTGCCGATGCTGGCCGGCCCGGCACTCCTGGCATCTGCCTGCATCCTCATCGGCCTGTTCGCCGTCCAGATGTTCAGCCTTACCGGGTTTGTTGTACCCATCCCCGATATGTTCCTTGTCGGGATGCTCCTCCTTGTCGTGATCGTTCTTGCCTATGCGTTCCTGTACTACCCGGCAGCACAGAAGCATCGGATCACCGAGACCTGGAACTGCGGCACTCTGTCACAAAAGCCCGCCATGGAATACAGCGGTCACGGGTTCTCTGAACCGATCGATATCATCTTCTCGATGGTGTACCGGACCCGGATGAAGAATGAGCGGACCTTCTTCGATGTGAAGAACTGTATCTTCAAAGAAGGTACTGCCGAGATCCAGCTCCTGAAGATCTTTGAGGAATATCTCTATCTCCCCGTTGCCCGGGTATCCCTGCGGGCAGCAACGACCGTCTCCCGGTTCCAGAACGGGTGCCTGGACACGTATCTCCTCTACGTCTTCTGCACCGTCATTGCGGTCATCATCTATCTGGGGTGGCTGGCATGACCCTCGTATTTGTCCTGTACCTGGTGATCAACACCCTTGTTGTCCTGGCCCTTGCCCCGCTGTTTGTGAGTATCATCAAGAAGGTCAAGGCCAGAACCCAGGGAAGAACCGGGCCCTCCATCTTCCAGACCTACTACAACCTGGCAAAACTGTGTAAGAAGGAGATCCTGTACTCCGCCCATTCGTCCTGGATCATGCGGGTCACCCCGCTGGTGAATATCGCGGCAATGCTGGTTGCCGCCCTGTTTGTCCCGCTCGTCTTCGTAACCGAACCGGTGGGGGGAATCGGGAACATCATCCTCCTCCTCTACCTGCTTACCATGGCAAAATTCTTCATGGCGCTTGCCGGGCTCGACGCCGGCAGTTCATTCGGGGGCATGGGCAGTTCGCGGGAGATGAGCATCTCCGCCATCATCGAGCCTACCACGATCATTGTCTTTGCCGCACTCGTCTTTGTCTTCAAGACGATCAACGTCTTTGCCATGTTCACCGCCTCAATCGCATCCGGGACCCCCGCCACGCCCACGCTCATCCTCCTCGCAATCTCGCTCTTCATCATTTTGATCGTGGAGACATCCCGTATCCCGGTGGACAATCCTGAAACGCATTTGGAGCTGACCATGATCCATGAAGGCATGATCCTGGAACAGTCAGGACCCAACCTTGCCCTGATGGAACTGTCGTCTGCGGTGAAACTGACGCTCCTGATGGCACTTCTGATCAACCTCATCCTGCCGTTCGGGCTCACGACCACGCTGGCACTGGGTGCTCTTGCCGTGGCCCTTCTTTTGTTTGTGATCAAAGGGGCGGTCCTCTCCCTCGTCATCGGGTTGTTTGAATCCTCGATGGCCAAGATGCGGTTCTTCCGCCTCCCCAGCCTCTTTGCCATGGCGTTCTTCTTCTCTACGCTGATCATCATCATGGAGATATTCGCATGATCGACCCGTCCCCCCTCCCGGCAATCATCAGGATTCTTCTGGTTGTCGTCATCATCACTGCTGCCTACATCATATCCACAAGGAATCTCATCACGCTCGTATCCGTGTATGCGTTCCAGTCGCTGACCCTCGTCACCATGGCCCTTGCACTCTATTCGTACGAGGGCGGAACGGTTCTTTTGGCAATCGCTGGTATCACCTTCATCTCAAAAGTTCTGGTCATCCCGTACTTTATTGCCACGATCCAGGAACGGGTGCGGATCAAGCGGGATATCGAGTTCCATTACCTCAACCCGACCACCTCGCTCCTTGTCTCCATGGCACTGATGCTCTTCATCTACATCGGGCTCTCGAAGATCATGGAGGGGACCCCGGCGCGGGAGAGTCTGGTCTTCTTTGGCGCAGTGATCGGGCTCTCCCTGATGCTGATGGGGATGATGGTCACGTTCTCGCGGAAACGCGCCATCACGAAAGTACTGGGGTATCTCTCAATGGAGAACGGGGTTTTGCTCTTTGGCATGTTCGTGACCGAGCTCCCGTTCATCATCGAATTTTTGATCATCATTGACCTGATCATCCTCGTGATGCTGACCACCATCCTCACGGTGGGGCTGGACTCCACCCTGGAAGATTACCATAACCGGCTTCACCGCTTCCACCTTGTTGAAGACACGGAGGAAGGGCCATGATACTCGTTGCTCTTGTGGTTGCGACCATCCTCGCCCTGATCCTCATTACGGTGAGCCATACCCATCGCCAGATGAACATGGTCTGCATCGCCGAAGCCGGACTGTTCCTGGTGTTTGCGCTCTATTACATCATGACCGGGCAGATCCCGGTACCTGCCCTCACCATTGGAAGCGGGTTCTTCTTCATCGATCATCTCGGGATCTTTGAGGTCCTGATAACCACGGTTCTCTTCCTGCTCGCGGCAATCTACGCCAGAGGATATGTGGAAGGTTTGATTGAGAGCCATGAACTCGGGAAGGGGAGCCTGAAATTCTTTTATGGGTCCTGGTCGTTTTTGCTCATGGTCATCATCCTTGCATTCTTCTCGAACAATCTTGCATTGTTCTGGATCTTTGCTGAACTCACCACGATAATCTCGGCTATGCTGGTTGCGATCCTGTATGCAAGGGACAACATCGATGCCGCCATCAAGTACATCTTCATTGCATCCGTATCGATGCTCTTCTCGTTTGTCGGGTTGATCTTCCTCTTCGAGATCTCCCGGTCCGCGGTGCACGGGGGGACCCTGAACTGGACAGAACTGATCCACCTGGCCCCGGCATTTCCCGCAGGCATGATGATCGCTGCCTTTGCGTTGATCTTCATCGGGTTTGCAGCAAAGTCCGGTATCTTTCCCTTCCATACCTGGCTCCCGGAAGCACACGCTCGGGCACCGTCCGCCGTAAGCGCGATACTCTCCGGCGTTCTTCTGAACGTGGGCATCTATGGTATCATCCGCGTCTTTGCGATCGTGCACCAGACGCCGGCCATCACGGCCATCTCGACCCTGCTTGCCATCTTCGGGCTTCTCACGGTCGGGATTGCTGCCTTCTCCATGCTGACGCAGAAGAATCTCAAGAAACTGGTGGCATTCTCCAGCATCGAGAATATGGGCATCCTCTTGATCGGTCTTGCGGTTGCAACACCGGTCGCCATCTTCTGGGTGCTCTTCCATATCATTGCCCATTCCTTTACCAAAGCCTCCTTGTTCTTCTCAGCCGGGATCCTTCACCGCCAGTACCACAGCACGCTCTCCGCGGATGCCCCCGATGATATGCGGGATGTGTTCCGGTTCCAGCCGCTCGCTGCATGGGGAATTATTCTGGGGGGTCTTGCCATCATCGGTATGCCGCTCTTCCCGATCTTCTTCTCGAAACTGTTCATCCTCACCCAGCTTGCCGCTTATTCCCTGCCGGTGCTCGTGATTTTGGTCTTCCTGCTCTTCATCACCGCTGCGGCACTCGGGTATTTTGTCATCAGCACGTTTACTCAAAGATATTCTCCCGAAGCGCTCACGGATGTTCACGTATACCATACCCCGGCAAGCATGAAGGCTCCCATCGTGATCCTCCTGTGCCTGCTCGTGATGATGGGAACGGTGTTCTCTGCAGGTGAAATTTCATTCCTGAACCAGATCGTAACGGAGCTGATGTTCTGATGGGAAGGGATTCTGCCATGCCACAAGAGATCATTCTCGATCTCATCGGTTCCAGCATAAAGGAGGACCGGCTTTCCCCGGGATGCAACGGGGAATATTATCTCCCGGTTGAGGAGACTGAATTCGGGCCGCTGGTCACCACCCTTGCTTCCCGCAAATGTGCTTTGATCGGCCTGTTCTGTGCAGAAAACTTCTCGGCCGGAGCACGCTTCACCCTGTTTTACGTCTTCGAGAAGAAGACTGCCCTTCTGGTGCTTGTCCGGCCCGTTGACCGGGTAGCAACGTCGGTTGCGCGTCTTCTGCCCTCCGCCACATGGTTTGAACGGGAGTGCCGCGATGGTTTTGGCATCGAATTCGACGGGGCATTTGATGAACGGCGGCTCTTCCTGCACGAGACCTACCCCGAAGGATTCCACCCGCTGGAGAAAACATTCCGGAATGCACCGGTCACCCTGAAAGAGTCGGTAAACCCTGAGGATGAATACCCGTTCCGGAAGGTGAACGGCGAGGGCGTGTACCAGGTACCGGTGGGGCCGGTCCATGCCGGGATCATCGAACCCGGTCATTTCCGGTTCAGCGTGATTGGCGAGAAGATCTTCAACCTTGAGATCCGGATGTTCTACAAGCACCGGGGCATCGAGAAACTTGCCGAAGGAAAGACGCCGGCAGAGGTCATTCCCCTTGCGGAAGCAGTCAGCGGTGACGAATCCGTGGCGAACGCAACGGCCTATTGCTGTGCTGTTGAGAAGATCGCGGGAACCGTGGTACCTGACCGGGCATGGTACCTCCGGACCATCCTGCTCGAACTGGAGCGGATCCATTCGCATCTCGGTGACCAGGGCGGCATGCTCGTTGATATCGGCTTCCCCCTCGGGGCCAACCAGTTCGCGGTCCTTCGTGAGGACATCTTCCGCATGAATGCGACGCTGACCGGGTCACGGTTCCTGCGGGGCATGATTACCATAGGCGGGCTGTCACACGACATCAGCAATGAACAGCTGGAGTCAATCAAACCCTTCCTGCGGGAGCTGAAGAAACGCTACCGGGTAGGCCTGAAGATCGTTCTCTCCACCACCTCGGTACTCGACCGGTTCTCTCCGACGGGAGTGATCAAAAAATCCCTCCTGCGCCCGCTCAACCTTACCGGGCCGATTGCCCGTGCATCGGGCAGCCGCGGGGATGTGCGGAGCAACCACCCGTACGGGATATATGAAACGTTCTGCCCGGCCATACGGACACTCTATGACGGGGATGTCCTTGCCCGCTTCACCGTCAAGGCCTCCGAGATTATGGATTCCCTTGATCTCATCGAGCGACTGCTTGCATCCATGCCGGACGGCGCGGTGTCCACTCCCCCGGTGATCCGGGACGGGTATGCCCTCTCGCTCGTGGAATCGGCACGGGGTCAGGATCTCTGCTGGGTCTGGATCCGGAACGGTGTTGTTGACCGGTACAAGGTGCGGACTGCATCGTTCTGCAACTGGCTGGCCATTGAACACGCGGTGCAGGGGGAGATCGTGCCGGACTTCCCGCTCATCAACAAGAGCCTGAACCTGTCCTATGCAGGAACGGACCTGTGAGGTAGATTATGGTAAATGCACTATCCTGCCTGCTGAAACCCAAAGTGACTTCGGACACGGTTGTCCGCGATGAAGAGGTTGAGATGATGGGGAAAGAGATCCGGTGCCGGATCGATGCCGTCTTCGGCCACAGCCTTGCGATCCGGGAGCTCGATACCGGCAGTGACAATGCAGCAGAGATCGAACTGAACAACCTGAGTAATCCCTACTACGATGTCGAACGGTTCGGCATCACGTTTGTGGCCTCGCCCCGGCATGCCGACATGCTGATAGTCACCGGTGCCGTGACGCAGAACATGGCGATCGCCGCACGGAAGACGTACGATGCGATGCCCTCCCCCAAATACGTGGTGGCTGTTGGCGACGATGCCTGCACGGGCGGGATCGTTGCCGGTTCGTATGCGGTGCTTGGTGGAGCGGATAAGATCCTGCCCGTGGACATGAAGATCCCCGGTAACCCCCCGACACCAAAAGAGATTTTGGCCGGTCTCCTGGCCCTGATGAAAAAAGCCGGGCGGTAAAGACGCGCACTCCCCTTTTGTACCTCCTCCTTTGAGCAGCGACGATTTATATTCCGGGAAATAACCGTATACTGTCATGAAGCCGGTACGGAGATGGGGTCACGGGCCTTATTCGGTTGTTGTCGTCCACGGGGGTCCCGGTGCACCCGGTGAGGTTGCCCCGGTTGCCCGCGAGCTTGCGGCCGTGAAAGGGGTACTCGAACCCTTCCAGACAGAGACCACGCTTGACGGGCAGGTGCAGGAGCTCCGGTCGGTGCTGGTGGAACAGGGCACCCCCCCGGTGACGCTGGTCGGGTTCTCCTATGGCGCGTTCCTCTCCTTCATCCTCGCCGCCCGCTATCCGGACCTGGTAAAAAAACTAATCCTGGTGAGCTGCCCCCCGTTTGAGGCACAGTATGCTGCCGCGATCACCCAGATCCGGATGAACCGGCTGAACAGCAAGGGCAGGGCAACCGCCCAGTCATTGCTGGCCCGGCTTGCTGCCCCGGATACCCCCAACAAGAATGCCCTGCTTGCAGAACTGGGGACCATGCTCGCCAGAGTGGATGCCTTTGACCCGGCCAATGTTCCCGAGGAAGGATTTCACTGCCAGTACGATCTCTTCCAGGGAGTCTGGGAAGAGACCTGTGCACTGCGGGAGAAGCAGATCCTTCTCCAGATGGCAGACGCGATCACTTGCCCGGTGCTGGCCATCCACGGCGACTGGGATCCCCACCCGGCGGAAGGGGTCAGGGATCCGCTGACAAACGCTATTTCTGACTTCCAGTTCGTTCTTTTGGAAAAGTGCGGGCATCGCCCGTGGACCGAGCGGACTGCATCAGAAGAATTCTACAAGATACTTGTCGGTTCAATCTGAACCCGGCAAAACCCTCTCCCTGCCTGGATCCAATCCTTTTTGAGCCGGGGCTGCCCATCCCCCATGCATGAATACGGGTAAACGTGCAGCAGTGATCCTTGTCATGCTTGTTGTCGTTGCAGCGGGTCTTGTGGTTCTTTTTGCCCCGTCATCGAAAACACCCACAGACACCCCGTTACCTCTTGCCCCGGTTGAAGTACCATCCTACCTCGGAAACGACCTTTCTTCCGTCAAAGATTTCCGGGAAAATTCCATTGCAGGCCCCCAGCGGATCGATATAGCTGAGTACCGGTTGACCGTAACCGGCCTTACCAACCGGACCGTGGTATATACCTACGATGAGATACTTGCAGAGAACCCCCATTATTCAAAGGTGGTCACCCTCCATTGTGTTGAAGGATGGGATGCCACGATCTTCTGGGAGGGCGTACTCGTCCGGGATCTCATTGCCCAGGCGGGCGCTAATCCCCGGGCAAACACCGTGATCTTCACCGCACATGACGGGTATACCACGTCATTTCCGCTCTCGTATTTTACAACCCGGGACATCATCATGGCCTACCGGATGAACAATGTCACCATGCCCGTGGAACGCGGCTATCCCTTCGAGCTCGTTGCTGAAGACAAGTGGGGATACAAATGGATCAAGTGGATTGAAAAGATTGAGTTGTCGGATGACGCCTCCTACCGGGGCTACTGGGAGCAGAGAGGGTACTCAAACAACGGGGACCTTGACCGGAGTTTCTCAGCGAATTGATCTTTTTCTGATGGGGTGTACCGGACAAATCAGGTCTCTTTCGTTCTGTCTCCCATAACCTGTTTTGTCATTGCGATGATCCGGTTCCTGTTCAGGAACAGGTGGACAAAGACGAGCAGTCCGAGAAGGATCCCGGACACGTCATGCAGATCGGAGATAAAAGCAGATGGCAGGATAAGACTGTTCAGGCCGGTCAACCGCAGCAGCAGCGTGAATTTCAAGAGACCCGTCACAAACGAGATCACGAGTGCTATGACCATTGCAAGATCCAAAGACCACCTGAGCATGATACGGTTCATCTGCTGATCATCCCCTGCTGATGTAGAGTGGTGTACAGGAAGATAATGGAGATTGCGGATGGGGCAGGGATCCCGAATATGCCTCACCGGTTCTTTAACCCTTTACCGATCCGCTCCTCCAGATCCTTTCCGTGCGAACCGTTCCAGTAGAGTTTTTTGCAGTGCTCGCACCAGAAGAATGAGAGATCCCGCCAGCTCTTCGGGGCATAATCGGCATTCTGGATCTCGCAGGTGTTTGCCTCCCGGAGCACCGTGTTGCAGAGCGAGCACCGGCTCAATGCGATCCGCCGTTCGATGAGCCCGCTATCGATCAGCTGCTGCACCTGGGCCATCACCTCTTCAGAAACAATACGCACGGCCTGATCTTTACCCCGGCGGGCAAGCTCGGCATCCCGGGTCAGAAGAATGCGGTGCTCCTGCAGGGCAATGTCCAGAAGGAGCGTGTCCTCTTTAGTATTCCCTTCGCGAAGCTCGTTTGCGCTTGTCGTATCATAGCCCATAAAACGGAGATACCGGGTCAGCGTGCCGAGCATGCGGTCGGCGATAAACCGTGTCTCACCGATCCCGTCAGCGGACATGGGTCACGATCCCGATCGTTTCGCCGCACTGTGCGCACTGCGTCCCGTCAAGCCCGCAAGGCCGGCTCGAAAATCCCCGGCGCTCGATAAGGGTTGCGCCGCAGGCCGGGCAGTACGTATTCTCGTATCGGTGGTTGTACACATTCCCGAGATAGGGGTGCCGGAGACCGAGCGCCGTTGCCCGCTCGTAGATCTTCTCCAGCAGTGCGACCGGTGTTCCGCCCCGGTCGGTCATCTGGTAGTCCGGGTGGAATGCAGAGAAGTGCATCGGCGTGTCGGGGCCAAGGTGTTCGATCACCCAGCGAATCAGCGCCTCCTGCTCCTCCATGCTGTCGTTCAGGCCGGGGATCACGAGCGTCACCGTCTCGATGTGCATACCCAGTTCGCGGGCAAGGATCGCGGAGTCGAGCACCGGCTGGAGATGCGCACCGCAGACGTTCCTGTAAAAACCGTCCGTGAACGCCTTCAGGTCCACCCGGAATGCCCCGAGCATGGGCGCGAGTTCCCGCAGGGCCTCCTCCGTGATGTAACCGTTGGTCACGTACACGGTGCCGAGCCCCTCTGCCCGTGCGAGCGTGCCCATATCCAGCGTATATTCGTGCCAGATCGTGGGCTCGTTGTAGGTCCACGAGATGCTCCGGCTTTCGCTGCCGATTGCCCGGCGTACTCCCTCTTCTGGCGAGAGCGGGCGGAGGTGGGCGTCGTTGAGTTCCGCCCGGGCGATATGCCAGTTCTGGCAGTGTTTACAGTGGAAGTTGCACCCCACCGATCCAAGCGAGTACGAGGTAGTGCCGGGCAGGTAATGGAAGAGCGGCTTCTTCTCGATGGGGTCAACTGCCTCTGCGCTGATCTTGCCGTACGTCCCGGCATACAACATACCCTTCTCGTTGATCCGGACCCCGCAGATCCCCTGTTTTCCCTCCTGGATCACGCACCGGTGGTTGCAGAGCGAACAGGTTGCCGCATTATTCTCTGTTTTCCGGTACTGCCGGGCCTCGTGCATGCGTGGGATCCCCCCGATCAGCGGGGCTTCTTCTGTGCTTCCCGGTCTGCCTCTTTCAATGCCGCTGGGTCATCGATCTCAAGGATGAACGATCCCCGGTACCCGCAGTCTTTGCAGAGGTACACCGGACCGACATATCCTCCCACGACCGGGAAGATCTCCTGGCTCTTGCAGACCGGGCAGTAGAACATAGTAAACAACTCTATGAGCCTCCGGTACAAAAACTAGTGCAATGAAGAAGGTTGTCATCTCACTGGGCGGCTCGATTTTGATCCCGTCCCTTGAAAACCATACCATCAAAGAGTACGTGCCCGTCTTGAAGAAGATCGCAAAGAAGCACCGGCTCTTTGTCGTGGTCGGGGGCGGCGGCGAGGCCCGCCGGTATATCACCATCACCCGCGGGCTCGGGATCGATGAGGGCACGTCCGATGAGGTCGGGATCCTGATAACCCGGCTGAATGCCACGATGCTGATCGCGGCGCTGGGCGAGGATGCCTACCCGAAGGTGGCGGAGAGCCATGCCGAGGCAAAGAAGTTTGCCGAGACCGGGAAGATTGTCGTGATGGGCGGTATCACCCCCGGCCAGACCACCGATGCGGTGGCGGCAGTGCTTGCCGAGCGGGTCGGCGCCTCGGTCTTCATCAACGCAACTTCGGTTGACGGGATTTATTCAGAAGACCCCAAGAAGAACCCGAATGCAACCCGGTTCGATGAGATGACCCCCAAGAACCTGCTGGAGATCGTGGGCAGCACGGCGCTGGGCGCCGGCTCCAACAATGTGCTCGACATCGTTGCGGCCCGGGTCGTGGAGCGGAGCGGGATCCCGCTCGTGGTGCTGGACGGCCGCGAGCCGAAGAACCTGTCAGAAGCGATCCTCAAGGGAACGTTCCGGGGCACGGTCGTCTCGGATGGGACGAAGAAGCCGCTGCCGCTCTGATTCCAGCGCATCCATCTTCCGTTTTTTTTACCGCCACCTATTTTTAATCTGCCGCCCCAACTATGATGGCGCGGGGTAGTAGGGTAGCCTGGTCCATCCTAGAGCGTTTGGGACGCTTTGACGGCGGTTCGAATCCGCCCTACCCCATCGGACCATGAAGAAACAGGACGCGAGCCGGATCTATTCTCTTCTCGTAAAGCGTTATCCGGATGCCCGTGAGGCCCCGGAGACGGTTGCCCGGGGCACGCCGTTTGAGGTGCTGATCCTCACGATCCTTTCTGCGCAGACAACAGACAAGGCTGTCCTGAAAGTGAAAGCGCCGCTCTTCAAAAAATATCCTACTCCCGCGAAACTTGCGAAGGCGAAGGTCGCGGATGTGGAACCGATCATCCACAGCCTCGGGTACTACCACGCGAAGGCAAGGAACATCATCGCTGCATCGCAGACCCTGCTCGACAATTTCAGCGGCAGCGTGCCGGTGACGATGGACGAACTGCTCACGATCCCCGGCGTGGGGCGCAAGACCGCAAACATCGTGATGTACCATGCGCTCGGGCGGAACGAGGGGATTGCGGTGGACACCCACGTCCGCAGGCTGGCGCAGAGAATCGGGTTCTCGGACACCGACAATGTCGCAATCATCGAACGCGATCTCATGAAGGTCTTTCCGCAGGATCACTGGGGCGATCTGACGGATGTGCTGATTGCCCACGGCCGGGCAACGTGCGATGCAAGGAAACCCTTGTGTGAGGATTGCGTGATCAAAGAAGCGTGCCGGTACTATCAGACTGAATAGTCCCCATGAGGGAAAGGGGTGCGCCCTTCTCCCGGACTTATGCAAGCCGGTTTACCTTTTTCATAGCAGGGTCTGCTGAAAATTTTTCAATCAAGGTCTGCTTGAAAATGTTGGATACTAAAGCGCAGTTCCCGCTGGTGGGTATGCCAATACCCACCGTTTTCCAGTAAGGACTGGTTGATCGGTACAGGGTACTAAAAAGAGAATACGAAGTTTGTCAGTACCCGACAACGACCCGGATCACGGCGAATGCCACAAACCCGATGAGAGCGCTGATCGGGATCGTGAGGATCCATGCGCCCATGATGCTGCGGGCAACGCCCCACTTCACCGTGCTGGACCCCATGGTGGTCCCGACACCCATGATCGATGTACAGATAATATGGGTCGTGCTCACCGGAATGCCTGCCACCGATGCACCGAGGATTGTTGCGGCTCCGGCCGTCTCGGCAGCAAACCCGTGCACCGGCCGGAGCCGGGTGATCTTGTATCCCATGGTCTTCACGATACGCCATCCGCCCGAGAGGGTGCCGAGGGCAATTGCCGAGTACGACACAAGGATCACCCACAACGGCATCGGCAGGTTGTTGGGATCCACCGAGGCCCCGAAATATCCTATGGAGAAGAGAAGCGGCAAAATGATTCCCATGGTCTTCTGGGCATCGTTCGTCCCGTGGCTGAAACTGTACGCTGCGGCCGAGCAGAGCTGCAGTTTCTTGAACGCCGTTTCAGCGGACTGTTTGTTGGCTTTCCTTGTCACCCAGAGCACGGCAGCCATGAACAAAAATCCGCAGGTAAGGCCGATGAGCGGGGAGAGGATCATAAAGGTCACCACCAGCTCAACCGTAGACCATTTTATCGCCGCCAGTCCTGCTGCCGAGATCCCCGCCCCGGCCAGTCCCCCGATAAGGGCATGGGACGAGGAGGTAGGCAAACCGAAGAACCACGTGATGATGTTCCATGTGATTGCTCCGACCAGGGCACCCAGAATGATGTAGGGAATCACTGCGGTTGAGACCACGTTAAGGTGGATAATCTTGCTGACCGTGCTTGCAACGGCAACACCAAACCCGAAGGCTGCAATAAAATTGAAGAACGCTGCAAATATCACCGCATTCCGGGGCGACAGCACTTTTGTCGAGACCACGGTGGATATGGAATTTGCCGAGTCATGGAACCCGTTGGTGAAATCAAAGATCAGTGCAATGCCGATGATGATGACGATGAGTTCCCACGTTGCTTCGATCATGCTCTCCCCTCACGTCTGCCCGTTCATGAATGCCGTATCGCAATATCGGAGAGCACGTTTGCCACGTCTTCACAGTAATCCGTTGCCGTCTCAAGATGCTCGTAAATATCCTTGAACTTGATGATTGCAATTGCATCAGTGGTCTTGAAGAGATCCATCACCGCATGGGCGAGCACATCATCGGCAAGGTTTTCGAGCCGGTTGACCTCGATGCAGCGCTCGTCGATATACTTGGGATCCTTGATCGAGCGGATGCCCTTGACCGCACTCTCGATCTCCGCAGTGGACATGTGGATGAGTTTTGCGAGCTCGATCATGTGGGTATCGGTTGCTTCGATGCCGTAATAGTACATCTTCTCGGTTGCGCCATCGATGTAGTCCAGCACATCGTCCAGCGCCGAGGCAAGCCGGGAGATCTCTTCCGGATCGAGCGGCGTGATGAACGTACTGTTCAGCTGGGTGTAGATATCGTGGGTGATCAGATCCCCTTTCTGTTCCAGCAGTTCTATCTGGTGGCGTTTCTCCTTGACATTGGTGAAATCCTCGGTCAAGGCAACGAGCTGCCATGCAGCTTCCTTATTGACGGCGGCCTGCTTCTCGAATAAATCGAAGAAGACCTTATCCTGGGGTATCAGCAACTCCCGTAAACCCATAACAAACCCAGTGGTAATCGTCGGTAGATCATAAAAATATAGCGGAATATCCTGCCCCTAGAATATCGTCAGGGCCCATGCGACCACGAAGTAGCCCGCATAGGCGATCGAGAACGCAAGCGGGATGGTGATCACCCATGCGGTCATCATCTCGCGCACCACCTGCCACTGCACTGCGTTCTTGCCCCGCGTTGCCCCGACCCCGATGATCGCCCCGTTGATCGCGTGCGTGGACGAGACCGGGATACCCGCATGGGTGACGGCAACGAGGATCGCGCTGCTTGCGGTTGCCGCACAGAATCCCTGGTACGGGCGGATCTTCGTGATCCCCTTGGCCATCTTGTCCACCACCTGCCAGCCGCCAAAACAGGTGCCGAGACCGATTGCGAGGGCAGAGGTGAGGATCACCCACGGGGGAACATCAAAGGTAACGATGATCCCGGAAGAGACGAGCAGCGCCGTGATGACCCCGACTGCATGCTGTCCATCATTCGCACCGTGGGCGGTTGCCTGCACAAGGCAGGCGAAGACGTGGAGGGGCTGCAAAATGCGCCCCATGCGGTTCTGCCGGGAGTGCCGGAAGAGGTGGGTGACGACGACATCCAGCACAAAAGCCCCCACGATCCCGATGATGGGCGAGATGAAGATGAAGAGCACGATCGCAAGCAGCCCCCCGATCTGGAGGATCCCGGCAAGCATCAGGACCGGAATGGTGAGGGCAGCCCCGCAGAGCGCCCCGAGCAGAGCGCCTAACCGGATATCCTCGTTGAATGAGGCCGTGAACAGACCCAGCATGATCGCGCCGATGACGCCGCCAAGAATCCCACAGAAGGCGACCTCTTCCAGCATGCCGATCGTGGGGAGGATCACTGCGGAAAGGCCCGCTACGGCGATGCCGGCACCGAGCAGTCCTCCCACCATCGCGTGGCTGCTGGAGATGGGGATCCCGCTCCGGGTCGCAACAAAGACAAGGATGATGGCCGCGCCCATGGCTATGACGATCGAGAGCGGGGTAAGCCCGTCCTGATGCACGATCGCGGTGCCGATCGTGGCTGCAACGGCGGTCGCGAAGATGAACGGGCCGGCAAGGTTGCAGAGCGCGGTGGAGAGGACGGCCTTCCACGGTGACAGCGCATGGGTGGCAACCACGGTGGCAATGGAATGCGAGGCATCATTGAGCCCGTTGACGAAGTTCAGGGCAAGGGCGAGGATGATACCGAAGAGGACGAGGGGCTCCATTCCTATCATGCATGGGCCATCGCGATGTCGTTGAGGGCGTGCCCGACATCATTGCACTTCTCCATCACCTTGGCCAGACTCTCATAGATATCCTTGAGTTTGATGATCACGAGAAGATCCTCTGTCTTGAAGAGTTCCAGGACCGCCCGGGAGAGGAGTTCGGTCGAGAGGTTGTAGATCCGGCTGATCTCAAGAGTATGGATCTTGACATCCTCGGGACTCTTCAGCTGGGAGAGGCTCTCGACGGCGTGAGCGATCTCCGTGCTGGAGAGCAGGATGAGGTAGGAGTATTCCTTGAGCACGTCGTTTGTCTCGGGAATTCCGTAGTTGCACACCTGGTGGGTGACCCAGTCGATCTTGTCGAGCACATCATCGAATACCGGGGCGAGCCGTGCGATCTCTTCCGGTTCGAGCGGGGTGATGAGCGATTCGTCGAGGTGCTCGAAGATCTTCCGGGTGATCTCGTCGCCGTGGTGCTCGATCTGCCGCACCTTGTGGGCCTTCTCGGTGCCCCCGGGCAGTTCGTGGGTGATCTCGTTGAGGGTTGTGGCGGCCTCGGTGATCTTCTCTGCCATCTCAGAAAACAGCGTGAAGAAGACTTTGTCCTCGGGCAGGATCAGGTCACGGATGCGCATAATCGTCAGACGTACCTTACCCCTCAAGTATAAAAAAGTGTGCGGGATGCACGGTGGCCCGGGGTTCCGGCAGGCCCGCTTGACGCTCTCAGGCCCGCAATCCCGGTCTCCGGAACCCGTCAGGGGGGATGACCATCTCGAACCGTGCCCCTTTGCCCGGGGTTCCGTTCTCCTGGATGGTGATCCCGGTGATCCCCAGGATCTCCCGGGAGAGGAAGAGGCCAAGACCGGTATTTTTCCCAAACCCCTTCTGGAAAATTTTTGTCTTGTCTTCGTCCGCTACCCCCATGCCATCGTCCTCGTACCGGAGAATCATTGTTCCCGGTTCACCGGGCATCGCGGAGAGTGTGATCTGCTGCACCTGCTTGCCGTGACGGAGCGAGTTGTCGACCAGGTTCTCAAAGACCTTGGAGAGGAGGGGATCGGCATACACCTCGAGATCCAGATCCCGCGTTATGATGGTGATCCCGGTGCCTTTGAGGAACGACCGGAGTGGTTCCACGAGTGTCTCCGGATCCTGCCAGACCGGGGCATGAACGCCGATATCCTCGTACTGTTTGGTGAACGAGATCTGCTTCTGGATGGTGGTGGCGATCCGGCGCAGTTTCTGGATATATTGCAGGACGGCCGGATCGGTTACTGCTCTTTCAGAGAGATCGATATAGGCCTGGAGGGCAAGCGTCTGGTTGCTGATATCGTGGCGGGTGATGCTGGTCATCAGGTTGAGTTTCCGGTTGGCATCCGCAAGCGCCTTCTCCACCCTGCCCCGCTCGGTATTTTCGAGCGAGAGTTTCTTGTTGGCATACTGGAGCTCTTCCACGCTGGACGTGAGCTCTTCATTGAGTCCGCTCATGTTCTCGTGTGCTTCCTGTAACTCCGTGTTCTTCCGGACCGCGAAGTCGTAGGTGGAGAGCAGGATATTCAGAATCTTCAGCCTGCCGGCGCTGATGTGATGGGTTGTACCGGCAAATTCGAGTTCAAGGGGAGGCTGTGTGGTATCGTCTGCCGTGCCGGGAGCCTGGAGGGTAGACCTGATACGGGCATACACCTGTTCGGGATCGTACGGCTTGACAATGAAGTTGTCGGCACCGTATTCGAGCCCTTTCACCACATCGGAAGGATCGTACAGCTGGGTAACGATGATGACGGGGATAGCGCATGTTTTTGGATCGGTCTTGATCGCCCGGCAGAGCTGGTACCCGTCCATCTCCGGCATCACGATATCGGTCAGCACCAGGAGGGGGCGATCCTTATGGATCATCTTCAGGGCATTCTTTCCGTCTTCAGCGACGGTGGCCGTATACCCCGCCTGGGAGATCAGGTGACGCAGGTATTCAGCCTGGGTACGGCTGTCCTCCACAATAAGGATCCGGCCCTCTCCGGGTTCAGGTTTTTTTCCCGCGGTCACGTCATGCTCTCCAGGGTTCGTGGGGATATTTTGTGAGGCTATACCGGCGTTCTCATCCGGCAGGCTTCGTGTCACCAGCATGCATGGGCGCGTGGCTGGTATCTCATCCGCGTCAATATCTGGTTACTGTTTCATAAGCATTCCGAAATGTGATCCGCGGATCGATCATCTCGTGCAAGGTGACGCTCAGATGATACCAGACCTGTGATGAAAATAAAAGAGATGGAAGCGGGATGGACCGGGCGGGAATTGAACACGCGGCCTCTTCAATGCCAATGAAGCGATCTACCACTGATCTACCGGCCCGCTCCAATCTAATAGGATGTCATAGGATAAAAGAATTGTTCGTCCATCAGCATGCCGGATGGCTCCAGCATCACGATTCCTGCCCCCCACGGGTCCCCCCATAATGAGAGAGAAACTGCGCTAGTTATTAGTATTCTCTCGCCAACATTTCACCAGCAAAAGGGATCGTGTATGCAGGTAGAGACGAGAGGAACCACCCGCGCCGGAAGGGGATACTGATGCTCGGGATCATTGGCGGCACGAGCCTCCTCTTTGCCACGCTGCCGGCACTCGAGAAACGCGAGCTCGCCACACCGTTTGGCACGGCCGAACTGCTCTGCGGCAAGAACCTCGTGATGCTGATGCGCCACCAGCACAACCGGCCGCCGCACCGGATCAACTTCCGGGCAAACCTTGCGGCCATGGCCCTTGCCGGCGTTACGGATATCGTCGCGTTCGGGTCGTCGGGCTCGCTCAAAAAGGAGATCGCACCGGGTACGCTTCTCATCCCCACCGATTACGTCAGCGTGACCGATATCCCGTCCATCCACGACCACGCGATCGAGCATGTCCGCCCGGAACTCTCGGAGACGCTCGCACAAACACTTGCAGAGCTGGTGCCTGCCGCACGGTTCGGCGGGGTGTACGTGCAGACACGGGGGCCGCGGATCGAGACGATGGCGGAGGTACAGGCGCTCGCAGGGATAGCCGATGTGGTGGGTATGACGGTTGCATCCGAAGCAACCCTTGCCTGCGAACTCGGGATGAACTTTGCAGCACTCTGCACCATCGAGAATTACGCGAACGGCCTCGGGGACGAGGTACTGACCTACGAGCATATGCTGGCAATCGCCCATGAGCACCGCAACCGGAACGAGCAGATCGTGCATACGATCATCCGGCACCTGAGCTGAAGTACGGACTGAATCATTATGGCTGAACACGAGATACAGGAAATTTTTCAGGAGAACCGCTCCCT
>Ga0209099_1000479_pt1 | contig 47632 bp, 41 predicted proteins | sample AD_JPNHW2_MetaG_FD_184430 | JGI IMG/M metagenome (GOLD analysis project Ga0209099, IMG submission 184430) | Active sludge microbial communities of municipal wastewater-treating anaerobic digesters from Japan - AD_JPNHW2_MetaG (SPAdes) (version 2) | ecosystem: Engineered > Bioreactor > Anaerobic...
TCTTGAACTACTCGTACCTTAAAAGACATGGGGTAGTCTTTCTGGGTACGCTTAACGTACTGTTCTTTAATCTTATCTGACATAACATTACTTTTTGTGTAACGCTATTTCAGGACTAGACATACCAGTAAAATAAAAAACCCCACGTTCTGTAGGGTTTTTTATTTATTAATTACTCTGTTTAGGTTCCTTGGTTAATACACATTACAGGAATTTTTGCTTCGTTAGCGATTACGTGTTGTTCCTGTGCACCAAAAACATAGTCGGTAAAATCGAGACTTCCCGAAGTCATTATAAGAATAAGATCTGCTTCTATATCTTGAGCAAGGTTAATTATCTCATCTTGAAATTTATTTCCTTTTCCTGCACTATGAATTTCGTAGGGTATATTGTAACTCTCAAGATGTTTTCTTGCAAAAGCAAGATTGTAGTTTACTTTCTTTTGAACGCCTGCATCAAAAGCATTTGGAATAATTATATGGATTTGGGATTTGTACTGTACAGATACTTTTATGGCCCATTGTAGCTTTGCTTTTTCATCAAAACTAAAATCAAGAGGCATAACAACATGTTCAAAAACTCTCTTTTCTCTCGGAGCATCTTGAACAACTAAAAAAGGTACACTCGAACCAGCAATTACCTTTAAAGCCCAACTTCCTGTTAACTTTTGAACCCCTTTTATACCATGGGTTCCCATTATAACAAGATCGGCGTTAGTATCTGCTGCATGATCGCTAATTGTATGGAAAATATTCCCCTCCATAACGGTTGTTTTAACTTCAATGCCATAAGTACCCTTGATTCGGTTGAACTCTTCTTTAAGCTTTTCAATGGCTTCTTTTTCTGATAATTTGCCTTTTGCAAATAATCCGCCGCTTTCGATAACATTAATTAACTCAACGGTTGCAGAGGTTGTTAACGACCCAATTTTTACAGCATATTTTAATGCGTTTTCAGCAACTGGGGTAAAATCCCAAGGAATCAATAGACGTAATGCGTTATTTTCCATAACCTAAGAGTTTTAGAGTACTATATGGATATATTAACACATAAAGTTAAGAAACTTTGTAAATCTAAAACTAGAAATTTTAAAAAATCAATACTGATGAATGAAAATATACCTTTTCATTATCTATTTCTAGACATTATTTTATTGCACATACCTTGTAATACTTCTTTTCTTGAAGAAGGTACAGAGATTCTGTTAAAAGAATTTATAGCTTTATTATAGTAGTTTAAAATTAGTTGCTCTATTTCTTCTTTAACATTTGTTTCATCAAATATCTTAATTACTTCAGCTATTTTTTCCTCGGAATCAATCGTTTTTGATTGATAAAGCCTATTAAGATTTTCTAAAGAAGACCCTTTTGCTTTCGAAAAAGCCTTTACTGTTAATATTGTCTTTTTGTTTGCTAAAATATCTCCACCCACCTTTTTCCCAAACACTTTTGTATCCCCATAAACATCTAATAGATCATCTTGAAGTTGAAATGCAATACCAAGATTTAATCCAAAAAGTCCGATCTCATAAATATCTGAATCTGCAGCCTCACCTATGATCGCTCCTATTTGAAGTGCCCCTTTAAGCAAAATTGCAGTTTTAAGCCTTATCATTTGAGTGTACTCTTCTTCGGTTATGTACTTAACATTCTCAAAATCCATGTCAAGTTGTTGACCTTCACATATTCCCAAAGAAAAGTCATTAAAGGTATCAAGAATTGGAACTACAAACTGCTTTTCCGTTTTTGAGAGAAGTTTATAGGCAAGGATTGACATTGCATCTCCGGAAAGAATACCTACATTAGAATTCCACTTGTTATGTATTGTCTTTTTACCCCTTCTTATATCAGCATTGTCCATAATATCATCATGTACAAGGGTGAAATTGTGGAAAACTTCGATTGCCAGAGCCGGATGAATTGCTTTGTCTATGGATTCTTTAAATAAATTACATGAAGCAAGCGTTAATAATGGTCTTATGCGTTTCCCTCCGGTAAAAAGTATATATTTTATCGGTTCATAAAGATTTTGAGGTTCTTCGGGGAATTTTAGGTTTGCAAGTGCATTTTCAAACATTCCCGATAACTCTTCAGCACTATACATAATTTATATATTTATGCTCTTTATTTAGTTTTTTAGAAACGGCTTTTCCTCATTAAGAACATCTTTGTCTTCCTCCTCTTCTTCATCATCGAATCCCGCTGATAATTCAAGAGCAGGTTCATATTCTTCGGGTTCAACCATTGTTTTTCTTTCAAATGCTAAAAGAATAGATGGAAGTATGAAAAGATTGCTAAATAGTGCGATTAGTAATGTCAATGCCACCAAAACACCTAAAGAAACGGTCCCTCCAAATTTTGATAATGAAAAAACACCAAATCCAAAAAATAGAACAATTGATGTGTAGATTATACTTATTCCTGTTTCTCTTATTGCGTAGATAACTGAAGCTTTAATGTTGTGAGAAGTTCTTCTAAGTTCTTGTCTGTATTTAGCCATAAGTTGAATCGAGTTATCAATAGCTATCCCAAAAGCGATACTAAATACAATTACAGTACTTGGTTTAAGAGTAATTCCTATGTAACCCATAGCGGCAGAAGTTAAAAGCAAAGGAACCATGTTTACTAATACACAAAACAATACAATTCTCCATCTTCGAAACATCCAAGCCATAAAAATGGTTATTAAACCAATTGCCAATGGAAGACTTACAAATAAACTATCAACTAAGTATTCGTTCCCCTTCGCTGCAACCACACTAGATCCGGAAATATATACGTGTTTGGAATTCCCACCAAATACGGTATCAATATCAGAGCTAACCTTTTCCTTTAAATCATTCATCTTAATCGTACCTATATCAACTGCATTATACATTATTCGAACATAGCGACCTGTCGAATCAACTAATCGAGCATACATATCACTTATTCCAACACTTCTCGGAACATAAGATAAAATAAATCCCCACTCAAAGGTGCTTGGTAGTCTATATCTATCTGGATTTCCATTATAATACGCTTGTGATGCAAATTTTGCTGCCTCAACAATTGAAATTGGCTTTGAGAGCTCACTATAATGAGAGAGTTTTCTTTGAAGTCGATCGATTCTTGTTAGAACTCCAGATGACAAGTAACCATTAGGTTTTTGAGTATCATAGACTATTTCCAAGGGCATTACACCGTTAAAATTCTTTTCAAAGAATTTTAAATTTTTTAAAACAGGATGGTTTCTTGGTATATCATCAACCATGTAAGCATTGTTTTTAAGAAAAGTAACGCCAACAAATCCTGCTAATATTAAAGCAATAGCGAACGAAAAAACTATTTTACGACGATACAAAACGGCAAGTACAATCCTGTATATATTCTTTTTAACTCCTTTTCGTGATAAATGCGTTAAATGTTTTTTTTCTGGCGGAGGTATTAAACTAAATATAATTGGGATTAACATCAATGAAATCGAATATACCCCCATTACGTTTAAAGAAGCAACCAGCCCAAATTCTTTTAAAATTTGTGTGTTTGTAATAACAAAAGCGCCAAACCCAATTGCTGTTGTAAGATTCGATAGAAAAGTTGCGCTTCCAATTCTAGTAATTACTCTATAAAGTGCCTTTATTTTATTTCCATGAAGCCTATATTCATGATGATATTTGTTGATTAAAAAGATACAACTTGGTACACCTATTATTACTAATAAAGTAGGGATTACTGCTGTCAATAATGTTAAATCATAACCAAAAAGCCTCAAGGTTCCTAGTGACCAAATTACTCCTATTCCAACTACAAGTAAAGACATGAATACAACACGATATGATCGGAACAGCAGAAAAAGTATAACCGATACAACCAAAACAGCAAGGGCAATAAAAAGATACATTTCTCCTTTTATCATTTCTCCAACTGTAACTCGAATATAAGGAAGGCCTGAGTAATAAAGTTTATTTTGAGTGTCTTTTTCATAAACTTTACATGTATTTACAATGCTTTTAACTAATCCAACTCGTTCTTTTTTGGCAATCATTTCCCGGTTAAGGGTAATCAACATTAAATAGGTCTTGGTTGAGTCGTTATAAAGAAGGTTTTTATAGAATCCTAATGATCTTGTAATTTTTGATAAAGAATCGAGTTCTTGGCTGGTGTATGTACCTTTGTTAAATATTCTTTCTGTTATAAACTTTTTACTTATAGTATCTTTGGTGAAGTTAATTGCATCTGTTATAGAAAAAACCTGAAGAACACCTTTAATTTTTTTTAATTCTCCTTCGAGTTTAATCCAGTTATTAAAATTATCAAGTTCAAAAAAAGAGGTATCATTAACACCAATGACCATGATGTTCTCTCCCTTGCCAAATTTCTTTGAGAATTCAATACTTCTTATTAAAACAGAATCTTCTTTGGGGAGTAATGTCGTTGGTTTGTAAGAAAGTTCAACAAAGGTTGCTTTATAAGCCATAAAGCATGTAAAAATCCCTACAAATCCTAATATATAATATTTACGTCGTAAAATAGTTCTTGCGAAAAATTGAAACATTTGGCCTCTTTTTAAAATTAAAATTGGGGTTAATATTGAACCGACTAAGATAGCTCTTTTGAGCTGCATATCAAACTATTATTCATCACCTCATTTTTTTTAGTGGGTTGATAATCTTTAGATTATAGTTCGGTAAAAAAATTAACAAAAAACCTAAACTCATTTTATTGAATTTAGGTTTTCATTCTAAATATTTTTCTTGTTATCCCTTTAAGGCATTCGCACCAGAAACAATTTCGAGAATCTCGTTTGTAATTGCCGCTTGACGCTCTTTATTGTATTGTAAGGTTAGATCTTTTAGTAACTCTGTTGCGTTATCTGTTGCTTGGTGCATGGCAGTCATTCTAGCGCCATGTTCAGAAGTTGAACTTTCCATTATGGCAGCATGAATTTTATAAACCAACAACTTAGGTATTGTCCTCTGAATAAATTCTTCGTGTGTAGGTTCAACAATTAGATCAAAATTACCACTCCCTGCTTCTTTATTAAAAGAAAAAGGTAAATAATCAGAAACTGTTTGAATTTGAACCGCAGCGTTTTTAAAAGTATTGAATACGAGATGAATCAAATCCAGCTCCTTTTTTAAAAACATTTCAGAAAGCTCTTCAAATAATTTTTGAGATAAACCCATATCGGGTTTGTCAACCGCTGCATGATTCAAATGCTTAACATCTAATCCCTTTTTGCTCAAAATATCATACGCCTTCTTTCCTATACAGATAATATGAATCTTTGCCTTGGGGTATTGGTTAGAAAGATTGTAGTGTGCTTCAGCAGTTTTTTTAATGATATTCTGATTGAAAGAACCACACATACTGCTGTTTGAAGAAATCACAACAAGTCCGATATTAAAAATATCTTTACGAACTTCACAATACTGATCATTTACAAACCCACCGTGACCAACAACGGTTTCCATTGATGATTGATAGTGCTCGTAAAATGGTTTGTACCTATTAAGTATATCTTGCGATTTTTTGAATTTAGCAGCAGACACCATTTTCATCGCACTAGTTATTTTCCTGGTGGATGTTACTGATGATATTCTCGTTCTTATTTCTTTTAAACTGCCCATGAAAATAAGATTAACCTACATATTTCTTTGCTACTTCTTCTGCTAGTGCTGTAAAAGTTGCAGAAACTTGATCATCAAAATCACCTTTTGCAACTTTTGCAAGCAAATCTTTGTGTTTTAGTTGAACTAGCTCAAGGTAATCCTTTTCAAATTCACGTACTTTTCCCCTATGAATATTCTTCAACAAACCTTTTGTTCCACAGAAAAGAATTGCAATCTGCAACTCAACTGGTAATGGTTTATATTGTGGTTGTTTAAGAATTTCAACGTTTTTGGAACCTTTGTCCAAAACCGCTAGGGTTGCTAAATCAAGATCGGATCCAAATTTTGCAAAGGCCTCAAGTTCACGATACTGTGCCTGATCGAGTTTCAAAGTACCCGCGACCTTTTTCATTGATTTGATTTGAGCCTTACCTCCAACGCGCGACACTGAAATACCAACGTTAATAGCTGGTCTTACTCCATTATTAAAGAGGTTTGTTTCCAAGAAAATTTGTCCGTCTGTAATTGAAATTACGTTTGTTGGTATGTATGCTGAAACGTCACCTGCTTGAGTTTCGATGATTGGCAATGCCGTCAACGAACCACCTCCTTTTACCAAATGTTTAATTGACTCAGGAAGATCATTCATCTGTTTTGCTATCTCATCCGATGTAATAATTTTTGCAGCACGTTCTAAAAGTCTTGAGTGTAGATAAAACACATCTCCTGGGAATGCTTCGCGTCCGGGAGGTCTACGAAGAAGTAGTGAAACTTCGCGGTAAGATACAGCTTGTTTTGAAAGATCATCATAAATAATCAATGCAGGACGACCTGTATCCCTAAAGAACTCGCCAATTGAAGCACCGGCAAATGGTGCATAAAATTGCTGTGCAGCTGGGTCTGATGCTGTTGCAGCAACAACCACTGTATAATCCATTGCACCATGCTCTTCGAGCGTTTTTACAATACCGGCTATAGTTGAACCCTTCTGTCCCGTAGCAACATATATACAATAAACTGGTTCTCCCTTTTCAAAGAAAGATCTTTGGTTTATAATTGTATCAATTGCAATGGCGGTTTTTCCTGTTTGACGGTCTCCAATGATTAGTTCGCGTTGCCCTCTTCCAATTGGAATCATTGCATCAATTGCTTTTATTCCGGTTTGGAGGGGCTCGCTTACAGGCTGTCTAAATATTACTCCAGGAGCCTTTCTTTCTAGTGGCATCTCATAGGTATCTCCTTTTATTGGTCCTTTACCATCGATTGGTTCCCCAAGAGTATTTATTACCCTACCGAGCATTCCTTCTCCAACCCTAATAGAGGCAATTCTTCCGGTTCTTTTTACCCGATGTCCTTCTTTTACCAATTCAGAATTTCCAAGGAGAACGGCACCAACATTATCTTCTTCAAGGTTGAGTACAATTCCCATAACTCCGGTTTCAAACTCAACCAATTCGTTTGAGCGAACATGGTCAAGTCCAAAAATACGTGCAATTCCATCGCCCACTTGAAGAACGTTACCCATCTCTTCGAAATCGACTTGTTGTTTTAAACCTGCTAACTCTTTTTTAAGGAGCTCAGATATTTCAGAAGGCTTAATTTCTGCCATATTCTCTTGTTTTTATAGTACTCTTTGATTTTGGATCAAAGCCTTTTTTATAGTGGCTAGTTGTCCAGAAACGCTTAAATCGATAAGTAATCCTTCAACTTCAACTATAAACCCACCTATTAGTTCAGGAGTTTTTTTTACTTCTAACTCTGGGGTTTTGTTGAATTTCTTTTTTACAAATTCCAGAATGCTATTTTTTGTTTCATCTGCCAATTCTGCTGGTGTTTCGATTACAACTTTAACCATTCCGGCTTTTTCTCTATAAATTTTGCGATATACCAGTAGAGCATTTATAATATATGACTCTCTCCTCTTTTTTACCATTAAAGTGATAAACGATCCAAGAATAGGGTTTACTTTACTTGCCAAAATATTATTAAGAATTTTTTCTTTTTCGCTTACTAGTATAACCGGATTGTGTAAAATCTGGTATAAATCCGATGAAGACTCAATAATATTTGATACAACTAATGAATGATCGTAAATCTCCTTGGCTGATTTTTTTTCAGAAGCGAGTTCATAAAGTGCTTTTGCATACCTTACTGATATACGTCCGGTATTCATTCGGTTTAATTTTTAATTGATATCTCTTTAACCAGCTCTTTGAAATACTCAATTTGCTTTTCTTTGTCTACAAACTGTTTACGAAGAACTTTCTCGCTGATTTCAAGAGCAAGCCTAGATGCCATTTCGGCAAGCTCTTTTTGAGCATTCTCTTTCTCTTGAATAATGAGCATTCTAGATTTATCAATGATTTTTTGTGCTTCTGTTTGAGCCTGAGCTTTCGCTTCTTCAACTATTTTATCCCTAAGAGATTTTGCTTCTTTAAGCGCCAACTCCCTTTCAATTCGAGCCTTCTCTGCAAGCTCCTCATTGTAAACTTGAAGCTTTTTAATCTCATTTCGAGCCTCTTCTGCTTGTCTTAACGATTTAGCAATCGTCTCTTCTCTGCTTTTTAAGCCTTCCATTATAGGTTTCCAAGCAAACTTTTTTAAGACAAAAAGAACCAATCCGAATGAAATAAGCATCCAGACTACTAGCCCATAATCAGGAGTAATTAGTCCCATAGGAAATTCTTTTTTGTTATACGAAAAGTACTAACACGCAAATAATGATTGCAAAGAAAGCAACCCCTTCAATAAGAGCAGCAGCAATAATCATATTTGAACGAATATCACCTACTGCTTCTGGTTGGCGAGCAATTGACTCTAATGCAGAAGATCCAATTTTTCCAATACCAATACCTGCAGCAAGAGCAGCGATACCAGCACCTAAGGCTGCGCCTAATTTTGCTATTGAAGCATTTGCAGCCACTTGAAGAATAATAAGTAAAGTAGTCATATACCCAATTTTTATGTTAATAATTAATGATGATGTTCTTGTACTGCCATTCCAAAATAAATTGCAGAAAGTAATGTGAAAACGTATGCTTGAATAAAGGCAACTAAAAGCTCAAGAAGTGACATAAAGAATGTGAAGGCTATACTCACGACAGAAACCCCATAACCAGCACCAACACTTATTGCTCCAAAAATAAAAATCAAACTAAAAAATACTATTGCAACCATGTGTCCTGCAAGAATGTTTGCAAAAAGTCGAATCATAAGAACAATTGGTTTTGTGAACAACCCGGTAAACTCAACAAGAAACATTAATGGGATTGGTAACTTTAAATACCAAGGAACGCCTGGTGCGTTAAAAATCTCTTTCCAGTAATGTTTATTTCCACTTACATTGGTTATTACAAAAGTAAACAATGCTAGAACCATGGTTACGGCTATATTACCAGTAAGGTTTGCCCCCCCAGGGAAAATAGGGATTAAGCCAAGCAAATTATTTAACATGATAAAAAAGAAAACAGTAAGTAAATATGGCAAAAACCGTTGGTAATGCTTTTCTCCAATGGAGGGAACAATGATATCGTTCTTTACAAAAAGAATAAGTGGTTCAACAAGATTCTGAAGTCCAGTAGGGGCTTTATCTTCACCCTTCTTATATTTCCTTCCTACACTAATAAATATCCAACAAATTAGTACCGATGAAAAGAGCAATGAAAAAACTAATTTTGTGATAGAAAAGTTAAGTGGAAGTGGGTTTTCTTCTAAAACATCTCCTGTCGAATTTAGTTCAACAATTTTTCCTTTGTATTTTCCTTCTTTCTCCCATCTAAATCCATTGTATGATTCAGTTCCATGGTGAAATTTGCTTGAAAGAAAAATATTCAACCCCTTTTGATGGCTATAAAGTATTATTGGCAGGGGTATAGAAATATGTTTGTGGCCAATCGTTAGAATGTGCCATTCGTAAGAATCGCCAATATGGTCAAAGATAAATTCTACTGTATTGAATTTTTCTTTTTCTCCTTCTTTATGTTGGGCTTGCTCTTCGACTTTTTCTTCTGAAGCAAACGAAGTATGAATACTACCAAAACTGATAGTCGCAAATACTAAAAACCCAATGAAGATATTCCTTCTCACAGTAAAAAAATTTCGCGTAAAGTTATTAACTTTTAGCTTGTGTCGATTCACTTTTCTCCTTTTTCTTAAAAAAATTAAGAATGCCAATTATTTCTTGAATAAGAAAAATTAAATAAATGGCTAGGAATGTGGAAAGAAAAGTAATAGCTTGTTCCTTTTCAAAAAGGAGAAAAAACACAATAAATATTAAACTACCCAATAGCTTAACCGTTGTACAAACCATATATCTATTTGACAACGTGGTTAAGGGTTTTCCCTCTGCTTTTGATAGGTATCTATAAATTAAAACATTAATTAACCCAAACAAAAAAGGGAGTCCTGCATAAAAACAAACTAAGTCTGTTGGGAAAAATTTACTGATTATTACATAGCATAAAGTGCTTGTAACAATAACTAATACTAATGTTTTTAGAATAAATTGTTTCATTAACATCTATAAAAGATATTAAATAAATTAATTATGAAATTTACTCAACTAATCTTTCAGTATCTACAGACATTTCACAGTAACCTGTAAATCTAGCCCCTGGTTCAATAGCAAGTTTGCTGGTTGAAATATCCCCATTTATTCTAGCTGTTGTTTTAAGTGATAAAAGCTCAATGACAATAACTTTTCCTTCAACAAATCCGGATATATCAGAATTCTTACAAGATATTTCTCCTTTTATTTTTCCCGATTCTCCTATAACGATTTTTCCTTTTGAGGAGATATTTCCAGTTAACATTCCATCTATTCTTAAATCACCGTTACAAAGAATATCACCAGTAATTTCAGTCCCTTGTCCAATAAGGTTGATGTTATTGGAAGTCATTTCGTTCTCGTTATATTTTGCCATTTTTTTTAGTTTTTAAAAATTAAATTTTGATCTACGGTTGGTTTTAGCAAATATAGAAAAAGGATTTTATTATAATGTTTTATTCTGAAAATCATCGAAAAGGTCCCCCCCATCAGGCTCTTCGCTTACTGCTTCGTCTTCGTCCCAAGACCACTCAATTGTCTTTGGTCCTTTTTTTCGGTAAATAAACGCAGCCATAAAACCACTTATTGCACCAAATAAATGGTATTCCCATGATATGTGTGGAAAGATAGGAAATACACCCCAAACCAGTCCACCATACAAAAACACAACTAATAGGGAAACAGATGCTAATCGAATATCTTTTCTAATTACTCCACTAAAAAAAAGAAATGAAGCGATTCCATATATTAATCCACTTGCTCCAACATGGTAACAATCTCGGGCGGCAATCCAAACTAAGATTCCGCTGAGAATCCAAACAAAAACGATTACTCTATAAGCAATGTTACGATAAAAGTAAATCAATCCTGTACATAAAATAAAAATAGGTATGCTGTTGGATAGAAGATGGTTAATGTCGGAATGAATCAATGGAGACAAAACAATACCAAATAATCCATTTATTGTTCTTGGAAAAACGCCATATCGATAATAATCTACTTGGTTAGCATATTCAACTGCCTTAATAATCCAAAGTAGAAAAATGAAAAGCGCTGGTAATATTATGCTATACTTTAATTTTTTTAATTCTTCCACTATTTTTCCTAAGTCGTCATATAATTAACAACCTGAATTTTAAAATTAAATTTTTATTCCCCAAACCAAAACATCGTCTAGTTGTTCGTTTCTTCCCATCCAGTTTTCAAATTGTTTTTCTAATTCTTCTCGTTGAATGCAAGCCGGAAGTTCATTAATCTTAAGAAGATATTGAACAAATCGACTTCTCATAAATTTTTTATGATTTTCGCCGCCAAATTGATCAATATAGCCATCTGTTGAAAGATAAATCCAACTATTTGGATTTAAAGTAAATTTATGTACTCTGAACTCTCTGTTAAAAAGTCGATTGGATGTTCCCAAGGATGTATAGTCAGGCTTTATTTCAATAATTTCTCCATCATTTAAAACGAATATTGGAATAAGAGCACCAGAATAACTTACCTCTCTTGTACTTAGATCAACAATACATAATGCAATATCCATACTATCCTTTAAAATCAGCTCTTCTTTTCCTTTTCGAAGTTTATCTCGTAACTCTTTATTTAGAAACGAAAGTATTTCGTTAGGTTGATCGCATCTTTGTTGATTTACAATTTGGTTTAAAAGATCTGTTCCAATGATACTCATAAACGCCCCTGGTACACCGTGACCAGTACAATCTGCCAAAGCCAAAAAAACTTTATTGTCGCGGATTGAATACCAGTAGAAGTCACCACTTACAATATCTTTAGGCTTATAAAATGTGAATGTTTCCTGAAAAAAGCCATTTAATTTCTCTATGTCCGGCAAAATTGACTTCTGAATTTGTTCTGCATATCTGATACTATCAGTAATTTTTCCTATGTAATTCTCAATTATCTGATAAGCTTCTTCTAAATTTTTATTCTTTATCTCAATATTTTTCCTCTGTAATTCTATTTTCTCACTTTGGGCTTCGATTTCATCTTTTTGTTTTGAAAGAAGCCTATTGGCTTTCCTTTTTGAAACAAATGCAATGTAGGTAACTACAATTATTACAAAACTTAAAAACAACCCAACAATTAATGAGTAGTTAAAGTAGGTCTGTCTTTTATACTCCTTGTCTTTAATTTCTTGTTCTTGTTTAAGGATTTGGATTTCTTTTTCTTTTTTATCAGTTTCGTAAAGGGTTTTTATTGTTGCAATAAGCCTTGAATTTTTTTCATTAAGTACATAGTCTTTATATAAAGTTGCTTGTTTACTATAGTATAAGGCAGTTCTATAATTGCCTTTTTCAGTGTAAATTAAACAAAGTTCTTCGTATGCAAGTTGAAGATGAACCTTACTATTAATTTCCTCGGCTATTTTAATTCCTTGGGCAATACATTGCTGGGCTTCGGTATAGCGATTTAATTTAGCTAATGCGCGCCCTAGGTTTATATATCCATCAGCAATAAATTTTTTATCACCAATCTTTTTATCAATAATTGAAGCTTCTAAAAAGTATTTATAGGCTGTCTTGGGATAGCCTGTAAAAAGCAATATTTTTCCAAGAGCATTTAAACAAATAGCAATTCCTTTCTCGTTTTTTAATTTTTTATTTACGTCAAATGACTTGGTATAGAATTCTTTGGCTTTTTCGAAATTGCCGGAAAACTCATAAACTTCTCCAATATTATTATAGTTTATTGCTTGTCCTAACATATTTTTTTGAGCAATAGATAATTGGAGTGCTTTTTCAAAGTAATTTATCGCTTCATCATATCGTCCATTCATTGAAAATATATTCCCTAAACTATTAACTGAAACAGATATGTTAAAAGTATCCTTTATTTCTTCTGCTATTTTCAATGCCCTTGTATGGTATTCTGCGGCTTTTGCATGATCATCAAGTCTACGATAAACCACGCCAATATTATTTAATGATTTTGCGATGGCACTTTTATCGTCAGAGATGCTTGCCTGTTTTAGTGCTTCGTTGTGATAGAATAAAGCTTTGGAATATAAAGAGATATTGCGATAATAAACCCCTAATTCGTTATTTGATTTTATTTTTAAAGAAATATGATTTTGTGTTTCAGCTAAACTTTTTGCTTCAAGTAAAAATTTTTCCGCTTCTTTGCTGTTTCTTTCAACATTGTAATAGTAGTTTGCAATTTTAAAACATAAATCTATTCTTTGAGAGGTATCTTTTAAATATTGAAGATTCATTGTTAAAGAGTCAATGTTTTGCCCAACATTAACTTTAGCAAAAAAAATAAAGAGTACTAATGAAATAAATATCTTTTTCGTTCTATTTAACATAAATTTAATGATCAAACCGTAAATGTATTAATATTTGATTTAAACAGTTAAAACTAAATTAATTGGTTCACTTTAATTATTTTTTTCATGAAAAAATTAATTATTTACTTTTCGGGATTTGTTATTTTTTTAATTATCTGTTTTATAGTTATATCTGTGTTTTTTGAGGAAAAAATTATTATTGCTTTTAGGAATCAAATTATAGATAAATCCAGCCTAAATGTTGATTTTTCGTCAATTCACTTTTCTTTAGTTAAAAACTTCCCTTATGGGTCTTTTATTCTTAATGATGTAAACATTTTTTATTCTAAAAAAGATCGCAATGATACTCTGATTCACTCAAAAAAACTGAACATCAAAGTTAATACTTTAAAGTTACTTAAAAACATCTACGATTTTCCAGAAATAAAGGCCTCCGATGCAACGATCAACATTAAAGCCGATAAGTTTGAACAATTATTTTCAGAAAGTAACTTAAATGACAATACATATTTGATAAAAACGAAAAGAATTCGTTTAATAAACTGCTATCTAATTTATAGTAATGAAGAATCGAATAAAGTAAAATGTTTCATAAATAATTCATTGATTAAAGGAGTTTTTTCCAATAATTATCTTTCTGCGATTCTAAATTTAAAAATTTCAAATATAGAAACGAAAATTAATGGCTTCATATATAAAAACAATGGGCCAATAAATTTTGAAACAGAACTTGTCGGGAAAAATGAGGAATTTTTGACTAAATACGGTATTTGTAAAATAAACTCCATTCCTCTTGATTTTTCTTTTTTTTATTCCGCTAAATCTAATGATGTAAAATTTCAAATTAAAGGAAATGAGATACATACAAATTTACTTTCTGAGCAAATTGAAATCCTTAAAGGCATTAATGCTATAAAAGGTAAGGTTTCGATTAATGCCATTTACAGCGTAAACCTAAAAAGTACAAACTTAAATTCACAAAAACTTACAATTTATTATCGGTTATCAAATGTTCACTTTGAAAAACTAAATGATTTTTTCATTATCAATCTTAACGGATCTTCTTCTTTTGTAGGAGATTTTTCTTCAAATGAATCTGAGATAAAAGATTTCATCCTTTCATATTCTGGTATAAAATTAATCGGTTCCGCTAAGTTAAAAGGACTACCAAATCCTTATATACTAATTGAAAGTAAAGTTTCTACTATAGAAAATGAAACCAAAATTGGCGATAGCATATTCATTCAAGGGGGATTTTCTGGTAATTTAAAATTATTACTTAAAATAAATGATATAAATAATTTAAATATTAGAACTTTAAAGATATTAAATTTAAATTCTTCTTTTTTAATACCCCGCCTTACATTTTCTAAAAATAAGTCGATCATAATTGGTCCAGGAGAACTCAAAATAAATGAAAACAATTTCAAGTATTTGGGCCAAATAAATATATATCAAACCCTTATAAAGGGATCAATTAATGTTCCTCGTTTTTTTGATGTAATTTCAAAAAAAAGGAAACCTCAGGTCTACCTCACATTTGAATGTAACAAAATGAATTTTGATTCTTTGATGCTTATTCAATCCAAAAAATCTAAAACTAGTTTTCAATCCGATCTGTTTTTGAATGGCAAAATAGATCGGATTGAGTATAATGGTTATCGATTTTCAGATTGTCTAATAAACTTGGATTATAGCAATGGCAATATTGTTTGCAATAGTTTTTCATCAAAATTTACGACAGGGGAGGTTTTTGGAAATTTTAATTTTTCTAATGATAATATTTTTGAATTGAACCTTAATATGAATAATCTTGAAATTAAAGATGTTTTTAAGTGTTTTAAGGACTTTAACCAAAACTATATTTCTTATAAAAACGTTTCTGGTCTCATATCTGGTAATACCCATTTATCGTTCAAACAAGATTTCCAAAATACGCTTGATCTACTGTCAATAAACTTGTTCTCAAATATTATTATTGAAAAAGGTAGTCTCTGTGGTGTGGGGTATATGAATAAATTATCAAACTATATGAATATTAATGAATTGGATACAATCAGGTTTCATACTATTAAAAATAAAATAGAGATAACTCGCGGTAAAATAACAATTCCCAAAATGGATATTGCTTCAAATAGTATCAATTTTACAATATCTGGAGAGCACAACTTTTCTGGTGCATATACATATTGGTTGAAATTAAATCTAAATGATATTTTAGTTAAAAAATATCATTTAAATAAAAAACCTAATTATGAGCAAGATAATAATGGTGGTATAAATGTTTTCTTAAAGTTTTCGGGCAATAATGATTCTTATAATATTAGTATAGATAAAACTGGAACTTTAAAAAGTTTGAAATCTAATTTCCAACATGAGGGAATTATTTTAAAATCACTAATCAAAGAAGAATTTAGTTCTAAAAAAAGAGACTCTTCAACAAACTCAAACTCTGGTTTTAAAAAAGATGATACTCTAAACAATAAAATTCAAAAAAATTCATTTAAAATTGAATGGGATGAAATTGATTCAACAAAGATTAATAACAATTAAATATTTTAATCGTGGACTTTAACTATCATAAAATCAGGTGGAATTTGATAATCATACTTTTAGGGATCTTTATTATTTCATCATTAATTTATACAAACATTCTTATTGGTGAGCTTTCGAGAGAAGAACGAAAGAAGATAGAACTTTGGGCTGCAGGTATGAAACAACTTTCTGACCTTGAAAACACAAATAAGGATATTACATTCATATTCGAAGTTGTTCAAAATATAACTGCTGTTCCTGTAATTCTAGCCGATGAAAAGGACAGCATTCTTTCATATAGAAACATCCCCCTTTCCAATATCGATACACCTAAAAAGGCTGCTCGAATTCTTGAGAAAATGAAAAATTCTCATGAACCAATACTTGTAACCCTTCTTGATGGAAAAACTCATCGTATTTACTATAAGGACAGTATCACATTGATCAAGTTAACTTACTATCCTTATGTTCTTGTCGCAATTATTCTAATATTTTTAATTATAGCGTATCTTGCATTTAGCCAAGCAAGAAGGGCTGAACAGAACAGGATTTGGATAGGCCTTGCCAAAGAAACAGCACATCAACTTGGAACACCAACCTCTTCACTTTTGGCTTGTTTTGAAATATTAAAAGAAGGTGGAGATGGAAAAACTATTGCAATCGAACTCGAAAAGGATATTCTTAGACTTGAAAAAATTGCTGATCGATTCTCAAAAATTGGCTCTATTCCGTTGCTAGAACCTCAAAATATTGTAGCTGTTGTAAATAAATCTAGTGACTACTTAAAAACCAGAATATCAAACCAAATTTCGTTTACTAAACTTTATGACGAAAAGGAACAAATTATTGCTCCAATAAATTCTACACTAATTGAATGGGTAATTGAAAATATTGTTAGAAACGCTGTTGATGCTATTTCTAGTAGTGGAAACATTCAGTTTAATATAATTGATCATATTCAAGTCGTATACATCGATATAAATGACAACGGAAAGGGTATACCAAAATCCAAGTTTAAAAAAGTATTTGATGCCGGTTATTCTACAAAATCTAGGGGTTGGGGCTTAGGTTTAACGTTATCAAAAAGAATAGTTGAAGAATACCACAATGGCAAAATTTTTATAAACTTTTCAGAGATAAGCAAAGGGACATCATTTAGAATTGTTTTACCCAAAAATATTTAAGGAACAGGGTCATAACCATGCCCTCCCCATGGATGACATTTTCTTAATCTATTTACTGTCAACCAAATTCCTTTTATCAAGCCATGCTTTCTGAAAGCTTGAATAGAATACTCGGAACAAGATGGTACAAACCTACAACTTTGGGGTAAATAAGGAGAAATTGCCAACTGATAAATTTTGACTACTAAAATTGGAATAAAAACTAAAATTGACTTAAATATTTTCCTCACATGTAGATATCTTTTTATTTATGTAATCTATCTGCGTTAATACTACTTTTTCAATCTCTTTATAAGTAATAATTTTACTTGAAGAATAAATAAACGCAATTCTTACACTAAACCGACTCTCCTTAAGTTTTTCTTTTAGAATTAATGAATTTAAACGATATGCTTCTCTTAATCTTCTTTTTAAAAGATTTCTATCAACTGCTTTTTTGTAATACCTTTTTGATACACTAACCAAAATTTTACATTCTGAAACTTCTGCTGGAGAAAATAAAAAAATTACCCTCAAAGGATGATTAAAAATTGACACGCCTTCACTAAAAAGAAGTTTTATTTCCTTTTCAGATTTCAGTTTTTCTTTTTCACTAAAATTAAATAACATAATATAAAAAAAGGGGGCTCTCCCCTTTTTTATTTATTGTCCTTATTGTGTTTTTTAATAAATTCCTCAAGCGCTTGAGTCATACTTGGACACGCGGGTGTTGGTGCTTGTATATCTAGCCTTAAACCTCCATCTTTTACGGCTTTTGAGGTTGTAGGACCGAAAGCTGCAACTTTTATTTCTCCTTGTTCAAATGATGGAAAATTATCAAATAAAGATTTGATTTCATTAGGACTATAGAAAACAAGCATGTCATAGGTCATTTGACCAAGGTCTGAAAGATCGCTACTTATTGTTTTGTATAAAATTACTTTTTTATACTTAAGCTTTGCCTTGTCAAGTGTTTTGGGGATCTCTGGCTTATGTACATCCGAAAGAGGAACTAAAAATATCTCTTCTTTATGCTTAAGTATTACTTCCATTAAGTCTTGAAAAGTATTGTTACCATAGAATATCTTTCTCTTTCGATATACTATATATTTCTGTAAATAAAGAGCCACAGACTCAGTAATACAAAAGTATTTCATTGTTTCGGGAATGGCTATACGAATTTCCTCGGCTATTCTAAAAAAATGATCAATTGCGGTTTTGCTTGTAAATATTACAGCCGAAAACTCAAGAATATCAACTTTTTGTTGCCGAAACTCCTTTGAAGATATTCCTTCAATGGTAATAAATGGTCTAAAGTCAAACTTCAAGTTATGCTTTTGAGCTAATTCCCAATATGGTGACTTTTCGCTTTGGGGCTCTGGTTGAGAAACTAGAATTTTTTTGATTTTCAAGGCCTTTGTTTTATAATCAACTTTCCTTACTTAAAGCAATAACCTCTCTATATGCAAGTAAAAGAGGTGCTATTTCAAGCGCACAAAGGTACAAAATGAAATAGAAAATTGAAAATCCACTGCCTATAAATAACCTAGTCATTCTTATTGTTCTGTATATCATCAATATAGAGAATAATAAGATTGAAAAATAGATAAAAATAAAGGGCAAATTACCTGTAGAATAGGAAATTAAAAAAACCAATGGTAATAGTAAAAATCCTAGACATCTTGTATATAATGATGAACTATCATATAAATCACAAATAAACTTTCTTTGATTTGAAAAAACCGCTGTAAGTTTATATACAATCCAATAGTAAACTTTTAAAAATACTAAGAAAACGAAAGAAAGCACAAATAATAAATATGGAAATCTTTGAGGTGGCGAGTAAATATTGATCTTCTTAAATATTTGGTCTACTAAAACAGATAACGCAATAATAAAAATTATATCTAAAATCAATGAAAGTCTTCTTGTTTGTGTGTTTTTTTCATTAATTATTCTATTTGATTGATTCCCATATATTAATCCTTCAAAAAATAAACTTAAATATTTTCTGTACAATATAGTCGTACTAACAAATAAAATACTCCCTAATAGTAATGGTATCATTAACCAATCATTATTCTCTTTAACTTTCTCTTTTAATAAGTGTTGATTAATATCTGGCTTCACAATTTCTGTTCGTGTATAAAAAATTGGCTTTAATTCATTCTGCTGTTTTTTGAAAGTAATATAACAGAAACTATCTCGTTTATTGCTAGTTGAAAGTTCATCTGAGTAATATTCTATTAATGACTTATTCTTAATATTAATTTCCGAATAGACTGTTTTTCTAGATAGCGAATCTGAGTATGAAAATACTGTATTGTTTGTTTTTAAAAGATTTTGGTTTAAGGTGAATTTAGGAATATAGCCAAACTGATTCATTGGTTTTTTCGATACGTTAATTATTAAACTATCAGATTGCTGATTTGAATGTAATATGCTGTCTGATTGACATTTAAAAAATTCTTTTGAGCTTATATAATTCATCTTTTTTTTATTCTAAAATAGAGATTATTTTTTTTCAAAATAGGTTAATAGTGCATCTGTTTTAGATTTTCCTATAAGTTTCACTAAATCTTCCTTTTCGCTTTTTAAAATATTATCAATTGATTTGTATTTTTTAAATAGTAGCAGTTTTGTTTTGTGGCCAATTCCTCTAATTTCATCCAATTCAGATACTAATCCGATTTTGTTTCGCTTTTTTTTATGATGTTTAATCCCAAACCTATGCGCTTCATTTCTTACATTTTGGAGTAATTTAAGAGTAGAAGAATTTTTATCAAGATACAAAGGAACTGAATCATTGTAACTATAAATTTCTTCTAGTCTCTTTGCGATTCCTATTAACTTAACATTTTCAAGTATTCCCAGTATTCTTAAACTCTTTGCTGCGGACGAGAGTTGTCCTTTACCTCCGTCAATTACAACAAGTTGAGGTAAAGAATGATTTTCATCAATCATCCGTTTATATCTTCTATAAACAACCTCCTCCATTGTAGCATAATCATTTGCGCCTATTACTGTTTTTACATTAAAGTGCCTATAATCTCTTTTTGACGGTTTTGTATTTCGAAATACTACGCATGATGAAACAGGGTTACTTCCTTGTAAATTCGAGTTATCGAAGCATTCTATATGTATTGGCCGGTGATTCATTGCTAAATCTTTCTGCATCGTATCTAATACTCTGTTTATTTTATCAATAGGATTCTGTTGTTCAATTCTTTTCTCTATTTCATTTGAATATTCTAAACAATTTCTAAAACTTAAATCAAGCAATTTTTTTCCTTCTCCTTTTAATGGAACCTTATATTCTATATGGTTAATCATAAAATCAGGATAAAAAGGGACAATTAGTTTTTTCCCATTACTGCTTATTCTTTCTCTTATTTCTGTTATTGCAATAGCGAGAAGTTCTTCCTTAGTTTCTTCAAGGTTTTTCTTTATTTCTATTGTATATATTTGATTTATAGACCCTTGTACAACTTTTAAATAATTTACTACTGCATAATGAGATTTGTCTAAAATATTATAAATCTCAACATTCATTTTATTACTATTCACTATAGTTGATTTACTTTGGAATTTATTTAATATATCGAGTTTTGATTTATATAACTGTGCTAATTCAAATTTGTAACTCTTAGAGGCTTCATCCATTTTTAATGATATCCATTTCTGAACGGAAATAAGATTTCCTTTAAGTATAGCGTGTGACTCAAGAATTCCTCTTTCGTAATCTTCCCTAGTTTGATTTCCAACACATGGTGCTAAGCAATTACCTATTTGAAATTCCAAACAAGATTTATAAGTTCCTGATTCGATAAGATTTTGATTAAGATTTAAACTACAAGTTCGAATGGGATAAATTTTTTTTATTAACTCCAAAATAGTTTTTACAAGTAAGCCTGAAGTATAGGGCCCATAGTATATGCTTCCATCTTTTATGTATCTTCTTGTTGAGTAAATTCTTGGAAATGGCTCATTTTTAACGCAAATCCAAGGATAAGTTTTATCATCTTTTAAAAGAATATTGTAATGGGGTTGATACTTTTTAATTAAATTATTCTCAAGAAGTAATGCGTCGGTCTCGGAGTTTACAACAATATATTCTATTTCGGCTATTTTGCTTACTAAAACCTTAACTTTTCGACTTTGTACTTCGTGGAAAAAATAGGAACTAACTCTTTTCTTGAGGTTCTTTGCCTTTCCTACATATAATAATTCACGTGATTGGTTATAGAACTGATAAACACCAGGCTTCTCTGGCAATACATTAACTTTTTCTTTTAATATATTTCTATCTTTCATTAACAAAATTGATCAATAAAATCAAATTTATTTACATCAAATAGTCCTTTGGGTGTTATTTTTAATTTTGGTATTACAGATAATGCCATAAATGACAATGTCATAAATGGTGCTCTAATCTTACATCCGGACTCTATAACTTTTTCATTTATATTTCTATAATTTTTAGCAATATCATCGGCACTTTTCCTACTCATTAATCCATATACCGGTAATGCTAGCCCCAGAACATGCGATCCGTAGCTATAAGATAGACCTCCCTTATTATCGATTACAAATTTAATGGCATTATAAATACTTAAGTCATCAACACCAATAGCAATAATATGATGGCTATCATGAGCGATACTTTCAGCAATTGCACCGAATTTTATACCGAAACCGTTTATAAAGCCTATAGATATTTCATCTTTTTTATAGCGATTGATTACAACCGCTTTTAAAAAGTCTTTATTAATGTCAGAGATGATATTGTCGCCTTCTAAGAGAACATTGTACTCAGCAGTATCAGTAACAAGTTCTCCTTCAATTATTTTAATCGCCTTTAATTTGGGCTTTTGTGGAAAAAGTTTTAGATCATTAATATTTATATTTGAAGGAAATAGGTAATTCAAATTAGAATCAATTTCTATCCTCTCGTTTAGTTTTTCGTCCTTTAATATATCAACTCCTCTTAAATAATTTCCAATTACATTTAAGTTAGAAAGGTTATCTACCAATATGAAATCTGCAGATTCTCCTTCTTGTAACAATCCTATGTTCAATTTATAATGTTTTATTGGATTAACAGACGCAACCTGAAGGATATCAAATATGTCGTAACCTAGCTCTAAGGATCTTTTTACTTGAACATTTATATGCCCATAAATCAAATCGTCTGGGTGACAATCATCTGTACAAAACATTGCCATCTCGGGATGACTATTAATAAGAGGGTGAAGAATATTGTAGTTTTTTGCAGCACTACCCTCTCTTATTAACACTTTCATTCCTAAATTAATTTTTTCAATCGCCTCTTCTAATGTAAAACATTCATGATCTGTTGTTATTCCTGCATTTATATATTTCTTCAATAGTTCCTTACTTAACCCTGGAGCGTGTCCATCAATTGGTTTTTCTAATCTTATTGCTGTTTTAATTTTTTGTGTTACATCTGGGTTATCATTTATAACCCCAGGGAAGTTCATCATTTCTCCCAAAAAGAAAATATCTTCTCTATTAAGTAAACGTTCAATTTGGGGACTATCTAATTTTTCAAAACAAGAATCAAATGGTGAGGCTGGAACACATGAAGGCGCTCCAAAATAAAATTTTATTTCTCCCTTTTTAGAATCATTTATCATAAAATCAATTCCCTCAACACCCGCTACATTAGCGATCTCATGTGGGTCGGCCACAACTGCAATTGTTCCATGTTTTTTTGCAATCTTTGAAAATTCTGATGGTATCAACATAGAGCTCTCTATGTGTATATGAGAATCAACAAAACCGGGTAGAATTATGGGGCCGGTAATTGATTCATCCTCATTAATACACTCAATTCTTCCATTTTCAATACTTATAATTCCAGATTTTTTTATTCTTTTTATGGGATCATAAATAATTCCTGAAATTTTTTTATTTTCCTTCATAAAACTTTTTCTTTAATCAATCATACAATATAAAAACATTAACTCACATATAAACAGATGATTATATTTTTTTGTTCCACGTGGAACGAAAACCTCAAATAACCGCTCCACGTGGAGCTCTATCTTCCAAAGTAAACCAGTAAAACATTAATATCGCTTGGAGATACACCTGGTATTCTTTGAGCCTCCCCAATTGTTTTTGGTTTAACTTTAGTTAATTTTTGTTTTGCCTCTGTACTCAGCGATTCTAGTAGATTGAAATCTAAATCTTGGTTTATATTGATATTTTCAAGTTTCAACAATTTATGGGCTATATTTTCCTCCTTTTCAATATATCCTTGATATTTTATTCGAGTTTCTAAAATATCTAATATTTCTTCAGAAATTCCTTCTCCCAATATTTTCTTTATGGTCTCATTGTTATAAATGCCTCTTAAGCTAACTTCGGGTCTTAATAATAATTCTTTTATTTTTCTCTTTTGAGAAATTTCTTTACTTTTTAATTTTATCAAATCAATATTAATTTTTGATGGTTCAATACTTAGAGTTTCTATTTTTTGTAAAAGGTCGTTTACTTTTTCGTACTTCTGTGAAAACAAAATAAAATCATTCGTGTTCAAGGATCCTAATTTATGTGCGAGTGGTGATAATCTTTCATCTGCGTTATCCTGTCTGATTAATATCCTATATTCTGCTCTACTTGTAAATACACGATATGGTTCATCAACTCCTTTAGTAACTAAATCATCAATCATTACACCAATATATCCATCTTTTCTTTTTAAGATAATCTCTTCTTTTTCCTTACATTTCAGGTGTGCATTAATTCCGGCTATTATTCCTTGACCTGCGGCTTCTTCATATCCCGTAGTTCCGTTAACCTGTCCAGCAAAAAATAAGTTTTTAACTATTTTTGATTCTAGTGTGTGTGAAAGTTGTGTTGGTTGAAAATAATCGTACTCAATTGCGTAACCAGGTCTTAAAATATCAACATTTTCGAATCCTTCAATTAGTTTTAAGGCATTCTTCTGTATTTCGATTGGTAAAGAGGAGCTAAAACCATTTAAATACATTTCATATGTATCTACTCCGTCAGGTTCTAGAAATAATTGATGTGATGTTTTATCTTTAAAAGTATTAACTTTATCTTCAATACTTGGGCAATATCTCGGACCAATACCTTTTATTCTTCCACTAAAAAGGGGAGAATCTTCAAATCCTCTTTTTAACTCTTCATGAACTCTACTATTAGTGTGAGCAATGAAACAACTTTTGGATGGTAATTTTAACTTTACATTATAATAGTATGAAAACTTTCCTATACTATCAGACTTTTGTTCAATCAGTTTATCGAAATTAACAGTACGTCCATCAATTCTAACTGGTGTTCCAGTTTTCATTCTTGAAATTTCGAATCCTAAACCTTTTAATTGATCGGATAATCCTATTGAAGGCATCTCTCCAATCCTTCCGCCTTGGAAATTTGTTTTTCCAATATGAATTAGACCATTTAAAAAGGTTCCATTTGTTAAAATAATAATTTTTGTTTTAAAATATGATCCTGTCTTTGTAAATACACCCTTGATTGTTTTATTATCAGATTCAAAATCTATACTTACTACTTCATCTTGTGCTAAATGCAAGTTTTCTAAAGACTCAAGTAAATTCCTCCATTCTAAAGAAAATCTTATTCTATCGCACTGGGCTCTTGGGCTCCACATTGCTGATCCCTTTGATGTATTCAACATTCTAAAATGAATGGTAGTTATGTCGGTTATAACTGCAGTACTTCCTCCTAGGGCATCAATTTCTCTAACAATTTGGCCCTTTCCTACTCCACCAATTGCAGGGTTACAACTCATCTGGGCTAATTTTGTTAAATCCATACTAATTAGAAGAACCTCTGAGCCTAATTTAGCAGCTATTGCAGCGGCCTCACATCCTGCATGCCCACCGCCTACAACAATAATATCGTAATAGTTATTCATTTATTTTTTTAAAGACAGTAAAGCTTTATCTTCTAAACTCCTCATATTACGTTTCTGTTCAGAAGTTTTATCTTTAAAACCAATTAGATGTAAAACACCGTGAATAATAACTCTTAAAATTTCTTCTTCGAATGTTGTTTTAAACTTTTTGGAATTTGATAATACGGTTTCGATAGAAATGAAAATATCACCTTCAACTATATCATTTTGTGAATAATCGAATGTGATAATATCAGTAAAATAATTATGTTTTAAATAGTCGTTGTTAATTTTTAAAATATAGTTTTCAGAAGTAAAAATATATGCTATCGATCCATCCTTTTTTTTATTCTCTTTAATAATGCTTTTAATCCAATTTCTAATTTTAATTTTATTTTTTAGATTAAAAACTATTTCATGACTTGTAAATGTTATAGCCATTTTAAATTATAACTTAAATATTAACTCAACTTGAGTTCCAAGATCATTAAAAATTAAATTATCTGCTAACCTTTTCATTAGAAATACGCCTCTTCCAGAAATATTCTCAATATTCTCGGGTATAGTTGGATCGGGTACATTAGTAAAATCAAATCCTTTTCCTTGGTCTGCAATTATTAAGTGTAATTCATTATTTTCTAAATAAGCCTCAATAAAAACTTTTTTTGTCGAATCTAGTTTATTACCGTGCACAATTGAATTATTAACAGCTTCTATTGTTGCTATTAATATTTTTCCATAAATATCTGATGATAACTTTATTTCATCTGATATTTCATCAACCATTTTTTCGATGATGCAAATATTCTCTAGTTTGCTTTCTATTTCTATTTTCTTTTCCATTGAAAAATTAGTATGATTCTATAATTATACTTTACTATACTTCAAATAGTTTCGCTTTATATAAAGAAAATTACATGTTAATCCATTTAACTGGATCCTCGGTTTTATTCTCATTCCATAACTCAAAATGCAAAATTGCAGTTTCTTCTCCTTTTTGCAAATTTATTTCACCAATTTTATTTAAACTATTTACTTCTTGTCCAACCGAAACGTTAACGGTAGATAGATTTGAATAAACTGTTAAAAAGGACCCATGTCTAATTATTACTGCTAAATTTGATCCAGGAATTTTAAAAACCTTACGTACTTCCCCCTTAAATATTGAATAAACATTTGATTCTTTAGATACTGAAATATCAATACCATTATTTTTAATTTTTACTTCTTTTAAAATAGGATGAAAAGATTCCCCATAAAATTGGGTTATTATTCCGTTATCAACCGGTAATCTGAATTTTCCCTTATTTTCTTTGAAATTTGAACTTAGTAATGTGTTTGAAGATTTTGAAGTTTTCTTCAAGTTTTCAGCATCCTTTCTTGCTTCATCTTCAATCAATTTTTTTATTGTTTCATTTAATTTAATTGAAACTTTCTTTTGTTCGTTAAGCTCTAATGATAACTCAGTTTTCTTTTTATTAAGTTTTTCGACTTTTCTCTTAAATAACACTTCATCATCTTTTAACTTATTAATTTCATTTTCCTTTTGGTTTTGTTTTGTGTTTAACTGAGAAACATTTTCACTTAATGTCTTATTTTCATCTTTAACTTTTTTAATATTTGCTTTATAGCTTTCAACTGTTTGTTGCTTATAAGTTAATAATTGCTGGTAAAATTTTAATCTCTTATATGCTTGATTAAAATCTTTTGAAGAAAGAATTTGAATAAGTAAATTGGTTTTACTCTGATTTATATGTGTGTAAATAATAATTCTCTTATATTCTTCTCTTATAATTCCTACTCTTCTATTTAAACTATCAATTTTTTCTTTTCTTAAGTTAATTTTATTTTGCAATTCCTCAGATTCGGCTTCTAATTGCTTTATTAAATTTGTTTTTAAATCAATTTTTCTTTTTGTTAAACTTATATTCGTAATTGATGTTTTTGATTCTTTCTCTGTTTTCTCAATCATATTTGTTATTGACTCAATCTCCTTTTCTATTCTCTTCTTTTTATCTTTAAGCTCATTTATGGTTTGAGCCAAAGAACTACTATGAACTGTAATTACAGAAATAAATACAATAAAAAAAATTGATTTTAACTTACTCTTTATAATCATAATTAAAGCCCAGTATGACCGAAACCACCTTCTCCCCTTTGGGTTTCTGAGATTATATTAGTATTTTCAAACTCTATATGCTCAAATTTTGCTATAACCATTTGACAAATTCGTTCTCCATCTTCTATTATTACCACTTCATTACTTAAATTTATTAAAATAACACCAATTTGTCCTCGGTAATCAGAATCGATTGTTCCTGGGCTATTCAAAACTGTTATTCCTTTTTTTAAAGCCAATCCACTTCGAGGTCTTATTTGTGCTTCATAACCTTCAGGCAATTCTATAAATAATCCTGTATTAACAAGTGTTCTCTCTAATGGCTTTAATTTAATTGGAGAATCAATATTAGCCTTTAAGTCTAATCCAGCACTATGAATTGTTGCATAGTTAGGATTACTGTGTTTTGATGTGTTTATTATCTTAACTATCATATTACTCATTTCTTTTAAGTTTTAAAGAAAAGAAAATTATCGATCTTAAACTATAAATTACTCTAGTGCTTTCTTGTTAAAAAGTATGTAACCAAAACTTAATACAAAATAATATTTCTTTTCTTCTTCTGGGTAATAATTCATAGAAATGCTCAATGGTCCCACTCTAGTATGAGCAACTATTGAAGCAGAGCAAATAAATTTAGCTGATTTAAGAAACTTACTATTTTCTTCATTGGGTTCACTCGACACGTTTAATTCCTTCATCGGTTGATAAGCATAACCTTCTAATCTTAAAAAAGTTTCATTAAATAATCGAATACATGGTATAATTCCAATAGCTAAGTATTTATTTGACCTAAAATTACTTATAAAGATTGTTTTAGAATGAGGTGTTGGATTAAATGATGGAGTTACCAAAAGTGTCGCTTTACTATTGCTAAATAAATTCATTGTTGAATAATTTGCATCAATTAAAACACCTAACCATATTCTATCTCTTAAAATTCTATGATATGTTTCACTATACAATTTAATATTTATCCATGAATGATAATTTATTGTTTTTAAAGAATCAAATGATGTTGTGCCTGGTTTATGTTCTTCTTTTCCGCTTATGTAATTAAATTTAATATACATTTTTCTTCCTCGGTAAGGGCACTGCTTTTTGTTTAATGTTTTTTTCTCTAGTTTTAAAGAATTATTAATGAAATCGAAATAAGTCTTATCGGGTGTATCAGTATGTGAAAAATTATCAACTTGATAGTACTCATTATCTAAAGCACCTAAACTAAAATCGTTACTTAAAGAAATGTTATTATTTAAGGGTAGTGTAAAGTTTAAATTACCAAATGCTTCATTTTTTATTAAATAAGTTGGCTTTACATCTTCGAAGAAAAGTTCTCCAGAACTTCTATAGTAATCAAACCTATTAAAAATGAGAGAAGATTCTATGCTAAATAATTTTTTCCAAGGAAATTTTATACGATATGAAAGATTGACACTACTATAAAGTCGTCCAAAATAAATATTTGCATAAATTCTATTCGCAGTATTACCGAAAAAATAGTAAGATCCAGATAAAAACCCTTGATTAATTGAATTTGACGAAATATTTCCTCCTATTCCTAATTCTACGTTTCTTTTAAGATTCGCATTTAATTCTAAATCGTACATTTTTGAATGTTCATCGTATTTTGCTTTTGGATATAGCCTATTTATATAATCATCTGTAATAATTTTATAGTATTCATCCTTTAAATTTACTTGAGAAAGGTTTTTTGATCTTTGTGTTAACTGATGTCTTATAAATCTATCTTGTTTAATGTTTAAACCAGTAAGATTAACTGATTTAAATTTTAATTCGGGTAGCTTTTTTTTAAAATCATTTCTTTTATCTTTTATTTTTTCTTTAGTTTCGCAGTCTTTTACATATAATTTAATAGAGTCGATAATTTTTAGTGTATTCTCATATCCCTGATTTACTATTTCATCAATTCTATTAAAATCTAATATTCCAATTTCTTTTAAATTAGTCTCAATTTTTATTGATGCTGTATCTTTTATATCGTACTCCGTTTGACCGACAATCATGTTTTCTAATTGAAGTAAAATATCATCCTCTTTTGGTGGTTTTGTGTTATTGGCTACTTTACTTCCTATTATAAAGCCTGGATGAAATTCATTTTTTAACTCTTTCCAAGGGAAGTTGTTATAAATACCTCCGTCAAATAACATTTTTCCATTAACAATTAAGGGTTTAAAATATATTGGAATTGTCATAGATGAACGAACAGCTTCACCTAAGTCTCCATTTTTGAATAGAACTTGAGTTTTATTTTGAATATCGGAAGCAATACATCGAAATGGAATAAATAGACTGTCAAAATTTCCTTTACATTGCGCTGTTCCAGAAGCAAATAATAATAAAAAAGCTAAATCCATTTGCTGTGTTGGTACAATATGTGAAGGTAAAACGGCTTTAACTTTCGTGCTATCTATCTTTAAATCAAAACTTAATATAGAAGCATCTTCAAATTTTACATTCGTTGTAATCACAAGATTTTCTTCAATATTTCCTGTACTCCAGTTATAAAAATCTTTAGATTTGAATAATTGAATCATTTCCTCAGTTGTATATCCCATTGAATATAAGGCTCCTATGATAGCACCCATAGAAGTACCTGCTATATAATTAATTGGTATATTATTCTCTTCCAAGGCTTTAATAACTCCAATATGAGCAAGTCCTTTTGCTCCTCCTCCACTAAGTACGAGTCCAACAGTTTGTGAACTTATTGATTCATTTATTAAAAGAAGTGTTAATATTGTAAATAAATACCTCATTGATTACTATTTTTGCAAAATTAACTAGATTTTACAGTTTTAAATATTCATATAATCTATATTTTATGAAAACCAGATACTTAGTTTTTTCACTAATTTCTATTCTTCTTTTCTCTTGTAATTCGGGGAAAGATGATTCAAGGTTAGTTAAAATATCAACAGAAAAGGGTGATATTATTGTAAAACTATATAATTATACCCCAAAACATAGAGATAATTTTATAAAACTTACTCAAGAAAAATTTTTTGATGGTCAAATATTCCATAGAGTTATTGATAATTTTGTAGTTCAAGGCGGCGACCCCAAAACAAAGCATTCAGTTCCTGATACTCTATATGGTAATGATGATTCTGGTTATCTTATTGATGCAGAAATTATAGATACCATAATCCACAAACGTGGTGCTGTTGGAATGGCAAGAGAAGGAGATGATATTAATCCTGACAAAAAATCTTCTGGTTCTCAGTTCTACTTAGTTAAGGGTAAAATTTTAAACGACCAACAACTTGACGAACTAGAAAGAAAGAGAGACCTTCAAAACAAATCAAAACTTTACAAAAAAATCTTTAATGAAAAACTTATAGCACAAGCAAATAGTGGTAAAGTTGATACTTTATCAATAGCATTAGATATGAGTGTTTCATTTGATTCGATATGGGAAAAGTACCCTAGATTCAAATTTTCTGAAAAGCAACGAAAAGTATACAAATCGAACGGTGGAATTCCTCATCTTGATGGAAACTATACAGTATTTGGTGAAATTATTCAGGGTATAGAAATTGTTGATGAAATTTCTAATGTCCAAACAGATTTAAACGACAGACCCGTTAAAGATGTTAAATTTTCAATATCAATAGTTAAGTAATAAGAAAATGAAAAGTAAGATTCAGCAAATCAGTGATGAAATAGATTCTATTCAACTTAATTCTCCTGAAGAAGTTGAGCAATTTCGTATAAAGCTTTTGGGTAAAAAAGGTTCTATAACTTCTTTACTTTCAGATTTTAGAGAAGTTCCAGTAGAACAAAAGAAAGAAATTGGTCAATTGATAAATTTGCTTAAAAATAAGGCTATTGACTTTATTGAGAGTTCAAAAACAAATTTTATTAGTTCGGGCCGTTCTGAATACATCGATTTATCATTACAACACGAAATAAATGATTTCGGTACAAGACATCCAATTTCTCTTATTAAGAATGAACTTTTCTCTATTTTTCACAAATTAGGTTTTGTTCTTTCTGAAGGTCCTGAGATAGAAGACGATTGGCATGTTTTCTCAGCCCTTAATTTTCCTGAAGAACATCCCGCTCGAGATATGCAGGATACCTTCTTTATTGAGAAACATCCAGATATTCTTCTTAGAACCCATACCTCCTCTGTTCAAGTTCGTAGTATGGAAAATGATAAACTTCCAATTCGTGTTATTTGTCCTGGTAGGGTATTTAGAAACGAAGCGATTTCAGCAAGAGCTCATTGCATTTTTCATCAAATTGAAGGTTTGTATATAGATAAAGGTGTATCGTTTGCCGATCTAAAACAAACCTTACTGTTCTTTTCAAGAGAATTATTTGGTCCTGAAACTAATATACGTCTTCGACCCTCTTTCTTCCCTTTTACTGAACCTTCAGCAGAAATGGATGTTAGTTGTAAACTTTGTGGAGGTAAAGGATGTGCTGTTTGTAAACATACTGGATGGTTAGAAATTCTCGGTTGTGGTATGGTAGACCCTTCAGTGCTGGAACTTAATAATATAGATAGTAAAGTATATTCAGGTTTTGCTTTTGGAATTGGTCTCGAACGTCTTGCTATGCTTAAATATGGTGTTAAGGATCTTAGACTTTACTTCGAAAACGATATAAGATTTCTAAATCTATTTAGAAATTATTTATAGTTTGGTAACTTCTAAATACTTTATTTTTAAACTTATATACAAATAATTTGTTATACTTTTGCCTATTATTTAGTACAAAATGGAAGAAAAGTTTCATTACTGTAAAGGTTGCTTAAGTTCAACTACTTCGATTTTTAGCATTCTCACTACTGAGGATCTTAACTATATTGATGATAATAAATCAGTAAACTCATATAAAAAAGGTGATGTCCTATATCGGGAGGGTAATAGAATTTTAGGTTGCTATTGTGTTAATTCCGGGATCTTAAAAATTTATAAAACTGGTTTAGATGGAAAAGAACAAATTATAGCTTTCGCACAAAAAGGAGATATTACCGGTTATAGATCTGTTTTAAGTAATGAACCTGCATGCACTACTGCTGAGGTGATTGAAGATGCAAATATATGTTTTATTCCTTCAAACGTTATGTTTACGTTTGTAAAAAAGAACTCCGACTTTGCTTTAGCTCTTATGAAACTTACATGTAAAGAGCTAAATACAGCAAATAGCTACATAAAAGATATTGCTCAAAAAACTGTTAGAGAAAGGCTGGCTGAAATACTTATAATGCTTGAAGATTCTTTCGGAAGAGATTCAGATGGTTTCTTAACAATATCTTTAACAAGAGCTGAACTTTCGAATATTGTTGGTACTGCAACTGAATCTGTTATTAGATTACTTTCTGAATTTAAAGATGATAAACTAATCTCTATTTCGGGTAAAAAGATTAAAATCCTTAATAAAACTGTGTTAAACAAAATTGCTAATCCTTTCTAAAACAGCTTTCCTTGTTCCTCATTCTTAACTATACCAAGATGATTATAGGATAAACTAGTTACTTCTCTTCCCCTTGGTGTTCTATTTATAAATCCCTCTTTTACGAGAAATGGCTCATAAACTTCTTCAATGGTTCCAGGGTCTTCGCCTACAGCCGTTGCTATAGTATTTATTCCAACAGGTCCGCCATTAAACTTGTTTATAATTACGTTTAGTATTCTATTGTCCATTTCGTCGAGACCTTTTTTATCAATTTTTAGGGCATCAAGAGCATACTTTGTTATCTCGTAATCTATAATATCCATATTTTTTACTTGTGCGAAATCTCTTACCCTTCTTAAAAGAGAATTTGAAATTCTTGGGGTACCTCTACTTCTTAATGATATCTCTTCAGCGGCTTTATCATTTATTTCAATCCCTAAAATTTTTGAGGATCTCTTTATAATATTTTTTAAAATTTTAGGATCGTAATACTCTAAATGAAATTTTATTCCAAATCGAGCTCTTAATGGGCTAGTAAGTAATCCACTTCTTGTTGTAGCTCCAATTAGTGTAAAAGGATTTAATTCTATTTGAATTGTTCTTGCACTAGGTCCTTTATCAATTAAAATATCAATTTTATAGTCTTCCATAGCTGAGTAAATATACTCTTCTACGATAGGACTTAAACGATGGATTTCATCGATGAATAGTACATCATTGGCATCTAAACTAGTTAGTATTCCGGCTAAATCTCCAGGTTTTTCGAGTACTGGTCCAGAAGTAACCTTTAAAGACACTCCTAATTCGTTTGCAATTATGTTAGCTAGAGTTGTTTTTCCTAAACCGGGAGGTCCATGAAGTAAAACATGATCTAATGACTCGGAGCGAATTTTTGCTGCCTTAACAAAAATTTTTAAATTTTCGATTATATCGTTTTGTCCATTAAACTCATTAAAGTCAAATGGACGAATTTTTTTTTCTAATTCCTTTTCTGTCTCAATTTTTTCTCCTCTAAGTAAATCTTTTTCTTTCATCCTATTTGGATATTTGAAGCATTCTTTGGATAGGTATTCTTGCCAACTTCATAATTTCTTCGTCAACAAAAATTTCTGGTAATTCATACTTCAATGTTAAGTAAATTTTTTTCAAAGTAATTAACTTCATAAAAGAACATTCGTTACATCCGCAATTTGATGCTTTAGGTGGAGGAGTTAAATAGACTTTATTTGGATTATTCTTTTTCATTTGATGAATTATGCCTGGTTCGGTAGCAATTATATAAACTTCACAATTATCATTTTGTGAAAATTTTAAAATATCTGAAGTTGAACCAATGAAATCTGCTATAAGTAAAATTGGCTTTTTACACTCAGGATGAGCTAAAAGTTTTGCTTTGGGATATTCTTTTTTAAGATCCAGTATAGCTTCAAGCGAAAATTCTTCATGAACATGACAAGCTCCATCCCAAACAATCATATTTTCTCTTCCTGTAATGCTTTTTAGATAGTTTCCTAAATTTCTATCTGGTGCGAAAATTATACCTTTTTCTTTTGGTATACTTTCAATAACTTTTACAGCATTAGAAGAAGTACAACAAATATCAGATATACTCTTTATTTCTGCAGTAGTATTTACATAAGTAACTACAATGTGATTGGGAAATTTGGTTTTAAAATTTTTTAAATCTTCATATTTACATGATTCTGCTAAACTACATCCAGCATTTTTATCGGGTATTAAAACTTTTTTGTTTGGAGAAAGAATTTTGGCTGTCTCAGCCATAAAATTAACTCCTGCAAAAACAATTATATCAGAATCAATATTTTCGGCTTTTTGAGACAGAGCAAGGCTATCTCCAATAAAATCAGCAATATCTTGTATTTCAGGATTTTGATAGTAATGTGCAAGAATTACAGCATTTTTCTCCCTTTTAAGTTTTTCTATTTCAAAAGGTAAATCTAAATTAACATCGATATTCAAATCAACGAATCCTACTTTATCAACATTGTTAACATTTATTATCATATTATTTTTTTAAATAAATTTTATAAATGATGATGTTATCCTGTTAATATGGTTTAAAAAATTTCTTTATTACGCTTGCAAAATTGTCTATTAAAATTTGGATAACAAACTTTAAACAGGATAAAAAATTCATTGCCCTTGAACATCAGAATATTTCAGTTTCTATGAACAATGTGTTAATAACGGAACTGTTAACAAAAAGGTTATTACAAACAGGTGTTTTATAGTTGAAAGGCTGTGAGAAATTTTGTTTAAAAAACCAGTCTAGAGCATTTGATTAGAAATAAAATGTATTAATTAACACCAAAACCAAATTAGCAAATCATTTTATGAGGATAAGTGAACATTGTTATTAACAAAAACTCAACAAATAATTAATACGTTCTGTTCAAATAGGAGGTCAAATACTTAAGTCATACTAAGATTACTTATTAAAAATTGTAGATTTTCTTTTATCCCTACTACCTTTGTGGATAGTATAGTTAACCCAAGCCATGAAAAAAGTTATAATTCTTACTATTGCACTACTCTTTTGCATCTCAAAACTTTTTGCAAGCAAAGAATTCATTGTATGTACAGATTCTATTCCCTCAAAAGATACAAGTAAAAACTATTTTATAGCCTTACCAATTATTTTATATGGAGAGGAAACAAACTGGGGGTTTGGAGTAACCTCAGGATACTATTTTACAAAAGAAGGAGGAAGCAAGGCATCGAATATTCAAGGAACCTTGATTTATACCTTAAAGAATCAGGTTAGTTTAACGGTTTTACCAAAGTTTTATACGGAGGATAGGGATTTTTACTATTCGGGACATATAAAAGCCAATTACTATCCCGATAAATTCTTTGGTATTGGGAGAAACACGCCCGATTCTTTGGAGGAGGATTACACATCAAAAGATGTTTCATTATTATTCCAACGCCAACGTGTTCTTTTTGATGTAATGATGATTGGTATTCAGGGACAATGGAGTTACTACCAGGTATCGGAACTGCAGAAAGGAGGAGCGTTGATTAACGACTCGATTACGGGAACGAAATCCTTTCTAACTTCGGGATTAGGGTTTTTAATATCGTGGGATAACCGCGATAATTTCTTTTATCCTACTGACGGAGAATTTTATAAACTTTCATTATTGGTAAACAGCAAAATTTTTGGAAGCAAGTATAAGTTTACTCGATTGACTTTAGATCTAAGAAATTATTATCCAATTAATAACAAGCACATTATTAGTCTTCAAGTTTTTAGCGATATCACATGGGGGGATACACCTTTTCAGCTTTTGCCATCGATTGGAGGAAATGAAATACTAAGAGGCTATTACAAAGGACGATTTCGGGATAATGCTATGTTTTCGGCACAAGTCGAGTACCGATTTCCAATTTATAGATGGCTAAAGGGATCAGCATTTTATTCTATAGGAGATGTTGCCGACGAAATTGTTGATATTGCACCGAAAGAATTTAAATATTCATACGGTCTAGGGTTGCGAGCAAGGGTTAACCCCGCAAATGTTCATTTGCGATTTGATGTTGGATTTACGCAGGATAGAAAGCCAGCCCTATATTTTACTGCTAGCGAGGCATTCTAAATAAAAAAGGCGTTGATATTCAACGCCTTTTTTATGTTTTAACTATTTACTGTTTTTTCGACTTCTTCGGGGGTTATTGGAATGCGTTTTGACCCCAACAAACGACAACCCTTTTGGGTTATAAGAAGATCATCTTCAAGGCGAATTCCGCCAAATCCTATATATTCAGAAACTTTATCATAATTAATAAACGAAGAGTTAATCTTCTCGCTTTTCCACTTTTCGATTAGAGCAGGAATAAAGTAAATTCCGGGCTCATCGGTAATTACAAACCCTTCTTGTAATCTTCTACCTAATCTTAAAGAAGCGGTTCCAAATTGATCGGAACGAGAAATTTCATCATCATAGCCAACATTATTTTCACCGATATCCTCCATATCGTGAACGTCCAACCCCATCATATGGCCAAGACCATGGGGCATAAATAATGCATGAGCCCCATTGGCAACAGCCTCGTTGACATCTCCTTTCATTAAGCCAAGTTGGCTTAAGCCCGATGTAATAACCTTTGCAGCCTCAAGGTGAACGTTAAGATAAGGAATACCGGGTTTTGCAATTTCTATCGCTTTATTGTTTGCCGCTAGAACAATATTATAAACATCCTTTTGGCGTTGGGTAAATTTTCCTCCAACAGGGATTGTTCTTGTAAAATCGGATGCATAGTGAGAAACACCTTCAGCCCCAGCATCACAAAGAAGCAAACGTCCCTCTTTTAAAATTTGCGAGTGGTCGTGATTGTGAAGTGTCTCTCCGTTTTGAGAAAGAATGATAGGAAAAGAAGGGAATGTACCAAAGCTATTTGCAATACCTTCTATAACTCCAGCAATATTACGCTCAGACTCTCCCGGTTTAGCCATTTTCATAGCAGTAGTGTGCATCTTATATGCGATATCGCAAGCGGCATCAATTTCTGCAATTTCACAAGGTTCTTTAACCGAACGCAGAGAGACAATTGCATTTACCAGTTCATTCGAAGAATATTTACAGATAAGAGAAGGATGGATTCCGATTAATTTTTCAAGTGTTAGAATATTCTCGGCACGATAAGGGCAAGTAAAATGAATCTTTCGGCCCTGTTTAATAGCCCGATGAAGGGTTGATGAAAGATCTTTCAAGGGATGAGTGCATAAAACACCTGCTTTTGTAGCAAGCTCATTAATTGTTGGCTGTGGACCCATCCAAATGATATCATCGATATCAACGTTGTTCCCATATATACAATCCTTGCCATCTTCAATATCAATTACACCCACAAGACCAGGAAGGTCTAATCCAAAAAAGTAAAGAAAATTACTATCCTGTCTGAACTTATAAGTATTACCAGGATAATTCATTGGAGACTCGTTGTTTCCGAGTATTAAAACGATACCAGAACGAATCTTTTTTCTTAATCGAAGACGCCTTTCTGTATATATTTTACTTTCGAACATAATTGTATTTTTTAGAGTTATAAAGTTAGTATCAACAAGATAAAAATCAAAAAACAAATTGAGAAAGGTTAATTACACATTAATTTCTTTCCAAATTAATGCTGCTGCACCTAAGACTGCAGCGTTTTTTCCTTCAAGAGCCGAAGGAAGCAGTTTAACCTTGTTTCTAAAAATTGGGAACATGTATTCCTCCATATATCGTTTGGTTGGATCAATAATCAGATTGCCTGCTTTGGCAAGTCCTCCAAACAGAAATATTGCCTCTGGGCTAAAGATAGTAACCGCCTCTGCTAGTTTTATACCAAGAATACGACCAGTATATTCAAAGGCTTCAAGCGCTATTGGGTCTTGATTTGTTGCTGCATCAGAGATCATCTTGGCTGAGAGTTTTTCAGGCACAAGACTTCTAAAAATGCTAGGTTGATTACTTTGGGCTAAGAGCATTGAAATAGTCCGTCGAATTCCGGTAGCCGATGCGTAGGTTTCTAAACACCCTTTGTTTCCACAACCACAAGCGCGGCCATTTATCTCAACTATGGTATGTCCGAACTCTCCTGCAAAACCATCGTGGCCAATAACAAGGTTACCATTTGCAACAATTCCGCTTCCAAGACCAGTTCCTAGTGTAATCACAATAAAATCTTTCATACCAACGGCCCCCCCAAAAAGCATCTCTCCTAAAGCAGCCGCATTAGCATCATTGGTAACAACAGCAGGAATTGATAAACGAGAGGTTATTTCTTTGCATATTGGCAATGTACCCTTCCATTCAAGATTTGGTGCATCAACAATGGCGCCCATTCCATACGAACCATTTGGCGCACCAATTCCAACCCCCATGATAATATAATCGCCACCAACCTGATTAAGCAACGTATTAATTTCTTGAGAAAGGGTATTAATGAAGTTGTTAAAATGGTTATGGTTTCTTGTGGAAAAAGTTTTCTCGGCAAGAAGATCCCCGTTTTTTGTAACCAACCCTACAACGGTGTTGGTTCCTCCAATATCAACGCCAGCAACAATTTCGATCATACAATGAGGTTTTAGTTTGTACAAAGAATCCGCTTAGTTTTTATCAATCTCTTCGTAATCAATATAATCTCCGATATCCTTGTTCACAATTTTATCTTTAGATGTTGTATCCTTAATATACGTTTCACCGAAACGGCGTTCCTCTTCTTGCCGGAATGCTCCCATCTTTCTTGCTAAACGAGTAAAATAAAGCTTAAGGAGAAACTTAGAAATGTACCCTAGGATAATTAAGATTAGGATAGCGGTTAATATGAATTCTAAAAAAGCCATATCTTAAAATATTTATTTCACAGAGTAGTTCAGAAGCCTACCGGTTGAAGAGCCGGTTAAAACATTAAAGTTTATACTGGAGCCAGAGAATTTACAAATGTTAAAAGGAGAACAACCCACAAGAGGAAAACCATTGTACAAAGAACCACTACCAGTTAGCAGGTATAATTTTCCATTTGTTAAAGATGTAAATCCGTTTAAATGCAATGTGTTCGTGATGTTAAAGGTTAAAATTGATGGAGAAATTTCGGTGTCAAACTTATATAAAAAGAGTAAACTTTTATTCTGTTTGTAAACAAAAAGTTCTGACTTATCTAAAAAGAGGAACTCCTTTGTACCATCTAAATCGACATCCTGATAATCGAAGGTATGATTTGAAGAAAAAGCTTTGATTGCCAAATCCTCTGTGTTTCCGTTAAAATAGATATACTTGATAAGACCTATGGAATCGGTTGTAACCAATCGATCGGTATGTTTTTTATTCCCCTCATCTAAGTAAAACTTGTTATTAGTGGATTTTGAGAATAGTTTTTTTATGGAGACCCGCTCCTCCCCTTTTCTATCAAGAAAATAAGGTCTGTTCCTGTCCGCAAAAACAATATAATCTTTATCCTTAACCTTAAAATGTTGTATTTGAACAGTTACAGGTTGTTCGGTCTTTTTAAACGACCATCCGGATATTGATTTTCCCACACTATTGTAAACATTTACTTTTAGATCCTGAGAAGCCACAACAAATCGGTAATCCAAATTATTATCGTAGTCAAAAACAGCAACAGGATTAGTTGCTTTTGATTTAAACTTAACCGGAAATCCATCAACAAAACTTCCTTTACGGTCGATAGCAAATAAGAAGCTTCGGGTATTAAAAAGGTATTGAAGTTTATGGTTTTTAAAAAGATCTACCTGAGTAATACCACCAATAATAGGTTCTGGAAGCTGTTTTGACCAGATAATTCTACCAACATCGTTGATTAAATAAAGCCTGTATTTAAGGTCTTGAACCAGAATTTCTTGATTTTTGGTTATATGGTTTATAACAAGTTGTGGCATCATAGTAAATGCTGTATCGAGGCGCGTTTCCCAGGTGGTTTCTGGCTCCTCTGTTGAAAATGGAGAATATTGTAAACAAATATTGTTGAATATCATGTTATTTCCCCCATTAAGCTGAACCGCAAGCCCTTGAATTTTTGTTAACGCATTATGATTATCAATAAATGAACCTGAGTATTGGTCAGATAAAAACTGAGAAAATAAATTCCCCGCTAAGCGAGGATTTAAGTAGAAAAAATAGTTCGAAGACGAGGTAAGAGCATTTGAGAACTGTCGAAAAGAGATGTCTAGCTGAAGCTGGTTGTTTCGGATATTTGATTGGATAAAGCGAGATAGAGCATCGCATGAGTTTCCAAAAACGATATAGTTATCAATAAACGTGAAGTACTCGTCTGAAACGCCAGAAAACAAGCTACCAAACAAAGCGCTATTAATCCCTTTAATAGGGAATTTGTAGATATCCCAACTCTTTTCGCTATCAATTTTTAGGGTCGATTTGTAGTTTGAGATTTTTTGCCCCTTTGATTTGGCATAATTCTCGATGGTTTCTAGCAAATACTGTTTGGCCTGACTTTGACCCCTGGTTTTGACTGTAACGAACCAGCAGTTATCGAATTCAACACCGCTAAAAGAGGTGTATACCAGAGCAATTTCTTTCCCAAAGAAATTGTTATATAGTTCCTGTAAGTCAACACCGAGTTCCTTTTTAATATCGCTTAATGTTGAGGTGTATTCTAAAATTTTATCATTTTTATCAAGATATAACCTATAGTCCTCTAGGAATTTATAGAGATCCGAAATTCCCAAACAAACAAAAGAGGCCGTTTCCGAGGGTATAACAGAAGTAATTTTTGTTTCCACAGGCTGTTGGCGGGAAAAAATACCGAGATAGCTATTCGGTTTTTCAGCAGTTTGGGTAAAGCCATTTAAGAAAAATGCATCATTTTTAATGCTTACATCCAGTTCGCTCCACTGAGCGATATCGGACAGAGAGGTGAAACCCTGTTGAAAATTACTGTTTATAAATTTGCTTAACATCAAAGGAAGTCGAGCATTATTAATAAAAACATTTGCATCAACCTTTGTCCCGGCGGTTAAAGCAATTTTTGAAAAAGAGGGATTAGTTGTCAGCGAGACACCATCTTTAATCTGGTTTATTGACAGTTTAAGTAATTCATTTGATGAGGAGCAAATTACCAATCCCTTTATACATGAAATGGATAGAATTTCGTGGGAAGAAGAATCGTTAAAAAAAGAGTAGACATCCTCTCCGTTATAGTCAACTTTAACAGGAGGGATAGAATCATTCGGATTAAAATTGATAAGATTAATAAGATCTTTTTTGTTGATACTTTCAGGAATTTGAGCCACGGCTAAAAAGCCAATTTTACCATCATTTCCAGCGTTTAGCGAAAGAAATATTGGATTTTGCGTAAAAAGAGAATTGATTACAGTTGAGCGATCGCAAAGATTATCAATATAGCCAACCGTTTGGTTTGCTTGATAGATTGACGAAAAGTTTTTAAGAGTTTCCCATAGCTGATTATCCTTTCTTAGGGTTTCGGTAAATCGATGGTAGTTGTTTATCCGTATAATGATTGATGAATTGGTTGGAATAGCCTGTATTTCATCTATTGGTGTCTCTTTCTTACCTTTAAACCAAAAGATAAAAATTAATGCGAGAAGGGCGATAATAATTATTGAAGAAAAAATGGCAATTGTCGAGTTCTTCATGGTAACACAAAAAAAATGACAGATTCAAACTGATGCTACTACTGCAAATGTACAATCTTATGCCTTCAAAACAGCAAAAGAAATTTGTAATTATACCTATTTGAAATCATACCCATTGATTTTAGGCCAGTTTTAGTAACAATTTTATTTCTTATTCGTTTGTAATAAAGCCTGTAAGAGATGTAAGTAATAGAATTAAAAAAACAGAAGACTTTGACAATATTTGTCTTTTTGGGTTGAGGGTTTAATACCGTTATGCTCACTGATAACTATTTTTATCGTCTGAAATGAAATAAACTAGTACAGAATATGCTATCTTGGCAGTTCGTATACAATTCAAATGAAAAGAAGAACAATTTGGTTTTTAATCATTGATATCCTTTTTCTTTTTTTAGGATTTTTAATTAGCGTTGAGCTAAAACAGGCATCCTTTAACTCATATTTGTCCAACTACTCAAATGCCTTAATTCTTTTCACTATAATATGGATTTTAATATCGCTGTTATTCAACAAGTTTGATTTTGATGTTAAAAAGCTAACCGATAACACAAAACAAATAGTACTTTCCAACCTTAGTATTCTTGCTATTTTAACCATTCTGATTTACCTACTAAGAGCAGACAAATACTCGCGCTTCGTTGTATTTGGAACAATAGCCTTCACAACAACATTCGAAATCTTTTTCTTTTATTTTTGGGTAGTTCTAAAGAAAATAAAGGTACTCCCCGATGACTTTTTGGCCCCCAAACGAAGAAAAAGTAAAACAAAAATTGCCGAAAAACCCTACCGAATAGCCGAACCAATAATAGTTGATCACAAGCGAGAACAATCGATAAAGCGTGAGATAATACAAGAGCTTGGCAAAACAGCGTTCTGCTACTATGAAAAAGTTATTAACCTTTTTTCTGAAAAAACATTAATCCTATCCACTACAACCATATTTAATGTCGAAAACCAAAGAGACGATTACTACGATTCAATAATAAATCTTAAAAGGGTTAATGACATTCGAAGAATAAATAAATTTTTTGAGGCTGTAAACGATAAGCTTCCCAAGGGAGGATTTTTTGTTTGTCTTGCAGAAACAAAAGAGCTTAGAAAGAAAAGAATCCTAGCAAAGTTCCCCCCAATTATAAACTACGTTTACTATTCGCTTGATTTTTTACTTAAACGAGTTTTTCCCAAGTTTCCAATTACAAAGAATATCTACTTTTTGCTTACTCGTGGCGAAAACCGGGTTATTAGTAGAGCCGAACTTCTTGGACGACTTTATTCCTGCGGGTTTGAGGTGATAGAAGAGGAGTATATTGATAAAATGCTATACGTGGTTGCACGAAAGATTAAAAATCCCGCCTTTGACCTTGAACCCACCTACGGACCAATTATTAAGCTTAAGCGAATTGGACGTAACGGGAATTTAATAAAGGTTTACAAGATGCGTACTATGCACCCGTACGCAGAATATCTTCAGAGTTACATTTTCGATAAGCATAACCTGCAGGAAGGTGGAAAGTTTAAGGATGATTTTAGGGTAACAACACTTGGGCGTATTATGCGTAAATTTTGGATTGATGAGCTACCCATGCTTGTTAATGTTCTTCGGGGGGATTTAAAAATAGTTGGTGTTCGGCCACTCAGCAAGCACTACTTTAATCTTTACTCGAAAGAGCTGCAGGAGAAGCGGATAAAATTTAAACCCGGACTTATACCCCCTTTTTACGTGGACAACCCTAAAACATTAGAGGAGATTATGGCCTCGGAGATGAAGTACCTTGATGCCTTCGAAAAACACCCTTATATAACCGATTTCAAATACTTTTTTAAAGCGGCGTATAACATTGTTTTTAAAAGGTATCGCAGTAATTAGGTAAATTACGCTTGTTCGGCGTAAAATGTCATCCTGAGCGAAGCGAAGAACCGAGCCGCCATCTGGCGGAGAGCTCAACGAAGTTAATCTTTTTAACAGTTACAAGTTACGTGTTACTGGTTACAATAGAGATGTTTCTCCGGCAACTGACAGATCAGCATGACAACATTAGCCATGTTTTAATTAAGAAAAAAAACCTTTTATTCTTATATCAAACTCATATTAATTAGAAAAGATGTAAATGAAAATCATTGTTTCGGTTGACATTCAACTTATTTTAAAATAAAAAAGGCTGCCCAACGGACAGCCTTTTAATATCTTTAGTTTGTCTAGTCCAAACTATTTTAAGTTGTAAACGATTCCCACGTTGATGCCAATAAAAGATTGAGCATCTGGATCAGAATTAATGTAATTATACTTGGCATTTACATCAAGTGAAAATTTATCATTTATCCCGTACTCGATACCAACGGTTGGGGCAAAACCAAAATCGGTTTCAGAGTTATCTCCAAGTCCTTCAATATCAACTTTAACAGAATAAAAGCCTAAATCAGCGCCAACATAAGGTTTCATCTTATCGTTTCCGAAATAATAAGTGAAAGAACCCATAATCGGCATTAAGCTAATTTTCATGCCATCTACTTTTTCACCCATTTTAAAATAGCCGAAGTTTGCACCTACTGCCATTTTTTCATTTAGCATGTACTTGCCACCAATATTAATACCAATACCTGTTTTTGCAACATCAGCAAAATCACCCATAGGCATGGCTAATCCAACACCTCCAATTAGTTTAATTTGAGCATTAGCACTAATAACCAAAAGAATAGCTGCTGCAAATAATGTAATTTTCTTAATCATAACTATTAGTTTTAAGGTTAATAATTAAAGTGAAGGTAAGCAATTTTCATACCAAATCAAAAATTCTAACACGTATGATTTTAATAGCCCTTTCATATGTTTTATATTCAATATTATACAATTTAAAATCCCAAGTTTAACCCTGCTGTGATTATGGCATTTTTTCCTTGAAACGATTTTGGAGTGTACAAATCGAGGTATTCTTGTGCGGTATGGCTATCTACATTATGTCCTTTGATGTTGCTTTGTGCAACATTTAAGTAAAGCCATGAGTCGTGAATGAATTCCCATCTGCAGGAGAACGAGAGGGTCAGATTTTCCCAGGTTATATCTTTCAGTATAGGGAGTTCATCCGCTTTGCTTGCATCATTGTAAGCATACTCATTGCCATGCCTTGCATAGGTAATATCTCCTCGTAATAATAAACCACGGAGAGGTCTAAAATCAATAGCCCCATAAATTTCATCAGAGTTATCTCTCAAGTAGTGACCGAGATTAAACTTATTGGTTTCAAAAGTAGTTGTTTCAACACGATGCTTGTAAACTAATGGGTTGGTTTGGGTGTACTCAAATGTAAATGCGGTGTTTTGAATAGGCCAGTTTGATAATCGAAAACCGTACTTTTGCGACACAAAGTTATGCCGTTTAGAATCGGTAATTCTAGACACAGAAAATTCGTCAAAAAATATTGTACCATATAAATGGAGGTGATTAATCCGATGAATGCTATAATCAAAATACATTTGTGAGTTCTGGTTTTCAACTTTATGATTAAGGGTATGATCGACAGATTTATAGAACATCACGGGTATAAGATATGCGGGTTGTACATTAAGATCAGAGTAAATGATTGAATTTCCTATCGAAAAGGAGATATCCCTAAACGGGGTAAAGGTCATTAGGTTTGCAGCAATGTACTTATCTCGATAAACGGCTCTAAAATCGCCGTTAGATGTTGTATAGGAGCGATTGCTATCTATTACCTCCGATACCAACCATCCATGAATGTAGTTCAACTCAAACCATGATACCGGTTTAAGTTGAAGCTTAATCATTCCAATTGAGGGGTTCCGACCGGATAGGATAGAGGCACCGTGGTAGTTTGTACCCCATTGAATCTGATCTTTTACCAATCCAAACGAACCCCATTTCCATCCATAAACTATACCCCCGCGCATTTCGGAGAAATCGCCACCGATTTTATTGGTTGGGGCGGATTTATAGTTACCCCCTTCGAGCTGTGTAAAGTAGGTTGGATTAGCAAGAATTTCGGTTTGGGAGTTATCGCGCAGGCTGGCGTAAACAGTAAAGTTTTTAATACTTCCCCAGGCTTCTGCGCCACCCCATGTGTGGCGAATACTTTTTCCACCTACAGAATACTCTCTAATTCCCCAGATTGGTTTTACTGAAAAGATAAATAGCGAATCCTTGTAATGTAGGCCAGGGGGGAGGATGCCCAAATTCAATTTAGGTGATCGTGTAATCAAGTTGCCCCTCTTTGAGTTTGTATATGGGTTCTTAGCATCTGTAGATAAAATGCTGTACTGCCGAAGGTAGAACGCAAGTTCTTTCTGTTGCCGAGGATTAAGCTTGTTGTTCTGTTTATCAGCATTAACAAGGCAGGAATATATAAACCCATTGGAGTAGGGCTTTACCGTAGAGTTAATTGTAATTATATGAATGTTCGCCAGCTCATCCAGAAAATCATAAATACCTTCATTGCGGAAGGAAATCGGGGTTTCTTGTGCGTTAACTTTGTATGAAAAGCAGATAAAAAAGAGAAATAATAATTTATATCGAACAGAGATACAAGTATCAGAGGAAAGGGAGAAAGGGAGAGCGGGAGAGAAAAGGAAAAACCTTTTTTCAATGGATTTATGTTGAATTTTGAAGTTCATATTATAAGCTCCAATTATTTGGTTTTGATATCATAGTAATAACCATTCCGATGACATGATCATATTTTGACAGTAAATCGTCTCTTTTTTCTAAAGGTATATAATTGCAAGAATAAGCAAATTCTATCCATGTTTGCGTTTCGGCTGCTTCTCCTTCTACATCAGATAATTTTGCTACAAATGATTTTGGGTAACGCCTTTTACGAAATGCTTCCGAAATATTGGCTACAACAGAACGAGAACTTCTTCTTATCTGATCTGTTAATGAATATCTCTCATCTTTCGGAAAATTTTTAGTCATCTCAAAAATTTCCATTGCCAAATCAAAGGAAAGTTTATATACACGTAATTCTTTATGTGACTTTATTATCTCCATTTCAAATAAGAAATTTTATCACCAATTCACCTATTCTCCCCTACTCCCTTTCTCTTTTTCAACACATCTTCCTTTCTCCTTATTATATTTTGTAATTAACAATTTCCATCAAACATCTCTCCGCTGTTTTCCCATCCCAGAGTTCTGGTCGGTGAGGGGTTCTTTTCTTCTTTAGCGCCGCTTCAAATTCTTCGGTGATTCTTTGAACATTATTACCAACCAGCACACTTGCGCCGCCATGCTCCTTAAGCGTTACCGGCCGTTCGGTATTCCATCGCATGGTTAAGCAAGGGGTTCCCAACACGGTACATTCTTCCTGCAAACCGCCACTATCGGTAAGCATAATTTTTGATCCCATATTTAACCGAAGCATCTCAAGGTAACCAAGTGGTTGTGTAAGTATTAAATTCTTTGTTTTGTTTACTTTATCAATAAGATTAAACTCACCAAGGCGCTTGTGCGTACGGGGGTGAATAGGCCAAATAATGACTAACCCATTGTTACATTTATCTATAATGAAGTTCAAAAGATTTGTTAACACATCCTTGTCGTCCACATTTGATGGGCGGTGAAGGGTGAGTACTCCAAAGTGCTCATCGGTTATTTCGGGTATTTGCTGTTGAGGATTAAGGACATTCTCCCTCATAATTGTTTTAATCTCTAATCCTTTTGAGATATTTAAGTGTTGTTCAAGGGTATCAATCATTATATTACCAACAAACTTAATCTTGCTATCGGGTACCCCCTCGCTGCGAAGGTTATTAATCGAAATACGATCTGGGGTTAGGAGCAGGTCTGAGAGTCTGTCGGTAACCAATCGGTTTATCTCCTCGGGCATGGCCATATCACCAGAACGAAGTCCTGCCTCAATGTGGCAGCACTTGATTTG
>Ga0209099_1000480_pt1 | contig 47518 bp, 36 predicted proteins | sample AD_JPNHW2_MetaG_FD_184430 | JGI IMG/M metagenome (GOLD analysis project Ga0209099, IMG submission 184430) | Active sludge microbial communities of municipal wastewater-treating anaerobic digesters from Japan - AD_JPNHW2_MetaG (SPAdes) (version 2) | ecosystem: Engineered > Bioreactor > Anaerobic...
CCCACAATTTCTTTGGCTGACAGGGTCGGATCACCAATGGGTAATTTGGTAATATCAATCTCACCACCTTGCTCTTCAACAAGTTCCGACAGCGAATTCAGATGTCCGCCGGCGCCATGGTCGTGCACCGAAATAATGGGGTTATGATCGCATTCGGCTAATGCACGAATGGCATTGTAAACCCGCTTCTGCATTTCAGGGTTCGACCGCTGGACTGCATTGAGTTCAATTGCGCTGTGATACTCGCCGGTTGCAACGCTTGAAACGGCGCCACCGCCCATCCCGATGCGGTAATTATCACCACCCATCACGATAAGCTTGTCGCCGGGTTGCGGATGGCCTTTGGCAGCATCCTCTTTTTTCGCAAAACCAATTCCACCGGCAAGCATGATCACCTTATCATAACCGAGTTTTTTCAGGTTTTCGAAATGCTCAAATGTAAGCACTGATCCGCAGATCAGCGGCTGTCCGAATTTGTTGCCGAAATCGCTGGCTCCGTTAGAGGCTTTTATCAGGATCTCTTCGGGTGTCTGGTACAGCCAGGGACGGGGTTCGGTAGTATTTTCCCATGGATGGGACGGATCAGTCCTTGGGTAGGATGTCATATAAACCGCTGTGCCTGCAATCGGGAGAGAACCTTTACCACCAGCCATTCGGTCGCGGATTTCTCCTCCCGACCCGGTGGCTGCCCCGTTGAAAGGCTCTACCGTAGTAGGGAAATTGTGCGTTTCGGCTTTGAGCGAGATCACCGAATCGATCTCTTTCACTCCGAAAACATCCGGCTTTTCCTGGCTGGCTGGCGAAAACTGTTCGATTTTGGGCCCATCGATAAATGCCACATTGTCTTTATAGGCAGAAACAATCCTGCCGGGATTCGATTTCGAGGTCTTTTTAATCAGCTGGAACAGGCTTTCGGTTTGCTCGATGCCATCAATAATGAACTTCCCATTGAAGATTTTATGCCGGCAATGTTCCGAGTTCACTTGTGAGAAACCGAAAACCTCACTGTCGGTAAGTTTCCGGCCAAGTTTGAGGCTGACTTCGTTCAGGTAGTCAACTTCTTCGGGACTCAGTGCCAAGCCTTCCCTGCGGTTGTACCCCGCAATATCTTCGATATAAACGATAGGATCAGGTTCTTTGTTGATGGTGAAAATATCCTGCCCCAGGCCCTGGTAAAGACGCTGGAGCATGTGGTCGAATGTAGTTTCGGCACTTTCAACCTCAATGAATTCTTCAATACGCAGGATTCCTGCAATTCCCATATTCTGGGTAATCTCAACGGCGTTTGTACTCCATGGCGTTATCATTTCGCGGCGGGGGCCAACGAAAAACCCGGCCAATGTTTGCTGATCCACGAGCCGGGCTTCTTCGAAAAGCCATTCCAGTTTTGAAATATCACCAGGTTGAGAACCGCTGCTATATTGCACTGCAAACACGGTTTTGCCGGAACGGAAATATTGAATCATATGCCTGAATTTCGAAATGCAAAGATACTTATTCAAAAGATGAGTTCTGTTTGTCACTTTTCAGACTTTGTTAACATCGCATGGTTCCTGGTTCTAAATAAAGTATAATCATGTTGATTTTGTAAATTCCTGAATTTCATCCTGTTGATGGTATTATAAAAAAGAGTACCTTTGCCGCAATTCAAAAAATGATCTGCTTAATTGCACAACGGTTTCTTTAGCATTAGCTTTCAGCGTCTTACAAATCCCGCAGGTCTCCATCATTTATCATTGTCACGTGAACTTTTCAGAATTAAACTTAAACCCGCAACTGTTGCGGGCTATCCAGGAACTGGGTTTTGAAACTCCTATGCCTGTTCAGCAGGAAATCATTCCCAAATTTCTCGAAACAACATCCGACCTTGTAGGCCTTGCGCAAACCGGAACCGGTAAAACGGCTGCCTTTGGTTTGCCCATCCTGCAAATGATCGAAACAGAAAGCAGGCACCCCCAGGCACTTATACTTGCACCAACGCGGGAACTTTGTGTTCAGATAGCCAATGACCTCAAAGATTACTCCAGGTACTCGCAAGGTATAAGAATCACTCCCATATACGGTGGAGCCGGCTTCCAGGGCCAGTTGAAAGAACTGGCAGCCGGGCCGCAAATTATAGTCGCAACCCCGGGCCGTATGAATGATATGATCAATCGCGGGAATATAAAACTTGGTAACATCCGGTTCCTTATACTCGACGAAGCAGATGAGATGCTCAATATGGGTTTTGAAGAAGATGTAAGCGCTATCATTGGTCAAACACCAAAATCGAGGCGTACTTTTCTCTTTTCAGCTACCATGCCCAATGAAGTGGAGCAGATTGCAATGAAATACATGAAATCGCCTGAAACCATTACAATCGGCCAGCGCGGAAAAGGAGCCTCCACAGTGAAACACCTTTATTATATAGCTCATGCCCGCGACCGCTACAAAGTGCTGAAACGAATTGCTGACTATTACCCGAATATTTATGGTATAGTTTTTTGCCGCACGCGCCAGGAAACTCAGGAGATTGCTGATTCGCTGATCCGCGACGGATATAGCGCCGAAGCCTTGCATGGTGACCTGAGTCAAAGCCAGAGAGATTATGTAATGAACAAATTCAGGATCAGGCATCTGAAAATGCTGGTTGCTACCGATGTGGCTGCCCGTGGCATTGATGTTGACGACCTCACACATGTTATTAATTACAATATGCCTGATGAACTTGAAATTTACGTTCACCGAAGCGGACGAACCGGCAGAGCAGGACGGTCGGGGATCAGCATTTCTATTATCAACTTAAAGGAAAAACATAAGATCCGCTTACTTGAGAAGCAGGTTGGCAAAGAATTTTCCCAGGCAAAAATCCCTTTGGGTCACCAGATCTGCGAAAAGCAGCTTTACCACGTTATTGAGAAAATGGAAAATGTTGAAGTAAACGAAGAAGAAGTCGAAGAATTCCTCCCGGTCATCTATAAGAAACTCAAGTGGATGTCGCAGGAAGAGTTAATTAAGCGATTTGTCTCGGTTGAGTTTAACAGGTTCCTTGATTATTACCGCGATGCCGGTGACCTCAATGTTGATGAAAGCCGCGAAGCCCAGTCAGCAAACAATTTTACCAGGGTTTTCATGAGTATTGGACGCAAGGACGGGCTCATTCCTCCAAAACTTATAGGAGTGATCAATGACTTCGTAAGTGTACGCGATATGAAAATTGGCAAAATCGAGATTGGCGACACCTTTTCGTTCGTTGAAATTGACAGCCGGTATATCGATAAGTTCACGCAATCATTTAAAGGCAAGTTTTTCAACAACAGGCCTGTGAGGGTTGACGTGGCTGAAGGTCAGCGAACAAGGAAAAAGTCAGGTGGCGTTTCCCGTTCCGACTATAAGCCAAGAAATAATAATGATCAGGGATTTACGAGGCAGGAAGGCAAAAGGAAATGGAAATCTGATGCTGATCCTTATTTTGGCGATCGCAATCCCAAAGAAGGCAAGAAGAGAAAGAGGTATTGACTTTCAAAAACTTAACCGGTTAAAACAAATCAGGCTTCTGAAAATATCAGAAGCCTGATTGTTAAGTCGGAGTGGTCAGACTCGAACTGACGACCACTTGCACCCCATGCAAGTACGCTAGCCAACTGCGCCACACCCCGATCCGATTAGCGGCTGCAAATATACATCTTTTTTTAAATGCCAAATTGATTTTTCCCACTTAGAATAATGGCCCTGTTTTTTACCAACAAAATATTGTTAGCAAATTTTGGTTAATCCAAAATTAAGTCATAATTTTGCACCCCTTTTTAGGAGAAAGAGGGAGATTTTTGATTAACAGCTTATTACATAGACCGATGAATACACTGAGTTACAAAACACAAACCCCAAAAGGCGGAGAGATCGTAAAGGAGTGGGTTCTTGTGGATGCCGAAAATGAAGTATTGGGACGTTTGGCTACCAAGGTAGCGGCCATTCTTCGCGGGAAGTACAAAACCAATTATACTCCCCATCTCGATTGTGGCGATAACGTTATCATTATCAACGCCGATAAGGTTCGCCTCACCGGTGCCAAAATGAATGACAAAGAATACATTCATTATTCAGGTTATCCCGGCGGCCAGAAGATCGGAACTGCCAAGGAAATGCTTCGCAAAAAGCCTACCTTCATTGTTGAAGAAGCAGTCCGTGGTATGCTGCCTAAAAATCGCCTTGGCAGTGAACTTTTCCGCAATTTGCGGGTATTTGCCGGTCCCGAGCACGATCACCAGGCTCAGCAACCCAAATTGATCAACATTCACGAAATTAAATAACCAGCATGGAGAATACAAAAACGATCGGCAGGCGTAAATGTGCCGTCGCCAGGGTTTATCTCAAAGAAGGAACCGGGAAAATTACCGTTAACGGAAGGGATTATAAAGAATATTTCCCTACTGCTATCCTGCAAAATACAGTAGAACAAGCGTTTGTAGTTACTGACACAGTTGCAAAATTTGATGTGACAGTTACTATGGACGGCGGTGGTGTTAAAGGCCAGGCAGAAGCCCTGCGCCTCGGTATTTCCCGCTCACTCTGCGAAATTAATCCCGAATTCCGCCCGGCTCTTAAAAAAGAAGGTTTCCTTATGCGCGACCCCCGCATGGTTGAACGTAAGAAATTCGGTCAGAAAAAGGCCCGCAAACGCTTCCAGTTCAGCAAGCGTTAAAAAATATATGTGTGAAGGAAGTTTAGTATCTAAATTGCCAGGACTTCGTATAATACGCGGACTACCTGGCAATTGCCTTCTGCAGAATGTAAACTAATAATCAGGAGAAAACAAAAATGCCAAGAACAAACTTTGATGAACTGCTCGATGCCGGTTCACACTTTGGCCACCTGCGCCGCAAATGGAATCCCAACATGGCTCCATACATCTTTATGGAGCGTAACGGGATCCACATCATCGACCTTTACAAAACCATCGCCAAAATTGACGAAGCTGCCGGCGCTCTCAAACAGATCGCTAAAAGCGGAAAGAAAGTCCTTTTCGTAGCTACCAAGAAACAGGCAAAAGAACTCGTGGCCGAACTGGTAAAACCCGTCAACATGCCTTACGTTACTGAACGCTGGCCCGGCGGTATGCTTACCAACTTTGCCACAATACGCAAAGCTGTAAAGAAAATGTCGTCGCTCGACAAACTGATGAGCAGCCCCAGTTTCAATAATATCTCGAAACGTGAGCGCCTTCAGATCACCCGCGAACGTGCTAAACTCGAGAAGAACCTTGGTTCAATCGCTGAATTGAGCAAACTGCCTTCGGCCGTTTTTGTGGTTGATATCATGAAAGAACATATTGCTGTAGCCGAAGCCCGCAAACTCAATATCCCTACTTTCGCTATCGTTGATACCAACAGCGACCCCAACCTCGTTGAATTCCCCATTCCAGCCAACGACGACGCTTCAAAATCAATCGCCCTTGTAGTGAAAAAGATGGTTGAAGCCATTGAAGAAGGCCTGGCTGAGCGCAAACTCGACCGCGATAAACGTTCAGATGATGAACATGATGAATATGATGAAAATGGTGTTCGTATAGTTCGTGATACAGAAGACGAAGAGGAAGAAACGGATGAAGAATCACGCGAAGCTGCACGAAAAAAACGTGTTGCCGGTGGAGAAGAGGGCAGTGAAGAACGCACAAAACGTCCCCGCAAAGTAGTTGCCCGTAAGCCAGGTGGTGGCGGAGCTCCCCGCAAAGGAAGGTAAAACCCGAGCCAGTCTTACGAAGCAAACAAAATAATCAAGGGACGCAAACCAATGCGTCCCTTATCAATAACAACAAAACACTTTAAAACAATGGCTATTACTGCTGCTGATGTTAACAAACTGCGCCAGATGACAGGCGCCGGAATGATGGACTGCAAAAATGCCCTGGTAGAATCGGACGGCGATTTCGACAAGGCTATTGATATTCTCCGCAAAAAAGGCCAGAAACTGGCTGTTAAACGTGCCGACCGCGATGCCAATCAGGGTATCGTTATCGCTAAGGTTACTTCTGACAAGACCTTTGGTGCTGTTATCATGCTTAACTGCGAAACCGACTTTGTTGCTAAAAACGAAGAATTCGTTGATTTCGCCAATACAGTTATCGAACTTGCCATCAGTGCAAAACCCGCTGACCTTGAAGCCCTTAAGGCTCTAACCATCAACGGACGTACAGTTGCTGAAGGTGTCACCGACCTTACTGGTAAGACCGGCGAAAAGATGGAAATGGCTCACTACAATTGCATTGAAGCACCTGCAGTTGTTGCTTATAACCATTTTGGCAACAGGCTTGCAACCATTGTTGGATTCAATAAGGCCGGCGTTGCCAATTTCGACGAATTCGGAAAACATGTTGCCATGCAGGTTGCTGCTATGAGCCCTATTGCGGTTGACAAGGACGATGTTGCAAAAGACGTTATCGATCGCGAGATTGAGATCGGTAAAGAGCAAGCCCGCCTGGAAGGTAAACCTGAGGAGATGCTCGAAAAAATCGCTCTCGGCAAGTTGAATAAATTCTACAAGGAAAGCACTCTGCTTAACCAGGAATTCATCAACGACAGTAAACTTACTGTTCGTGATTACATTCAGAAAGCTGATAAAGAACTCACTGTGAAGAAGTTCTATCGCCTGCAGTTAGGCGCATAATAATCTGATAATCTTGAAAATAAAGATCCCGCGTCTCATGACGGCGGGATTTTTTATTGAATGAAAAAAGCCATGCCGTATGCACGACATGGCCAGGATGTAATTACAAGTAAACAAGGTTTATGAACCAAGTAGTCGTTTAACGATTTCAGAAATGGTTTTATTATCGGCTTTGCCGGCCAGTTTTTTGGTCGATGCCCCCATCACTTTTCCCATGTCTTTGATACTTTGAGCACCGGTTTCACTAATGACAACCCTGATAATGTTTTCCACCTCAGATTCATCCATTTGGGCAGGCAGATATTTCTCAATAATTCCGGCCTGGTAAAGTTCTTCTTCAGCAAGGTCGAGGCGGTTCTGATTTTTGTAAAGTTCAGCACTCTCGCGGCGCATCTTCACAAGCTTTTGCAGAAGCTTAAGTTCAATTTCCTCAGGTATTTCGCCGTTCCAGCTAAGGTCTTTGCCGGTTTTTTCAAGCAGCAAGGCAGCCTTGATTGCCCGCAATGCTTCAAGCTTCCGGGCGTCGCGGGCCAGCATGGTTTGCTTGATATCGTCGTTGATAAGCTTTTCAAGTTCCATAACGAGAAACGGTTTTAATCAACATTATCGTGAAGGAAAGAATTATTTTCCTTGAGGCCAATTTGCTGGCTGCCATCCATACTTATTGTAAACCTTGACTGAGTGCTTTCCTGCGAAGAGGATATATCAGATAGTTCAACATTACGGCGCATATAAGCAGGCTGGCGCTCAAGTTCTTCGATACTGCCGGGCTTTTTGAGCTGCATACTCATTTCCTTGAGTTTTGAAATCCTGTCATGACGGACATTTTCCATTGATGCCGCAGTTTGCTGGGATTCGGCCTGCGGTGTCACTGTTACGTCAGGTATGGTATTGGTAATCTCCAGTTCAGGTTCCCTGATCACCGGAGGCACCGGCCTGAAAAATGTTTCAGGCTGGCTGACAGCCAGCGGAGTAGATTCTTCAGGTTTCACAAAAGCCACAGGCGAATCGAACAAAGGGATGGTAAGATCGGGTGTGGCAACCGTGATGCGCTGAGGCATTTCGACAGTTTCGGCTGGTGAAGGCTCTTTTGAAACCAGTGTAACTTCCTTCAGTTCAGGCGATTTATTCACCGGCAGGTTCATCATTGGTTTCAGATGATCTGTCCCGTCAATATTATGTACTATCCTGTCACGCTTATCGAAACCGGTGGCAATGAGGGTTATGGCAATTTCATCCTCAAGGTTCTCATCGATGCTGTCGCCCCAGATGAGGTTTGCTTCAGGACCGGCCTGGTCAGTAATATAGTTTGTGATTTCGTTGAGTTCTTCAAGCGATAGTTCGTTCTTGCCTGACATAATGTAAAGAAGGATATTGTCGGCGCCTTTGATATCAGTATCGTCGAGGAGCGGTGAATTGAGCGCCATATGCACAGCATCAATGGCACGATTGGTACCCTCGGCCATTCCGGCACCCATAATGGCTTTCCCGCTTTTCAGCATTACTGTCTTTACATCTTCGAAATCAACGTTGATACGTCCTGTAACAGTGATTATCTCAGCAATACCTTTTGAAGCAATAGTCAGCACGTCATCAGCTTTGCCGAATGCCTGGCTCAATTTGAGGTCACCCTGCAGATCAAGCAATTTATCATTACAGATGACAAGGATGGTATCTACGAACTTTTTGAGTTCCTCAATCCCTGCTTCAGCAAACTGGTCGCGTTTCCGTCCTTCAAAAGCAAAGGGTTTGGTAACTATTCCAACGGTGAGGATTCCCAGTTCACGGGCTATTTGTGCAATTACCGGTGCAGCGCCTGTTCCTGTTCCGCCTCCCATTCCGGCTGTGATAAAGAGCATGGAAGTATTGACACTGAATATATCCCTGATCTCGTCAGCCTTTTGAATGGCTGCTTCGCGGCCCACATCAGGGCGGGAACCTGCACCAAGGCCGGTTGCCCCCAATTGAATCTTGTTAGGAACAGGGCTTTTGGCCAAAGCCTGAGCATCAGTATTGCAAATAAAAAAATCAACACCTTTTATTCCCTGTTTGAACATGTGAGTGACTGCATTGCTGCCACCGCCGCCTACACCGATCACTTTTATGATGTTGGCCTGTTCTTTAGGCAGGTCGAATTTTAACATATCTGGCATTTTTATTCCTCCGAAATTAGATGTTTAAATCTGTTGCTATTTATGATCTTCTGACATTTTGTTAACAAAATGACTGTGAATTATTAACTCAAAGAACCGTCATCAAAAAAGTCTTTGAACCAGTCGATAAAGCCTTTCCCTTTGGTCCAGGTTTTGGCTGTTTCGCCTTTCTTCGGTTTCTTTTTAGTTTTCTTTGTATCCTCAACCGGTTCTTCATCACCGGCTGATTCAGGAGTCATTTTTCGTGCGCGCTCGGTGCGCTGCATGCCAAGCATAACTAAACCGACGCCTGTGGCATACATTGGGCTGGTTATCTCATCAGGAACATTGCTCGAAAGGTGTTCGTTCGGGTAACCAATACGGGTATCGAGTCCGGTGATGAATGCCGTAAGTTGTTCAGTATGCTTGAGTAAAGCCCCGCCACCGGTAATCACAATTCCGCCGATCAGCCGCTTTTCGAGACCGGTATTTTTAATCTCGCTATAGACGTACTCGATGATTTCTTCCATGCGGGCCTGGATGATGCTGGCGAGGTTGCGAAGGGTGATTTCCTTGGGTGGGCGGCCACGGAGGCCAGGAATGGCTACTACTTCTTCGTTACGGTTTTCGCGGGCTAAGGTCGAACCGAATTTAACCTTCAGATCTTCGGCATGTTTCTTCATGATGGCGCAGCCGGTCTTTATATCTTCAGTAATGATTTCTCCACCGAAAGGCACCACAGCAGTATGACGGATAATTCCATCCAGGTAAATGGCAATATCGGTTGTACCACCACCTATATCAACCAGAACGACACCCGCTTCCTTCTCATCTTCGCTCAGCACTGATTCAGCCGAGGCCAGGGGCTCAAGTATCATATTTTCAACATGATAGCCCGCCCTTTCAATACATTTCCGGATATTCATGGCCGCTGTCATCTGCCCCGTGATAATATGGAAATTGGCTTCAAGCTGGTGGCCCATCATGCCTTTGGGTTCCTTGATGCCGCTTTCTCCATCAATCGTGTACTCCTGCGGAATGACATCGATAATTTTTTCACCGGGATTCATCGCCAGGTTATACATGCTGTTGGTGAGGTTATCGAGTTCTTCCTCGGTAATCTCAACTTCAGGATTGCGGCGAATGATATATCCCCGGTGCTGAATACTGCGGATATGCTGGCCCGCGATACCCACATTGACAGTTTTAATAGATACTCCCGAGCGCTGCTCGGCTTCACTCACTGCGCGCTGTATCGACTGAACCGTATCGCTTATATTGGTAATAAGTCCACGATGAACCCCGATTGATTCTGTGCGCCCGTGACCGAGAATTTCAATCTTACCGTGTTCATTTCTTCGACCGACGATGGCAGCAATTTTTGTGGTTCCAATGTCAAGTCCTACAATAATATCCGATTCCATAATGATTTATTTTGAGCAGATTACCTGGTTTTTGTATGCTAAGTTTATCGATTTGTATTTAGCCCATCCAACTTTGGGTAAGCCTTGTTTGTAGAATGTGAGGAGCTTCACAAATTTCTCCTCAAGATCAGTTGCATCACCCAATATAACTTTGTGACTACCTGTTTTGGTGAGGATTGTCACCACTCCGTCAGCAGTAACATATATTTGTTCGGTGAGCGCTTTCATGACGCTGTCGTTAGCCAGGGCAAGTGATACTTTGAATGCCTTGTTAAGGTTCAGCAACTCAGGCGCAATTTTCTTCTTCCTTTCAAAAAACGATGCCAGGTTTTTCCCTTGGGGCTTATTCCCAAGCCCAATTAAACCGTTGGCTACTACAATCCTTACCGGAAATTTCGGATCAGCCAGCATTATCTTTCCATTGCTGTCGATGTAATAGTTCTTGTTCTCCATTGTTGTAATGCGAAGAACAGGGTTGCATTGAGTCACATTAGCAACCAGTTGTCCTTCAACCGAAAGATGAACATCGCTGTTATCAAGATACTGGTTTTTCCTTAGGAAAGCATTAACCTGATCGACCGAAATGTCGCCCAGCAACTTGTTTTCAAATTTTCCAAACTCTTTCTGTAGCTGCGATTTCAGTATCTCAGGTGTGACCAGTTGCTCGCCATCGCGATAATCAACGGTTACGGTAATGCCCGTGCACCGTTGCAGGTTATGACTTTTATTGGCAAAACTCATAAGTACAACGGCACCTGCAACCAGTGCGACCCAGGTGATGATAAACAGTATTTTGAGAAAAAGCTTCATCGCATTTTACTTTTTCTGAAGAAATTGTTTCAGGTAGTTTTCAATTGGTTTTACAAGCGTATCAATATCGCCGGCACCCATGGTAATCAACACTTCCAGTTTAGAAGAATCAAGTATCATAGGCAACGCAGATTTTTGAACAAGCTTTTTATTAGGTGCTGTGATCTTTTCAAGCAACATTTCCGAGGTTATCCCGGGGATTGGCAATTCCCTGGCAGGGTAAACCGGCAGTAGGATTACCTCATCCAACTGGCTGAGTTGCAATGCAAAATCATCGGCAAAGTCGCGGGTACGTGTGTAGAGATGCGGCTGAAAGATTCCTGTGATTTTTAGGCCGGGAAACATTTGCCTTGCTGACGAAATGCATGCTTTCAGTTCTTCAGGATGATGCCCGTAATCGTCGAGGTAAACCAATTCAGATTCATTAATCCGGATATCGAACCGCCTTTCCACACCTTTAAACGTTAGGAGTGCGTCACGAAGTTCATCTTCTGAAATGCCACTCAGCAATGCACAGGCTGATGCCGCAACAGCATTTTCAATGTTGTAATACCCTGGAATTCCTAATGTCAGGTTATGTATTACACCCTTTGGATGGTGCAGATCAAACGTATATAATCCGCTGTGAAGCCCGATTCCTGCCGGATAGTAGTCACATTCGGCGCCGGCTGAATAGCTGAGAACCTTCACTCCGCTTTTCAGCTTAAGTGGCAGGTCCAAGCCGTGCTTAATGATCAAATATCCACCCTCAGTGATTTTTCCGGCAAAGCTGCTGAACGATTCAAGCAGTGATGCATGATTGCCATATATGTCAAGGTGGTCGGCATCAACACTCGTGATAACAGCTATATACGGATGCAGTTGAAGGAAGGAACGGTCGAATTCATCGGCTTCAGCAACCAGAAACCGGGATGATGCATCGAGAATCAGGTTGGTGGAATAGTTTCTGGAAATGCCTCCCAGAAATGCCTGGCATTTCACCTTCGATTGGGTTAATAAATGCGCAGTGAGCGTTGTGGTTGTGGTTTTGCCATGTGTTCCGGCAATGGCAATTGTATTATAGTGTTCCGAAATCCGGCCCAGAATCTCCGCTCTTTTAAACAGCGGAACACCTGCGTTTCTGAAATACTCATAAGCCGGATGATCCTCTTTTACGGCCGGAGTGTAAATAACAACATCGACACCGGTTGGAATCAGGCTGACATCCTCAATGAAACTGATTGTGATGCCTTCCTGCTGTAATGCGGTGGTAAGGGCAGTGGAAGTACGGTCGTATCCTGAAACCTTTTTGCCAAGGCTCATGAAATAGCGGGCAAGAGCGCTCATGCCAATACCGCCAATCCCTAGAAAATAAACCGATTCAACCTTTGTCAGGTCCACTGTGTTACTTTATTTAGTATTTTTTGTCTTTCCAATTATTGCAATCACCTCACTGGCAATAGTGGATGCAGCATCCTGGTACGCCATTTTCAGGATATTCTCGCGGAGCATGTTCTGGAGATTTTCATCATCTGCCAGTTCGATCACTTTTGCTCCCAGTTCATGAATGGCATCTTTATCAGCAACCATCAGGGCAGCATTTTTCCCGGCCAGTGCCATGGCATTTTTTGTCTGGTGATCTTCCGCTACATTGGGTGACGGCACCAGGATGCAAGGTTTTCCCACCGCACAAATCTCAGAAATTGCAATTGCACCAGCCCGTGAAACTACCAGGTCGGCAGCGGCATAGGCCATATCCATCCTGGCAATAAAGGGCATAGTCACCTGTCTGGCATCACTATCAGCCAAAATAGCATCAGCAGCAATGCCTGAATATGATTTCCCGGTTTGCCACAACACCTGCAATCCGTTTTCAGCAAATAGCTGCAAGCTTTCCCGGATACTTTGATTGATCGTCAAAGCTCCAAGGCTGCCACCAATTATCAGAACCGTTTTTTTAGCGGGGTCTAATCCAAAAAATTCACAGGCGTTATTCCTGGTAATCTTATTCATGGCAATATCCTGGCGAATCGGATTACCCACCAACCTTATTTTTGATTCCTGAAAATACTTCTCCATTCCTTCGTATGCCACAAATATCAGGTGTGCTTTTTTTGCCAGTTTTTTATTGGTGATTCCCGGAAATGAGTTCTGTTCCTGGATGAAAGTCGGGATTCCACGCGAAGCGGCTGCACTCAAAGTTGGCCATGAAGCATAGCCTCCGGTACCAATCGCTACATCGGGCTTAAATTGTCTGATAATTGAACCGGCTTTCAGGAAACTATATATCATTTTTATAGGAAACGACAGGTTATCCAATGTCAACCTTCGCTGCAATCCACTGATCCACAGCCCTTTTATTGGATATCCCGCTGCCGGAACCTTTTCCATTTCCATCCGGCCTTTAGCTCCCACAAACATTATTTCGACATCAGGTATGGCAGCTTTAATAGCGTTAGCAATAGCAACAGCAGGAAAGATATGTCCTCCTGTTCCTCCTCCGCTAAGAATAACTTTTATGTTGCTAAGCTGTTGCATCCTTCATTTCGTTTTGAAGTTCCCCTGATTCCTGTTCCTTACTTACGCTAAGTATTATACCGATGGCAATGCTTGTAAACCAGATACTTGTGCCCCCCATACTCACCAGTGGCAAGGGTTGCCCGGTAACAGGCAACAAATTGACTGCCACTGCCATATTGATCATGGCCTGGAATACCAGGCTGAAAGTTACCCCTATTGCAAGGAAAGCCCCGTAGTTACCCGGAGACTTTGATACAATGCGAATTCCTCTGTAGAGTAATATCAAGTACATGAGCAGGACAATGATAGCCCCAATTATTCCATACTCTTCGGTGATGATTGCGTAGATAAAATCGTTGAACGGATTTGGAAGGAAATTTTTCTGAATACTGTTTCCGGGTAGTTTGCCAACCAGCCCGCCATTAGATATGGCGATTTTCGCCTGTTCGACCTGGTAGTTCTCTTCGCTGTCACCATTGACAAAGTGTTCTATACGATTTTGCCAGGTACCAAGCCTTCCGCTTGATTTGGGTGAAAAATACAGGAATGACAGGAACAGGGTGAGGATTATCATCCCTATTCCTATCATGGCAGCGATATATCGCAGGTTAACCCTTCCAATAAACATTAATACAATACAGGTCACAAATAATAATGCAGCAGTGGAAAAATTGGCAGGCAGAATGAGTCCGCAAATCAGAATAATTGGTGTAAGTATCGGCAGAAATGCGGATTTGAAATCCTTGATATTCTCCTGCCTTTTGGCCAACATACGAGCTACAAACATGATGAGTGCCAGCTTGGCAAAGTCTGACGGCTGAAACATAATATTGATACCCGGTAAGGTTGTCCAACGCGAGGCTTCGTTGATAGATGCGCCAAACAGCAATGTGTAAAGAAGCAGAGGAACTGAGAGGATTATCGCCAATTGCGAAATACGGGCATAGTAAACGTATTTGATTTTATGGGCCAGGTACATCAGCACGAAACCAAATACCAGGATACTCATGTGTTTCATGAGGTAGTATTCAGTATTGCCCTGCTTAAAACGATAGGCAAGCGTGGTGGTTGAACTGTACACAGCAAGAATGGAGAATACTGTGAGGATGATCACAACCCCCCAGATCACTTTATCGCCTTTAATATTTTTCAATAATCCCGGCATCAGGTTTTATGCTAATTTGATTTATCTACTTGCGAGTCAGGTTTATAATCCACGAACAGCCTTTTTGAACTGCTCTCCCCTGTCTTCGTAATTCTCAAACAGGTCGAAACTGGCACAGGCAGGCGAAAGCAACACAACGTCGCCTGTTTTAGCTATTGTATAAGCCTGCATAACGGCCTGTTCAGCGCTCCTTGTTTCATATATTGCACCAACCTTGTCGGCAAATGCTTCAATAATCGGTGTGTTATCAACACCAAGGCAAATAAGCGCTTTCACCTTCTCCTTTACCAGGTCGAATAACTTACTGTAGTCATTTCCTTTATCCACTCCTCCCGCAATCCAGATAGCAGGTTTATCGATGGATTCAAGCGCAAACCATGTGCTGTTGACATTCGTCGCTTTTGAATCGTTGATAAACTCAATGCCGTGAATCCTGGCAACATGTTCAAGACGATGTTCGACATTCTGAAAATCGCTGAGCGACTGCTTGATGGATTCTTTCCTGATGTCGGTAAGTCTTGCAGCAATGCTTGCAGCCATCGAATTGTAAATGTTGTGGCGCCCCTGGAGAGCTAATTCTTCCAATGTCATGGTAAAAGGGTCGTTATTTATGGTAATTGTTAGTTTGTTTTCGTTTACAAAAGCTGTTGATACTCCCGGAATATATGCATAGCTGAAGGGGTATTGCCTGGCGGAGATTTTTCTCCTGGTCAGTTCAGCGGCTGTTACCTCATCATCAAGGTTGCAGATAAAAGCGTCGTTGCCGGTTTGGTTGCGTATGATCCTGAATTTTGAATCAGTGTAAAGGCTGAAATCATGGTTGTACCTGTCGAGATGATCAGGCGTAATGTTGGTAAGAATTGCTATTTCAGCCTTGAAATCGTACATATTGTCAAGTTGAAACGAGCTGATCTCCAGCACATACCAATCGAAATCATTTTCTGCAACCTGCTGGGCAAAGCTTTTACCAACATTTCCTGCCAGTCCAACGTTCAATCCCGCATTCTTAAGTATGTGGTATGTGAGGAGTGTGGTGGTGGTTTTGCCGTTGCTGCCCGTGATACATATTTTTTTTGCACTGGTGTACCGCGCTGCGAACTCAATCTCGGAGATTACCGGTATTCCTTTTGCAACCGCTTGTTTGATCAGGGGAGCTGTTTCAGGAATGCCCGGGCTTTTCACAATTTCATCTGCACCAAGTATCCGGTCAGCACTGTGTTTTCCCTCTTCGTATGCTATTCCAGTATTTGAAAGAACCTGAGCGTATTTTTCTTTTATTTTCCCACTATCCGAAAGAAATGTTTCCATCCCTTTCTTTTGAGCCAGTATTGCTGCTCCAACCCCGCTTTCGCCTGCACCGAGTATGGCAATCTTATGGCTCATCTATTTACCTGATCTTCAATGTTATGAATGTCAGGATAGCCAGCATTATCTCCACGATAAAGAACCTCAGCACTATTTTTGATTCATGGTATCCGCGCTTTTGATAATGGTGATGCAGAGGTGCCATAAGGAATACCCTCCTGCCTTCACCAAACCTTTTGCGCGTGAATTTGAACCACGAAACCTGTATAACGACACTGAGATTTTCAACGATAAATATTCCGCAGATAATGGGGATAAGCAATTCCTTCCGGATCATGAAAGCAAATGCCGCGATTATTCCGCCAAGTGCAAGGCTCCCGGTATCACCCATAAAAACCTGTGCGGGATAGGAATTGTACCAGAGAAACCCGGTACATGCCCCGACAAACGCACTGACAAAAACTGCCAGTTCGCCGGTGTTGGGTATGTACATTAAATTAAGGTAGTCGGCAAATACGATGTTGCCGCTTACCCATGCCAGCAAACCCAGCGTAATCCCGATAATGGCAGAAGTTCCCGTCGCCAGCCCGTCCATGCCATCAGTCAGATTGGCCCCGTTAGAAATAGCGGTAATGATGAAGATCACGATCAGGACGAAAAGGATACCGGCATATTTGCCGGCTTTGTCACCTGCCCAACTGACAAGCATCGTATAGTCGAATTCATTGTTCTTGAAGAACGGGATTGTCGTTTTCAGCGATTTCTCCGGTTTGGGGGAGAACTTGGTTATGTGGCTCGATTCACGCTCAAATGCAGAAATCTCAGATGTGGTTTTTACTTTGGTCTCAGGAAGTTTCTCCCTGATAACCACATCGCTGTTTAAATAAAGGGTGCCTCCGATTACAATTCCTGCAATCACCTGCCCCAATATTTTAAATTTCCCTGCCAGCCCTTCCTTATTCTTCCTGAATACTTTGATATAGTCATCGAGAAAGCCTATGAATCCCAGCCATATGGTCGCAAAAAGCATCAGCAGAATATATATGTTATCGAGCCTGGCAAAAAGCAGGGTCGGGATTAGGATGGCTCCAAGGATGATAAGACCTCCCATCGTAGGTGTACCGGCTTTTTCGCTTTGCCCTTCAAGGCCAAGCGGGCGAATTGTTTCTCCTATTTGCTTCCTCTTCAGATAGTTAATTATTCTTTTCCCGTACAATAATGAAATAATCAGCGACAGTATGGCCGAAAAAGCCGCACGGAAAGAGATGTACTGGAACATTCCTGCCCCGGGTATATCGTAGGCTTTGTCGAGATATGTGAAAAGATGATATAACATCTGGTTTTGGTTAGTTGTGTAGTTATAATCCCTGAAACGCTACATCAGGAATTCTGTAAGCTGTTCCTTATCGTCAAAATGATGTCGTACTCCATTGATTTCCTGGTATTTTTCATGCCCTTTTCCGGCTACCAGAATCACGTCACCCGGTCGTGCCATAGCACAGGCCGTGCGTATTGCTTCCCGGCGATCAGTCATCGTAAGCACCTTGCGCGAACAATCACTTTCGATGCCGGCAAGCATTTCGCGGATGATCGCTTCGGGCTCTTCGGTACGGGGGTTGTCGGAAGTTATGATCACTTTATCACTCATACGGCTGGCAATACGAGCCATTACCGGCCTTTTGGTGCGATCGCGGTCACCGCCACAGCCCACCACCGTGATGAGTGTTTCGTCTCCTGTCCTGAGAGAGCTTATGGTATCGAGCACATTCTGCAGGGCATCGGGCGTGTGGGCGTAGTCAACGATGGCAATAATGTTATCAGGCGATTTCAGGTAATCAAACCTGCCTTCAACCGAACCCAGCTTGCTGAGGGTGGTAAGAACTTCCAGTTTATCTTCGCCAAGCAGCACTGCGGCAGCATAAACTGCCATTATATTGTAAGCATTGAACTGTCCAACCAGCCTGAACCACGTTTCTGTGCTATCAACATCCAGGTGAATTCCGTCCAGCGGCGTTTCAATGATCTTCCCTTTGAAATCGGCCATCGAAAGCAGGCTGTAAGTGTGTTTGCCAGCCAGTGTATTCTGAATCATAACCCTGCCATTGCGGTCATCAATATTCGTTAAGGCAAAAGCATCAGAAGGGAGTTCGTCAAAGAAGCGTTTTTTGGCTTTCAGATATTCATCAAAGGTTTTATGGAAATCGAGGTGATCATGGGTTAAATTGCTGAAAATGCCTCCGGCGAAGGTGAGCCCTGCAATGCGATTCTGCACAACCGAATGTGAACTAACCTCCATGAAACAGTAATCGCAGCCCTTATCAACCATAAGCGCCAGCAAACCATTGAGTTGTAATGCATCGGGAGTGGTATGCGTGGAAGTAATAACTTCGTCGTCGATGCGGTTGCTTATTGTCGAAAGCAGCCCTGCATGATAACCCAATTCCCTGAAAAGATTGAAAAGCAGGGTAACAGTTGTTGTCTTGCCGTTTGTACCGGTAATCCCGACCAATCTGAGCTTTGAGGAAGGATAACCATACCAGGCCGAGGCTATTTTACCGAGGGCATCACTGCTATCGTTTACTTTTATATAGGTAACTGACGGGGTTGTTTTCTCAGGCATAGTTTCACAAACGACCGCAACGGCTCCCCTTTCAATCACATCGCTGATATAGAGGTGGCCATCAGTATGAGTTCCTTTAACAGCAATGAAAAGGCAGCCTGGTTCCACTTTTCGTGAATCGAAAGTGATCCCTGATATCATTACAGAAAGGTCACCTTTCAGCGAGAGAATATCAGTTTTATCAAATATATCAGCCAGTTTTTTCATTGATTATGAGCACTTTCTATATTTCGAGTCGAAGTTCTACGAGGCTCCCGGGCAGAGCATTGGTTCCGGGTTTTATTGATTGTTGTTTCACCAGGCCAGCCCCATTTGCCCTCACTTTATAACCATGTTTTTCGAGCAGGTAAGTGGCATCACGCATTCCCATTCCGCATACATCGGGCACGATACCGGCCTTAATGATAACAGGTCTTGCTTTTAAACCGGTACTATCGGTAGTGATCCAGGAGTTACTGAACGGATTCCGGTTATAGCCCAGCCACCGATAAACCGTAGCCATATCATTGCCAAAACCTCCCCGGAAAGGAATGGGCTGATTTGATGGGATTGAATCGGTCCATGTTATTCCCATCTCCATGTCAGCAGCGTAAACCCGGTCGGCAATCTCGCGGAATACAGGTGCCGAAATAGCGCCGCCATAATAAATCCCTTTTGTTGGGTTATTGATGACTACTATACAGGAATACCGGGGGTTTTCAGCGGGAAAATAACCGCAGAAAGTACCCTTATAGCTTGATTTGTTATACCCGGCGTTATTCATGGCTATCTGAGCCGTCCCGGTTTTCCCGGCAATCTTGTAAACGGGATTTTTTAATGATGTACCGGTTCCCTCCTCTACAACCCCTTCGAGCATTATCCTTGCTTTTTTCAATGCCTGATCTGATGCTATTTTCGGGTTGATCACTTCTGTCCTGAATTCCCTGATAACCTGCCCCGACTGACGTATTTCATCGACAAAACGCGGTTTCACCATCGCACCATTGTTGGCGACAGCGTTGTAAAAAGTAAGAATCTGCAAGGGAGTGAGTGCAACTTCATAACCTATCGACATCCAAGGCAATGAAACTTTAGACCAAGACCTTGCATGTGTATCTTTGATCCTGGGTTTGCCTTCACCGGCAATCTCCAGGCCAAGCGGTTTGCTTACCGAAAAGCTGTAAAGCCTTTCGATAAATGCCTGAGGATTAGAAGCATATGCCTTATAGATTATCTTTGAGACTCCAACATTGGATGATTTCTCAAAAATCTGCTTTACCGTGAGAACACCTGTGCCGAGATGGGAGTCTTTCATTGTACGGTTGGCATAATGCGTGATGCCACCTGTGCAATCGTACTTCTCATCGAGGTCGGTTTTGCCGTCTTCAAATGCGGCTAATAATGAATAAAGCTTGAAAGTAGATCCGGGCTCTGATGCTTCACCAATAGCGTAATTGTATTTTTCTTCATACTCGCCCGATGCATTCTTTCCAAGATTGGCAATGGCTTTTACCCTTCCCGTTTTAACTTCCATTAGAATGGCACAACCGTGATCAGCTTCATTTGCAATAAGTTGCTTCATTAATGCTTCTTCAGCAACATCCTGCAGGTGAATGTCGATGGTGCTTATGATGTCGTTACCATTACGGGGATCAATTTCATTTTCATTGTTCAGCGGCCGCCAGTTACCGTTGGCAATGCGCTGCATCAGGCGTTTGCCGCTTTCACCTTCCAGTTCGCTGCTGAATGCTCCTTCGAGGCCAAGGTCGTTCTCATTTCCTTCCTTATCCCAGCCAATGGTACGAAATGCCAGATGGCTGTATGGTTGAATACGACGGTCAATTGCCCTGGCTATCAGTCCGCCGCTATTTTTCCCATTTCTGAAAATCGGAAATGTTTTTAAAGTTTTTAACTGATCATAGTTGACATTACGCTTGAGCAACAAGTACCGGTTGTTTTCGGCTCTGCCCTTTGTTATCAGAGATTTATATTCACGTTTTGAACGATCGCCGAAAAATGCTGAAAGCCTGCATGCCAGTGAATCAATATTGGATTTAAAGATTTCGTCAGTGATGTAAGGAGAAGCCACATCCATGCGTATCTCGAAGATGGGAACAGAAGTGGACAGGAATTCGCCGTTGGCATCGTAAATATTACCCCGCGTGGCTTCAATGTTGAAATACTTGAGTGAGAGTTTACGTGCCTTCTCTTTCCACTTATCACCTTCAGCAACCTGTATATAGACAATCCTTGCTATAATGGCGAGGGCAAACAGGAACATCCCCAGGTAAACCAGGTAAACGCGCCACAATATGTCCTTTTTAGTATCCATTTATAGTTATTTGAAGTTTTCTCATTAATTCTTGTCAGTTTCAACCAGTATCTTTTTAGGCGGAATCGTTGACTCTTTTAATCCTGTGGATGCCAGTGTTTTAACAAGTTGACTCTGTCTTGAGAGCTGCATCAGTTTTGCTTTGGTCGTGATGTATTCGTACCGGAGTTCTTCATTCAGCCTCTTGGTCTTACCTATTTCGATAATGGTCCTGTCGGCATAGTTTGTATTGAATATCAGCAGTATACCTAATCCGGTTATGAATGCCAGGTATGGTAAAAGGCCGATAACCTTTACGTTCGTAAAAATGTTACCATCGAGAATGCTCTTCATCCCCGAGGTCAGCCTTTTCAAGCCTTTTTTTGCAGGCTTTGCAGTCTGCTCTGGCTGAGATTCAGTTATTTGGTTCTTAGTCTCTTCCATACTTAAATCTTCTCAGCAATACGAAGTTTTGCACTGCGCGACCGTGGGTTGCTTTCAAGTTCTTCATTGGAAGGCACCAGTGGTTTTCGGGTAATAGCCTTCAAAGGGGCATTAATATTTCCGTAAAAGTCCTTCTCAAGGATGCCTTCAAAATTCCCTGCCCTGATGAAGTTTTTTACGAGCCTGTCTTCAAGCGAGTGGTATGAAATCACAACCAGGCGGCCTCCCGTTTGCAGCGACTCTGCTGATTGCTGCAACATGGCCTGTAATACGCCTAATTCATCATTCACTTCAATTCGCAATGCCTGGAAGACCATTGCCAGGTATTTATTTTCGGTTTTGCGGGGAGTGCAAACAGCTATTGCCTGTTTGAATCCGCTGATATTGCTGTGTGGACGGGTTTGGACAATAATGGCGGCCAGTTGCCTGGCATTTTCAATTTCGCCGTACCGGTAAAAGACTTCCTTTAGCTTTTCCTCAGAATAAGTGTTAACCAATTGTGATGCTGTAAAAGGGTGTTTACGGTCCATGCGCAGGTCAAGCGGGCCATCAAAACGGGTTGCAAATCCCCGTTCAGGAGTGTCTATCTGGTATGATGAAATTCCAAGATCGGCAAGTATTCCGTCGAGCGGCAATGCTTTGTACATCCTCAGGAAGTTGCGGAAGTACCTGAAATTTTGGTTGATAAGCTGAAATCTTTCGTCAGGTAAGGTATTGATCAGTGCATCTTCATCCTGGTCAAAAGCAAAAAGCCGGCCTTGTTTTCCAAGCCTGCTCAGTATTGCTTTCGAATGCCCGCCACCACCGAAGGTAAGGTCAGCATAGACGCCTTCCGGTTTGATGGCCATACCTTCGATGCTTTCATTAAGCATAACAGGTTGATGATACATACAGTTTTCATTCAATTGGTGGAATACTCCCCATTACCTCTTCGGCAAGGGCTGAAAAATCCTGCGTTGTGGATGCGATGGCAGCTTCGTACTTCTCCTTATCCCAGATTTCAATAATGTTTACCGCCGAGGCAAGCACTATATCGTTCTTTATACCGGCAAAATTTACCAGGTCGCGGGGAATAAGGATGCGGCCTGTACCATCAAGCGATACCTCGCGAACACCTGCCATGAAAACCCTGATGAAGTCGTTGTTTTTCTTCACAAAACGGTTCAGCCTGTTCACATCACGGCTCACCAGTTCCCATTCAGGCCGGGGATAAAGTTCAAGGCATTGCTGGAAAATGCTCCTTTTAATGACAAATCCCCTGTCAATTACTTCCAGCAACTGACCTTTCAAGGCAATAGGAAAAAGAACCCTTCCTTTTGCATCAGCTTTACAGTCGTGAACGCCTATGAGATTTGACATCGCAGTTTTCCCACTTTTGGGGTGTAAATTTAATTCAAGATTACCACTTATTTGCACTCGTTACCACAATTTTTTTATTAACAATTTTCAGACATACTGATAATAGTGCAAAACTGTGTGATAATTTTTTAAAACATCGGAGAATAGAGGCTTCTAAAGCAAGGTAATTTCATTAAAATATGCGAAGCAGAAGCTATCTTATAAATTCAATAGTGCTGAATCATGATATTTAACCTGATATTAGTTAATTTTGTGAGTCTGATCTGCCTGATTCAGGCCTGTACAGGCTAACCCAAAACCCGAAATGGAACCAGACGCTACCAGGAACGTTGAGATCACTGAAGACTTTATTGATCTTGAGCGAGTAATCAAAAGCAAAAGCGAACGGCTGAACCGTTTACTGCCCGGTTTTATCAAATCATATTTAAAACGGGTAATTCATCAGGATGAGATCAACAAAGCATTGTACCGCAACCGGGAAAAATCCGGCCTTGATTTTGTAGAAGCAATTTTAAAGGAGTTTGGTGCTATTCTCAATATATCTGGTACTGAAAACATTAGCAACAGCAACCGTCTTATTATTGCTTCAAACCATCCGCTTGGCGGTCTCGACGGGCTTGCCCTGATGCATGTTGCCGGAAAAATAAGACCGGATATTGTATTTCCGGTCAACGATCTGTTGATGAACCTGCCACAGTTGCGCAGCCTGTTTATCCCGATAAACAAACATGGGAGTAACGCCGAAAATGCTAAGATTATTGATGACACTTTTGCTTCGGACAGGGCAATACTGTATTTCCCGGCAGGATTGTGCTCACGCAAGCAGCCCGGCGGCATTTGCGATCTTGAATGGAAGAAAAGTTTTATAACCAAAGCACGCAAACACAAACGCGACATTATCCCCTGTCATGTCGACGGCCGGAACTCCAACTGGTTTTACAACCTGTCGCGACTGAGAAATATGGCTGGCATTAAGGCCAATATCGAAATGCTATACCTTGTCGACGAAATGTATCAGCAACATGATAAGACATTGAATATTATCTTTGGCAAGCCTATTCCCTGGCAAACTTTCGATAAACGGCATACCGATCTGGATTGGGCACAACTTGTAAAAGCACATGTTTATAAACTTGAATCCGCCGCCGAAGCCGAATTTGTTGAAAAATCTTAACTAAAAACTTCATAATTAATATGTTAGATATCATCCCTCCAGTTGACAGAGAACTCCTGATGGCCGAACTTACCCAGGAAAAATTCGTGAAAAACACGAATATGGGTAATAATGAAATATTTATTGTCACCTGGCAGGATTCACCGAATGTTGTTACCGAGATCGGTCGTTTGCGTGAAATTACTTTTCGTGACGCAGGAGGTGGAACAGGCAAAGACTGCGATCTGGATGAATTTGACCTGGATACTGAAACACCTTTCAAGCAACTATTGGTTTGGGATCCCGATGAGAAAGAGATAGTAGGCGGTTACAGGTTTATCAGGGGTGATAAGTTGAAGATAAAGCCTGATGGCCAGGTCGATACGCCTACCACTGAGTTGTTTGAACTTTCAGAAACATTTGTCAAAGATTATCTGCCTCACACCATCGAACTTGGCCGGTCGTTTGTACAACCAGCATACCAGCCTACAGTTGACGTGCGCCGGGGAATGTATGCGCTCGACAACATTTGGAACGGGCTGGGTGCCATTATTGTACAAAATCCCGATATCAAATATTTCTTTGGAAAAATCACCATGTACCCTCATTACGACACCCGCGCCCGTGACCTCATACTTTATTTCATGAATAAGTATTTCAACGACCATAAGAACCTGGTTTACCCCAAAATTGAACTAAAACTTGAGACACCTGCTGATGAGCTTGAAGCATTCTTTACAGCAGGAAACTACGAAAAAGATTATCGATTGCTTGTTCAGGAAGTTCGCCGCTGCAACGAGAATATTCCACCGCTCGTGAATGTTTATATGAGCCTGTCGTCAACTATGCTTTGCTTTGGCACAAGCCTGAATCCGGGCTTTGGTGATGTTGAAGAAACCGGAATACTGGTGACAATCGATGACATTTACGACATTAAGAAAGAGCGCCATATTACACCCCTGGTTCGTGAATAAGCTTTTAAAAGCTGTATTTGCAATTCACCCTGAAGTTTTTCTATTTACTTTTCACTGAAATTTAGTTGCCAGAAATATGGGTATGCAACCTGCAAGTTATGTAATGAGTGCGACCGAACGCAAAGGCTGTCCTCGCGAAAAAATCCCCGAATATGCTTTTGTGGGCCGTTCAAATGTGGGTAAATCCTCGCTTATCAATATGTTAACCGGCGTAAAAGGACTGGCCCGGACATCAGCCACACCGGGCAAAACCCGTTTACTTAATTTTTATTCGGTTGAAGACCTGTGGTACCTGGTTGATTTGCCGGGCTATGGATTTGCAAAAATTTCGAAAACAGAGAGGGAAAAGTGGGAACGCATGATCCACGACTATATTCTTCATCGCAAGTCGTTGATGTACACGTTTGTACTGATTGATTCCCGGCTGGAGCCCCAAAAAAGTGACCTTGCATTCATCAACTGGCTTGGAAATCACCAGTTGCCATTTTGCCTCGTGTTCACAAAGGCTGATAAACTTTCGCGCAACAAATTGCAGTCAAACGTTGCTGTATTCAGGAAAGAACTGGAAAAAGAATGGGAAGAACTGCCTCCAGTCTTCATATCGTCATCCGTTGCAGGCCAGGGAAAAGCCGAAATACTGGAATTTATCCGGATAAATAACCAGGAGTATGGATCACTCATCATTGCTGATGAGTAAAGTCAATCACTTATACTGGAGCAGAAGCTGATTTTTTGTAACCAGGTCTCCAATTTTTACATAAACCTCCTTCAAAACACCATCGGCAGGTGAGAATATGGTATTTACCATTTTCATCGCCTCAAGTTCCATCAACTTTTCACCTTCCTTAACCTTGCTGCCTTTTTTAACAAAAACATTAATAATGGTACCCGGAATGAAAGAGACAATTTTCTTCGGGTCTTGTGGCACATAGTTTTTGCGTGCAAGGAATTTTTTACTCAGCCGGGTCTTGTAGCGGACATCCTCAATAACAAGTGATTGCAATATCTCATCTGCCTGGGATTCTTCCTGGACCTCGATGGCTGGCTGAACTTGTGACTTTTCTTCCATAATTGTTTTTTAGAGAATACAGAACAAACTGGAACTGACAGAGTTGAACTCCGGTTATTTGCACAGGTTAATTTGGGGCTGAATTATCAACCTGAAATTAAACACATTGAGAAGCTGATTAAAATGGAGGAATTCCATGTTTCTTATTTGGACGGTCTACACTTTTTTCAATGGATATTTGTAAAGCGTGTATAACCATATTTCTTGTTTCTTCAGGCTCAACAACAGCATCCACATAACCATAAGCTGCTGCCACATAAGGATTTGCAAATTTCTCCTTGTATTCCTTAATTTTTTGTTTGCGCATTTCTTCAGGATTCTCGGAACTTTTAATCTCATTCCTGAAAATGATATTGGCAGCGCCTTCAGGACCCATAACAGCAATTTCGGCTGTAGGCCATGCAAGAACAAAATCAGCCCTGAGATGGCTTGAGCACATGGCAATGTAGCCTCCGCCGTAAGCCTTGCGCAGGATAACTGTAATTTTAGGCACGGTGGCTTCGCTGTATGAATACAAAATTTTGGCGCCATGCCGTATAACGCCTGCATGTTCCTGATCAACGCCGGGCAAATAACCTGGCAGGTCAACCAGGGTAACCAGCGGAATGTTGAAAGCGTCGCAATACCTGATGAACCGTGCAGCCTTATCACTTGAATCAACATCGAGTACCCCTGCCAGAACCAGAGGCTGGTTAGCAACAAAACCAACGGTATGTCCGCTCATTCGTCCGAAACCGACCACAATATTCTCAGCCCAGCGCGAATGAACTTCAAAGAAATCACTATCGTCGGCTATTGCACAGATTATCTCCTTTACATCGTAAGGCTGACGCGGATTGGTAGGAAATATTTTGTTGATATTGTACTGCCTTGTACGAGGTGGTTTTACCGGGAACGGATCGGCTTTCTTGTTGTTATTCCAAGGAATATAGCTGCACAGAAGCTTAATTTGTTCAAAACATTCCTGTTCGCTTTCAGCAAAAAAATGAGCGTTACCTGTTATTTCGGCCTGCACGCGGGCTCCACCAAGTTCTTCCATTGAGATATCTTCACCCAGAACTGTTTTAATTACCTCTGGTCCAGTGATAAACATCTTGGAAATATTGTCGACCACAAATACAAAATCGGTGAGAGCCGGTGAATATACGGCACCTCCCGCGCATGGTCCAAGGATAACCGAGATCTGGGGTATCACCCCGGATGCCTGAGTATTTCGCCAGAAAATCTCACCATAACCTGCCAATGAGTTAACACCTTCCTGTATTCGGGCTCCACCTGAATCGTTGATCCCAATCAGGGGAACTTTCAGTTTCATGGCGTGATCCATGATCTTGGTAATCTTCTTGGCATGCATGTATCCCAGTGAGCCGCCTGCTACAGTAAAATCCTGGGCAAATATGCAAACCGGGTAACCATTGATAGTACCTGTGCCGGTAATTACCCCGTCGCCTGGAAGGTATTTATCGCTCATATCAAAATCGCGTCCGGCGTGTTCGACAAAAAGGTCGTACTCGTGGAACGATTTGGGATCGAGAAGAGCGATGATTCGTTCGCGTGCGGTCATTTTGCCAGTGGCTTTCTGCTTTTCAATGGCTTTTTCTCCGCCACCACGCAGGGCTTCACGCATCCTCCGCTTCAGGTCAGTAGTTTTCGTGCTTAACGACATAAACTCTGGATTAGTTAATACCTTTTTGTATTGATCTCGTCAAAAAATCGGGCGCTAAAGTACAAAGATAATTTTTTATCCGGCATTAAACAAGCCCCATCGAGTGTCATGACTTCATAATGATGTGTAAATGAATTTTTTACATTTGCTTTTTATTTTGAAATTCCTGAAAGAGAACAATAGATCGACCAATTATAAATCTGAAGTAACATGAATATTGAAGATCTGCGCGAATATTGCCTGTCAAAAAAAGCAGTGACAGAGAGTTTCCCCTTCGATGAAAACACACTGGTTTTTAAAGTCGCCGGCAAAATGTTTCTTTTAACTGACCTATTGGATGCGTTCAGTATGAATGTAAAATGTGATCCTGAAAAAGCGCTTGAACTGCGCGAACACTACCACTGTGTACTGCCGGGTTATCATATGAACAAAAAGTACTGGAATACAGTCGTCATTGATGGTTCGGTAAGCGATGATCTGCTCAGAGAATGGATAGACGATTCATACAGGCTTGTATCCGAAAGCCTTACACGTCGCGAAAAAGAGTTACTCAGGTGATTATGCGGTGAACCGCATTACCGGATTTTTATCGAAACCTGACGACAGTAATGCCTGCTCCGCCTCTTTCCAGAATCTCATCGCTCATGGTTCGCACTTCATGAACCGATTGAAGGTACTCCCGGATCATGCGCCTGAGTATGCCGTTGCCTTTCCCGTGCAGAATACTTACTTCAGGCACATTGAGAAGCAGCGCTTCGTCAACATAGCGCTGAATAAGTGTCACAGCCTCTTCTCCCCTGTAACCCCGCACATCAATACTCAATTTAAAGTTTGCCAGCCTCGCGTTGATGTCGTTAATAATATTATGGTACCGGTAATCAAAGCTTTTCTTTGTTTTCTGCTGTCCGGCAGGTTTTTCAAGTGCGACAAGTCTCTGCAGAGGTACTCGAAGTTTCACTGTTTTAAAGGCAACCAAAGCATCAGATACTGACAATTCTTCAATTTCACCTATTTCCGATTGGCCTTCAATCCTTACAGGATCACCAATTTCTGGATTGAGCTTAATAACTGGTTCGGTCTCAGGTTCAACATTTTTAACTGTATTTGAAATTTGATTGACCGTTTCCTGCAATTCTTCAGCCTTCTCCTGCATTTCAACGCGCAGTTGCCTGGTTTTTGATTTTTCAGCCTGTGACTGCCTGATTTCACGAATTGTATTCTCAATAAGGCTGTTTGAACCTTCAACCAGTCGTTTTGCTTCAGCCTGGGCATTCTCCAGAATTAATTTCCGTTTTGCCTCCAGGTCCAACTGCTGTTTCTCATACTTACTGATAAGTGATGAGAGAAGTTCATCAGCTCGCTGCAACTGTTTTTCTTTCAGCAAGATCTCTTCCCGTTCATTATCCAGTTCCTGTATCAGTTTATCATAATCAAGCTTCGAGGTTCCGGCTTTCTCGGCTGCCCCGGAAAGTATTTCTGCCGGAAAATCAATATTGGCAGCGATCTCGAACGCAAAAGAGCTCCCGGGTTTACCGATATTCAACTTGTAAAGAGGTTTTAACTTTCGGGTATCAAAAAGCATTGCGCCGTTAATAATTCCATTGCCTTTTGACGCAAGCAGTTTCAGGTTGGCATAATGCGTCGTAACCACGCCAAATGCTTTTTTAGCATTGAGCACTTCAAGCACCGTCTCTGCAATTGCTCCTCCGGACTGAGGTTCGGTGCCGGCGCCAAACTCGTCAATCAGGAACAATGTATTGCTTCCGGCAAATTCCAGGAGGTTTTTAATATTAATAAGGTGGCTGCTATATGTGCTCAGGTCATTATCGATGGATTGCTGATCGCCAATATCGATAAAAATATTGGCAAACACGCCCATTTCACTGGTCTCGCGCACCGGGACAAGCAATCCGCACTGCAGCATATATTGAAGCAGCCCTACAGTTTTCAGGCAAACTGACTTCCCTCCGGCGTTTGGGCCGGAAATGATAAGTATTCTGTTGGTTTCATCCAGCCCGATATCAAGCGGAATTACTGGTTTATTCAGCTTTTTGTGTGACAATAGCAACAACGGGTGACGTGCTTCAAGCCAATCGATTTTTTGTTTACTTGTAAAAAGGGGTTTAGTTCCGCCTGTTTCCAGAGCAAACACGGCTTTTGCCCGCAGGAAGTCAATATGTCCCAGAAATGCAAACGATTCTATTATACCCGAAAGGTAAGGCCTCAGGTAGTCAGTAAATTGCAATAGTATTCTGATGATTTCCTGCTGTTCAGAAAGCTCAAGCTGCCGGATATCGTTATTCAGCTCAAATACTTCGGCCGGTTCAATAAATACTGTCTGCCCGGTTGCCGACTGGTCATGGATGAATCCTTTGATGCGTCGTTTATTAGCTGCAGGAACCGGAATTACAAGCCGGCCGTTGCGCAGGGTTATGTTGGATTCGTCGCTAATCCAGCCCTGGGTTTTAGCCTGCGTCAACGACTGGGCTATACGCCTGTCTATCTGCGATTTGATACCGGCAATACTTTTACGAATTGTAAGGAGCTTTTCTGACGCATTGTCGCGTATCTCACCATGCTCATTCATTATCCTGTTGATCTCCTGTATGATACGCAGATCAACAAAAACATCCGCTGTCAGCCCGGCAATATTCGGAAATGAACTACTGTCGAGTGTACGGAAAAAGTGGATCACATCATTGACAATCGTGAGCGAGTGCCGCAGTTGCATGAGGTTTTCAGGCAGAAGATATGTCCCGGCTGTATGTATTCGATGTAACTCACTGCTCAGATCATCATATTCATTGATCGGAAATCCGGGAGAAGTGATCAGCATTTCCCGAAACTCCCCTGTTATTTCCAATTCTGATCGTATTACCGGGTATTCAGCAGAAAAAGCAATTCCATCTGCCAGCAACTTCCCCGGGAGGCCAAGGCATCGTTCTTTCAACATACGGCGGATTATGTCGAAACCGATTTTTTGTTCAAAATCACCAGGGTAGATCACGGATTTTTTTTACAAAGGTAGGAAAATAGAGGCTTAGAGAATATTTACACTGATGTGCGCCTGCGCCTTATGATGATAATTGCAACTACTGATAAAACGAATAGCAGTGAAATACCTATTATATAATAAACGGCACTAAACGGTTTACTTACGCCGTTAAGAGGATTTGTATTGCCTATGCTCATGTATGCAGCCCAGAAATGCGGATGTGACCTCATTTGGTCGGAGGATTTCAGGTAATCAATCTTTGCCAGGCGCAGAGCCTCATTCTTGGTTTTACCATCAGCCAGATACTTGTAGAATGAGGTCATCAGATCAGCCCCTGACCGGTCTTCAACAGCCCATAAAGTCATGATAACACTCGGAACCCCGGCGTAGAAGAAGCCCCGCGATAAACTCAGCACACCTTCACCACCGAGCAATTTGCCTTTCCCTGTGTTGCAGGCGCTCAGCACAGCAAGCTGAGCATTCAGTTTCATGTTAAACAACTCATAGGTATTCAGCAGGTTTGATTCACCCGTATCTTCATCCCGATAAAAAACCAATTTCGAGTACAGGGGATTCTCATCATCAATGAGGGTATGCATTGCCAGATGGAGAATACTGTAATTGCCGGCATATTTGATAAAGTTTCCCTTGGTGGCTTTCTTATCCTGGAGAACCCTGCATTTGAAAATACTCCTGAGATTTTTCACCTCAATCTGGGCGCCCGGAATTGGCAGCAGGTAGCTTTGTGCCGATTGCCTGTTAAGTATGGCATTGAGCGGAATCCCTTTCATATTTTCATATGTCGGTGCAAAAGCAACAACATCATTACTGACTTGCTGCTTATTGCCAAAATCGCCGAACATCATGGTTGCAGAAGGAGCGTAGTTTATAGCCGATTTCCTGATAAGATAAGGCAGGCTTTTGTAGCTCATCGCATCCGTTTTGGGTTGGCCGGTAAGCAGTATATCGAACGAAAGATAACCTAATTCTCCATCAGGGATAATGATGAGTTCGGCGGGAAGTTTACTTGATAATTTTTCGGGAATTAGTATTTTATAGAGTCGTTCAGAAGCTTCAACAAAATGATCGAAGTCTTTCCGGTTGTAATTATTGAAAGATTTACCTGACATTTGCTCCGACAAGGTTGTTATATCATCAAAGAACTGTTTGCTGAGAGGCATTGAGATGAGATCAACATCTGTTTTACCAATTACAAATGTGTAAAGATGTGTTGAGTCGTTGATAACGTATTCAATAACAACCTGATCATTTGATAACTTGTCCTGAATCTCTTTTATTCCCAGCACTGAATTATCATATTTCATCTTGTAGTAGGCCGGGAATTGCTTTTCAAAAATCGTCACCAGGCTGTCATAGCTGTTGTTTAATTCAAAAAGCTTATTGTTCCAGAGCGTAAGTTTACCAGCATCGGCAGTTGATTTTGCCTTCTCGTCATATACAAACTTCTCATATTGTCCGATTTGCTCTTTAAGACGTGTTTCCTGATTACGCAGTTTATCAGGAATTTCGCCAACTTGTTTGGCTTCAAGGTTACGTATATTGGATAAAAGTACTGCTGACCGGCCTTTTTCAGAAAGTTTCAGCGTTTTCTCCAGATATTTTCGATCGTTTGTCAACGTGAACAATTCAGCACTGACAGTGATAGCATCTCTGAATGTGTTTTTTTCATTTTCAGCAATCAGAAGTTTACTCTCTTCGTTCTGGTACGACGAACGGAGTAGTTCAATCATTCTTATGGATGCGTCGTAGGCAGCAGCACTTGCTTCAAGATAGTCGACCCGGTTTTTGTTCTTCTCGAAAAGGCTTTTGAGGGCATAGGCTTTCCCGTTAAGCGAGTTCAATATGAAGTAGTAAATTTCATTTTTCGAAATCTCCGGATTATCTGCTGCTTTCTTACTATTAAATGAAGAGAAGGCAGATATTAATGATTCCTGGAAATTGTCCAATGCATTTATCAGGTCGTTATTCCTGAGATAGTGATTGCCAATATACTTGTAAGCGGTTGCAACATCAGAACCTTTATCACCATATAATTGTTTGTATGCAGATAAACCTTTGTCAAGAAATGTAAGGGCTTCGCTGGTTTTACCGGTAAGTGAAAGAAATTCCCCGAATTTCAGATATGTAAATGCAGTTTCAGGATGCTTCTCTCCGAAAGTCTCAAGGCTTTCATCAAGGGCAAGCTCATAATAGAGTTTTGCATCCTCCGGATGGTTTGTCACCAGGTAAATATTTGCAAGATTGCGGTAGATTGTCACTTTGTTGATCGTATTCTTCCCCTTTTCTACCGATTGCAGGTAGTTATCAAGCGCTTGCTGATAGTTGCCTTTTTTCTCATAAATAAATCCTATATTGGAAAGGATGGCCGGAATATTTTGCTCAGTTTCACCCGGCATTTTCTGATATAATGAAAGGGCTTTATTGAAATAGAGAAGGGCCTTATCATAATCGGCATTGTTGGCATAGATGTTACCCAGGTTATGATAAAGTGGTGCAAGGTTTTTAGTATTGTCACCGGATGCATTTTTATATATAAGCTCGGCTTTGTTATACATATCAAGGGCATCACGATCGTTTCCAATCAGCGAATAATACCTTCCATAATTAAGATATACCAAAGCAAGTTTAGGATCGCTGGCCGAAATCACAGCCTGATTGATGATAAGCGCCTTATGAAAATAATCTTTTGCGTTATCGTAATCGCCTTTCAAAGCGTAAACAATGCCGGTATTCTGGTTGATTGTTGCCAGGTCAACTGATTTGTTTTTGTTCCCAAAATATGTAGCTGCTTTAAGGTAATTCTCCAGTGCCTGGTTATATTCGCCCTGAAAGAGGTGATTATTTCCGAGAATGTTATAGGAAAGGCCTGCAGCCGTATCCCATTTTACAGTTTGTGCCAATCTTATGGCAATTGAACGCTCGAGCAGCTTGTTTGATGAGGAATAGTCCCTTTGGTCAGTAAGCACGAGTGCCTTCTTATGGAGAATGCCGGCGTAAATATTACTTGTTGTATCGTTTTGTCTTTTGGCTGTAGCCTGAGCCTGGTTAACCAATAAAAGGGCATCTTCAAAATTGCCTCCCGACCTGTAGCATTCCACTGTCCCGGAAATACCCCTGAACCATAAATCAAAATCTTTAACTTTCAGTGCATCGGCAGTCGCTTTTTTGAAGTAGATAACAGCACTGTCGGCAAGCGACTGCTGCATAAAAGATTCGGCCATTGCGATATCCGAGCCTTTATCTTCTGAGCTCTTCTCGTTTTTGCTTTTTATGCACCCTGTAATGAGGATGCAGTATCCTAAGCAAAAAAGTGAAAAAAAACAGAAAGCTGAATGCAGCCAAACACTATATCTGCCGCCAAATGGCCACCGTTGCATACTGCAGGATAGAAACCGTTTATTATAATCTGGCAAATATACTTAAAAAAACAAGGATAATGAAAAAAGGGAGGCATTACGCCCCCCTTAACCACATAACCAAATTAATCTATTTAATTGGTCTTTATCAGAATACGGGATTCAGTATACTTCTGACTGCCTTCGCATTGAATCTGACAGACATAATTACCCGGCATCCAGCGCGAAGCATCTGCTTCGAGCTGATGGTATCCGGCACTCATACCTGATAATGAAACATTCATAATCAATTGTCCGCTATAGCTATAAATTTTAACTGAAGCGTTTCCATCCTCGGGCAGATAGTAATTAATGGTAGTTGAACCATTGAAAGGATTCGGGTAATTGCTTATACGCAAACTGGGTGTAGCATAAGTGATTGAAGGTATTCCCAGTTTAGCGCCTGTTACTTTTGTGTAATTGGCTCCGGCCAGGCTCGATGAACCATCAAGGCTGATATTGGCTTCGGCACCAGGACCAAATGCAGCAGTTGTGCGGCAGTGAAGTGTTGCAAGAGCCGTTCCTTCAGGCAATGACATTGGAACATCAGCGTCACCATACCAGGCTAGTTTGAGCTGATTTCCTTCGATTGAATACTGGAAATCATCATTGGCAAATTCCACTGATTCAATGGTCATGAGATTTGCAGGAAAATTAAAGTTGAGTCCGGCGCCTGTAAGGCTTAGGGCTTCGTAGGTAGTTAATGATACTGTGAACTCATCATTTGCCGAAGCGGCCAGTTGTGTGTTATGTTCAACAGGGAATGCTGGCAGGTCACGTCCTCCGGGGACAAACACTCCGGTAAGGTCGCCAGATGAAGCGCCACTCATACCTCCGGGTTGGTCTTTTGCACCATTTACTGAAAAAGTGTAGGATTCAAAAACCCATTCACCGACCGGAAAAGGAACTCCGTATAAAAGGTGTGCAAGGATCAGAACAAAGTCATTCATTTTAACAGTACCGCTGCCATTTACATCAGCAGCAAGTTTCTGAATAGGAGTCAGACTTACTTGCCCGCACAGGTAACCAAGTACCATCCAGGCTGATTCCCAGCTGATTTCATAGCCAGACAAGCTGGTGGTAGCCGATAATTTATAATTGCCTGCGGGAACATTTTCAAATAAATAATGTCCATCTTCGTCCGTGGTATAGGTAATTATAGTGTTGGTATTAAGGTTTTTAAGGCTTACCACTGCGTCAGGAATCGGCAGATCGGGATTGTTCAGGTATAACATGCTTCCACTGATAGTTGTTGCTGATGCAGAACCCACTAGAATCATGAATAAGGCAACAAGAAAGCTTTTGTAAATCTTTTTCATGGCGAACTCAGTTTAAAGAGATTAATGTTGGATTGTTGTGGTAGTTTATTTGTATTTTGTTTTTAACCTGATTAAAGTAATTGAAAATCAATCCTCTGTAACGTTCTTTGATATCTTCGGCAACTTTTCTTTATGATCCTGATAATCATTAACTTAAAGCAACTTCACTACTTGTCCTCACTTGATTTTCACAGATATTTATCAACCAGAAACAAAAAGGTAATAGCATATTTGCATGATTTTACTCGAATTATTGATTTAAAATGCATGTAAAAGGAATTTTTCAAAGAAATTATTACCAATTTTGTGTAAGGTTATTAACCATTAGCAGCATTTTTGTTGATAAGTTAAATAATGGATTGAAAAACAATGCATTACCATCTTATAAAAATAACAAAAAAAAATTGCTGAATGGTATTACCTTTTTCCAAAATCTGGATAATATACAGCGTAAATGATTCACTATTCTGATGAAGCGATTGTTGAAGGGCTAAGGCTGAGGAGCGACTACATTATCAATTTCGTTTACCGGGAGTACTTTCCCTTAATAAAGTACCTGGTCAACGAAAACTCTGGTAGTGATGAGGATGCTGAGGATATATTTCAGGATGGATTGATCATCATTTACAAAAAAATAACCGATAACCAATTAACGCTTACCAGTTCTTTCAAAACTTACATGTACTCGGTATGTCGCAATCTGTGGCTCCAGAAGCTTAACAAGCGGAAAGTTGTCATGGAAAAGATAAGTGATGTAGAAGATTATATTGACTTGCCCGAGGATATCATGAATGAAATAAGCAATGAGGAGGTTGAATTGCACAGGCTTGTACAAATTCACTTTTTATCACTGAATGAAGACTGCCAAAAAGTACTCCGCTTGTTCATGAAAGATGTTTCATTAAGGGAAATAGGCACTATTATGGGCTTCAAAACTGAAAAATATGCCAAAACCCGCAAGTACATGTGTAAGGAAGAATTAAAAAGAAGAATTGCTAACGACCCCAGATGCCAAAAATTTTTTAACTGATTATTATGATTAAATTTCGACATTCAGCAAGTATTGAACAATTTCTCAACAAGGAGATGACTCCTGTGGAAGAAGAGAATTTTGTAAAAGAAATGGCTACCAACAAAGAACTGGCAGCCGAATTTCGTTTTTCTCAACAGATTGATAAAGCATTAAAACGCGAGGATGTTCTTGATCTTCGTTTAAAAGTGAATCATCTGTACGAAGCTCAGAAGGAAGCCAATTCAGAGAAAAAAGTCATTAAAATGAATCCTCGCCGCTGGTATTGGGCAGCCGCTTCGGTTATTGCCGTGCTTGCGATTGGCGCTACAATGCTGTTTACTATTCCCGGTCATAGCTCGAACGATGCGCTTTTTGCACAGTATTACAGTTCGGAGAATATCCTGGATGTCACACGTTCAGGTGATGCGAACCTGGTCGAAGCGATCATGAAATTCCAGGAAAAGGACTATAAGATCGCCGCCTGGATGTTCGGAAAAATACTTTCAAAGGATGAATCAAATATGGCCGTATGGTTCTATTATGGCATATCTTCCATTGAAACAAACAGTTACGACAATGCGACAAACGCTTTTCTCAAAGTAATAAACGACAACCAGAATTTATATGTCGAACATGCTGAGTGGTACCTGAGTCTGTGTTATCTAAAATCAGATAAAAATGATAAAGCTAAAGATATGCTCAAACTGATAGCATCGGATGAAAACAATTTTCACCAGCAGGAAGCTCTAAAACTACTCGATAAAATCTCGAAGAACTAATCAATTCCCCAAATTCCCCTGATAATGCCGGCTTCCCCCAAGCCGGCTTTTTTCATTAAAAAAGCCATCCTGTTCAGATGGCCTTTAATCAATAATATAACTGACTATTTTAATAACTGCTCTGAACTTAGCAAAAGATCGATATACTGAGCCCGCCGGTATATAAATGGATCTTTTACCATGGCTCTTGACAATTTACCTTTAAATTCGTCAAGTGAACTGAATTTTGATTTCTCCATCCAATTCTCTATCTCCGACAGCATTACAGCGATATGCTCAGGTTTGTTCTTATATAATGTACTCACAACCTGAACACAATCGGCCCCGGCGAGCAACATTTTGATTACATCGTTCCCCGTATAAATCCCGGTGTTTGCACAAATTGAAGCTTTAATCTGATTGAATAGCAAACCGGCAAACCTCAGAGACATGCGGAAATCATTTTCATGACTCAGGTTGAATGGAGCAAAATGTTTCAACTCGGCAGTGTTGATGTCCGGCTCAAACAACCTGTTGAAAAGAACTATTCCGCTGGCGCCGGCATTATCCATTCTTGAAATTACATTCAGTGGGTTTGTATATAAAGAGCTGAGTTTTACACTTACGGGAATTGTAACCTTCGATTTTACCTGTTTTAATAATTCAATCTGGTGTTCTTCGATCGTGCGCCCATCTGATTCAGTATCGCGCGGTATGGCAAAGAAATTGAGCTCCAGCCCGTCGGCCCCTGTTTTTTCAATGAGCCGTGAATATTCAATCCAGGTCTCGTCCTCAATGCAATTCAGGCTGGCGATAACCGGAATGTCGAGCGATTCCTTGGCTTTGCGAAGATTTGCCAGATATACCTGCGGGCCGGCATGTTTTAGCTTCGGATAAAGTGATGTCATCTCGGCATTGAAATCTCCGGTTTCATACATCGTTTCCTCCATTTGCACACTCTCAAGGTGTATCTGCTCTTCAAACAATGATTTAAAAACCACAGCTGCGGCTCCGGCCTGTTCTAATCGCCTGAGCATGCTGATATCCGCCGACATATTGCTTGCACCGGCAATGATGGGATTCTTCAATGCAATTCCCATGTAGTTTGTAGTAAGATTAATCATAGTAAATGTCTCCTAAGTTTGATTGGTTGTATCTTGGTGTGATAATGAAACCATTAAGATGCTATTTGGTTTAATCTCAAGTTTAAAACATCAGTATTTTGAATTTTGACCCTGGATGAGTTACCAGCCATTGAGTAAAAGCAAGCTTTAACAAAATTACTCAGCAACTGATTATTGTGCACACATACAGCAACATTCAAAATAATTCATACTCATTTTAAATAAAGGTTTCAGTGCCTTTTTAGCCGGGGAAATCAGTTTTTGCTTTATTATAATGGGTAATTTTGCACTGGTTTTTAAGACTTTTTAAAAAATATTCAGAAGTCAATCAATAATAGAAAAAACATATGACTGAAAAGAAAAATTTTGTGACATGTGACGGCAACTATGCAGCCGCACACATTGCTTACATGTTCAGTGAAGTTGCTGCGATTTACCCGATCACTCCATCTTCAACCATGGCTGAATATGTTGATGAATGGGCCGCTTTCGGCAAAAAGAATATTTTCGGTGAAACCGTCAAAGTTGTTGAAATGCAGAGTGAAGGTGGTGCTGCGGGTGCAGTTCACGGCTCGTTACAATCAGGAGCGCTCACCACTACATATACTGCATCGCAGGGTTTACTGCTCATGATCCCAAACATGTATAAAATTGCCGGCGAATTACTGCCTGCAGTATTTCATGTTTCAGCCCGAAGCCTGGCTGCACAGGCACTTTCGATTTTTGGCGATCACAGTGATATTTATTCAACCCGCCAAACCGGTTTTGCAATGATTGCCACCGGCAGTGTTCAGGAAATCATGGATATTGCCGCTGTCGCACATCTCACAGCCATTAAATCACGCGTTCCGTTCCTTCATTTTTTTGATGGATTCCGCACATCGCATGAAATTCAGAAAGTTGAAGTTCCTGCTGCTGACACCCTTGCCGGACTGGTAGATTACAATTCACTGAAATCATTCCGCGACAAAGCTTTAAATCCCGAGAACCCTGTAACCCGCGGTACTGCTCAAAATCCGGATATCTATTTCCAGACTCGCGAAGCTGCCAATCCATATTACCTGGCACTTCCGGATATGGTTGAAGAATACATGCAGGAAATGAAAAAGGTCACCGGCCGCGAATATCATCCGTTTACATACTACGGGGCCCCTGATGCTGAAAATGTAATCGTAGCCATGGGTTCAATCACCGAGACCATTAAAGAAGTGATAGATCACCTCAATGCCAAGGGTGAGAAACTCGGACTCGTCACCGTTCACCTGTATCGCCCATTCTCAACTAAGTATTTCTTCAAGGCAATGCCGGCAGGTGTAAAACGCGTTTGCGTTTTAGACCGCACCAAAGAACCCGGTGCAAACGGAGAACCTCTCTACCTTGATGTGCGCGAAGCTTTCTACGAACAAGAAAACAAACCGCTGATCATCGGAGGCCGTTATGGGCTCAGCTCAAAAGATACAACACCGGCAATGATCATTTCAGTGTTCAACAACCTGAAGCTCAATGAGCCGAAAAACCGCTTCACTGTTGGTATTGTTGATGATGTTACTTTCACTTCCCTCCCGCTTTTACCTGAAGTTGACCTTTCAGGCAAAGGAACTTTCCAGGCAAAGTTTTACGGTATCGGTTCTGACGGAACGGTAGGCGCAAATAAAAATTCCATTAAGATCATAGGCGATACTACTGACAAATACTGCCAGGCTTATTTTGCATACGACTCAAAGAAATCGGGTGGCGTAACAACGTCGCACCTTAGGTTTGGCGACAAACCGATCCGTTCGCCTTACCTGGTGAACACACCTGACTTTGTGGCATGCCATGTTCCGGCTTATATCAATAAATATGATCTTCTCAGGGGCCTTAAAAAAGGCGGAACTTTCCTTCTCAACAGTATTTGGGATGCTGATGAAACCCGCAAACGCCTTCCCGATCATATGAAGAAATATCTTGCCGAAAACGAGATCCATTTTTACATTATCAATGCAACAGCAATTGCTGAAGAAATAGGGCTTGGCAACAGGACCAACACCATCACACAGGCTGCGTTTTTCAAAATTTCAGGAGTGATTCCTTATGAAACGGCTCTTGAAGAAATGAAGAAAGCTGTTAAGAAATCATTTGGCCGCAAAGGTGAAGACGTGGTGAAAATGAATATTGAAGCCATTGACCGGGGAGCTGCTGTGACTAAAGTAGAAATTCCTGCTGAGTGGAAATCAATCCTTGTACAAGAAGAAGAAATCCAGAGCAATGTTCCTGAATTTATCAGCAAGGTAGTTGAGCCGATTAACGCCATGAAAGGTGATCTTTTACCGGTAAGCGCATTCAGAGGACGTGAAGACGGAACCTTCCCTGCCGGTACAACTGCCTACGAAAAACGTGGTATTGCTGTTAACGTACCCGAATGGCAGAGTGAAAATTGTATTCAGTGTAATCAATGCTCATTTGTATGTCCGCACGCTGTCATCCGCCCGTTCCTGCTGAATGAAACAGAAATGAAAGGCCTTGCAGAAGGGACAGCTTCATTAAAAGCTATTCCGAAAACATTTGACGGGTTGCAGTTCAGGATTCAGATCAGTCCGCTCGACTGCACCGGTTGCGGTAACTGCGCCGATGTATGTCCTGCCAAAACAAAGGCGCTGGTCATGAAACCGCTCGGCACACAGCTGCATGAGATAGAAAACTGGAATTATGTTTCTCAGAATGTTACTTACAAGGATAAGCTTGCTCAGAAGGACCTTAACATTAAAAACAGCCAGTTTGCTCAGCCCTTGTTCGAATTCTCAGGTGCCTGTGCAGGTTGCGGTGAAACCCCGTACATTAAGCTCATCACACAATTGTTTGGCGAGCGCATGATGGTAGCCAATGCCACCGGCTGTTCATCGATTTACGGAGGCTCAGCTCCCAGTACACCTTATACCATAAATAAGGAATCAGGCTGCGGTCCTGCCTGGGCAAATTCATTGTTTGAAGACAATGCAGAATATGGATTCGGTATGGCTCTTGGCGTAAGCAAATTGCGTACCCGTATAGCTGAAAAAATGAGCGTGCTAGCTGAAGGGAATTACTCTTCAGAACTGAAAGAGGCCTGCCAGGAATGGATTGCAGGAAAAGACAATGGCCCGCTCAGCATTGCTGCTACCAATAAAGTGCTGCCGCTGCTCGAAAAAGAAAACGATACCCTTTGCAAGGAACTTGTTGCCCTGAAACAGTATTTCGTAAAGAAGAGCGTATGGGCATTTGGTGGTGACGGCTGGGCTTATGATATCGGCTATGGCGGACTTGATCATGTGCTTGCATCAGGTGAAGACATCAACGTGCTGGTTCTTGATACTGAAGTTTACAGCAATACCGGCGGTCAGGCGTCAAAGTCAACCCCGATCGGAGCTGTAGCCAAATTTGCAGCATCCGGCAAAAGGGTTCGTAAGAAAGACCTCGGTATGATGGCTATGAGCTATGGTTACGTTTATGTAGCCCAGGTAGCCATGGGAGCTAACCAAACCCAGTATCTCAAAGCTCTTCGCGAAGCTGAAGCCTATCCCGGACCATCACTCATCATCGCCTACTCAACCTGCATCAACCACGGCCTGCACGCAGGTATGGAAAAAGCACAGGATCAGCAGGATAAGGCCGTTCAGGCTGGTTACTGGTCATTGTACCGCTTTAACCCGGCACTTGAAGAACAAGGACTTAATCCTTTCCAGCTTGATTCTAAAGAGCCTGACTGGACAAAGTTCCAGGAATTCCTCAAAACCGAAGTAAGGTACACCTCACTCATGAAATCGTTCCCGGCTGAGGCTATTGAACTTTTCGAAGCTGCCGAGAAGAATGCCAAATGGAGGTACAACTCTTACAAACGGTTGGCTGATACCAATTACACGAAATAAATCAACTCGTATACTCGTAATTAGTTGGAGCCGGGATATAAAAATCCCGGCTTTTCTATTGCATTCTGGTATGATTTAAAAAAAAAAGAGCGCCCCCTTTGCGGAAGCGCTTCTTTTTTTTATAGTAATCTGAATTACTGTATGTTAAGATCATATGGCATCAAGGCCTGAACTCCCTCCATACGGCTCATTGACTGCAGATATTTCAGGTATGGATAGGCCACGCCAAGCTGCTTCTTAAGCATAGTTGAAGACGGATCTCCATTGAGGGCTTCCATAATCTGGGTCATGGTATCTTTTTGTTCAGGAAGCTTCATCAGGCGGTATTTCTCAATTTTTGCAAGCTTCGCAGCTTCATCAATGGCAGCCTGCAACCCACCGAATTCATCGATAAGGCCGATACGTTTTGCATCAGCTCCGCTCCACACTCTGCCCTGGCCAATACTATCAACTGAAGCGACATCCATTTTACGGCCTTCAGATACATGTTTCAGAAATGTTGAATAAATATTCTCTATGTCCGCTGTGAGGAAATTTTTCTCAGCTTCGGTCATGGGGCGCATGGTGGGTATATAATCAGCGTAAGGATTGGTTTTCACGTCGTCGAAAGTGATACCGAGATTATTATTGAAGAATTTCTGCATGTTTGGGACGATACCGAAAACGCCGATTGATCCTGTAAGTGTATTGGGACTTGCAAAAATCTTGGTAGCGGCGCAGGAAATATAATATCCACCCGATGCGGCAAGGTCACCCATGGATACAACGACCGGTTTTACTTTCTTCGCCAGTTCAATTTCACGCCAGATTACATCACTGGCCAATGCACTGCCACCCGGCGAGTTAACCCTGAAAACAATAGCCTTAACTTTATCATCGGTACGGGCTTTCCTGATGGCTTTCGATATTCTTTCAGAACCTATCGACTCTTCATCGCCTTCACCGCTGACGATATCTCCCTGTGCATAAATAACAGCAATGCGATCTTTGGGCTGTCCATCACCTTTTTCCGACGACGGGGCATCCATGTATTTCGACAACTTCATCAGGCTGATATCTTTAGCATTTTTAGCTCCCACCCTGTTTTTCAGCTCATCAATCAACTGATCCTTATATAAAAGCTTATCAACGAGTTTATTATCAACAGCATCTTCAGGTTTCTGGATCTTATGGTTGTCGGCTATGGCGGTGAGTTCAACTGTGCTGACCTTGCGGCTCAAAGAAATTCCATCAAGCATATGATTCCATATGGAAGTGACATATGTGCGGGTCTGCTCTTTGCTGGGTTCGCTCATTTTGTCGAGGATAAAAGGCTCAACAGCACTTTTAAATTTGCCATGACGGATTATTTGCGGTTCCACGTCAAGTTTTTCGAGTAATCCTTTAAAAAACATGACCTGGCCGGCCAAACCTTTAAACTGCATGCTGCCGGCAGGATTAAGATATATTTTGTCGGAAACCGAAGCGAGATAATATGCTTTCTGACTGTATCCTTCAGAATAACTCACGATAAATTTCCCTGATTTCTTAAAATCAAGAAGCGAATTCCTGATTTCCTCAATAGTAGCAATACTGGCCGGAACCTCATCCAGGTCGAGGTAAACGCCACTGATTTTATCGTCGCTTTTAGCTTTTCTGAGTGATTCCAGAATTTCTGTCAACCCCATAGGCTTGCTGAAATTTTTATCAAAGCCAAGATATGTCAGCGGGTTATCAGATGCCCGGTCATTGATTGGCTGATCGAGTGTGAGCTGCAGTATTGTTTTTTCAGGAACTGCAACAACCTGTTTTTTGGCAAACGAAAGTGCAGAAGCAATTATTCCAAAGAAAATGATGGAAACAACTGCGCACGCAAGGAAGAAGCCCAGCATTGAGGCAAACATCATTTTAAAAAATTCTTTCATAGTCCGGATTATTAAGATTTTGTGATAAGTTTTAGACGCATGTATTAAAGCAAAGTTACAAAGAGATCGGCATTGAAAGGCAGCCCCTGATCATCATTAAAACTAAAGCTGTTAATAAATTTTGATAACGCATATTATCTGTGAAATGTTTATGCAAAAGGCTTATTGTAAATTTGATCGATAATTATGGTGATAACTTATATTTCTACAGGAAGTAATGTTGGTGACCGTTTTGCTGCGATTTCCAGGGCCCGGGAAGCGCTTAACAGCAAAGCCGGTATTGTTACCATGCACTCTTCGGTGTACGAAACCGAGCCCTGGGGGTTTAACTCAGAAACAAGTTTTCTTAACCAGGTGCTGATTCTGCAAACGTCCCTATCGCCCGCCCGCTTGATGAACACAATACTTGACCTTGAAAAAGAAATGGGCCGCAGGCGCAGTCACCTCCGCTATGAGCCCAGGGTAATTGATATTGACATACTCCTCTACGGGAAAGATGTTTATAACACTCATCACCTGCAAATACCTCATCCCCGTATGAATCAGCGAAAATTTGTCCTTATACCGCTTGCCGAAATTGCTCCTGATTTGGTTCATCCAGTACTAAAGCTGAAAATCTCTGAAATACTGCAGAATGTCGAAGATAACAACTCGGTGAGCCTTTGGAAAAGCGCTGCTGACATTTCACTTGAAATTTCCGGAAGATCAAAAACTGACATCTAATCAACGTGCGCCTTGGATACTTACCACTATAAATACATTGCCATAGAAGGGAACATTGGGGCCGGGAAAACTTCGCTAGCTACCAGGCTAGCAGGTGAAACCGGGGCCAGGCTGATTCTTGAGCAGTTTGAAGACAATTCGTTCCTGCCCAAATTTTATGAAGACCAGGAAAGATATGCTTTCCCGCTCGAATTGTCCTTTCTGGCCGATCGTTTCCATCAGCTTAAAAAGGGTGTCAGTTCACATGACCTGTTCAGCCCGTTTACCATTGCTGATTACTTCATACACAAATCACTGATATTTGCCAGAAAAACACTCAATGACGAAGAATACAAGCTCTATTTCACTATGTTTGATATCATTGATACAGTGTTGCCAAAACCGGAACTCCTCATCTACTTATACTGCTCAGTTGACAGGTTACATGCCAACATCCGCAAGCGCGGACGTTCGTATGAACAAAAAATTGCTTCTGAATACCTGCAAAAAATTCAGGACGGTTACCTTGATTACATCAGGAAACAGCAGGAAATGCGAATAGTGATCATTGATACCAACAATATTGATTTTGTTGAGAATCCTGAAGATTACCCTAAATTGAAAAAAATTATTCTTGATGAATACCCTGTTGGTGTGCACAGAATAACACCATGATCAAATCAGGAATAAATAAGTGGCTGATAACCAAACAATAAAACCATTCGAAAATTAGTTGAGAACTAAAAATAATGTAGGTTTGTACTAGATTCCAACTGGTTAATAAATAAGCAACCACTACCCAAATCACAAAGACACGCTATATGCTTCAGAACATACCTCTTGCAGATATCACGATAGAAACGCCCGGAAACAGTCTGTGGATGATACTGTTCATGATTATAGTTCCGGCAGGAATCCTCCTGGTTGCCGGGCTGATATATGCGTATTATAAGCAGCAAAAGAAACTCCGGGCTATTACAAAGGAAAATGAGAACCTGGTAGATGAACTCGAGCGGTTGAAGGAAGAGATACATATTGTAAGGCAGCAGGCAGGAGAAAGCGACAGGCTGAAATCGGCTTTTCTTTGCAACATGTCGCACGAAATCAGGACTCCCCTGAATGCCATCATGGGTTTTTGCGGGTTAATTGCCAATCACACCCTTCCCGACACTGATAAAGTAAAATATGCCTCGATTATCAACCGGAATGTTGATTCATTGCTTGAGTTGATCAATGACATTTTTGACATAGCACAGGTTGAATCACAAATTACCAAAATTGAAGAAAAGCCGGTAAAGATAAATGATCTGTTGGGTGGGCTGCAATCGTGGTTTAACCTGGAGAAATCAAACCTGGGAAAAGAGATGGTCCAGTTCAGGATTATGAAAGCAAATAAGGACAATGACTTTGCAATAAAATGCGATGAATACATGTTGCGCCGGACTCTTAACAACCTGGTAGAGAATGCATTAAAATATTCAGAGGAAGGTTATGTAGATGTAGGTTACCGTTTTGGCAAAGATTCGAAAATCGATTTCTTTGTGAAAGATGAGGGAATTGGATTCTCAAAGGACAAGCTGGAAATCATCTTTCAGCAGTTCCGCCAGATTGATGAAACACAAACCAGGCAATACGGAGGGCTTGGCCTTGGCCTAACTGTAGCCCAGAAATTTGTTGAGCTTCTTGAAGGAAATATGTGGGCTGAAAGCGAGCCTGGGAAAGGATCAACATTCTGGTTTTCAATTCCTTATAAAAAAGCATAAAAAAGGCCGCCATCGGCAGCCCCTCAATCAATAAATCATTGTCTCATTATTTGTTTGTAGCCAGCCACCTTTCGGCTTCAATGGCTGCCATGCATCCGGTACCAGCGGCGGTAATAGCCTGGCGGAAAACGTGGTCCTGAACATCGCCTGCTGCAAATACACCTTCAACGCTTGTACGGGTGCTGCCAGGAACTGTTTTAATATAACCCATCTCATCAAGGTCGAGCTGACCTTTGAAAATATCCGTATTTGGCTGATGTCCAATGGCTACAAAAAATCCCTGGATATCAATCTTACGAAGATCGCCGGTTTTATTGTTACCGACTAAAGCTCCGGTTACTACTTTTCCATCGCCTAAAATTTCCTTGGTTGATGAGTTCCAAAGGATCTCAATGTTGGAAGCGGTCATCACCCGATGCTGCATCGCCTTTGAAGCCCTGAGTTCATCGCGGCGAACGATCATATACACTTTACGGCCAAGTTTTGCAAGGTATGAAGCTTCCTCGCAGGCCGTATCGCCACCACCAACCACAGCAATATCAAGGCCGCGGTAGAAGAAGCCGTCGCAGGTGGCACATGCCGAAACACCATGGCCGTTGTACTGTTTTTCTGATTCCAGGCCCAGCCAGCGCGCTGATGCTCCTGTGGCAATTATCACTGTTTCAGCCTGAATGGTTTTTCCATCGTCAGTCACCGCTTTAAACGGGCGCTGACTAAAATCAACTTCATTGATAATTCCGAAGCGAATATCAGTCCCGAACCTCTCAGCCTGACGCTGCATATCTTCCATTAATTCAGGGCCTTTAGTGCCATTGGGATAGCCAGGGAAATTATCAACTTCAGTGGTTGTGGTGAGTTGTCCACCCATTTGCAAACCGGTATACATAACCGGTTTAAGGTCGGCCCGGGCTGAATAAATTGCAGCAGTGTAACCGGCAGGTCCTGAGCCGATAATTAAACATTCTATTTTTTCAGGTTCAGTAGTCATTGTAATAAAAATAAAGCGTGCAAAATTATGAAAATATTTGCCTTGTAAGAGTGATACATTGAATTTAATATATATCTGAAAATCTGTGTATTAATGATTTT
>Ga0209099_1000482_pt1 | contig 47502 bp, 47 predicted proteins | sample AD_JPNHW2_MetaG_FD_184430 | JGI IMG/M metagenome (GOLD analysis project Ga0209099, IMG submission 184430) | Active sludge microbial communities of municipal wastewater-treating anaerobic digesters from Japan - AD_JPNHW2_MetaG (SPAdes) (version 2) | ecosystem: Engineered > Bioreactor > Anaerobic...
CGCCTGGAGATACAATCACCGGTCTGATTCAGAAAAGATTAAAGTCCGAAAAATAATTCAGATGTTAGAGAAATTTAGGTGCTAAACTGGTAGTTTACCCTAAAAAAATTAATGACCCCCCTGCCCCCCCTTTAACTTTAGCAGAGAAATGTTGGAGACCCCCTCCACTCTTTACAAAATGAGGGGGTCACCCTCAAAATTCCAGTCCCAAAACCGGTTCGTCGCATGGAACTACCGTCCTGAATATTGTGCCACGCCCGCCGCATCGCTCATAAGGAGGGAGTCTCCTTTCATGCCATCAGGAGGAGTTGACCATGAGTGCGAGGCGGATCAAGGGAGCCCCCATACCCCCACCACTTTTTCTAAAGCAAAGCATGGCACCCTTCCAGCATCAAGTACCGGATTGGGGTGGCCTGATATGAAAGTCCCCGGGTTTGTCTGAAAACTGACAGCATGTGGCGGTGTCAGATAATGCAAAAGCAGGATCTAAAAAGAGCGGGATTTTTTTATTATTATCCAACGGGAATAAGCAGGTAAAAACAAACCTTACAGTTTTTCTGCCATCTTAATCTCGGTTAATGTCTTTTCACGGATATGAACGGATACTCCAATCATTTCGTTCCGGTCATCTTTTACCGGTCGTGCTGTAAGTGACACATACCGTTTTTTGTTTGCGTGGGACACAAGCACCGTATTAAAATCAAGGTTTATTGCAATCCGGTCCCGGATTACATCAAGTGCAGGGTCGCTCATCCGTTCCCCGGTCTGCTTGTTTACAAGAATCAGCACCTGTTTAAGCGGTTTTACCAGTGCATTCTTTTCCTCGATGTCAAGGAGCCTGCAGGTATAGGGATTTAAGAAAATAATACGGCCACGGGTGTCCGTTATGATGACGGATTCAAGCGCTGCCATGATCTTTGGCACGTCCCACAGTGCAGCCTTGTCGAAATACCGTTTGCGCATACTGTGATTATACAGGGCAATTTCGATATTGGATATCACCTCTTTTGCATTGAATGGTTTGAGAATGAAACCGTACGGTTCTGCAACTTTTGCGCGGTTCAGGATGGCATCGTCGCATTGTCCGGTTAAAAAAATCACCGGGATCCGGAAAATGGAATTGATATAGCGTGCCGCAGTGATACCATCAATCGTACCTGCCAGATTGATATCCATAAGCACAAGATCCGGCATGCATTCAGCAGCCTTCATGATTGCGTCTTCACCGGTTGCAGTTTTACCGGAAACTGCATATCCACCTTTTTCAAGGATTACACTAATGAGATTGGAAATAATATCGTCGTCTTCTACAATCAGGACCTGTGTAATATTAGGCATAAAAATTCACGACTATAAAGAGGTGGTTTGTTTATTGACTATAGGGAATCAGATTATTTAAATATAGATTTTTTCACTGCTGATATTCCGGAACCCTGAAATATCGGACTGTGCGGGAGATATTTTTCCGGGAATAATACATGACAGAGAATCATCAAAATACAAAAACCAGGCTGGCAAAAAAAGATTTACAGGGAAAATAATCAGGCACCGTCCCAAAAAAAGTTTATTCGGATTTATTTGTGATAGTAAAAACGCAGTACTCGTCTCCTTTTGAACGGCATTTAACCTCGCGGCCCTGTACCTTATAGCCATAAGCACCTTCGATGATACCGGCAAGAAGCCCCGCAGTGCAGTAACAGACATGCTTCCCGGCATTCCCGAACGCTTCGGATTCTGCCGTGTGCCCGAGCGTGATGGTTTTTTCCTTTTTCTCTTCGTTCCACTCGCTTTTCACAAGGCCAAACCAGCCCATCTGGGAGTAGAACGTCAGTGCCATATCAGAGAGCGTTTCCGGCCGGGTAATACCCATTTTCTTATAGTGTTCAACGTTTTCCCTGCCCAAATCCATGTAGGCACGGTAGTTTACCCCACCGGCCGGCATCTCCCCCATTGTCTTTTTAAGAGAGTTTGCCATGGAGGTGAAGACAAACCGGGGCATGATAACCACAGGATCATCGATAAGCCTGATCGTCCCTTCCACGGGCTTATGATCGATAAACTCGGTGATGGCAGAATCACCCCTGACTACAGCCTGTGCCTTGAACTTCCAGCTGGGATCGACCTGATCGATAACAAATTCACAACAGTCGTCACCGTTTGCGACGCATTTTCGTTCAAGACAGTACCAGTTTTTACCGGTAACTGCCATCATCACCCCTTCAATCCATCCCATATGGACCCCACAGACGGGCATCTTCCAGTCCTTTAAAATCTCTGCTTCAAACGTGTGTTTTGTACGGAGGACAATCCGCTTCTCGCCCTGTTCCACAATTTCAAACGGAGCGCCCCAGCCCTGCTGGTGCTGAAGCCTGAAAACCAGCATTAGAAAGTCTGCCGGATTTAAGTCCATGCCATATTTTTTTAAAAGATTATAGAGGCCGATTGAACCTGCCCCGACGGAGCGGAACAGCTTGCGCACCGCTTTTACCGCCAGTTTCCGGTTTAAATGGGCTTCATACATCTCGTAGATTGCTTTTATCAGGTAATTGGGGTTGCTTGCAGTTTTTACTCCAAAAACCGAGTAGGTACCTGCAAGCGGGTCAAGTTCGATATAAGATGAGATATCCTTCTCACCCCGCATGAATGCCTCGAAATCTTCTCGTCCAATCTTCATATGCGATAAGTCGGTCAGTAGATATTAAAGGATTTTGTATTGTTTCTGGGGCAATCACCGACGTCAGATTATGTAAAAACAAGAAGGTATTCCGGAAATTTTTTCCAGTATATTAAAGATCAAGAATATGGGATTGATGGGATTCATCAAAGGGGATCTCGAAACGCCTAACGGACAGTGTTCTGTCCTGTACGATGCAGGTATAGGTACCATGCATCACGCGGAAACTGACCTCCCCGTTCCCGGTGGTTATATCACTCCCAACTATTTTTCCATCTTTTCGAAGAGAGACGCGTACTCCGTTAAGGGGGATTTTATCACGCCGCACTATCAGGGAAACGATACCGACACCCTGGCTTTTTACACCTATCTCCGGAACCGTACTGGATACACTTTTCCGGATACGCCCTTTTTCAAAGATCCGGCATCCCATTACAAGGGCATCGATTATATCCGGTTTTGTCTCGCATATGACATAGTCCCCGTCGGTCTGCATACGGACGACTGCATCGTCACCAAAAAGCGCTCCCCCGGCATCTATGTAGATCGCTCCCTCAGGTTCGCCGTTCTGGATTGCAAGGTAGTACTCCCGGTTACCGTCCTTTAAAACTGCAATCGCGTTTATTTGCCGGGATGCTGCAAACATAAGCATTTCAGGAAACGACAGGGTGCCCAGGCAATCTGCTCCTTTGAGGATCCTGTCAAGCATTTCCTGGAGTTCCATAAACATATCTCCTGAAGTCTGAATTTCTGAGGGATTGTTTTATCCCGTCAACCCATATTTCCCGTGATTTCAATCATTATTCGCAACATGGGTATTATACATATGCAAAGTTTCCCGGATGAGATATTGGATCTTTGGTATATTTACCCCATTTAGCCAAAAAACGTCCCTGCCCTGCAATTCTGTCATAAAGGCGCTGGAATCGCCATACATAAGTTGTAGGAAATATAACGGTATTCCGGTTTATGATATTTTACCCGATGGTAATATCGGCGGTTGCAGTTCTTGTCACCCTGGTTTATGCGTCATGGCTTGACATCAGGGATCGCCGGGTCACGTTTGTCACGTGGCTCCCCATGTTGTGCGTGGGCCTTGTCTGCGTTGGCGTCCTTATCTGGCAGATGACGGGAAATACCGGGCTGTTTGTCGGGTTCCTCGCTGTGGTCGCTGCATTCCTGTATGACGACTACCTCGGTAACCGGGGGAGAACTGACTCTCCCTGCCTTGCTGGATATTACTCGGAGCGGATGCTTGTCCCGTACCTTGCGGTAGTACTCATCCTCCCGGCAGTATCGTGGTTTGTGCTGGTAAAGACGTTTAATGTTCAGCTGGTCCCCTGGTTTGCGATGTATGCAGGAGTGTTTCTCTTCATCACGTACCTTGCCAACCGTGACTTTACGGCATCGACAGGAAAAAAGAAAAAAATACAGGCACTATCCGGCCGGGAAGAGATGCTGCTCCGTTGGTATTTTGTCCTCGTCATAATTATCTTTGCCATTACTTCCGTTATCCTGCTCTTTGACGGGAACTGGGGATCGCCTGCCCTGCTCCTCCTTCTCCCGGTGGTGTTCGGCGGGCTTTTCTATACTTTTGCCACGATGAACCTCTTTGGCGGTGCCGATGCATGGGCCCTTATCTTCATTGCCTTCTGCATCCCGGTATTCCCCATAGACCCGCTGCTTGGCACTCCGCCGCTTGGATTCCTCGCATTTTCCGTTCTGATCAATGCGCTGGTCTTAAACCTTGCAGCACCGGTTGTAATCTTCATTATCAATATCGCACGCGGGAACCATGCCCCATTACAATACATGTTTTTCGGCTTCCCGGTGAAAGGGGACAGGATTCAGGAGTCATGGGGTTTTGTCATGGAGGACTTTACGGAGAGCAAGGGTGTGGTGAACCGGCGGTTCATCGGCTTTTTTGATTCTCTGCGACGGATGTATAATCATTCCGGCCGTGTATACACCAAAGATCTCCGTGATCACCCTGAAAAATATACAAAGGAACTCGAAATGTACAAAAAAGCAGGCACTGTATGGATTTCATACGCAGTTCCCTTTATCGTCCCCATCACAGCGGGCCTTATCACGGCAGTTACCTGCGGGGATTTCCTGCTTGCAGTTATGAGAATTCTCACAGGAGGAATGTAACATGCTTTCACTGAAATTTTCCGACAATGGACTTATCCCGGTAGTAGTACAGGACTCTAAAACCCGGGATGTCCTCATGATGGCATATGCAAACGACGAAGCAGTACACCTGACAGAAACAACAGGCTTTGCCCATTACTACAGCAGGAGCCGGAAAAAACTCTGGAAGAAAGGTGAGGAGAGCGGGCATTTCCAGAAGGTTGTCAAGATCCTTGTGGACTGTGACGAAGACTGCCTTATCTATGAAGTCGAGCAGACCGGTGCTGCCTGCCACACCGGGTACCGCAGCTGCTTTTTCAGGACCATTGACGGGGAAATTACCGGAGAGAAGGTATTTGATCCGGAAAAAGTCTATGGGAAAACAGGACACTGAATAATTATCAGGATTTCCCCATAGAATTCCGCCCTAAAGCAGGATACTTTCAGGACAACACACATGAACGAGACTCAAAATAATATTGAGGCTGCAAACCGGTTAAAAGAGCAGACCGCCCACCTGTCGGTCATCTCAAACGCCGGTCTTGTGGTCATGAAATTTGTCGTGGGTTTTGCCATAGGGTCTGTCAGTATTATTTCCGAGGCTATCCACTCATCCATGGACCTGCTCGCATCAGTCATTGCTTTTTTCTCGGTGAAAAAATCCGCAGAGCCTCCTGACGCCGCTCACTCGTTTGGGCACGGCAAATTTGAAGACATCTCCGGCCTTGTCGAAGCACTGCTCATCTTTGTCGCTGCAATCGTGATTATTGTTGAAGCGGGACTCAAACTTATCCGGGGTGGCGAGCAGGAATTCTCCTCCACGCTCCTGTATGCCGGTATTGCAGTGATGGGCATCTCGGTGCTTGCCAACTGGTATGTATCCACGCGGCTTATGAAAGTGGCAAAAGAGACCGAGTCCATCGCACTTGAAAGCGATGCATGGCACCTGCGGACTGACATTTATACGTCGCTTGGGGTCTTTATCGGGCTTATCCTCATCCACTTCACCGGCCTTACGATTCTTGACCCGATCATCGCCATTGCAGTGGGTCTTGTGATCCTCAACGCTGCTGTCGACCTCCTCAAACGCTCGTTTGCCGATCTCATCGACCATTCCATTCCCAAACTTGACGAAGACCGGATCAAGACGATCATCTGCGAGCATGCAAGCGAATACGCCGGCTTCCATGGCCTCCGGACACGCCGGTCAGGACCGGAGATCTTTATCGAGTTCCACCTTGTCGTGCCCGGTGAGGTCTCCGTTACCCAGTCGCACGATCTCGCCGACCATCTCGAATCTGACCTCCTTGTTGAGTACCCACGGGCAAATGTCACCATCCATATCGAACCCTGTAACAAAGGAGGAAATGGGTGCAACCGGTGCGGGTCATTCTGCACGTTTTTTGAGAAACAGAAGGCACAAAAAAAGTAGCCGGGTTATCTTTTTTTTGACTGTCTGGAACCTTCGGATAAAAATCAGGTATATTCAGATGACCCGTACACTATTTTTTACCGGTCCGCCGGTGCAGTGACTTATCTTCCTCGACAATATAGTTGATCACATTTTCTGATATGTCCGCGGAATATTCCCCGGCCCGGCGGATACTCTCGGAAATATAACTGATGGAGATGGCAGCCATTGTCTCCTGCCTGAAGGCCAGGTTGCTGATATCGCTACAGGTTTTTTCCAGGACAGTGACCGATTCGATGGTTTTATGGGCTTCTTTTATATCGGCGTTGAAAAACGCGATAATACTCTTGTCAAAGATTTCCATCGAGAGTACACTTGCTTTCTTTAACGATACTATGATCTTCTTGTCGAGGTCGGCATCAATGATCGGCTGGGCATTCTCGGCAATCCGCACGGCGTGGTCGCCGATTCTCTCGATAATCCGGCCGATCAGGTGATAATACATCGCCATACCGGCCGAGACCTCCATCTTCCGGGACAGGGAAGGGTTCTGCATAATCATGTTGGTCTGGCGTGCGATCAGCCAGTTGAGCCGGTCCGAGTCCATATCACGGTTGATCACGTCAGTGGCAAGGGCGGGGTTATGCGTTTCGAGCGCAGAAATGGCATCCTCATGCATGTTTTTGACGATAACAAACATGCGTTTGATGGTGTTGTCAAACGGCATTTCCGCCGGGTTGAGCAGATCCTTTATCAAAATGAGGGTATCAGTTTCCTCAACAACTTCCTGCCCGATGGTCATCTGGGTGAAATCCCTGACAACACTCCTGACAAACGGCGGGAACCGTTGTTTTGAACTAATCCGTATAGTGGTAAACCCGGTGATATACGTTCCGATAAGGATCCTGAAAAGGAAGGCCGGATCGGTAATATACCCGATATCGATCTCCTTTACCCGCTGGGGCGGCTCGTCCGTTGTCTTTTTTGTCACAAGCAGCGTCCCGTCCGGTTGAACAATAAGCCCGATCGGATCGTTCTTTTTTATCCGCATCTCCGAGATCCATTCCTTTGGCAGGGTAACCACAAACGATGAACCCCCGGTCATCTGAACCCGACGGATTTCCATTATCTACACATCCCCTCACATTACAGAATATGATTTTCCTATAAATCTCTATTTGTCACTTTACCATATATATACTAGTATAGTCTATGTCGAAAATCAGTATATGTGCACGAAATAATGTTGTTATCGAACACCATGAAAACCAAACGTAATTCGTATGTATTCGTGACAGTATGCCTTGCGGCATTACTTCTGGTATCAATTTTCGTTGCCGGTTGCACCGGTAACGGAACAACAACTTCCGCAAAAACCCCGGCAACTTCAGCGCCGGATTCTGCCGGTGCAGTGCAGACTGCCGTACCGGCAACAACCGGAGCAACCGCAACAGCGGCACAAAAACAAACAATTACGGTCACAGGCTCGACAACAGTTCTGCCCATCGCTCAGGCCGCGGCAGATGCATATATGAAACTGCACCATGAAGCAAATATCCAGGTTTCCGGTGGCGGCTCCGGTGTAGGTATCCAGTCAATCGGAGCAAAGACCGCGGATATCGGGATGAGTTCCCGGGAAGTTACACCGGATGAGAAAACAAAGTACCCCGGCTTTAACATCATCCCCGTAGCACATGACGGTATTGCCATCATTGTCAACCCGCAAAATTCCGCCCAGTATATCACTCTTGATCAGGTCAATAAGATTTACACCGGTAAGATTACAAAGTGGACCGAGATTACCGGGGCAAATGTCACGAACTCCAACAACCAGATCGTGATTATCGGCCGCGACAGTTCATCCGGTACCCGGACTTATTTCGATGAGACCGTGTTAAACAAGGCAGCCCCGGTAAAGACCATGCTTGAGCAGAACTCCAATGGCGCTGTCGCCCAGAGCGTGGCCCAGACCCCCGGTGCAATCGGATATGTCTCTATCGGATTCGTCTCACCGGATGTAAAGGCTCTCCCCATCGGGTATAACGCCAACAGGATCATCTCACCCAGTGTTGCCTCCGTCAAGGACAAGACCTACCCGGTCTCCCGTGATCTCTATATGATCACCAACGGCCAGCCGACCGGTCTTACCAGGGATTACATCGATTATCTTCTCAGTTCAGACGGCCAGAAGATTGTTGCTGAACAGGGATGTGTCCCTATAACGAACTGACGGGATCTACCTGGAAAAACCACCATCATTTTTGTTTAAACCGGGAGGCGACTCATTATTCAGTTCCTGTCACACGTGACCGGAAAAACTGCGGGATTTCGGGCCCGGGTTTTTCGGATCAAGGAAAAATTCGTCACGTCCATCTTCTTTCTCACAGCATTCTTTGCAGTCGCTGTCGTTTCATTCATACTACTCTTCCTGCTCCGGGACGGCTACCCGGCATTTGAGTCCGTGGGAGTCATAAATTTCCTCCTTGGAAATACCTGGGCCCCCACAGCACCCGAACCATCGTACGGGATCTTTCCCCTTATCATGGGTACACTCCTCGTCACCCTGGGTGCCATGATCTTTGCCGTCCCGCTTTCCATAGGCTGTGCGATCTATATTTCGGAACTCGCCTCACCCCGGGTTAAAAAAATCCTCAAGCCGGCCACTGAACTCCTTGCCGGGATCCCTTCAATCGTATACGGGTTCTTCGGCCTGATTGTCCTGACGACATTTATCCGTATGACATTCAACATCCCGACCGGGCAGACCTGGCTCGCCGGTTCGATCCTCCTTGGGATCATGGCGCTCCCGACAATTATCAGTGTATCCGAGGATGCTATCAGCTCGGTGCCCCGGGAATATCACGAAGGATCGCTTGCGGTCGGTGCCACACGATGGCAAACGATCCGCCGGGTGGTCATCCCTGCGGCCCTCTCCGGTATTGCGGCAGCAATCATCCTTGGAGTCGGCCGTGCAATAGGCGAGACCATGGCAGTGATGATGGTGACCGGAAATGCCGCCATCATCCCGGACCCGATCTGGAACGTGCTCTCGCCCGTCCGTACCCTCACCGGAACCCTCGGTATCGAAATGGGCGAGGTATCTGTCGGAAGCGACCATTATAACGCACTCTTTGGCGTTGCAGTTGTACTTTTAATTATTGCGCTCATCGTCAACTTCAGTGCAAGAGCGATCCTTTCGTACCTCCGTGATGGGAGAAAAACCCGGTATAACAATATGTTCCGGACCAGATCACCATTCGTTGTCGCCCTCAAAGAACAGGTCGGCCAATGGTGGAGGATTGCTGCTTCTGTCCTGATCGTGCTGCTGCTCCTTAGCTCCGGTCTCTGGTGGGTGGCACTTCCGGTTGCCTGCCTTGCGGCACTCTGGCTGTATGGCAGGACCCGCCTCTCACGGAAGCAGACAGAGGCAATTGCTTTTGTCGGTGTCACTACAGCGGCGCTGATCGTGCTTGCCATCCTCGCGATAATTCTTTTGGATATTATCATAAACGGCCTGCCGGCGCTTTCCTTGGACTTCCTGACGCAGAGCCCCACGAACCTGGGCCGGAGCGGTGGGATCTTCCCGGCGATTGTCGGGACACTGTATCTCGTGACCGGTGCTATCCTGATCGCCCTTCCCATTGGCGTCGGGGCGGCAGTCTACCTTGTCGAATATACCAGGGACAAAAGGATCACGAAACTGATCCGGACCGGGGTGGACCTCCTCAACGGGACACCGTCCATCGTATTCGGTCTCTTCGGCTTTGCATTCATCGTGCTGTATCTTGGTGTCGGTGTATCGCTCCTTGCCGGTATGATCACCCTCTCGCTCATGGTACTTCCGACGGTGATACGTACCACGGAAGAATCGCTCATGAACATCCCGCAGTCACTTCGCGAAGGAAGCCTTGCGCTCGGAGCTACACGCTGGCAGACAATAAAAAACGTAGTCATCCCGCCGGCAATCCCGGGCATTGTTACGGGAGCGATCCTCTCCATCGGAAGGGCAGCAGGGGAAACCGCACCGATCATGTTTACCGCAGTCGTCTTCTCAACCAGATTCCTGCCGGATTCGCTCTTTGACCCGGTGATGGCGTTACCTTATCATCTCTACATCCTCTCGACCAATGTGCCGGGTGCATCGACAAACAAGTACGGAACCGCACTCGTCCTCCTGATGCTTGTCGTGGCCTTCTATACGGTTGCGATTGTCGTAAGAAACCATTATTCAAAAAAGACACGGGGATAACATATGTCGGACACAACGATCATTTCCACAAGAAACCTGAACCTCTGGTATAACGAAAAGCAAGCACTCCGGGATATCTCCATGGAGATCGGGAAGAACAAGACCACCGCATTGATCGGGCCTTCGGGTTGTGGGAAATCCACGCTCCTGCGGTGTTTTAACCGGATGAACGATCTGATACACCAGGTCCGGATCACCGGGGAACTGTTGCTGGATAACGAGAACGTGCTCTCCAATGGCATGGACGTCGTATCGTTGAGGAAACGGGTCGGGATGGTCTTCCAGCGGCCCAACCCTTTTCCCAAATCCATTTACGAGAATGTTGCATACGGCCCCCGGGTCCATGGGATTTCCGACCGGAAAATTCTGGACGAGATCGTCGAAAAGAGCCTGCGGCATGCAGCGCTCTGGGAAGAGGTCCGGGACCGACTCGATGAATCAGCACTCGGACTTTCGGGTGGCCAGCAGCAGAGGCTCTGCATCGCACGGACACTTGCGGTAGAACCCGAAGTGATCCTTATGGATGAACCCTGCTCGGCGCTTGATCCGATTGCCACGGCAAAGATCGAAAACCTCATTGAGCTACTCAAGAAGGATTACACGGTCATTATTGTCACGCATAATATGCAGCAGGCAGCCCGTGTGAGCGATTATACCGGCTTTATGTATCTCGGCCAGCTGATCGAGTATGACCACACGACGAACATTTTCGAGCACCCAAAAGAAGACCTGACCGAGAATTATATTACCGGACGGTTCGGGTGAGGCAGGCATATGACAGATAAATTCCATTCGGACTTAAACGACCTGAAAAAAGATGTCTCGGAGATGGCACGGTTTGCCCGGTCAATGCTCCAGGACGCCTGTGATGCATTCGTGAACCAGGATATGGTTCTTGCAACAAAGATTCTGGAAAGAAAAAATCATCTCAGGGAGATGACAGTCACACTTGAAGAGAACTGTTACCGGCTCATCGCTCTCAACCAGCCGGTCGCAAAAGATATGCGGTTCATTGTCTGTTCCCTCAAGGTCATCGCCGCATCGGAACGAATCGGGAGATATGGCAAATCAACCGCAAAGATCGTAAAGGAAATCTCCGGCAAACCACATATTGCAAGCCTGATGAGCCTCCCTCTCATGTCGGAATATGTGCTTGCGATGATTGATGATTCAATTGTAGCCTATGAAACAGAAAACATAAAAAAACTTGACGGTTTTTCGACCCGGGATGATGCTGTCGATGCACTTCGCCACTCAATTTTCCGTGAAGCAATTTCGTATATGATGGAAAACCCGAAAACCATCACCCGGGCTACCTACTACATTATCATTGCCCGGTACCTTGAACGGTGCGGCGATCATGCATGTAAGATTGCCGAAAACGTTTGGTATATGGAAACCGGTGAAAGAATAGAGATTAAATAACCAGTATCCTCCCTTTTGGGAAAGATGAGAAGATTACATCCGGATTACTTGTTTACAATAATCGTTCCTTTTATTGCCGCATTGTCCGCGCAGTGATAACCGTATGTTCCGGGGGTAATGAACGTGTACTGATAGCGGTAGTTGCTTTCAAGCAGGGGCGAAGTAAACGATTCGGGTGTTCCGGGATCTGACGTGATGATATGCCGCCCCATATCAGTGTTAAGCCAGGTAACGGTAACCCCTCGATTTACTACGAGAATCTGGGGGTTGACGCTTGTGCTTCCAATCAGGATAGTAGTTTTCGGGGAATAAACCGGGGTAGTGGGGACTGTTTGCCCGGATGGACTTGTGCAGCCCGCTACAAGGACGAGCATCACAGAAAGCATGAGTGTCCCGGCCATAAGTGCTGCGGGACCCGATCGGATGTACATATAACATTATTTTTTAGACACACATTAAAAGGTTCTTGGTTGCCCGTTCCGGAAACACGGGAACTTTCGTAGACAGATAGTGATGATAAAAAGACAATTCGGGGCGCCTGCGCAACGCTGCCGCACGCAGAATCCCGGGAGTCTCAAGGGTCATGGTGGGGAGGGATACCCCCTTTCTGCCCCGGCACATGGGTAAGGGGGTATGAGTCCACAGCCCCTTCCACATTTTTTAAAATTGCAGGGACTCCCATACTGATAGGTGGGGACTGATGTGGTGATATGCAGGCCTTTGGCTGGGCAATAATAAGCGGCATGGATGAAACACGAGAATTCAACAATAATCCCGCGCAGTTTTTCTTACCCCTAAAATATGTTTTCCCGAATGTCATCAAGTCATCCTATTTACATTTTATCACCGAGAGCTTTACACGTTTTCTCAAAAATTTTTCCAGTTCGACGATGTGGACATAAGGTATAAATATATCAATTATAAACCGCTCCGTAGGGATAGACGGTGTTTGTCCCAAAAGAAGAGAACGGGCTCACCCAAGTTTGAACACTAAATGAACCCGGTCCCGCCCGTAGGCAAGAGAACATTATCTTCTATCCTAATGAAGATTTTCCCGTGCCTCCGAGCGTAGCGTATGGAAAAAGGAGGTAAAAATGAAACTATTCAAATGGAACATCGTCCTGCTGGCACTATTTCTGGCAGCAATGGCGATGGTACCGATGGTGAGTGCTGCTGAGCGTCCTGCAAATGCTGTTGACTGGAGTAAAGTCGCTCCTACCCCGCCAGTTGAGGAAAAAGATCTTTTAACGATCATATTCTCTCAGAATGTTTTTTCGTCACAGTTTGAGGCAAAGGACGATTCGTTCATCAGGTTGCCCGCAGATATTGCAAGCCAGAAAAGCGGTTCTGTAATTCCGAATCCCGAATATCGTATTCAGGGAAATATTTCCGGCTCAGAACAGGTTGTCGTGATCCAACTGCCGCAAAGGATGTATGAAAATCTCCTGCGGGACAGCACTGACGGTACCGTACTTGTCCCAAAAGAATTTGCAGCCCTATACCCGAGTATTTCGGATTTCAAAAAAAACAGTAATGAAAAACTGGAGGCTATAAAAAGAAGTTATCAGGGAAATTACACGGATACAAAACCCACTATCGTAAATGTGGGAGCCGGTACACGTGCACCGTATACACGGTACCAGCGATGGCAGGTCTTCTCCTCTGATACATCATCGTATTCCCCACGGTATGTCACCGGTAAAATCAACCCGTCAATATTTTCTCGGAGCGGTTCCGGAACCATCTTCTGCGAAGAGAGGGAATTCCACATGAACCGTTATGATTCCGATAATGATGGCATTGATGCGATCGAACTGGTAGTTGGTGCATACACGCCGACGTATCCATCAGGTTCCTCAAGCAACCTGAACCTCTACCCGGTGATCTATAATGGAGACATCAATGGCGATCCCATATATCTCGGATACATTCCGGTTACGACAGCATCGCTTCCCCATAGTTATAACTATTATGTTCAGATCAGTCCTTCGGGAAGTTCTTCAACCTATGATATCTGGATCCAGGATACCTCATCACAATCATGGCTGGCCCACTACACGTATACGGACAGCGTGAACCCCAGCAGTTATATCCGCGACCTCCGGGTTTCGGCCGAGTTCACGACAGTCAACTCAGCAAGCTCATTCAATATCCAGACAAACCCGATTACTGATGAATGGATCATGGTAGCTGGCGATTCCAACTGGCACGCACCATCATATGCATTCAGTTTCCAGCGCCTTATTGAAAACCATCCCGGACAAATGCTTTATGTAAGCACTTCCGGATCTTTCAATAGTAACGGTCAACTGGTGACTAGTTCGAGTATTCAGGGTACTACGCCATAAATGGATGGATGTGAGAAAATTACCAAAAAAACATTTTTTATTTTTTCAGTAATCTTGTTATTCGTTATTATTGTCCTCATTATCGTAACACAATCCCACTCAATAGATCCCCGTATCACACGCCCATCCGGGATTATTTCAGATTATCCACAATCACAAAACGAGACCGGGATACCAAAAAAAGTGTCAATTGTTTCCGTATCCCAACAACATGGGGACAGGATTCTCGATCTTTCTGGCAAGGCAAATCTTACAGCGGGTTCAGAGATATTGTACGAAATTTGGCCTGCAAATATTTCTATGCGGAAAAAAACTACGGATGAAATAACGGGATCTGCCGGAATAACAAACTGTTATGAACAAAATGGATCAGTAGTCTGGTCGGTAAATATTGATATAGGTTCCCTGGATAGAGGGGGGTATATCATCAACGCATGGCCGGAGCGATTCGATCCCCGGTATGGAGACAGGAAGATGTTCTTCATCCCGTTAAATGATACCATCAGCAATGGCGCCGGAACATATTTCAGGAATGATTTCGGGGATTACGAGATCGTCCTTACGTCACTGACACGTTCGATAACTCCAGATACGCCGGTATCTGTGACACCTCTACTGACACCGGTTTGACCCTCACCTCCGACATTATTTCGCCCCCGTATTCCTCCTTCCAACATCGGTTTTGTGGATTATTCGTGACTTTATATGTCATTACTTTTAATGAGAATCATTTAACCTCTGGATTAACAGAATATGTGCAAAACAGGCAGTGTACCTATAGTCGAGAACCTAAAGATCAATACTAAAATTGCTCCCTAGGATTGCTCCCAAGGAATTTGGCAATCCATGCCTTGGCGAAACTCAATGAACACACAAACTTTTCAAAAGCGTCAAGGATAATCAGCATTAAGGGGGTCGAGATCTCGTATGAACGTCTGTGGGAAGATCCTTCGGATGCTTTTCCAGATAAATTCGATCGGATTCTAATCCGGAGAATACTGCGGTAAAAATACCATGTCTATCCGATTTTCTTCTGCATATTCCCGAGTCTTATCTGCATGAGGAGATCGGAAATTATCGACAATGATAACGAGATCTACCCCAGGATTTATTTTTCGAATGGATTGCAGAAACACACAGACATCCTCCTTTTTCGAGTGCTCATGGAATTCCAGAACGGAGCATCCGTTAATCGAATAAAAGCCGAACGTGTTTGCACGGAATTTCGTCGTATTCTTGACAAGCGTCGGATGGCCCCATGATCAGAAACGTTGGGTATTTGCTATGGTTCGTGGAGACGTTTCATCCAGAAATCCAATTACCGTCCCGGGTTTAATTTCAGGAAGGTTTTTTTAAGAGCGATGCCGCAGGTCGTATCCCGCACGGGCAGGAATGAAAAGGGAGGAATTGACTAAGTCATGGCCCAACTCTCATGAACATACACCCCCCAGTACCGGTATTCAGAACACTTTTTCCTGTGTGACCCCCCTCAGGGAATTTTTCTCTTTTTTGCCGGAAATTATCGTTATAGAAATAACTCAATTTTATAACGAATTCCGGCCGGACATGAGGGGGGTCACATATAGTACTTTTGTATTGCGGTCTCCAGTAACCCTGTTGGTACTGCGAAAATATGCTATCGTATTCACAGAATTTACAGGGATAAAAAGGCAATAATGGCGGGACATTTCAGGACGGGGATCGTGCGCTAAAATCAGGATTGGGGGTAGGGGGGTCAGGCAGGAATATTTGTAAAAAATCCCGGAAAACGATGAGGACCAGAGAAAAGACTGTCTCCTCTACAAGATCCCCACGTTGCGATTATACGGTTAAATATACCGGGAATCGAAAAATAACCGTATTTTCGTTATTGGATCAGTCATCGATCCCGGGCACTTTTTTCCCCGAACCTCTTATAAACCCCAACGCCTCATATCTTTAACTGTCAACGATAGTCTGTCGTTGGACAAATAGTATACAACACCATACTATACAGGAGATAATATTTTATGATACTGGTACCAGATACGAGCGTCCTCATAGACGGGCGCATAACATCGATGATAAAGGCCGGCGAATACAAAGGAGCAACAATAATCGTCCCGGAAGCAGTCATTGCAGAACTGGAAGCCCAGGCAAATAACGGACGTGAAATAGGATTTTCGGGCTTGAATGAACTGCAGTCGCTCTGCAAAATGGCCGAGGAAAAAACCATCGAACTCAAATTCTCCGGTATCCGTCCCTCACTTGAACAGGTAAAGCTCGCAAGCGGGGGTGAGATCGACGCGATGATCAGAAACATCGCGATTGAGAACTCTGCACGGTTCATAACAAGCGATAACGTGCAGGCTGAAGTGGCGCGGGCAAAAGGGCTCGACGTCATTTACTTAAAACCACAGATCACTGATTTTGTCCCGCTCGGGATCGACCAGTTCTTTGACGAACACACAATTGCGGTTTATCTGAAGGAACGTGTCCCCCCGGCTGCAAAGAAGGGCACCATAAACGACATGAAACTGGTAAAGATCCGCGACCAGCCGGCGAGCGAATACGAGCTCCGCAATCTCGCCCAGGAGATTCTCGAACGGGCAAAGCGTGACCCGGACGGGTTTATCGAAGTCGAAAAGCGGGGCATTACCGTTGTCCAGATTGGATCGATGCGGATCGCTATTGCAAGGAGACCCTTCTCTGATGGCATGGAGATCACTGCTGTCCGTCCCATCGTTGATGTGACGCTTGACAATTACGCAAAATCAGATTTCATCAAAAAGAGAATTATCTCCGATAAAAGAGGTCTCATTATCGCAGGCTCTCCCGGCGCAGGAAAGACCACGCTTGCGCAGGGAATCGCGACGTACCTTTCCGACAGCGGGTTTGTCGTGAAAACCATGGAGGCACCCCGCGAACTCCAGGTACCCGACCAGATCACGCAGTATACGATGCTCGACGGCAGCATGTCAAACACCGCAGATGTCCTGCTGCTCGTCCGCCCGGACTTTGTCGTCTTTGACGAACTCCGTAAAAACGAGGACTTTGAGGTCTTTTCCGATATGCGTCTTGCCGGGCTCGGCATGGTCGGTGTCATCCACGCAAACAGCGTGCAGGACTCGATCCAGCGGTTCTCCGACCGGGTAGACTTCTCTGTCCTGTCGCAGGTCGTCAACACCATTGTGTTCCTCGAAAAAGGCGTTGTTACAAGGATATACGATGTCGGGTTTACCATCAAGGTGCCGGAGGGTATGGGAAACGAGATGCACATCCGGCCCGTGACTACAGTCTCCGATTCCGAGACCGGCAAACTCGTGCTCGATATTTTCCGGCACGACGGCCAGACTATTGTCATGCCGGTATTCGAAGGCGCCACTGCCGCACCGGCAGCTGCACGCATCCCTCAGGTACCACAGATCCAGAATGTCGGCCAGCCGGTATCACCGGTCAGCAAGCCGGGCAGTTCGCTTTTGTCTATTCCGGACGCGACGCCGAAGGCTCCCACAGAAGAACGTCCCGGCTGGAAACTCACGGAAAAAGAGATCCAGCGCGAGATCGGACGGTATACTGACGGCGAAGTGGACGTTGAAATGATCAGCGACACCAAGGCGGTTGTCTATATTGATGACAAGGATGTCCCGGCTGCAATCGGCAAGGGCGGAAAAAACGTTTCAGCCATTGTCAATAAAATCGGCATCGGGATCGACATCAAGCCCCGGTCCGATCTTGACCGCCAGCAGGGCCAGCCCCAGAAACCCGACGGGGAGTTTGCGGCAGGGAGTGGAATCAAGATCCAGACAGACAAGAAACAGCTTATTATTGTCGCACCCGAACAGTCCGGGAAGATAGTGGATGTCTTTGCCGGCAAGGAATATCTCTTCACGGCAACGGTTAACGACGCCGGTGAGATCAGTCTTGCCAAGAATTCAAGTATCGCACAGGAAATGATACGGCGTTACCAGAATAACGAGAACATCAAGTTGAGGCCGGTATAAGGACACCCCGCATTTTTTACGCAATGCTTTCACATAATTAGAGGAAAGGTGATGGGATTTTGAGCGAATTTGATCTGGGCAAATTTGAAGAAGAAGCGCACGAACGGTGGCTCCATGCGTTTGAGTCCAACCCTTCGAACCGCGAAAAATTTTACATAACCGTTGCGTTCCCGTACCCGAGCGGCGCCATGCATGTGGGTCATGGCCGTACGTATATCGTTCCCGATGTAATCGCACGGTTCTGGCGGATGCGGCAGAAACAGGTGCTGTTCCCGATGGCCTTCCATGTTACGGGTGCACCGGTCGTTGGTATCTCAAAAAGGATTGCAAGAAAAGACCCGAAAACAATCCACCTGTACCGCGATCTCTATAAAGTCCCGCAGAACGTTCTTGATGAGTTTGTCGACCCGCTGACGATTGTCAAGCACTTTGCGGCAGAGTACCAGCGCGTGATGACCTCGTGCGGTCTTTCCATCGACTGGCGCAGGCGTTTTATCACGGTCGACCCGACATACAGCAAATTTGTCGAGTGGCAGTGGAAACACCTGTACGAAGCAGGCCACGTGATTAAGGGTGTGCACCCGGTCCGGTACTGCACGGTCGATGAGAACCCGGTCGGCGACCACGACCTTCTCGAAGGGGACAAGGCTGAAGTAATCAAGTTCACGCTTGTCATGTTCCGCTATGGCGACGCATATATTCCCACCGCCACGCTCCGGCCTGAAACAATCCACGGGGTCACGAACCTTTGGGCAAACCCGAACGTCACCTACGTTAAAGCGCTTGTTGACGGCAAGGCATGGATCATCTCGAAAGATGCCGCAGAAAAACTTGTCCTGCAGGACCACACGGTCGAGATAAAAGAAGATATTCCGGGAAAAGACCTCATCGACAAGACGGTCAGCCACCCGCTCTGCGGCTCCGTCCCGATCCTGCCGGCGGACTTTGTCGATCCCGACATGGCAACCGGAATGGTCATGAGCGTGCCGGCCCATGCACCCTTTGACTATATCGCACTTAGAGATCTCCAGCAGCAGGGGAAGTATACGCAGATAAAGCCGGTACCCCTGATCAAGGTCGAAGGATATGGTGAAATTCCTGCACAGGACGCAGTCGAGCGTGCCGGTATCAGCCACCAGATGGACAGCCGGATGGATGCCCTGACGCAGGAGATCTATTCCGCAGAGTTCTCGAAAGGGAAACTGTTCGCGAAATTTGGCGGAAAGCCGGTCAGGATCGCACGCGAGGACATGGCGCAGGAGATGCTCGACAAGTACGACTCTGTCGTCATGTACGAGTTCGACATCCGGCCGGTTGTCTGCCGGTGCGGCAACAAGGTTAAGGTCAAGATCCTTCACGACCAGTGGTTCCTGAAGTACAGTGATCCTGAGTGGAAAGACCAGGTCAGCGATCACTTAAAGGACATGGCACTCGTGCCCCCCGAGGTACGGGCAGAGTTTGACCGGACGGTCGGCTGGCTCAAGGACTGGGCCTGCACCCGGCGTGTCGGCCTTGGAACCCATTTCCCGTGGGACAAAGCCCAACTTATTGAACCTCTCTCGGATTCGACCGTCTATATGTCATACTATACGATCGCCCACAAGATCCGTGAGATCGACCCCAAGCTCCTCACCCCCGAAGTCTTTGATTATATCTTCCTCGGGAAAAAATCCCCGGACCTTCCTGAGAAAAAGAAACTCGACGCAATGAGGGAAGAGTTCCTGTACTGGTACCCGTATGACTACCGGTTCTCGGCAAAAGACCTTATCTCCAACCACCTGACCTTCCAGATCTTCCACCATGTCACAATCTTCCCGAAAGACAAACTCCCGAAAGGCATGGTAGTCTTCGGCATGGGCCTTTTGAACGGCGCGAAAATGTCGTCATCGAAAGGCAACGTCTTCCTGCTCGAAGATGCAGTCGATGAATTTGGCGCTGATACCGTCAGGATGTTCTTGACCGGCAGTGCAGAGCCCTGGCAGGACTTTGACTGGAGAAACGAACTTGTTCTTTCGACGAAAAAGCAGATTGAACGGTTCCATGCGACTATAATGGATCTCAAAGGGGCACATGGCCAGCCGCAGGATATCGACCGCTGGCTTATCAGCCGGCTCCAGGAACACATCGCAAAGATGACCGCAGCGTTAGAGAACTTCCAGACACGCCAGGCTCTGCAGGAAGCCTCGTTTGGAATCGAGACCGATCTCAAGTGGTATCGCCGCCGGCTCCCTGAAGGCAGTGAAGGCAGCAGCGAACTTGCCACCCTCTGTTCCGTCTGGACCCGGCTGCTCGCGCCGTTCATCCCATTCACGGCAGAACACCTCTGGAAAGAATTGGGGAACAAGGACCTCATTTCATTTGCAGAGTGGCCTGTTGCGGATGAGAAACTCATCAATACAAAGATTGAGCTTTCCGAGGAACTCCTCGCCCGCACTGTTGAAGATATCGAGTCGATTAAGAAACTGATCCAGATCACCCCGAAGTCGCTCACCATCGTACTCTCCCCCGCGTGGAAGCACGAGGTCTTCCGGACGATTGCACAGTCAACCGACCGGAACACGGTGATAAAGGAGATCATGAAGAACGACGCGATGAAGAAACGGGGCAAGGAAGCGACCGACGCGGCAAAGCAGTGCACCACGCTCATCCACCGCCTGCCCCCGCAGGTCGTCGAGCCGCTTGCAAAGGAGCCCTTAAACGAGCGTGCGGTCTTTGAGGCAGCACAAGCATTCCTTGAAAAGGAGTTCGGAGTACCGGTTCATATCGCCGACGCCGAATCAAGCGGCCATGCAAAAGGCGCGACCGCCCTGCCGTTCAAACCGGCGATTATTATCGAATAACCTTTTTTTCACACGCTTTACGCTTTAGCGTAAAACTGCCTGTTTACCGGGTATGAATCACGTTACCGGCTCGGCCCGGTACCCGTGAAATGAGAGAATAACGGATGCCTTTTGCATCCATTCGGGATTACTGCAAAGCGGTGTAACAAGACCCTGTTTATGATCGGTCTGTTTTTGGGTTGTCAGGATTGTCGCAAGCGGTTTTATCTCATCGTTCCAGATCCGGGCAAGTTCCTGATCGGTAGTCTGGATATCGGTCTTTCCAACCATCCGTCCTGCTTCTGTTCCACGTGAATTGAAAATCACCAGATGATAGCAGCGGAACTCCCGGCAGATCTGTGGTCGTGTCGGGTAGATTGCACATACTACGCCCGGTCCATCCGGGTTTTTTCGCATGAATATGCATCCCTTACGGGAACCGGGGGCATCCCACTGGCCGGAGGTATACTCATCGTCAATCTCATCGGCAAACGCCGGTTGCACATGTACCGGAAATACCTCACCGGTTATCCCGTTCCGGCAGTAGTAATCCGTGCTCGTCAGCTGCCGCTCGATCCTGATATACGCGCCAAGGCTAGTGCAGCATTTCCCGCAGCCGTTGCAGACAAAAGTTACCATGCCAGTTTCACGTGCCGGCTATTTTGGGTGTAAAGTATTGCCAGTAAAATAAATGCAAAAGGGACTGGGGTTATGCCCCTTCGACACTCTTTGCCCGCTTTACACGTTCTTTTGTGGAGAATCCCGTCGCTGCGTCAAGGAATTTCCTGAACCTCTTGTTTGTATCGATAATAACTTCATCGCTTACAGAGGTGTCGGATTCCGTATCCACCAACAGGGTTTTCCCGCCGGTGCCACAGGTCGCTTCCAGCCGTTTTAAGGCACCGTAGCGGATCCGGTAAGATTTCCCGGTCTTCTCCGGTTCAACACCAAAACAGTTTTTGAGTTCTGCTACCGTACGCTCCTCAAGGTCCTTTGTCAGACCTCTTTTTATGGGGTACTCCTGCATACTACTTTTTTAGGTAGTGCGTGTATGTTAACTTAATGACGACCGATGCCTCCCATGATCTCAGGATTTTTTCAAAACCGCTTCCCGGGGAGGGCGCCGCAGTGCTGATGGGGTTTCCCGGGAGTGGCCTTGTCGGTACTATCGCTCTCCAGTATCTTGTCGATCAGCTCGAATTTGAGCTGGCCGGCACCATGGTATCCCGGTATTTCCCCCCGCTTGCGATGATGAACAAGGGTGTGATTAACGACCCTGTCAGGTTATACATTAAAAACGATATTGCAGCGATTGTTGCCGATATTCCCATCCATCCAATGATCTGTTACGAGATCTCAAATGGAATCCTTGACTGGCTTGCGCCTTACAAGCCAAAAGAAGTGCTCACCATTGCCGGAATCGTAACAAACGAACCGGAGAAGCGCGTGTTTGGTGTCGCAACGACACCGGAGGCCCTTAAGCGGATACAGGATCATACGCTGATTTTACCCATCGGGAGCATTTCGGGGATTGCTTCAAGTATTCTGTCAGGCTGTAAAATCCGGGGAATCCCGGGTTACGGCTTATTGGGAGAGACTGTCAATGCACCTGATCCCCGTTCATCCGCCGCAACTATCGAAGTCCTAAACAGGATGTACAATCTCGGCCTCGATATCAAACCGCTTCTGGAACAGGCAGAGGAGATCGAACAGAGCATGCACAAACTTTCCGAAGAAGTACAGCAGTCTGCTGAAACATCGCCCAAAAAAGACCTGCCGATGTACGGGTGATCTGTCATGAAGTGCGCAGCATTAACCGGTATTTCACCTGAAGTGATCCGCTCACTCCGTACGGGAAAACCCCGCACCATTGAGCTCCAGAGTACACATAATATCGTAACGATTGCCGATATCGAACCCGGACCCGATGTCCATATTTTTATGACATCCATCGATCTCGAAGACTTGAGCCCGGGTGATGCCGGGATTTGTGTGTATCTTATCTCATCGATGATTTCAATGAAACGGCTCGTGGAATACTCTCAGGGAGTATATTATGAAGAACGGGAAAGGATGTCAGCGAGAGTACAGGTGAAATATTGTTCCACATCTGTCGTAAAAGAAGTCTTCCATGAGGGGCTGTGCTCCCCAACCGAGGTTGAGGTGCTCAAGTCATCGTGCTATCATGCGGGATAACCATAAGGAGTTATCCTGTTCCTTTTTTGATCTAAATGCGACTTGTCTAACTACGAGATGCCGAAAACACATCTGATAACGATTTAAAAAAAGTTAGTATTTCCGGTGGAGCGCTATAATCCCAAGGCCGATTGCGCCGATGATAACGGCACCTTCAACCGGAGATGCCGGAGTTGTTGCGGTAGTCTTTGGATACGGGGTTGGTACTTTTATCGTGGTTGCTTTAGGGATTGTTTTTACTGTTGTTGGCCGGGTTGTTGTTTGTTCAGGCGTTTCCATGGTAGTCGTAACTGACGAGAGGTCCACGTCCAGGGTCGTGGTCGTACCTGCTGAGACTTTTACAATTTTTGACCAGTCAAGGTACCCGTCTTTTGTCAGTTTGACGATGTGAGAACCCGGGGTTACATCCTTCAATGCAAGGGGTGTCACACCCATGTACACAGAATCCAGGTATATGTTTACCCCGGTTGGTGATGATGAGATATCGACCTCTCCGACCTTATCGGTAATAACATCAAAAGTAACCGAAGAACTGCACTTTTGGACTGCCTGTGAGTCCATCACACATATCTTATAGGTTTCTTCAGATATTCCGGTCAGGTCGAATGTCCCGGTGACTGATGTTGAACCGGGATCAATGGCGGTCGCTGAAACATTGGCGTAACCACTTTTAAAGAAATACACCTTCTGGACATCCGACAAGCCGGAACCTGAAATCTTAAACGGGACTGTATCGTTATTGGTCTTTGCATATGCTGGGGTGATTGAAGTCAGTGACATTTCATCTGTGATTATAAACGCATCAGGGTACACGTATTCCGACCCGTCGTCGTTTACGACAACGACCGACCAGACACCTTTTGTTTTCGAGGACCCGATACTGAATTTTGCTATAATATTTGCAGAACCTGATGATGTAATTGAAGAGGCAGTAATATTTACCGTATTATCATTGAGGTAGAGCCGGACGTACTTATACGAATTTGTAGCAGGTAAATCAAAACCGGATCCCGTGATTGTCATAGTAACGGTGTCACCGCGATTAGCAGAAGCCGGGCTGATTCCCGAAATTGTGGGATTTGCCGTAACGGGTATTATGACCAGTATCAATACGAAGATTATGCAGACTATACTCCCCGGTAAAAAAGGTGGTTTCATAATCAATAACCTCCTTTTTTATAAATAAAATAGATTTCTTTTTAATACAGGATATATCCGGTCCATGGATTTGAGGATTAATTAAATCACAAACTGGCGTATTATTGGTCGTGGGAATGTATACCCCGGACTGTATATGACCTGTTACACAGGTCACATGATATGCCCCCCGGTTTTAAGCGATATTGTTCTGTCACATTGTTTCGTTTAATAAAAAGACTGTTTCCGGAACAAGAGATTAATTAGCCCGGAACACGAATGTATTAGGCGGCAAAGACTGGGCTTGTGGCTTAGCCTGGACATAGCGCCGGGCTTCTAACCCGGACGTCGGGGGTTCAAATCCCCCCAAGCCCGTATTATTTCTTTTTTATTCCGTTCAGACCGATAAGGACGCAAACGGAATTACGTAAGATCGTTAGTACTAACCAATATAAAAAACGGATAAAATAAAAAAAATACGAGGGGTTACTGCTCTGCAATCAGAGTAGTATCGTCGCCGGGCTGCTGAAGGATCTGCACATCCATGATATTATGCTGCCGCAGTGCCAGTTTTTTTGCCTTGAAGATATTCTTTCCGTTTTTCCCAATGGCAATACCCCGGTCATCGTCAGTGACATCAACCGTGGCAGTCTGTGCTTCGGGTTCACCGGAAAAAACAATGCTTGTTACTTTTGCCGGTAAGAAACAGTTCCTCAAAAACTGTTCGGGGTTGCTGTTGTACTCGACAACCTCGATTTTCTTGCCCATGACTTCAGAGGCTTTCTTGATAGAGGCCCCCTTCTTTCCGATCGCAAGTCCCATGTCCCCGGGATTTACGACAAAGATTAGTCTTTCATTGCGTTCGTCGATGACACAGTCACGGCTTCCCGCACCGGTCAGCGATTCGAACTGAGAGATCAGGCGCATGCCGTCTTCAGTCAGTTTGACTTCAACCATATCATGCCGTCCGCTTTAAAGAAAGAATATCTGACTCGCCGGCGCTCACAATTGCAAGTGCGCTGACCATGAATGGTTTACCACATGCCTTGCCGAGGGCAACACTCGAGCCATCAAATGTGTGAATAAAGATGTTTTCATAGCCTGCGAGCTGTTTTTTAAGGTTCTCCGGGCAGTTTTCCGCGATGACGACCATCTGGGCTTTGCCCTCTTTTATGCATTTTTCCGTGTTGTTCTGACCGAGAATGACATCTCCGGTCTTTATTGCTCTTCTCAATGAAGCATTAAAATCCATCTGCAATTCTCCTGAAATTTTTTTATTTTTTCGGTTAATCCTTAGTTTTCCTGTTGTTTCACGGCTACCAGTTTGACATCACCGGTACCGAGCTGGATTGGCTGGCCGACGATGACATTTTCGGTGACACCGCTCAGTTCATCGGTCTCGTTTGCAACCGCTGCATCAAGCAGGTGGTTGACAGTCACTTCGAACGCGGCACGGGAAAGAACACTTTCCTTCTCGCCGGCGATACCGTGACGGCCAATCTGCTTGACCTCGCCTTCCATGCACATCATATCTGCGACAAGCATGATGTGCCGGACATCCACGAGGATACCCTGTTCGTTTAAGGTTGACTGTGCCTCGTGAATAATCGCGTTTCGTGCAGCCTCGACACCAAGTACCTGGGCAATCTCACTGATGTTGTTGGTGCGGGTCCGTGTTGTGTCCACACCCACGACATCAAATACATCTTTTAGGTTGGAGCCTTCAGTATAAAGTATATACTCCCCGGTCTCTTTCCTGACGACTACACGCAGGATGTCGTCAATTCCCTGGACAATTACATTTCTTACATGTTCAGCAAGCTGGAAGAGGTTCTGGTAACTCTCGCGGTTTTTGGGAGTAAAGTTAATTGTCGCACTGGCTTCGTCGACATCGTGTTCGAAGTCACGATAGTGCCGGCGGTCGCGGATTTTCTTGGGTGCGACATCCATAATCTCTGCCGGTGAGATCTTGCGTTTCTCACAGACCTTGGTATTCAGGTGGACGACCACCTGCATGTTTTCCATATCGGTGGTAATATCCCCGAATTCATGAAGGGGAGCCGCTTCGATCTGCCAGCTGACCTCCCTGGCTTTGTCCCGATCACCCCCATATTCGTGTTCGAGATAAACGGTCATCGTCGGAGTGCTCGGTTCTTTTCGGGCATCCATGATTTCGATAAGCCGGGGCAGACCGAGCGTTACGTTGATTTCCGCGACACCAGCGTAGTGGAAGGTACGCATCGTCATCTGTGTACCTGGTTCACCGATCGATTGTGCGGCGATTACACCGACCGCCTCGCAGGGCTCGATACGGGTCGAGAGGTATTCTTTGATGACCCGGTCGAGGATCTCTTTGAATTGCGCATCGGTTATCTCTTTTCCATCAAGGAATGTGCGCAGCTGGTCTTTTGTCTTCGGCAGGAGATCTGCAGCCTCGATCTTTTTTTCATACTTGTCTGGTATCATGATCCTCAGACCTCCTCTTTTAACACGGCTTCAACAATGCCTTTGACATCAACCGGGTCCCCGAATGCGCTCTTCGTGGGATCGGTGCTGTCTTCACCGTACTGGAACTGGATGATCCTCCCGCCGGTTGTCCGCACGGTGCCATCGTATGCGACCTTGAGATCCTGCAGTGCATTGATCATACGGCGCTGGAGGTAACCACTCTGGGATGTACGGACTGCAGTATCCACAAGACCTTCACGACCTCCGATTGCGTGGAAGAAGAACTCGGTCGGGTTTAAACCACCCTTGTAACTGTGCGCAATAAACCCGTGGGCATCGGAGCCCCGGTCGCCCTTTTTGAAGTGCGGGAGCGTGCGGTCATCATAACCTCTGACGATACGTTCACCACGGACAGACTGCTGGCCGATACAACCGGCCATCTGGGTCAGGTTCAGCATCGAACCACGGGCACCAGAGACTGCCATCAGCACAGCACTGTTACCAAGACCGAGGTGGCGGCCTGCAATCTGACCGGTCTGGTCACGGGCTTTTCCGAGCACCTGCATGATTTGCATTTCAAGAGTTTCTTCGATCGTACGACCGGGCATCGGCTCAAGCTGGCCATCTTCGTAAATCTTGATCCTGCGGGAAACATCAAGTGCGGCCGTCTTCAGCACTTCATCAATCTGGCCGTACTCGGTTTTGGTGAGGTCTTCATCATCGATACCGAACGAGAAACCATCAATCATGATGCCGCGGATCGAGAGTTTTGTAACCTGATCGATAAACTCCGCTGCACGTTTCATACCATACTGCCGAATGATACGGTTAACAATCTGACCTTCAAATGCACCAATTGCTTTCTTATCGATTGTTCCGGATTCCAGTTTCCCTTCAATTATCCGTACGTATGCGTCACGGTCGCATTGTTCCTTCTTGCACGTATCGCAGTTCTGGCAGGAACTCGCCTTGAAGACCATGTTAAGTGCGGCGGGAAGAATCTGGGAGAAGACCTGTTTGTTGCTCCAGTATTCGATACCGTTTTCTGTCTTGCCGGCCGGGGGCATATGCTCGACTTTAACCGGCTTTAAGAGGTAAAGGGCTTGTTCCTTTGTGAACCAGCGGGTATCGTGGGTAAGCATGAATATACCGGAAATATGGTCGTGGATACCCCCGATAATCGGGCCTCCGAAACGCGGCGAGAGGATGTTTTCCTGGACCGAGCAGAGAATCGATGCTTCTGCACGGGCTTCCTCAGTCTGGGGGACATGCAGGTTCATTTCATCCCCATCAAAGTCGGCGTTATATGGCGGGCAGACTGCCGGGTTGAGCCGGAATGTCCGGCCGTCCATGACCTTGACCCGGTGCGACATGATACTCATCCGGTGCAGGGACGGCTGACGGTTAAAGAGCACGACATCCCCATCGCGCAGCTGGCGTTCGACTGTCCAGCCGGTTTCAATCATATCGGCGACAGTATCCAGGTTGTCTGCGCCCAGCCGGAGACGGCGGTTGTCCGGCCGGATCACGTAGTTTGCACCACAGGGTGCATTGACAGAAGGGCGGAACGGGCCGGTCCGGACGACCTGCTTGAGTTCCTCGATATTATAGGGGGTCACACGCACCGGGACCGTCATCTCGTTTGCAACAGCACGGGGGATACCTACTTCCGAAACCGAGAGGTTCGGGTCAGGAGAAATGACCGTACGCGACGAGAAGTTCACACGCTTACCGGACAACGAGCCACGGAAACGGCCATCCTTCCCCTTAAGACGCTGGGAAAGCGTCTTTAGTGGCCTGCCACTGCGATGACGGGCAGGCGGGCACCCGGCAACTTCATTGTCGAGATAGGTAGTTACGTGATACTGAAGCAGTTCCCAGAGATCTTCGATAATCAGCTGGGGGGCCCCTGCGTCCTGGTTTTCCTTGAACCGCTGGTTGATACGGATGATATCAACAAGTTTGTGCGTGAGGTCATCTTCCGACCGCTGGCCGTTCTCAAGGATAATTGACGGCCGCATGGTGACCGGCGGTACCGGAAGGACGGTAAGGATTGTCCACTCCGGGCGGGCAACTTTCGGATTGATACCGAGAGGAATTAAATCCTCGTCGGGAATCTTTTCAAGGCGCGCACGTATATCGGCTGGAGTGAGCTTGTGCTCGACCTTTTTCCCGTCCTCCACCATCACTTCAGAGAACGTGGTAGGCTTCTCAAAGTTGATCTTGAGCTGCTGTTCGCCACAATACGGACAAACCCGTTCCTTTTTCACATCCTTTTCCGAGATTTGGTCACCGGTCATATCCTCATCGGTCCCGATAACCTTCTCGATTTCATCCGGAGAAAGAAGCACCCGGCCACATGACCGGCAGGTCACACGCAGGAGTTTCCGGATAAGCCTTGTGTATCCGACATGGATAACGGGCTTGGCAAGTTCGATATGCCCGAAATGTCCCGGACAGTCACTTGCTTTCTGGTCGCAGGTCTTGCACCGCAGCCCCGGGTCAATAACACCGAGGTTTAAGTCCATAAGCCCCTGCGGATACGGGAAGCCGTCATCATCGTAGGTGTCCGCCCAGATGATCTTCCTGACACTCATCTCCCGTATCTCTTTAGGAGAAAGCAATCCAAATTCAATTTTTCCAATTCTCTTTGGGCTTGGCATGACGCACCTCCTATACGACGTCCTCTAATCTCAGGCGGGGTGCTATCCCCATGCTCTTCATCTCATCAAGCAGGAGTTTGAACGCGTAGCTCATCTCGACAGGGTAGATATCCGTCTCGTTTCCGCAGGCCAGGCACCGGGTCATGTTACGCTTGCGGTCAAGCATCGCAACCATACCGCACCGGGCACAGACGTATTCCTGCACCTTGTCCGACTCATCGAGCAGGCGCTCCTTTAATGCCATGGCGGCACCGTGCCCGATCATGACATCACGTTCCATTTCACCGAACCGGAGACCACCTTCACGGGCACGGCCTTCAGTCGGCTGGCGGGTAAGCACCTGCACCGGTCCACGGGAGCGGGCGTGCATCTTCGAAGATACCATGTGGTACAGTTTCTGGTAGTAGATCACACCAACATAGATATCAGCCTTGAATGCTTTGCCGGTAATACCGTCATACATCACTTCGCGGCCGGTGTGCGAATATCCGAGTTTTTTAAGCGATGCGCGAAGGTCAGTTTCTCTTTCGCCGCTGAATGCGGTAGCGTTGATGCGCCGGCCTTCCAGTGATCCGACTTTACCACCAATCATTTCAAGCATATGACCGACGGTCATACGACTCGGGATTGCATGCGGGTTAATGACAAGGTCAGGTGTAAGACCACTTTCGGTGAAAGGCATATCTTCCTGGCGTGCAATAAGCCCGACAACCCCTTTCTGACCGTGACGGGACGCAAACTTGTCTCCAATCTCGGGCACACGCAGGTCACGGGTCCGCACCTTCACGAGGCGTGAACTGTTCTCACCTTCGGTAATAATAACCGTATCAACAATACCATGCTCGTTACTGCGCATGGTAACAGATGTATCGCGGCGCTTCTCCTCTGCGATAAGTTCACCGGATGGTTCCTCGAGGAAACGTGGCGGGGAGGTTTTTCCGATAAGGACATCCTTTTCAGCAACAATGGTCTCGGGGTTAATCACACCGTCTTCGTCAAGGTTCTTGTATGACTCTGCACCATGAGCCCCGCTGACATCTTCGTCCGGCACTTCAATCCGATCGATCTGTCCACCCGGGTAACGGCGTTCTTCACCTTCGTAGGTCCTGAAGAAATGCGAACGACCGAGACCCCGGTCGATCGAGGATTTGTTGAAGATGAGTGCATCTTCAATGTTGTAACCTTCGTATGACAGGATGCCAACCACGAAGTTCTGCCCGGCAGGCCGGTCATCGGACCCGATCAGTTCGGAGGTCTGGGTATGAGTGAGAGGTTTCTGCACGTAATGGAGCATGTGTCCACGGGTATCGGGACGGAGCTTCATATTTGCCGCGGCAAAACCGAGCGCCTGCTTGACCATCCCTGCGCCCATCGTGACACGCGGACTTGCATTATGCTCTGGGAACGGAACGTGCGCTGCACCGATACCAAGAATGAGTGAGGGATCAATCTCCAGGTGCGTGTGTTCCGGAGTGATGCTCTCGGGATTCATCGCGATATAGAGGTCTTCTTCTTCTTCAGCATCGAGAAACTCAATCATCCCGTGCTTAACGAAGTAGGTGAAATCGATCTCTTTTCTTGCGAGTTTTTTAATATCCTCCTCGCTTATCAGGCTCTTTCCGTCTTTTAAGACAATCAACGGACGGCGTGCACGACCGCGGTCGGTGAGAATGACAACATCGCCGTTAAATTCCTTGTACGAGACATTTACTTCCGTTGAGAGGTTTCCCTGCCGGCGCATGGCCCGGATATTATTGACAAGGGTTTTTGGATCATCAACAAGGCCAATCAATGCTCCATCAACAAACACGCGTGACTTCTTCATCGGACCTCACCTCTTATGTGCTCGACATTGAGGGTATGCAGGATACGCATGATCTCCTCTTCATCGCTGACACCCTTGCTGATCTCAACCATCTGTGCAAAGTTTTTCACCAGACCACAATTCGGCCCTTCTGGTGTCTCACTCGGGCATATCCGGCCCCACTGGGTCGGGTGAAGATCACGGGCCTCAAAGTGAGGCTGCGAGCGCGAGAGCGGCGAGATAACACGGCGCAGGTGAGAGAGTACCGCCATGTGGTCGACGCGGTCAAGAAGCTGGGACACACCGGTCCTTCCGCCCACCCAGTTACCAGTAGCAAGCGGGTGGAGCAGTCTCTCGGTGAGTACATCTGCCCTGACTGCTGTTGCAATAGAGAGGTCACGGTGCCGCATGCTTGCCCGTTCGAGCTGGTACTTGATATCACGGGTAAGCCTGTTGAGCGAGATACGGAAGAGATCTTCCATGAGGTCCCCGGCAAGCTTGAGCCGCTTGTTCGAGTAGTGATCCTTATCATCAATCCGGCGCTTGTTTAAGACCAGGTCAAAACAGGCCTCGGCCATACGGCCAAGGAAGTGTGCCTTTGCAAGACGTACGGATACGACAGCTTCGGCATAGCCCTCATCGCCTTCCTTAAGCGTGGTTGGCATAGCATAGTTGAGGTGCGGGAGCAGGTAGTTGTCAAGCACAAACTCTGCACGCTTCTTCTGGTAGTCACGTGTCTGGTTGGGTGCAAGTTTCTTACCCACATACATGACACCGCCTTCGACAGAGTCACATTCGCTTTCTTCAAGGTTCTGCATCATGAAGGTGAGGATATCCTCATCAGTAGAAACTGCATTCACGATCTCCTGATCGTTTGTCATTCCTAACGCGCGCATCAGGTCGACAAATTTCAGGTGACCTGCAACGGACGGGAATGAAACTTCAAGGAGATTCTTTTTGTTGCGCTCGACAACCACAAGTGCGCGGTATCCCCGGAACTGGGAGAATACTTTTGCAACATAGATCCGTTCGTTGTACCGCTCGGTAAACTCGGTCATGATCTTGTTGGACGCAAGGTCCTCTAATGTCATGAGCACGCGCTCGGTACCGTTGACAATAAAATAGGCGCCCGGATCGAATGCGTCTTCTCCATGTGAGACACGCTCGTCATCACTCATACCATACAGGTTACAGGCAACGGAACCGACCATGATTGGCAGCTGACCAATCGTTGTGACAATCGGGTCCTGCCGGTCTTCGCCATGAACCAGTGTTAAGCCCAGCTGGATCGGTGCTGCATATGTGAGGTTGCGCAGGCGCGCTTCGCTCGGGTACAGTTCACCCTGCGAACCATCAGCCTCGCGCACAAGCGGCTTTTTCACTTCAATAGTGCCGAGTTCGACCCAGACCGGTTCGTTATTCTTCCCCCGGTTCTCAATATCGGTGTCGATAATCTTCTGTTCATTGACCACTTTCTGGAGATTCTCCGTCAGAAAATAGTTAAAGGAGTCAAGCTGGTGGCGCGCAACATGCTCCCGTGCAAAATATGCCCTCGATAAAACGCTTCTGTCAATCAGATAGACCACCCCTGGCCCCTATTTCTTTGGTCTCCTGATCACGAGCCGGTACGCTTCGGCCCTGCCCGCCGTATGGCTCTTTCTGATAATCCGGATTACATCATCGACTTTTGCGTCGATCTCTTTCACCGCTGGATCGTCATGGTAAATTTTTGGTAATTGTTCAGTAGTAATATGGTAGCGGGAGAGGAGCGCTGATACCTCCTCTTCGCTCATAAGCTGGTGATCCGGCACCATTACATGCTGTAACACATTCAGTTTGGTGCTCAAAGAAAAACCCCCTTAAATTCGAAACGATTGCCTCTCAGATGCATCACCGCAAAAAATCCACGATTGGATCGTGGTAACGGGCCCGGAGGGATTTGAACCCCCGACCACCTGGTTAAAAGCCAGGCGCTCTACCGAACTGAGCTACGAACCCTCTGTAAATGAATGTACAGCATTATAACAATGCGAAAAAACTATTTAAACATTATTGCACCGGGTCATTCACCGGATACGGGATCTGCGGGTTTTGAGATCAGATTGTTTATCTCCCGGAGTCGCTGTTCAGCCTTTGAAATTTTATCCTCGAGCTTCCGGATTTCATCCCTGTCGTCAGCGGATATTTCACGACCGGGAATATCCATGCCGAATGATGATTTCAACACCACCAGCAGGTTTTTGTCAACTTCGATATTCTTTCGGAGCGCGCAATACTCATCAATTATTGCCGAAGAAAGCCCCCTGCCCTGTGCCGCAGTCGTCACATCCCGGATATCATTCCTCCGGGAAAATATCCGCTGAATCGAATCCAGCAGCTGCGTGGGGTTGACCGGTTTTGAGACAAAATCATCGATTTTTACAGAGTGTTCCTGTGCTTCTGCGGGCGTAAGCTTCTTTGCCGAAAACATCAGCACTGGGATGTCTTTTGTTTCCGGTTTTTCCCTGATTTTTTCAAGTGTTTCCCACCCGTCCAGCGGCTCCATCATGAGATCAAGGAGAATAAGATCGGGTATTTCAGCGTTGAGTGCATCAAGACATTCATACCCGCCATGAACAGGAACCGGTGTATAGCCTTTACGGGTAAGAATCGCTGCGAGTCCATCTACAATAAACGGACTATCGTCAACGATCATAATCTTCTCATTCATGAGAATCCTCCCTTTTATTCGGGCAGATCGGCAGATTGCCAGCGAATCCGGATTATTGCGCAGATCTCCGGATTGTTCAACTATTCATCGCGGAACTATTTCAAATATTTATAAAAAATTCCTCCCGGATGCCTTCCCTTAGGGAAGTTTCCCGGCTAGAGAGGTTTTGATTTCCTGGAAGCGGGTTTCCTGGAACTGGAGGTTTGTAACCATATTCTTTAACGCCCGGCTGATATCCTCGCTGACCGGGGCTTTTGAATCATTGAAATTATATGTGGTTTCAAGGATCTTTATCAGGCGTTTGTTAACGTCAATGCTCTTTGAGAGATGTGCATACTCATCGATCAGGGCGGGATCAAGCCCGGACTGCCGTGCCCGATCCATATCAGTTTTTATCGTCTGCCTTCTGTTAAGCACACGCTCGATCGCATCGTAAAGCTCGCGGTGGGTAATGGGCTTGAGCACATAATCCTCAATAAAAATACCATATTCCTGCGCCTCATTTGGTGTCAGCTGCTTTGCCGTGAGCATCAGGACCGGGATATCTTTTGTATCCGGGTTTTCCTTGATCCTTTCAAGCGTCTCCCACCCGTCAACCGGCTCCATCATGATATCAAGGAGGATTAGATCAGGTGTAACCGTTTTGAGGATCTCCAGGCATTCCTCTCCACCATATGCAGCCACCGTACGGTAACCACCCCGTTCAAGCATTGTGACAAATACATCGACAATAAACGGACTGTCGTCGACTACAAGAATTGTATACATTTACATCACTCGTCCTATCTCTGCAGCAACTGCACTTATCCGGGAACAAACCTCTTCCTTGTTTACAGTACCTTTGATAACCGCAGCTATGAGAAAATGATCTCCGGCCCCCATGACCACAATAGATGAATCCTTTCCCCGCACCGAGACCTCATACAGGGATTTCAGGTTAATAAGCGTGCCTGCCGATTCCGCCGATGCAAGAAGAGTCGCGGTAAGGGCGCCGAACCAGGGTTCGTTGATTTCACGTTCAAAATATTTTCCGGCAATTATTCCATCCCGGGAAACAAGGGCGCAAGCTGTCACTCCATCAATTGTCCGGATTTTTTCAATAAATGCTGCAATTTTATCTTTTAACATAGAGTCACAGCTCCCCTTGTTACACTATTCGCTCTATTTCTTAATAACAGATAACACCATATATACATATCCTTTTTATTTCAGGCTCTATTTGCCAGTTATACAAAAAGTAAGCAAATCATAGTCTTCCTGCGGATTCCAGAATAATATTTCAGACGGAAATATAACCTGACAATTATTGCTGATTGGCAGGAGAATCCCCTTCAAATCATTTTGTTTCGGTTACCATTTTATGCGAACAACAAGGGGCAGGTAACACTCCCGTAAAAAATAGCAAAGGGGGTAACCCCCCTCCCTAAAAAAATCCGGGACCCTCCTATCCCCTATTTACCTTTCCAGAGAAAAGTTAGTGACCCTTCCACTCCCAACAAAATGAGAAGATCCCCCTCAAATACCAGTCCCAAAATCTGTGATTCGCGTGGAGTCTTTCGTCCTGAACCTGGTGCCACCCCAAACCAACCGTTCATGTGGAGGGGGATCACCTTTTTTGTCTGCGGGTGGGGGTGACCCTTAGGGCAATGTGGATCAAGGGTGCCCCCCAACCCTCTCTTTGCTTTTCTAAAGCAAAGCATGACACCCCCTCCACCCTCAGTATTGGGTGGGGGTGACCCTTTGTGAGAACGGGTTTTAACAGAAACATGCTTTGTTGAAACAGACATGAACTTACCCGGTCAATATTGGGTGCTAAAGGAGCACTCCTGCGAGCCACGTTGGGATTTTTTCAGGGTGAAAATTTAATATAACCATCAGAATATGTTTTGTTTTTCCCGTTTTCTGAACAACAAGATAGATATGGGAAATGAACAAACAATATGAGAACGGGGCCATAGGGTAGCCTGGGCATCCTAGGAGACTGGGGGTCTTCTGACTCGCGTTCAAATCGCGATGGCCCCATTTTGTTGTTTTTGCGGAGTCTGACTGTGAAGATTACCGACACGTGTTTGGACTGCCTGATCTCACGGGTACAACTTGAATGCGAACTTGTCAAAGCCGATTCAAAGAAGACACAGCAAACAGTTGCTTGCTGCCGCAACGTTCTTTTATCCATTAAAGACGACCCGTTATCCCATCCCCAGATCGCAAGCCGGGTCCATCGCTGTGCATATGAAATCCTGAAAAATCCCGACCCGTTTTGTAATCTTAAAGATCAGGGTAATGCGGAATCTGTGGAAGTCTGTAAAGAGATCAGGCCAACTCTTGTTACATTCAGGGATTACGTGCTTGCCGCAGTTATCGGCAATACTTTTGATTATGGCGTTAAGGGACATACCGTCACCAATAATTTTTCCGCATTTTTCCGGGAGGAATTTAAAAAAGGACTTGTGGTTGACGATACCGATCGTATCCTCTCACGGGCATCACGCGTTGTATATTTAAGCGATAACTGCGGAGAGATCGTTTTTGACCGGCTCCTGATACAGTACCTGAAGTCCCGGGGAGCTCACGTTACGCTCGCAGTCAAATCCCGGCCAATGCTCAACGATGCTACTTTAGAAGATGCAAAAATGCTTGGACTGGACCGGATTGTCGACTGCCTCACTACAAACTCCGACAGCGCCGAGATCGGGCTTTGCCCAAAAGAAGCACCGCCAGCCCTTTCAGACGCCATCTCCCGCTGCACCCTGATAATCGCAAAAGGCATGGCAAACTTCGAATCCCTTTTCGAACGAAACGATCTCCCTCCGGTAGCATACCTGATGGCGGCAAAATGCCAGCCGGTTGCAGATATCGCGGGAGTACCGGCGGGTTCCAAGATCGCCCTGCTTAAAGAATAATTATTGAGGGGCTATTTCGATAAGAAAGGAAATTCCTCCATAGAATTTTATCTCCTTGTACCTATCATTAAGCATGGTACTTTTAGAAGGGATTGCTCTTGGATGGATTCTCATCGTTCTTGGTGCTATCCTGCTTCTCGTAGAAGTGCATAGTCCGGGTTTTTTTGCAACAGTACCGGCAACGGTACTTATTATCCTTGGTATACTGCTCCTTCTTGGCGTTGACATTTTCAATTCCGGATGGGGTGTTGTAATTGGTGTTGTGGTTGCAATCTGCGCCGCCGGAGTTACGGTCTGGATGTACAGCAGGATCACACCGGATGGCAGTCCGACAACTATCAGCAGGGACTCGCTTATCGGAAAAGAGGGAGTTGTCACTGCTGACGTGGATGCAACAACCCTTAAAGGAAAGGTCCGGATCGGCTCAACTGACTGGAGTGCCCACTCAACCGGCCCGGTCATTCCTGCCGGCAAATCTGTCAGGGTTGTTGATTCGGAAGGAGTTCATATCGTAGTAGAGGAGGTAGACTGATCCATGGCATTTATTGAAACGTTAATTACCATTTTTCTCATCCTTGTCGTCGTCGTCATCTTTGCAAAAGGTGTCGTAATTGTCCAGCCGTACGAGCAGGGTCTCCAGATCCGGCTCGGGAAATATATCGGACGCATGAACCCCGGTTTCCGCTGGATTGTCCCGTTTATCAGCAATGTAACCAAGCTGGACCTGCGGACACAGGTCATGGATGTCCCGAGCCAGGAAGTCATTACAAAGGATAACTCCCCGACAAATGTCGATGCGATTGTCTATGTAAGAGTAATCGACCCCGAGAAGGCATATTTTGAGGTCTCGAATTACCGGATGGCAACTGTTGCACTCGCGCAGACCAGCCTCCGTGGCATCATCGGGGATATGGAACTCGATGAAGTCCTCTACAACCGGGACGTCATCAATACGAAACTCCGGGACATCCTCGACCGCGAGACCGACCAGTGGGGTGTCAAGGTCGAACGGGTAGAGATAAAAGAGGTCGATCCGGTCGAGGCTGTCAAGAGTGCGATGACCGAGCAGACAGCAGCTGAACGTGCCCGCCGTGCCGCAATCTTAAGGGCTGACGGTGAGAAGCGTTCCGCAATCCTGAAGGCAGAGGGACTTCGGCAGAGTATGATCCTTGAAGCGGAAGGGGAGCGCCAGAGTAAAGTTCTCCGTGCTGAAGGGGAACGACTGTCCCGGATCCTTCAGGCCCAAGGTGAGGCGCAGGGACTGCGTATCCTGTCCGTTGGTGCGGCCCCACTTGACAAGCGCGCAATCACTGTCCTTTCACTCGATGCGTTAAAAACGATGGCAAACGGGCAGGCTACAAAGATCATCTTCCCCTTCGAAGTCTCCCAGCTTATCCGGCAGGGAGCAAAATTCCTTGGTGCCGAAGAAGAAACCGCCGCGGAAATTGCCGGAAAACCGGTCATGGACGACAGCATCCTTGGAGCCATACCCAAACAGGATGAAGTCGATGCGATTCTTAAGGAGATTCAGGATGCCGTGCCTAAAGTGACCGAGGATGAACTTAAGGACACGAGTAAGCGCCGGTTGCCGGTGGAAAAAACGGGTAGCACTGACCAGATCCCACCAACACAAGAGTAATCCAATAAAATCTGATTCTTTTTACCCATCCTTTGGTAGAATCTGCGGTCATACGACCAAAAATCTCGAGGGTAAATTTAGAGGGCGGGAGAACTTCGCCACACCCTTCATCTTTTTTGAGAATGGGGTATACTGGGTGGCAGGACAGGGTCGGCACCGGTAATATCCCTTATAAATGCAACAAATACGGCAACAAAATAATCGATATCAGCGCCACGATCATCACATAACTGACAATCCCGACCACATATCCGGAATATTTTATGAGCCCGCGCCGGTCAAGCAGCCTGTCAACCCCTTCCTTGAAGATATACCCGCCATCGAGCGGCACCATTGGGATTGCATTGAAGATCCCCACGTTAATGTTGATCCATGCACACCAGAAGAGAAGGTGAATTACTTCCCAGAACCCGGCAAAAGGCGTCTGGTAATAGGATTCATCCGGTGTATCGAACGCGAGAATACGCAGGTACTGTGCCCCGTCACCACTCGCAAAAGGAACGATTAAAAATTGAACAAACCCGATGGGTGAGAGCATCGTCCCGACCGCATTTTTTACGGCAGTACTATCATAATACTGGACGCCCATGAACCCGCTTGTCTGGTTGCTGTATTCGGCCGGCCATGAGGCAAGCGTGAGACTGTAATCATTATTCGTTCCGTCTTTTGCGGTTGTCAGGGTAACCGTGTCCCCCGGCTTTGTTGTATTCAGGATCGCGGAAATATCAGCCCGACTTTCAACCGGCATGCCGTTGACCGCAGTTACAACAGACCCCTGAGGCACCCCCGCATTATCCGCAGGATATCCTTTGTAAATCCCGTGGACAACCGGCTGGCTCACCGGCACCACCATGCCAAACATCAGGATCAGCAGCACAAAACAGGAGAACCCGACAACAAGGTTGTTCGTGATCCCGGCACCAAACATCCGGGCCTTTGACATCCCTTTCTTCTGTTCAAGCTCCGCATCGTCCGGCTCGACAAAAAACCCGATGGGAATTATTGCAAGGAGCACGCCCATGCCCTTGACCTTAATGTCCTCAACCCGGCAGAGGATTGCATGCCCGAATTCATGGATAACAATCGTGATAATAAATGCAAGCCAGACAGCGAGCGTTGACGGCACATAATCGTTGATCCCGGGCAGGAGGAGAATATTCTGTGGCTCGTAGATACCGACCGGTTCAGGCTTGAGCATCAGAGTATACCGGACCGACAAAAAGAGCATCACGGTGATGAAAGCCGAGACAAGGATAACGGCAATGACTCCTATTGTCCCATAGATCCTGAAAAATGTACGCAGCGCAGTAAATTTATCGAAAAATTTGACCCGGTCGGTCTTGATTGCCATGATCGGGCCATAGAAAATGACATGGTCCGCCCAGAGTTTCCGGGAATGGATATAGTACGCAGCGACTGCATAAATCGCCACAAGGAGAACGAGGAGGAGGATCCAGTCCATCTCTAGATATTGGTCTTATGAACCAGATAAAAGAATGGTGGCTAGAAAAATGCTGAAAGGCTGCTCTGCGATTTTTCTGCAATTATTGCGCTCACGGTTTTCCAGCTCCTTCGGGCAATTGGCGGCGGGACCCGGTGGGTATCAATATATGCAGAAAGGAACGCGATAGTAACAGGATCCGACGGATACCCGCTGCCGATCTCACCGTATTTTTTTGCGAGCCGTGCAATTTCCCGGTCACGCGTGACTTTTGCGATGATACTTGCCGCAGAAACAATCGGATAGGTATCATCCGCATGGTGTTCCGATACAATTTCGCAGGGGATACCAAGATAGCCCTTTACCGTTTCCGCGTACCGAAACTCATTCACATCGCAGGCATCCACATAAGCCGTATCCGGGGCTAACTTCCGGATCACCTGCGCATGTGCCCGGGCAACACAGGTGTTCATGGTCATCTCGCGCCGGATAGCGTCAATTTCCTCCGCCGGGATTACGACCGTCGCAACTTTACACCGTTTTTTTATGAGGGGAAAGAGACGTTCCCGTTCAGCGGGTGAAAGTTGCTTTGAATCCTTCATACCGAGATCAATAAAGACGTCAGCGGATCGTGCCCCCACCGCAGCGACTACCATCGGCCCCAGCACGGATCCTTTTCCGGCTTCGTCGACCCCGCAGATCACGAGAATAGGTTTATGCGCAAATTATTTCAATGGCGATGATGGTAACCGGTAGTCATGTATATTATCATCGTGGGGCTCGGCGGCATCGGACGCAGCCTTGTTAAGCAGGCGGTCGAACACGGCAACAACGTTGTGGTCATCGACCATGAAGAATCCAGGTGCAGCGAGATCCTGGAGCACTACGATATTCTTGCGATTACCGGCAACGCCACCGACAAGTCTACGCTTGAAGAAGCAGGCATCGACCGGACCGATGCATTTGTCGCAACGACAAGCGATGATGCCGTCAACCTCATGACCTGCTGGCTTGCAAAACGCTTCCACGTTCCAAACGTGGTCTCCATAGTAAACCAGTCGGCCCACTCGGATTTCTTTAAGGAAGTGGGTGTACGGATCAGTGAAAACCCGGACGATCTCGTTGCATCGCGCCTGTATTACTGGACCGAGAACCCCCAGCTCCAGCAGCTTGCATCGATCCCCGGCGGCAGCATCTTTGAGATTGTGGCAGAGGAAAATGCACCGATTGTCGGCCACGAGATCAGGGAACTAAAAGTAAAAGACTTTGTTTTTATCGCGATCAGGAGAACCGGCGGCACGCTTATCATCCCGAGCGGGAATGTGCGGATCCAGCCGGGCGATATTTTCACGGTCTTCACAAAAAAGGAAGCAGAGGACGACTGCCTCCGGCTCTTAAACAAACAGTTAAAAAAATCAGCGTAACTGGGCGGCAAGCGCCCCGAGTTCCACGAGAAGTTTCGGATTGGCCCTCAATAACTCTTTTACAAGAGAGAGTGTTGTAAACTCTTTTAAATCAATCTTTGAAACAGAGTGGATAATCGTATTGAGTTTCTCGTCGGACTGTTTGATCAGGTATTCCTTTATCAGGTAATTGCGCTCGATAGCCTTGCCCATCTTTGAGGCACGCCATGTCTTGTCATAGACCATGAGCGCTTTTTTGGAGACATCTCCCTTTGCGATGCAGTCGGCCGCGACTTCAGCGGCAAGTTTACCGGTATACATTGCATTGTAAATGCCGCCACCTGTAAGCGGATCGACAACCCGGGCCGCGTCACCGGCAAGTATCAGGCCGTCTGCAACAGTGCAGTCTAGCGGGCGGCAGACCGAGACCCCGCCGACAATGCATTCGATGGTCTTTCCGTGGGGGAACTTCTGTTTCACGAACCTGTCAAGGTAATCCTTTGCCCGGTGGCCTTTGCCGCTCTTTTTCCCGGAAATACCGATACCGACATTTGCAGCTCTCTTGCCTTTCGGGAACACCCAGAGATACCCTTCAGGGGCGACTTCATTGCCAAGGTAGAAAACCGTCGCGCCGGGATCGATGTCGATGTCGGTCATGACATACTGGACCGAACTCATGATCTCGCGGACAGGAACGGTTGTATCAATACCGCACCACTTGCCAAACTTTGACTCGACGCCATCGGCTGCAATCACGACTTCTGCATTGACTTTGGAGACATTGCCGCAGTATTCAAGCTGCGCTCCTTTTACCCGGCCGTCACTCATGATCGGCGCTGCGGCCCTGGTCTTTACAAAGATATCGGCCCCGGCTTCTGATGCCTGCCAGACCAGCGCACGGTCAAACACCTTGCGGTCGAGGATATACCCGACCTTTGATCCGGCCAGGGATGAAGCCAGTGACATCTCAAACCCGTCAGGAGCAACAATCGTGGCACCGGACATATCGGCAGAGATCCAGCGCGGATCCGGCTGGATAAATTCAGCAAGTCCTTCTTTGCCGATCCCTTCCGCACAACGGACCGGAGCGCCAATAGCAGGCCGCTTTTCAACAAGGCAGGTGGAAAGTCCTTTTTCCGCTGCTGTCTTTGCGGCAAGGGCTCCTGCCGGGCCACCGCCGATAATCATAACATCGTACTTACTTTTCATGCACGACCTCCAGTGCACCAAGCGGGCAGACCTTGGCGCAGATACCGCAGCCCGTACAGTTCTCTTCAACAGATAGGTATGCGTCGATCAGTTCAAGCGCGCCTTCAGGGCAGACTGACACACAGCATCCACAATACCCGCAGATATCCCTGTGTACTTTGAGCATTCAAGGGGATATGTTGGAGGCCCGTTTCATTAATCTTTACGTCCATGTTGCGGCCGGGCATGATGGATTTTACCAAAAAATTTTATTTCCTGGTACGAAAAACGCGGTCCGGTACAGGGTTTGCCATTTCCATTCCCATCCTGGCCAAAAAGTCCAGGTGCAGGGCTTCAAGAATCGCAGGATCCCCAAAAAGACATAGTCTGACAAAAATGGGCGTTTTATGAACCGGTGTAACTATCCGGATTCCATTCAGGTAAAAATTATACAAGGGAAAATGTCCCGTATTTCCCACCGCCGCCCGGATGAAGGACTACCCGGTTCTCACGTAACGCGGACACGGCATCAGCTACTTTTGGGTGAATCTTCTGGATATCTGATACCGGCACATCGAGAAGTACCTTAATCTCGTTCCCGAAAGCGGTGATGAATTCATTGTAAACCGCGCGGCATTTTTTTGTATTTGGGGATGATGCACTTTCTACAGTCTGGATGATCTGGCCAAGCGGGACAATATGGATATATGGCGGACGCTTGACCGGAACGCCGGTGGAAAGTTCCCGGGCGCGGTCGTAGACGCCTTTCTTTATCTGGCCGCCATCGGACGGGCAGCGCCATTTATACTCCTCTGCATCCTCCCGCGAATATCTGTTAAAACAACGGACGCACGCCGTGCGGTTGTATTTCCCTTCTTCAGGGAAAAATCCGGCATTTGATTCAATAGCTCCGGACCTGATACTGCCAAGCACATTTTTTACGGATAGATCCCCGGAAATCCGGATCCGGTTAAACTCCCGGCCGATTTTTTCCGGTTGCGGGCTGTGGGCATCGGAATTTGAGAGGAAGGGTATGCCGGCAAAATCCGGAATACCTGCACCATAGGAACTGTCTGCCGAAAGACCGAGTTCTGCGAAATCGATCTTTTCACTGCCATAGCATCCGGCAACAGAATCATGGTATGCAAAAAGAGCGGTCCATGGCGTGAATGCATGAGCAGGGCCGATGAAAGCGCCTGCTTCATGGACGCACTTTGCAATCTTTTCCCCGGAAAGGTTTACATGAGGCCGCCCGTTCGTGCTGATGCTTTTACAATAGGGTTTGAAGACCTCACGGATCTGGTCAAACTGCCCGAAATCTGCGGCAAGGATCAAGTGGTGGACCCGGTGCTCATCTTCAACTTCTCCTGTCGGGACAACACAAATGCCGGCATCGTTTGACTGGAACGGTTCCCATTCTTTCTGCCAGGCCGGATGCAGGGCATCACCGGTGCCAAGGACATGAAGTCCTTTTGTTACACAGACGGATAGCAGGTTTTCGGGATGCATCGCACCCGATACCGCCATGGAATACGGGGAATGGATATGCAAATCCGCGTTTACAAGCATTGTTACATTTCTTTTTGCACCTTACAGGATATAAGGTGATGAGACCGTCGGGAATTTCGGGCGAAAAAACCAGGATCCTTTCATTATCTTTAAAGGAAGACATCACGTTTTCGGGGGACCGGTGTGTCTTTATTCAGCAGACTGATATCCCGGGCCCGGTCCAAATAAAATTTCGACTCTTCAGTCATTCCCAGTCCCTTTAAACAGACGCCGATTTGGTGCCATGAGTCCATGTTGTTTGGCAGGATATTGATCACCATCCTGAATGTCTCTATGGCGGATTCAAGGTACGTCTTGTTCATCTGCATGACACCCATCTGTTCGAGCGTTTCACCAAGATCATAAAGGATCTCGACATTGCCCGGGTCAAGTTCTGCTGCCCGGACAAACGATTTTAACGCCTCGTCATAATCGCCAAGCGTCCGGTAACATATCCCCCGGTCATTCCAGACATATGCGAGATTTTTGTCAATATCCAGTGCCCGGTCAAATGCCCGTATTGCCTCGCGGTAATTACCTTTAGTGATATAAAGCCGGACACCTTCCCGGTACTGGACGCCGGCCCGGCCAAGGATCCAGTCAATTATCCCGCCGGAAGCGGAACCCTCTTTTTCAGATGTCCCCTTTGCAGAGGGAGCGGCTGTGGCAGGTTCCTCTTCGTCAACCTGAACATCCCGAAACGTTGTCGTGACATCCCGGATAACACATACCGCTGCAATAAACCTGCCCCGGTTATCAAAGACCGGCATTGCCTTCATCCAGAGCGTCCATTCGTTCCCGTCAGCCTTCTCTGCCCGTGTTACTGCTACCACCGGGCCGTTTTTCTCCCGGGATACAATCATGTAACGGGAATTTTTTATAGCGTCATCCGGTGAAAACACCAGGTCAATGAGCATCTTCTGGCGCTTACCAAAAAAAATCCGGGAGTATACAAAATCTCCTTTATCAATTACAACCTGTGATGGTTCTCCGGTAAGTTGCTCTATTGCCGCATTCCAGGCAATCACGTTTCCTTTCGGGTCAATAGCAAATCCGGCATCAAGAGAGAAATTGACAAGGTCAGAAACAATCTTGCAGGACAGGCTTTTCGCTTTTCCGGTAAAACGCTGGTCAACAGCCAGCCGGATCATCCGGTCCAGTTCAACAAACGGCCGGTCCGTACCTTCCCCTTTTTTTAAGAAGAATGTGGCACCGCAGTTCAGCGCTGCAATTGCCGCCTGCTCCCTTCCCACGCCGGTAAAGATTATGACGGGTGTTATATCGCCCCTGCTACGGATAATTTTTAAAAAATCTATACCGTTAATCTCCGGGAGATCATAGTCAAGGACAATTGCATCGAAATGGTCATTTTGAAGGATTTTCAGGGCTTCCATGGAAGAACTGACGGGTTTTACCGTGATATCATCGGATCTCTCCAGCATCAGTCTTGTCACATCAAGAACTGCCGCATCATCGTCAATGACTAATACGGAAAGCATACTGGTTCACCCGACTTTCTATAATTCAATAATGTATATTCAGGACGACAGGGACTTAAAACAAACGGATATCCGGTTATGAACAGGAACGTGAACACCAATACACGCCGGCAATCCATCCGGATGCTGTTTTTTTCAAACGATTCGCAAGCGAAAGCAACGGCTATTTCAAAAAAGAAGTCCGTTAAGCAAAACTGCACTCTAAAAAGCAGGAAGTTAACCGATATAACTCAGTTCTTCGTCATGCTGCATCTTCTCGCTTTCAAGAAGACCCTGCACGACTTTCTCCATTTCGGCTGCACGGTCATTTAGCTGGGTAGGATCGACCGGCACCGCAATAATTTTTGAGACCATCGAAAGAACACTTGCCGCGCTCATGGGATCGACAATATACCCGCTTGTCTCACCCATAAGGCAGACTGCATCAATGCCTCGCAGCCTGCCCATTCCAAGAAGAAGACCTGCGGCACCTATGATCCCCCCGCCCGGTTCATCGCGTTCAAAGATCACGCCCGCTGCAGCAATCTCTGCTTTCAATTCCTCGCGGTTGGTTGCGCCAAAAACCCTTGGGGTGTTGACCAGATGACCGACACCAAACCCGCCAAGCGTATAAATCCGGGTGATCCCGAGTTCGGCAGCAATATCGAGATACGCATCGGTCATGAGGTAATGTCCTTCGTTTGATGTGCTCTGGAAATCGCCAACAAGGAAGACAAGGTGCCGGTCCTCTGCCTTATACAGGTAGACCTCGTTTCGCGGCAACCGGACAATGCCGGTTTCCTCAATGATGACCTGAGGAGGCAGGTAAATTGAATGGATCTCCGCTATCTTTTCTGCGCCGAGCATATGGATCATATATTCAGCGACGAGTTTTCCCACCTGGCCGATCCCAGGTAAACCGCCGATAAGGATTGGGTTTACCAGTTTCCTGTCCGTGAACGAATCGAGATAGTGGATATTGATGTCATCAATCATGCACCGGCCTCCTGTTTTACCATCCTGCGGTATTTACCGAACCGGTCCTGAACTGAAAAACGCGCCGGATGAGCGACTGATGTCGGTCCACCGCATACCGGGCATATAAGAGAAAGAGTATAGGTATTGTCTGTACTGCAACGACGGATTTTCCCGCTCATTGGCTTTTCCCGGACTTGGGTTTTTTCACGAGCTTGCCTTCGCCACCGGCCTTTTCAACAACGGCAATTGCGGCATTTGAAGCTTTTTCAAGCGCTTTTTCCGCTTTTTTGTAATCGGCTGCGGTTACTTTAATCCGGTAAGCCGGAGCGCCAAGGTACAGCAATTCAATTTCCGCCCCGGCAGTTTTTGAATCGTTTGCCTTCTTTAAGGCATTGCGAATGACTGCAACACCATCCGGCTGTGCAGACATCAGAATAAGTTGGCCGGTCACCTCAACTTTCGGGATCTTTACATTCTCGTGGGCGATATGCACCAGCGCTTCGCTTGCTTTTTTCGAGAGCCCCAGTTTTTTCACTGTTGCGTCACTGTCAATGACAACATCCTCAAAGACAGCATACAGCTCCCCGTACTTGTCGATAATTGCTTCTTCAATTGTTTCTGGAGGTTCTCCGGATTTTTCTGCAACAAAACCTATCCACTTGCGAGCCTTGGACTCGTTTTTCCACTCGCGGATCTTCTCGCGGCGCTGGTGCTCGTTGACATCCTTTAAAGAAAGATCGATGTGGCCACGGCTCCGGTCAACATTGAGGACCTTGCAGACGATCTTCTGGCCCTCTCGGATGTGGTCACGAATATACTTGATCCAGCCGGTTGCAATTTCAGAGATAGGGATGAGCCCCTGCCTGCCACCGTACTCGTCAAGTGATACGAACGCGACGAAATCCTTGACCGTTTCTACGGTAC